>WNFX01008328.1_pt1 | contig 12932 bp, 9 predicted proteins | sample 5400111 | NCBI WGS metagenome assembly WNFX01 (sample SAMN13153363, study PRJNA577476) | soil metagenome | isolation source: 40 cm soil or saprolite under grassland replicate 1 | place: USA:California | collected 2016-06-15
TTCAACGGTCATCAAAGGGCCGAAGGTTTAAAGGGTAGCTGCCGCGTCCAAACCTTGGTTCGGTGTGATAACGGCGACGCAGCGGCGCGAGTAGTTGGCTGGGCACGGAGGCATAAAGGTCAAGCGCCACAAACGCTCGCAATCGTCGACCCCAATGGAGTGATTTGCGGAGTGGCTCGGTCGACTTCGACTAACAAGTGTATCAACACCGTTTTTTTCGGGAATAGATTTATCAATAGCCCATTTCTTGGCTATATCCGCAATTACGATACGCGTCTGCAGTACTCAGTCCACAGCGCAGACGATAAGACAGTCTCGATTGAAGTGATTCCTGTTCAGGCACAACAGTCCGCTACACGCTGAGACGGAGTCAGGTATTTTCGATTTTGAAACGCAACACGAGTCCGAGGGAACTCTTGGGCATTGCAATAGGTCTTCTAACGTTGGCAAACACTCTTTCAATGGTATTCCGGGATCTCGGGTGAACGAATGACCCTAGCTTGGAATTCACTCAGTGAAATAATGTAATGCATGTTTGCAACCTGCTGTGGAGTAAGTTTGTGAGCGCCCTCCAACCAAATTCGCAGGGAACGATCATTCCAGACGAGCGAAGCGATAAAAAAGACATTCCACTGGTTTTGGAAAGGAATTCTCTCCGGCAAGAGGAGAACGCTACTTCCGGGCGCCAGATGAAGGTTGAGGGACTGCAACGCTTGGATAACATGAGATGTCTTTGCGCCGACCTTGAGCCAAGCCACCGCATAGCGTTGGTTTTCTCTCTGCGTAAAGAATGCAAGAGTAGATCCGAGGAGAATCGTTGCGGCGACTCGAAGAACGCGAGGAGATAGGTGGCCAACGAATATCGAAGACCTGGAAATTAGCGAAACTAAATCAAATGCGACCTTCGCGAAGATCATTACCCAACCGAACAGGAGGAGGTAAAGAGATCCGCCGCCGCGTAATGGGAGAAGGAATGCTATGGGCAGGGGCACTATCACTATCCAGAACGCCATGAGTTGAAGTGTCCGATCGCGGCGTAGGAAGGCATAAATGAAAACAAGGATCCACAAGATCAGCAGTATTATTGGAGTGACTGCATGTGGGGCAAATAACAATTCCCCAACGAACTTTGCGTTGGCACTCGTGAATTGATGCCATGAATATCTGGGTCGATAAGGCTCCAGTTTTATGAGAGCACTGCCACCGCGTGTCTTTCCAAAAATATAAATGGCAGTAAGCAAGCCTGCAAGCAAAGGCGGCGCCGCAGAAGGCCAGCCCCAGTAAACGAATGCTTTCCAGCTGGTCCAGCGAGGGGATTTTAGAAACTCATAAATTAGGACCATGACGGGAAGTGTAACCGCCATCTCCTTGGAGTTCAGGGCGCAGATGTATAGCGCCAGAAATCCCAGCAGTTGCGTGGGGCGTAGCGGAAGCTCCTTCGCGCGGATACGTATGTAGTAGGCCAACGCGGCGAAGTAGAAGAACCCGCACAACACGTCATAAACGAACGCCCCGACGTACACGAGGTTGGCAAGGTGAGGATGGTAACAAAGAGCCAGAACAGCAAGGAACGTGACTGAGCGCGAGGAAGCCAGACAGCGGCTTAAGTAATAGACTATCGGAATCGAGGCAGCGAGAATACCGATCTGGACGATCCGATAAGGCAGGGGATCTAGCGCGAAGAAGTGATAGAGCGGGAGGTAGTAGAGAGCGCCTCCCGGCCGATAAAATGGGGTCCAGAAGAGTACGTTTGCCCAAAGCGACTTGAGCGCTCCAGCCCGCCAGTAGGTGGCGATATTCATCATCTCGTCTTCACGAAACCCTCCACGTAACGCCGGAAGGGCAAAGTGGAGGAAATAGCCGATGAGAACGACTATGGAAACCGCATCAAGCAGTTTCCGGGTGCCTGGCCAATTCCGAATTCTTTCTAATCGCTCTCGCCAAAACGGTGACATGTATTCTTTGTCCAGCAGACGAATGACAGTGTTCAAGTTGGTTGGCTCATTCACCACGCCCCCAGCACACATCACATTAGGCAAATAGTGCGAGCCTGAGCGGATCGAGCGGTGGGAAAGGTTCTCTAAGCAAGGTAGGATCGCACGAACAACTCCATGATGTGTTGTGCGCCGGCGCCCCTGACATGTCTCAGATCACGCTCCCATACAACAGCTCGATCGGAGTTTTGAACGATCTCGTAGCTTGGAAAGTAATCCACATTATCGTGAGCTTGGGCCCACTCCTGGGCGACTGCTCTTAAAAGTGACTTGGCCCACGTGTTGGCCACGACAATATCCATGGATGAAAAAGTGTTCACCAAAGGAACGGGAGAAACTGTGACGATAACATGAACGTCGGTGTGTCCGTATTGAGCCAACAAGGCGTAGATGGCTTCCAGATTGGCCCAGTTTTCGGCGAAGCTGCTAAGATGGAATTCATATCGGCCGGGTTGAGTCTTGAACAGAGATGGAAGCGGCGTCCGATTCACAAACACATCAGCTTGAACGTCGCGCCAAACCTCTGCGAGTCCAAGGGTGACAATCACGGCGCGACAGTTCGCTATGCGCTTCGTAACTGCTTGCATTAGCGCACGGCGGTCCAAAGTCTCTTCCAAGCCGACAAGGCTTAACGTGGGGTTTGTGTGCGGATCGTACCAGGTTGCCTTTGTCACCTGAACAATAGATTCCAAAGGGAATACCGCCTCGGGATCAAGTGCCCAACGCAGTTCGTTTAATATCGAATAGGTGTTGTACTTGTTGGTGAATCCGAGCCCGGATACCTCTTTGTTAACAGGTTGAAACTTCGCAAACTCCGGCGCTGCGCTTTCAACGGCGATCTTGTGTTTTATCAGGGAGAGTTCGATACCGCGCGCAAAACATGACCCGATAGCATAGAATTTATCCTCCCGACTAAATTTGAACTTGGGATTAACTCTGGGCGAAAACCAGCTCTGCCTCAGTCGTTGAAACGCGTACCTGCAAGCGGGATCATTCGGGTCAGCCCCATCCTTGTACCAAATGCCAGCCTCATTTTCTTTATAGTTCTTCATCGCCTCGGCCGCAGTCGCGACATAAGGTGATCTGCTCAGGGGTTGGAGGCCGCTTGGGGCAGTGAAATCGGCTCTTTTGCTAGGGCATGCTCCGGACATCGCTCAAAAGGATTTTAAAACCGAGAGCACGCGGCAATTGCTCTGAAGTCCATTAGTGATCTTTATCAGACTACGCAAGATTTTCTCAGGAGAAACCAGGCGAGTTTGACTTAAGCACAAGGGCACCCTTTCTCCAGTAGAAAATCCGAGGAACGATAATAGCCGTCTGTCTTCAAGGCAGTCCAGTTTGTTTACAAAACTTAGCTGGCGAACTAAAACAATTTCGGCGATAAAAGCGAACTGCCATGGAACCCGCGTCTGGGAACACAGTGCTGATTATCGAGGATGAACGCGATGTCTGATTATCGAGGATGAACGCGATGTAGTCGATCTTCTCGCGCTCAATTTGCGCAAGGCCGGTTTCGGCACCTCGACTGCGTCCGATGGCGCTGCCGGGCTCGAGAAGGCGCGCAACGAAAAGCCTGCTTTGATTATTCTTGATCTCATGCTGCCAAAGATGCCCGGGCTGGAAGTTTGCAAAATTCTGAAAAGCGACCCGGGGACTCGCCGAGTCCCGATCATGATGCTCACGGCGAAAGCCGAGGAAATCGACCGGATAGTCGGTTTGGAATTTGGCGCGGACGATTACGTGACAAAGCCGTTCAGTCCGCGGGAAGTCGTCCTGCGCATTCGCGCGATTATGCGCCGCGGCGAGGCGAAACCGGACGATGAACGTTTGACAGCCGGTCCCATTACCATCGATCCGGCGCGCTATGAAGTTTATGTTAACGGCAAGCGGATCAACCTTACCAGCCTTGAATTTAAACTTTTGCGCACGCTGATACAGCGACGAGGTCGTGTGCAAGCACGTGACCGCTTGCTTAACGATGTATGGGGTTACGAAAGTGTCATTGACACGCGAACAGTGGACACGCACGTCCGACGGTTGCGCAAGAAACTTGGCAAGGCCGCCAATGTGATTGAAAGCGTACGTGGGTTCGGCTATCGGTTGAAGGAAAAGTAAGGCCAGATGTATTGGCTAATCCTCGGCGTGCTCTGCGCTCTATTCGCAGTGACAGCGGTGTTTCTCTGGCAAAAATGGGCCGCGCCGTGGGCGCAAATTGAGCAGCTCGTTTCGCAAATAGCCCGCGGAGAACGTCCATCAACGTTTCTGATAAACGGTGGAAAAGACCCGCACCGCGTTGGCCTTGCGCTGGAGAATATTTTTGCGCGGCAGGAGGAACTCGAGCGCCAGATTGCCGGGCGCGAATCCGGCACGCAAACAATTCTCGGCGCGATGGAGGATGGCGTGCTCGTAGTTGATGCACGCAGCCACATTACGCTGATGAATCCGACTTTTGAGAAAATGTTCGAGCTGCGCGATCCGGCAGCAGGCGTTCCTTTGGTTGAAGCCGTCCGTCACGCCACGCTCGATCAACTGATTGCGGAAACGCTGCTCACCGGGGAAGCGATGCGAGGTGAGTTGAGTCTGGCCGATTTGCGAACCCGCATCGAGCGGCATATCGACGTCAGCGCCGTTCCAATCAAGAACGGTGAAAATGAAGTGACCGGTGCAGTCGTTCTTTTCCACGATATCACTGAGTTGAAGCAGCTGGATCAAATTCGGAGAGACTTTGTCGCAAATGTTTCGCACGAGCTCCGAACGCCGTTGTCGATTTTACGCGGCTACATCGAGGTATTGTTTGATGAGCCGGAGACCTCACGGGAGGAACTCACACGCATCCTTTCGATCATGGACCGGCACTCCAAACGACTCCAACGGCTGGTTGATGATCTGCTAAGCCTTGCACAACTGGAGTCATCCCAGGCGACACTGGAGCTTAGTGCCGTGCGGGTGGATGAGTTGTTTAATAACCTCATCCGTGATTGGAAGGAAAAACTCGCCGGAAAGAATTTGAAAGTGATTGTCGATTTGCCTTCGGAGACGTTGACGCTTCGCGCCGATGAAACGCGCCTGGAGGAAGTACTCCATAATCTGCTCGACAACGCGGTGAAATTTTCACCCGACAACGGACAGGTTCGCCTCCGAGGGGCACGTTGTGGTTCTAACGTGGTACTAAGCGTCGCCGATGGTGGAATCGGGGTCAGCAAGGAACATTTGCCGCGAATTTTCGAGCGCTTTTATCGCGCGGACAAAGCGCGCAGCCGTGAACTGGGAGGCACTGGTCTAGGGCTGGCGATTGTAAAACATATCGCACAGTTACATGGTGGACGCGTCGAGGCTGAGAGCGAGCTGGGACGTGGAACCACAATTCGAGTAGTGCTGCCAGAGACGCCCCGCAGTTAGTTCCTTGAAGCGTTGAACCCAATTCAGCGTTCGCGGTTTCAACGACTTACGACTCAACCGGCGGGGACTGTCACACAAAAGTAACATTAAAAATTTTGACGCTTCGGCGGACGCTGCGGCAGGCTCACTCCTCTATGAAATCTCGCAATTTTACCCACAAACTCCTAGCAACAGTACTATTGACCGGTGTTAGCGCGACCGCCTCGGCGCAGATAATGATTAACGGTGCAGGCGCGACTTTCCCGTATCCGATTTACTCAAAATGGTTCGATGAGTACGCGAAAGTCGATCCGTCGGTCCGGTTTAATTATCAATCGATCGGATCAGGCGGAGGCCAAAAACAAATACTCGCTCAAACAGTCGATTTCGGTGCATCGGATGGTCCGATGAGCGACGAGAATCTCGGCAAAGCGCCAGGGAAGATTCTTCACATTCCCACGGTCGCGGGCGCAGTGGTGTTAACCTATAATTTGCCGGAAAATCCTGCGCTGAAACTCGACGCAGACACGATTGCCGGAATTTTTCTCGGCCAAGTCAAGAAATGGAATGATCCTAAGCTGACAGCATTAAATCCAGGCACAAAATTGCCCGATCAAGAGATCGTGGTCGTACACCGATCAGATGGCAGTGGAACCACGTTTATCTTCACCGATTACCTCAGCAAAGTGAGCAGCGAATGGAAGCAGAAAGTCGGCAACAATACCTCTGTCAATTGGCCGGCTGGCATCGGCGGCAAGGGAAACGAAGGCGTGTCGGGGCAGGTAAAGCAAACGCCGGGGGCGATCGGCTATGTGGAACTGATTTACGCGACACAGAACAAGATGCCGTATGCGGAGGTGAAAAATTCCGCAGGCCAATTCGTGAAACCGACGATTGATTCGGTGACCGCTGCGATGGCAACGGCCAATATTCCGGATGATTTTCGGTTCTCAATGACGAATGCCCCCGGGAAGGATGCTTATCCAATCTGCGGCGCCACGTGGCTGCTGGTGTACGAGCAGCAAAAAGACGCTGCCAAAGGAAAGAAGCTGGTGGAATTTCTGAAATGGGCCGCAAAAGACGGCGAGAAAATGGCCACGGATCTGCAGTATGCGCCATTGCCGAACAGCCTTCAGCAACGTGTCCTGAAACGGATCGACGAGATCAAAATGTAATCGAGGGGTGTACTGCAGCGGCCTGCCGCTGCTAATCAAAGTATTGAGTTTTATGGCTGTGGCCGCATCGATAGCGGTGGAAGAGCGCTCCGTCCAGGCACGCATGGCGTCTCCATCCCGCTTTGGGGATAAGGCATTCGAGTGGCTTACGCTCGCGATGGCTCTGGCCGTGGTGGTGCTAATTATCCTGATTGGTTGGCAGCTCTGGATTGGGTCTTCGGTCGCTATCAAGAAATTCGGTTTTCATTTTCTTGTTACATCCACATGGGATCCTGTCGCCGACCAATTTGGCGCCCTTCCCTTTATTTACGGAACGCTGGTTTCTTCGCTCATCGCACTACTTATCGCGGTCCCATTGAGCATCGCAACGGCAGCGTATCTGACGGAGCTCGCGCCGCTTTGGATTCGGCAACCGCTCGTGTCTTTGATCGAAATGCTAGCGGCAATTCCAAGTGTGATCCTCGGGCTGTGGGGCATTTTCGTAATGGTTCCGTGGTTGCGGGATTATCCTTTCCCATGGCTCAAACGAGTGTTCGGTTGGACGCCGTTCTTCAGCGGCCCGATCTACGGGACAAGCATGCTCGCAGGCGGAATTATTATCGCAGTGATGATTGTGCCGATCATCACTTCGGTCTCGCGTGAGATTTTGCGGAGTGTGCCGGACCTGCAACGGGAGGCCGCTTACGGTCTCGGCGCGACCCGCTGGGAGGTGACCCGCATCGCGGTCCTAAGTTATGCCAAGAAAGGGTTGTTCGGCGCAGTGATTCTCGGCTTGGGACGCGCTCTGGGCGAAACAATGGCGGTCACGATGGTCATCGGTAACACACCCCAGATTGCCGCATCGCTCTTTAAGCCCGGCTACACCCTGGCCAGCGTGCTTGCCAATGAATTCACTGAAGCGACGACCGACATCTATCTTCAGGCGTTATTCGAAATCGGGCTGGTTCTTTTTGGAATAACGATCCTGGTAAACCTTCTCGCGCAACTGCTTCTGCGGACCATCGCTACCACATCGGCTACACGCGCAGTGCAATAACCATGCATTTGGAACGAAGAGACCATCACACCTGGCGCAAAATCAAAAGCGCCATGGCATCCGGAATCGCCCTTGTTTCTGGAGTCCTTGTGATCGCGCCATTGGGCCTGGTGTTTTTTTATCTCCTTGTCAATGGCGCCGGTTCGGTGAACTGGGACTTTTTCACAAAATTACCGGCACCGGTTGGAGCTGTTGGCGGGGGAATGGTGAATGCCATCGCCGGCTCGCTCGAATTGCTCGCCATTGCGGCTGTGATCGGAATACCGATTGGCGTTTTGGGTGGAGTCTACCTCGCGGAATACGGCTCGGCTCGGATTAACTCGGTGTTACGGTTTCTAGCAGATGTTCTCAATGGCGTTCCATCGATCACGTGGGGCGTCGTGGTTTACGGCTTAGTGGTTTTGCGCTTCAAAGGCTTCTCAGCCTACGCTGGCGGTCTCGCGTTGGGCCTCATCATGATTCCTCTGATCCTGCGCACAACGGAGGAAGTTATTCTTCTTGTGCCAAACGGATACCGCGAAGCCGCGCTCGCGCTTGGCGTCAGCCGGTGGAAAACCATTGTCCACATTGTGATGAAAACTGCATCAAAGGGCATCATCACTGGGATTCTTCTCGCTGTCGCTCGAGTGGGCGGCGAAACAGCACCGCTCCTTTTCACTGCTTTCGGCAATCGATTTTGGAACCACAGCCTCAGTCAGCCCATTGCGGCGCTTCCCTTGCAGATTTTTACTTATGCAATTTCTCCCTATGACGATTGGCATCGCCAGGCCTGGGCCGGTGCGCTGGTGCTCGTCACAGGGGTTTTTTGCGTTAATGTGTTGGTGAGAATCCTAACTCGCGGGCGGGGAGCGTCCGTTGTTTAGAAACGTTCACGAATGGATAGTTTAGTTATGGAAACACCCGAACAAACCGTTATGGAGCGTCTCGAACAGGGGACGGTACCGCCGCCCGACGCAGAGATTCCGCCAGCCCGCACGTTTGAGGCGAAGAACGTCTCGATCTGGTACGGCGAGAAACGTGCTATTGATGATGTGACGCTGGACGTCGCCTCGAATGCCGTGACCGCCATCATTGGCCCGAGCGGTTGCGGCAAATCAACGTTTCTCCGAGCTCTCAATCGGATGCACGAGCTAACGCCAAAGACGCGCATGGAAGGAACCGTCCTGCTTCACGGCGAAAACCTCTATTCTAGCACAGTCGATCCCGCCATTGTTCGGCGCCGGGTTGGAATGATCTTTCAAAAATCGAATCCGTTTCCCACGATGACAATTGGCGAAAATGTCGTCGTTGGCTTGCGACTAAATGGAGTGCGTAACCAAAAATTCCTCAACGAACGCTTGGAAAAATCACTTCGAATGGCGGCTCTCTGGGACGAAGTTAAGGATGATTTGCACAAACCGGGCACGAGCCTTTCCGGCGGACAGCAGCAGAGGCTCTGTATCGCACGCGCGCTCGCCGTGGAGCCGGAGGTGATTTTGATGGATGAGCCATGTTCGGCGCTGGATCCGATCGCCACGGCGAAGATCGAGGAACTGATCTACGAACTCAAAGCTAAGTACACAATCGTAACGGTGACGCACAACATGCAGCAGGCTGGCCGCATATCGGATTACACCGCTTTCTTTTACCTTGGACGCCTGATCGAGTTTGGTCCGACAACCAAAATTTTCACAAATCCGGCCGAAAAACAGACGGAGGATTATATCACGGGTCGATTTGGATAAGTCCAGGGCAACGCGCGACGCAGGGTCCGTCGCGAGTAGGAGCAAGAGCAAGATAGCAACAAGATACGATTAAGGATTGATAGGCAATGATTGCGGCTAAACACATTCTAGGAACATTCGATGAATCGCTGGCGGCGCTGCGTAATAACGTGCTGATGATGGCTAGCCTGACTCAGCGCAGTCTGGAGCGCGCGATGAAGGGCCTAGTCGATCGCGACGATTATCTTTGCGCAAACACAATCGCTGATGACGAAGAGATCGACCAGCTGGAGAAACAGATCGACAAGGACGGCGTCGATATTCTGTTGCGCTTTCAGCCCGTTGCCTCAGACCTGCGCCGGGTCGTCTCCGCAATGAAGCTGTCCACTAACTTGGAACGCATGGGCGATCAGGCGACCACAATTGCGCGGCGCGCCCGAAAGTTAAATCAGCATCCGCCGCTGGCCGAAGTCGAACTGATAAAGCCGATGTACGAGCAGGCCATGTCGATGTTCAAAGACAGCATAGATGCCTTCGTACGCGAGGATGTCGATCTTGGTTGCGCAGTCGTTACGCGCGACGAAAAATTGGACGAGTTAAACCATGATGCGAGTCGCAAATTGATCGAGCGCATGGCGCAGGACCCGGACCAATTGCGGGGCTATTTGAACCTTATTTTTGTTGGCCGTTGCCTCGAACGCGTGGGCGACCACGCTACCAATATTGCCGAAGACGCAGTTTACGCCGCGGCTGCCCAGGATATTCGGCATCCATCCCTCACTGCCACGACGTGAGGCATCAATGGCAGACGCAGCTGGTCTTGCCTAATTTTCCAAGCAGTGGTTGCTTGAGTTATACGGGCAACCAAGAGTGGGGTCGGGCCTTTGGCCCGCTGCGGGCGCTGAGACGCATGCGCTACTTTTTGGTCACCCATTCAACAACGACCTAAGATGCCTACAGCGGCCGCCAAAACCAGTGTTGTCCAGGAGCCTCCTGGCAAGGTCGAGCCGCTCCAGAAGGAGGGTCCCCAGGAAGCGCGTTTTTTAGATCCTGAAAATTTTATCAACCGCGAACTAAGCTGGCTTGAGTTTAATCGGCGGGTTCTCGAGGAAGCTCAGGACCCCACGCAGCCGCTTATCGAGCGAGTTAAGTTCCTTACCATTTTCAGCTCAAACCTGGATGAGTTCTTCGAGATCCGGGTCGCTGGGATCAAGCAGCAGATCAAAAGTGAAACCAGCGACATCGGACCGGACGGTCTAAGTCCGACCGATACATTCGATCGTATCCAGAAGACCGTGCGCCGGCTCGTGGCAACTCAATGCGCGCTATGGAAAAATGAACTGCTGCCCGAGTTGGCAAAGAACGGGATTTACGTGCGCGAAATGGCAGAACTGTCGCCAAAACGCGCCGCATGGGAGCATCGTTATTTTCAGCAGGAAGTTCTTCCAATGCTCACTCCGCTCGCGGTGGATGCCAGCCATCCATTTCCCCATCTTTTAAACCGAAGCCATAATCTACTTGTGCGAGCGAAATTGCAGCGAGGTGGCGAACCGCTGCACGCCATTGTGCAGGTGCCGAGGGCGGTATCGCGCCTGATCGCCCTGCCACGTGGCAAGAGCGCGGACGAGCCGTGGGAGTACATTTACCTCGCCTCCCTCATCAAACAGCACATCGGCGAATTGTTTCCCGGTTTGATCCTGGAAGAGGTGCATGCGTTTCGGGTCACACGTAATAGCGATCTGTATATCGACGAGGAAGAAGCGGAAAATCTGCTGCGCAGCATCGAGCAGGAGCTGCGGCGCTCAAGTCGAGGCAAGGCTGTTCGGCTCGAAGTGGAAGCGGATTGCCCAAAAGACGTTTTGGAATTGCTGCTGAGGTTCTTCGACCTGACGGAGGCTGACGCCTACAAACTCGACGGCCCACTTACGATGACGCATCTGATGCCGCTCGTGACCAATGATGCGTTTGCCAAGCTCAAGGACCGGCCATTTCTGCCGGCTCGCGATCCGGCGCTTCCGCCGCACGTCGATTTTTTTGAGGTCTTGCGACGACAGGACGTGCTGCTTCACCATCCTTACGACAGCTTCGATCAAATTGTCGAATTGATAGAGGCCGCTGCGCGGGATCCACAGGTACTGGCGATCAAAATTACTCTATACAGAACAAGCGGTGATTCGCCCATTGTCGAAGCGCTGATCGAAGCCGCGAATGCCGGGAAACAAGTCACGGCCATCGTCGAGCTGCGCGCGCGGTTTGATGAGGCGAGCAATATTCAGTGGGCCCGGCGTCTGGAGGAAGCTGGGGCGCATGTCATTTATGGCGTGGTTGGCCTCAAGACGCATTGCAAGGCGCTGCTGATCGTTCGCCGCGATTCAGACCAACTCCGGCGCTACGTACAGCTGGGGACTGGCAACTATCACCCGCGCACTGCGCGCATTTACACCGACTTTAGTTTGCTCACCAGCGAACCCAAGTTGACGGAGGAAGTGGCAATCGTCTTCAACACCCTCACTGGTCTGGCCGGTTATCCAGGACTCAAAAAATTGATGGTCGCCCCGTTTGATATGCACAGCCGCCTGATCAAGCTGATTGAGCGGGAACGCGACCACGCTCGGACTGGCAAACCGGGTCGCATTGTCGCGAAATTGAACGCATTGGTCGATCAGGAGATCATCGAGAAACTGTATGAAGCTTCGTGCGCGGATGTGAGCATCGATTTGATCGTCCGCGGCATCTGTTGTTTGCGGCCAAAAATGCCAGGACTGAGCGACAATATCCGTGTCATCAGCATTGTCGGCCGCTTTTTGGAACACAGCCGAATCTTCTATTTTGAGAACGCCGGCCAGCCCAGAGTGTTCCTTTCCAGCGCGGATTGGATGCCACGAAATTTTTTCCGGCGCATCGAACTGGCCTTCCCTGTCGAAAACCCGGCATTGCGCGATCAGATTATCAACGAAGTGCTACCGAGTTTCTTGCATGACCGCGTTAAGGCGCGGGAACTGCAGCCCGACGGGAGCTATCGTCGATTAAAGCCTGAAGGAACGGAACCGCGCGCCCAGGCGCAATGGCATTTCCGTGAAGTCTCTCGCGAGCGTGCGAAAAAAATGACCGGCTCCAAGAAAAAATTGCGCGCAGACAAATTAATTCCGATCACGGTTGCCACCGATCCGCTCATTACCACGAATCCGGAAACTGACAGTGGTGAGAAGTCGGCGCCATCAGTTAAGACAACGCCAGCATCGCCGGCGCCCGCTACAACCCGAAAGCAATCTTGAAGAATAAAATCCTCGTTATCGACGTCGGCGGCTCAAATGTGAAGCTGATGATCTCGCGCGCTGCGAGGAGGAAATTCAAGTCGGGACGGAAATTGACGCCGCGCGCGATTGTGAACCAAATCAAACCGCTGGTAGCCGATTGGGATTTCGACGCCGTTTCACTCGGGTTTCCTTCCCCCGTCCGCAACGGCAAAATTGTGAGCGAGCCGAAACATCTGGGCAAAGGCTGGGTCGGATTCGACTTCAAGAAAGCGCTGGGCAAACCAGTGCGCATCATTAATGACGCATCCATGCAGGCGCTCGGTAGCTACCACGGTGGCCGAATGCTCTTTCTTGGACTTGGGACAGGACTTGGGTCCGCCCTGGTTTGG
>WNFX01004968.1_pt1 | contig 12931 bp, 13 predicted proteins | sample 5400111 | NCBI WGS metagenome assembly WNFX01 (sample SAMN13153363, study PRJNA577476) | soil metagenome | isolation source: 40 cm soil or saprolite under grassland replicate 1 | place: USA:California | collected 2016-06-15
ACGTTGACCGCGATGATAGACGCTGTAACGACCGGCATGCGGTTCGGACGTCGTGAGGCATCGCTCAAGGGAATCAGGCCCACGTCAACCTCCGATCCTGATCATCACCTACAGATTGATGACGGAGCGGAGCTTGAACGCGCCGGCAACGAACGCGACGCCGGAGACGACCGCAAATCCTGCGATCAGTCCCATGATCGCGGCGAGCGTGACAGGGGGCGCGAGCAATGCAAACAGCCCCGCGACGACGCTCAGCGCGCCGAACGCCGCGGTCCAGCCCCACTGCACGCCAAGGTTCTTCTGCATGAGCGCGGCGTAGATGCCGAGGACGCCGGTCAACGTGAGCCACCAGGACACCATCACCACCGCGAACGTCAGGGAGAGGCCCGGATAATAGAAGAGCGCGGCGATGCCGAACGCGACACCGACCAGGCCGGCCAGCAACACCACCCACCAGTGCTTCATCATCGCCTTCAGCTCGATCGCCTGGACGATTTCGACGCTGCCGGCAAACAGTGCCCAGAACGCGATCACGAGTGCGAATGCGGCGACGGAATCGAGCGGCCGGGCGAGGATGTAGAGGCCCACCACGAGACCGAGCACACCGCGCAGCATGAGCGCCCACCACGTCCGGTGGTACACTCCCCTGAGATCACCGAGCACCGACGTTGCCATACATGCCTCCATGAGGGTTGTGGGACGGCCGGCGTTGCAGGCATCAACATGGCACCGGGGGGGGTGGCCGCCAGAAGCCAGCAAATGGCGGTGTTGCTGGCTTATGCGCCGACCAACGTTGTCATGGTGTCTACGGCCTCATCCCACCCGGCTGGTGAACTGGTTCACGTCGAAATAGTCGCGCCAGGCTTTGATCTTGCCGTCCCTGACCTCGAAGGTCCCCATGACGGGCAACTCGAACGACTTGTTGGGGAGCTTGAAGACATCGACCCGCTCGGTCATCACGACCGGACCATTTGCTGCAATGTTGATAATGCGGAAGTCGATGCTCTCGACAGGCACAACCCCCCGCGCAGCGGCTTTGCCAGGACGGATGAACGAGCCGATATTCTTCCCGATGGCCTCTCTGCCGATGACCGGCGCAAACGGGATATTGTGGTAGACGGCGTCGTCGGTGAAAAATGCGGCCAAGTCGGCGGTCGCCATGTTGTTGCCCCACGCCGCGCAGAACCTGCGCACTACATCGATTGGGCTCTCCATCTCGCTCCTCCTTTGGTCGATCTTGGCGGCACGCGGCGGGGCGCCCATCAAGTCCAGCCCCGCTACTGACACTAGTCCGGCACCACCGGTCGCGGCCGCCGCAAGTATGAACGTACGGCGTGAGATGTTTTCTAAATCGTTCTTCATGCGTTGCTCCGGAAATGTGGTCAGGCTTAGCGAAGCTTGAACACCGAGATGGTGCCTCCCTGAGGCACGTTGAACGTCGTCCCTTGGATCTTGTCGATCCCGTTTTGCAGACCTCGCGCGTCAAGATCCCAGCCCGTCGTGACGGCGACGTATTGTTCCCCATCGACCTCGAAGGACGTTGGGACGCCGATCGCTCCAGAGGGGAGCGGGAAGCTCCACAGTTCATCGCCGGTACGCGCGTCAAACGCTCTGAACAATCGATCGGGAGTTCCACCAGCGAAGAGAATGTCTCCGCCCGTGACCAACAGGGGGGCCCAAAGCACAGTCTTGAAATTGTGCTGCCAGACTCGCTTGCCGGTGTTCAGATCCCACGCTTGCAGTTCTCCCAAATGATCGGAAGCGCCAGCGCCGGTACGGACTGATCCGAAAATGCTTTCGATCCCGTACCCGACATAAATCCCCTCGGATTTTGAATCTGGGACCTCGCCTTTGGGCAGGAACGCGCAGACGTTGTTATTCGCGGGGATGTACAGGAGTTTTGTCTGCGGGCTCCACGCCTCGGGTGGCCAGTCTTTGCCGCCACCAATGCTCGGGCAGAACTCGGCGCCACGTGTCGCGCCCGGTCGCTTGGACTCGTCGACAGTCGGACGACCGGTCTTAGAGTCAATCGCCGTGAACACGTTGTTATTGGAAAACGCGAACGCGTGGAGGAAGTTGAGTCGATCGCGATCCAATATCCACAGATAGCCGTTCCGACCCGCGTGCGTGGCGGTCTTCGTAAGCCTTCCGTCGACCTCGGTTTCGATCAGGAGCGGTGCCGATACTTCATCCCAGTCCCAGCTGTCGTGCGGGGTGTACTGATGGAAACTTTTTATCCTTCCGTTATCAGCATCAAGTGCGAGCGTCGAGTTCGTATACAGATTGTCGCCAGGCCGGTCGTCCGCGACCCACGGGCCTGGATTCCCGGTGCCCCAGTACGTCGTGTTGGTTGCAGGGTCATAGACCCCGGTAATCCAAGTTGATCCGCCGCCTCGTTTGTAGGCCTCTCCTTTCCAGGTCTCCCCACCCGGTTCGTTTGGCGCGGGCACGGTGTACGTCTTCCAGAGTCGTTTTCCGGTGAGAGCGTCGAACGCACTTATCGAGCCCCGAACACCAACCTCTCCGCCTGAGTAGCCGAGAATGATTTTGCCGCGCACCGCGAGCGGCGCCAATGTCGAGTAACAACCCGTCTTGTAGTCATCGATTGGAACAGACCAAATCTCCTTGCCTGACGCGGCGTCGAGCGCAACCAGCGCGCAATCGGTGGTCGCCATGTAGACGTAGTCACCGTACAGAGCGACCCCACGGTTTGTCGGATGGAGCTGGAACAAGCCGTCTGGGTATTTCCTCGCGTAGCGCCACAGTTGCGCGCCGGTCTTCGCGTCAAGGGCAATGATGTTGTTTTGCGGCGTCGTGATGAACATTCGCCCGTGATTGACGATCGCCGTCGTTTCGTGCGCGCCAAGTACGTCGGTGCTCATCGTCCACGCCAGTGATAGGTTCTGAATGTTGCTGGGCGTGATCTGCTTCAGCGGGCTGAAACCCCAGCCGTCATACGTTCGGCGATACATGAGCCAGTCGCCCGCGTCCGGGTGCTCGAGCAGAGCATCCGTGACGGTGCGGTACGCGACAGAAGCTGGCTGCGGTTGCTGAGCGTGAAGCAACACTGCAGATGGCGCTCCAAAGAGTAGCATGCATAGAAGGCGATTGAGCTTCATTGAGTCTGTCCTTTACTTAAGGGGACGGCGTAGATCCGAGCTGTTTAGGCAACCGCCATGCCTAGTCCATCTGTTGGCGCTGCCGGGACTTGGCGTTTCGGACTGCGCCAATCGATTGGCATTTGCCAAGTGATTGGCGTGCCGTATATCTGACGCTCATGAGTGATCCTACGACGCCCGGCCCGCGTGCGGCGTTCTACCTTGCCGAAGCCCAACGGCTCGCCCATACGGGCAGCTGGGCGTTTACCGCTGCCGGCTTCACCCACTGGTCCCCAGAACTCTTTGCGATCCACGGCCTCACTCAAGGCGACACAGCACCGAGCATCGCGGCATACCTGGCGCTGGTGCACCCGGACGATCGGGAGCACGTCGCGCAGGTCATTCAGAAGATGCTGGCGGATCACGCCGCCTTCGACTTCACCAAGCGCATCGTGCGACCTGATGGGACGATTCGGTACGTTCGCTGCGTCGGCGCTCCGGCGACCGATTGGGAGGGATTTGTTGGGACTGGCATCGATGTGACAGAGCAGGAGGAGCTGTGCGCGGCCCTGCGCAAGAGCGAGACAGAGCTCCGCCAGATTCTCGACCTGGCGCCGCAGATCATCGGTGTATTGGGCCCCAGGCGCGAACGCCTTTATGCGAACCGCGTGGCGCTCGCCTATTACGGTGTCACCCTCGAGCAATGGCGCCAGAGAGGCTTTGGGCCGGAAGTGCATCCGGACGACTTCGATCGCGTCAAGACGTTGGTCGATCGTTCGGTGGCGAACCCCGCCGCGTACGAGCTGGAGATGCGGCTCCGGAGCGGCGACGGGACCTATCGCTGGTTTCTGGTTCGGTACAATCCCCTCCGCGACGACCAGGGCCAGCTGATTCGGTGGTATCTCGCGTGTAGCGATATCGACGATCGCAAGCGGACCGAGGATCGCATGCGCAACGAGACCGTCGCGTTGCGCGAAGATCTCGACCGGGCCTCGATGTTCGAGGAGATCGTCGGGTCATCCCCTGCCCTGCAACGCGTCCTGGCGCAAGTGGCGAAAGTGGCGCAGGCCGATTCGACGGTACTCATCCTGGGCGAGACGGGGACCGGCAAGGAGCTGGTCGCGCGGGCCATTCACAAGCGGTCGCGGCGCGCGAGCGGCGCATTCATCCGCGTGAACTGCGCCGCGATCCCGCCGTCACTCATCGCCTCGGAGCTGTTCGGCCACGAGAAAGGCGCGTTCACCGGCGCCGTGCAGCGCCGGCTCGGCCGGTTCGAGGCGGCGGACGGCGGGACGATCTTCCTCGATGAAATCGGTGAGCTGCCGCAGGAGGCGCAGGTCGCGTTGCTGCGCGTCCTGCAGGAGCGGGAAATCGAGCGCGTCGGCAGCAGCCATCCGATAGCGGTAGACGTGCGCGTCCTCGCCGCGACGAACCGCGAGCTCGAAGCCGCCGTCGAGCGCGGCGCCTACCGTGAGGACCTGTTCTACCGGCTGAACGTTTTCCCGATCCGGCTGCCACCGCTCCGCGAGCGGGCTGAGGACATCCCGATTCTCGTCGAGTATCTCGTCGACCGCTTCGCCAAACAGATGGGCAAGCGCATCCGCAATATCGAGAAGCAGACGCTCCAGCGGCTCACTGCCTATGACTGGCCGGGCAATGTGCGCGAATTACAGAACGTGATCGAGCGTGCCGTGGTGTTGAGTGAAGGCGAGACGTTCGCGATCGATGAATCGTGGCTCGACCGCAAGCCAGACAGGTTGGTGAACGGGGCACTGGTGACGAGGCTGGCCGACGGTGAGAAAGCGCTGATCGAAGCCGCGCTCAGAGAGACCAACGGCAGGGTCGCCGGCCCCCGCGGCGCGGCGGCCAAGCTCGGTATTCCGCGTCAGACCCTCGAATGGAAAATCCGCAACCTCAAGATCGACAAGCTGGCGTACCGCCACCGCTGAGACCTTCGTCCGATCAACGCTCAGCGCTTGATCAGTCCGGTGCTCACCGCGTAGTCGAGCAGCTTCTTTTGCAGGATCTCGCGCGCTCGGAACAGGCGCGACCTCACGGTCCCCACCGGAACGCCGAGCACGGTCGCCACTTCGGCGTAATGCAGGTCTTCGATGTCGCGCAACACGACGACTTCCCGATAGGACAGGGGCAGTGCGTCGATGGCGTGGACCACATGGTCGTCCACGAGATCATCGAAGAACGGGACGCGTGCGTCGTCCGACGGCGGGGGGGCGGAGCTCAGCGTCTGCCGGCGGCGGGCCTCGCGATGGTACGCGTCGATGAACACATGGCGGAGGATGGTGAGCAGCCAGGCTTTCGCGTTGGTGCCGCGCGCGAACTGATCCCAGGCCTGATACGCGCGGAACAGGGTGTCCTGCACCAGGTCGTCCGCGTCTGCGCTGTTTCCCACAAAGTGGAGCGCGACCCGGAACAGCGCGTCGAGGTGAACCAGCGCTTCGGCTTCGAAGCTGAGCTGCCGTGCCTGCCACTCGTCCATTAACGGGTTGGCTTGCCCTGTGGCGACAGCATGGCAATGAAGTCGTCGTTGCTGAGGACCTGCGACCACAGGATGTACACAGTATTCAGCATCATCTCAGACAGCGGTTGCGTATACCCCGCCATGGACTCGTTAAGCGCATACACGTGGTAGCCGAGATCATAGCCGGCCGTCACCGTCGCATAGTCGCACACGTCGATGGTGAACCCGGCCACGGCGATGTTTTTGATCCCGCGTGAGCGAAGAATCTCATTCAAACCGGTTCCGCCAAAAGCCGAAGTCTGGATGCGCGGCGCCAAAATCAGGTCCTTATCATTCGGTCCGGGAACCAGCGGAGGATAGGAAGCCGCCTTCGGTGTGCCGATCTTGAAGGCTTGCGCCAGGATTCCAAACCGGTGAAACCCGCCAGGATTCGTGGGGTCGATCTCGCGATAATCCCCCGTGTAGCCCTCAGTAACGTGGATGACCCAAACGCCGAGTTCACGCGCTCTCCTGACTAACTTGACGGTCCGATCCAGCATTCCACCTTCAATGTCTTTTCTCACCACGGCGTAACTGTCGCCCGCCGGATTCGTGAACGGATATTGGTAATCGACGAGAATAAGCGCGGTTTCGCTCGGATTGAGATGCGTTGGCGCCGGTGGCAGGTTCTGCGCCTGCGCTGCCGTTGCGACGCACAGCGACGTCGCCAGCAATGTCATCACGAAAGCGTCGTTGGGCATGTGTGGTGTCCTCGGTGTTGGAAAAGGGATGGGTGCCGCGCTGCGGTATGGTCTTAGCACGATGGATTCACGAAGGCAGATGGCAATTGCCGGTCCAGCTCGTAAGCTGTTGGGATCAAATGGCGTCCTCATCCGCGTCGACTGGCGATAATTAGTCAATGGCGAAATACTGGACAGCGAGCCGCACGGGAGCAGATCGAATGGACCAGCTTTTGGAAGCGCAGTTACGGGCCACCCTGAACGTGATTCCCGCGTACACGTGGTACGCCGGCCCCTCGGGCGCTCTGACCTTTGTCAACGAACGATCGGCAGAATACCTCGGACTTCCGAAGGATCATGCGCTTCGACTCGGGATAGAGAGCGGGGCGGCCTGGGATTCCCATCTTCCGATAGTGCACCCGGACGATCGAGCAGCGACCCGGAAAGTCTGGTCCGACTGTCTGAGGACGGGATCCCCTGGTGAAGCGACGTTTCGAGTCCGTGGCGCCGAGGGGAATTACCGCTGGTTCTTGAGTCGTGCGGAGCCTCTTCGAACGAATGACGGAATCCTGCTCGGTTGGATTGGGGTCAACCTCGATGTCGAAGAGCGGAAGCAAGCCGAAGTCGAACTTCGCCGGAGCAAGGCCTACCTAGCGGATGCAGCGAGGCTCAGTCGCACCGGGTTCGTTGGGATGGAGACAAGTACGCGGCGGATTTTCTGGTCTGAGGAAGCCGCCCGTATCTACGGCTACCCACCCGACACGCAGCCGACGCCGGAGCTGATCCTGCAGCGATCTCACCCCGACGATCTGGGCCTTGTCGCAACCGCCTTAGAGCGTGCGGCGCAGGACGGCAGTGTGTTTGACTACGAACATCGACTCCTGATGCCGGATGGCTCAATACGGCATCTCCACGATCTTGCGCATCGAGTGAGCGACGGCGCTGGAACCGACGAGGTGATCGGAGCGATAGTCGATATTACGGAACGTAAGGTCGCGGAGGAAGAGCAGAGGCAATTAACGAAGGCGCTGCGCACGAGTGAGATGGAGCTCAGGCAAACGCTGGATTTCGCGCCACAACTCATTTGTGTCTTCGGACCACACTTTGAGCCCCTGTACGCCAACCGGACGTGTCTTGAGTATGTCGGCGTCAGGGTCGACGAGTGGAGGCAGGGCGGAGCCCACACTCATCCTGACGATCTCGCACGGATCAAACCGCTTGCGGAGCGGGCGTTATCGACCGGCGTGCCCTTCGAAGCGGAACAACGCGTCCGCCGTGGCGATGGAAGCTACCGCTGGTTTCTCGCTCGGTACAATTCGGTGCGCGACGACGACGGCCAGATGATCCGCTCGTATATCGCCTGCACCGATATCGACGATCGCAAACGCGCTGAGGAGCGGTTGCGAGAGGAAAACGTGGCGCTCCGCGAGGAAATCGACAAAGCCTCGATGTTCGAAGAGATCGTTGGCTCCTCGCCAGCGCTGACGGCCGTGCTTTCCCGCGTCTCCAAGGTGGCAAGCAGCGATTCCACCGTTCTCATCGCCGGCGAGACCGGCACCGGCAAAGAGCTCCTGGCGCGAGCCATTCACCGGCGATCCCAACGCACCTCCAGGGCGTTTGTGGCCGTGAACTGCGCGGCCATTCCGCACGATCTGATCGCGTCCGAGCTGTTCGGTCACGAGCGGGGCGCCTTCACCGGCGCCACCCAGCGGCGCCTGGGCCGGTTCGAGCTGGCGGATGGTGGCACGATCTTCCTGGACGAAATCGGCGAATTGTCACCGGAGATGCAGATCGCTTTGTTGCGGGTTCTCCAAGAGCGGGAATTCGAGCGGGTAGGAGGACAGGAGCGGATCCATGTGGACGTTCGTGTCATCGCCGCAACCAATCGCGACCTAAAGGCGGCGATCGCCGAGGGCGCCTTCCGCGAAGACCTCTTCTACCGGCTCAATGTATTTCCGGTCGAAATGCCAGCGCTTCGCGAACGGCAGGATGACATTCACGTCTTGGTGGAGTACTTCATCGGGCGCTACGCTCGGAAGGCCGGGAAGACCTTCCGGCGCGTCAGCAAGCGGACGCTGAACCAGCTGCGGGCGTATCCATGGCCGGGAAACGTACGCGAGCTACAGAACGTGATTGAACGATCGGTGATCGTTTCTGACACCGAAGACCTTCAGGTCGACGAGAGCTGGCTGTCCGCGGCGCCCCGGATGGAAACTCGGCTCGGCCTGGCTGGAGCCGTAGCGGCGCAGGAGAAGGCGATCATTGAAGACGCGCTGCGGGCGTGCGGCGGACGTGTGTTCGGGGCTTCAGGAGCCGCTACGCGATTGGGGATTCCGCGTTCCACCCTCGAATCGAGAATCAAAGCGCTGAAGATAGACAAGGCTCGCTTCCGCATGGGGACTAAGCGCCCATGATGTGGGTGGCCCGGCAGTTGCACTGCCCCACGCAGTATGGCGTTGCTGAAGATTCACCGCGCAGTGGATGGGCCGGTGGTCCTTACGATCAGCGGTTACCTCAATACCGAGAACGTCGGCGAACTCTGCCACTTGATTGATGCAGAGCCGAGAGGTGCCGCCGTAACTCTCGACCTGACCGACCTGATTTTGGCGGATCGTGAAGCGGTGCGCTTACTGCGCGACCGCGAAAGAGATGCGCGCGTGGTGCTTCACAACTGTCCCGCATACATCCGCGCCTTGATAGCGGCCGAGGACGACTGACGAGCTCCGGCTCTGAATTGTCCGGCTTTTCACCATTGTCAGGATCTCGCCAGCGCGACAGTCCGGAAATGCTTGTGAACTCAACACCTTGCAACGGAACGACAATTGCCATCCTCATCTGCTACCTGTCAGAGAGGAGCACGCCATGATCGAGATCAAGGGCGTTGCGAGGCTCAACATTCATCCCGGCAAACAGCGCGAGTTCAAAGACCTGCAAGCTCAGTTTTTCGCCGTTGTCAGGGCGAAGGACACCGGCACGCTGCAGTACGAGACGTTCTTCAACGCTGACTTCTCGGAGTGCATCGTCTACGAGCGCTATCGCGACTCTGCCGCATTGCTCGAGCATACCGCCAACCTCGGCGCTTTGACGGCTGCGCTGTCCCAGGTCTCCTCCGGCTCTGGGGAGCTGTTGGGCATGCCAAGCCCGCAGTTGAGAACGGCCCTCGCAGGCAGCCCCGTACGCATCTACGAGCCCTACGAATCATTGTGAAGAGAATACCATTGGCAAAAGCCAACCGGTTGGCACGCGTCCTAAACCGAGGTCTCGATTCCCCAACTGTTTAGCCGTGGCGCGGCGTTTGCCTTGCCTCGGATCGCCAGGGAGCGGGGCCAGGAATGCTCATCCAACCCCACAGAGAAGGAGGACTGGCTGTGAGCCCGAACGTCCCGCGCCGCACTTTTCTCACGCTCGCTGGGCTCGGCGCCGCCGGCGCGGCGCTGAACCACACAATGCCCAGCTCGAATGGTCCCCGCACCCGTGAACTCCCCGACTATGCGCCGGTCCCTCGATCGGCGCTGGGCCCAGCCCTCAACGCACAAGGCTACTACGTGGGACGCGTGGAGAAGAATCTCTACTGGGTCACCGACGCCACGTATCAGTGCGCGTTTTTAACCACCAAAGACGGCGTGGTGCTGCTCGACGCGCCGCCGACGATTGGCCACAACATTCAGCGCGCGGTGGACGAAATCGCCGCCGCCAACGGCGTCAGCAACACAGTGAAGTATCTCATCTACTCGCATCACCACGCCGATCACGGGGGGGCGTCGTCGCTGTTCGGCAAGAACGTCGTTCGCATCGGGCATGAGGAAACGCGACGGCTCCTGATACGGGACAACGACACGGCGAGGCCCGCGCCGGAGGAAATCTTCCAGGACCGCCGCACTCTGAACATCGACGGCAATCGTATCGAGCTGGCCTGGCAGGGATCCAATCATTCGCCCGACAACATCTACATCCACCTGCCCGATCACGACACACTGATGCTCGTCGACATCGTGAACTCGGGCTGGGCGCCGGTCTACATCTGCAATCTCACCGAGGACGTTGTGGGGTACATGGCGGCGCCAGAGAAAGCCCTCGCGTACCCATGGAAGCATTTCATCGGCGGCCACCTCGGCAGGCTCGGCACGCGCGACGATGTGACGCTGCAGCAACAGTACATGTCCGACATCGCCGACAGCGTCAGGAAGACGCTGCCGACGATCGATCCAATCCCCTATTTCCAAAAGTACGGCGAGAACTCCTGGGCAGGGGTAAAGGGGTATCTGGATGCGTGCACCGATGCCGCCGCCGCGCCAGTGATCGCGAAGTACACGGGAGTACTCGCCGCCGCTGACGTCTTTACCGCCAGCACGACCTTTTGGGTCATGGAGTCGCTCCGCCTCGACCTCGGCTTCGCCTCGTGGGTGCATCCGTGAGCCCGATTTCGAAAACACTCCACACACCGAACGATCGAACGATTCTCATCACGGGCGTGACAGGCCATCAGGGCGGCGCGGTCGCGCAGGCGCTCAAGAGCAGCGGATTCCGTTTGCGCGGCATGACGCGCAAGCCGGAGAGCGAGCAGGCGGCGGCGCTGGCGCGCCACGGCGTCGACGTCGTCAAGGGCGATCTCGATGACGAGGCGACGCTGCGCCGTGCGTTGGCCGGCGCGTGGGGCGTCTTCGGCGTGCAGAACACGTGGGAGGCGGGCGTCGAGCGGGAAGAGGCGCAGGGCAAGCGTCTGGCGACGCTGGCGCGCGAGGCCGGTGTCGAACACTACGTCTACACATCCGTGGGATCGGCGCACAAGCGGACGGGCGTCCCGCACTTCGACAACAAGTGGCGCATCGAGGAAACCGTACGCGGCCTCCACTTTCCGTCGCATGTGATCCTGCGTCCGGTGTTCTTCATGGAGAACCTCGTGGCGCCCTTCAGCCTCCAGGGCGACACGCTGTCCGCGGCGCTCGGGCCGGGCACGAAGCTGCAGATGATTGCGGTGGACGACATCGGCTGGTTCGGCGCGCGCGCGTTCACCGACGCCGCGGCCTTGAACCGCCGCGAGATCGATATCGCCGGTGACCTGCGAACGATGCCGGAGGCGGCGGAGATCTTGACGAAGGCGCTGGGTCGGCCGATCGCATTCGCGCAAACGCCAATCGCCCAGGTCCGGCAGTACAGCGAGGATACGGCCTTGATGCTGGAGTGGTTCGAGCGCGTCGGCTACAGCGCCGACATCGCCGGCCTGGAACGCGAGTTCGGCCGCGCGCTCACGAAGCTCGCCGACTGGGCGCGCCGGTCGTGATTCATCCGCTCGATCCCGAAGACGCGAAGGTCACCGCCGCCCTGCGCGCCATGGTCAGCGCCAGCAAGGGCGCGCGACCAGGCATCGACGCACGCGCACAGTACGACGCGCTCATGGAGAGCGTATCGCCACGCGGCGACGTGACATTCGAAGCAGACACCCTCGGCGGCGTACCGGGACTGTGGGTACATCCGGCGGGTTGGCGGCCAGGCGAAGCGATCGTCCACCTGCACGGTGGTTGGTTCAACTTTGGCTCCGCCAAGGCGTACCGCCATCTGGTCGGGCAGATCGCCGCGAGAGCGGGAGCGAGGGCCTTTATCCCGGACTATCGGCTTGCTCCCGAACATCCATTTCCGGCTGCCACGGACGACGTGCGGGCATGCTACCAAGGACTTGCCGAGCGGGACGTGCGCCGGATTGCGCTCACCGGAGACTCCGCCGGAGGCAACCTGGCCCTCGGACTCGCGTCCTCCAGCAACGTGACTCTCGTCGGAGTGGCCGTGGTGTCGCCGGTGACCGACCTGACGCTTTCGGGCGCGAGCTACGAGACGCGCGCGGATGCCGATCCCCTGTTTACTCGTCCGCAGGTCGCGGAACTCGTGCATTCCTACTTGGGGAGCGCCGACGCGAGACAACCACTGGCTTCGCCCCTTCACGGTCGATTCGCCGGCATGCCTTCCACCCGCATTCACGTCGGTGACGACGAAGTGTTGCTGGACGACTCGCTCCGATATGTGGAGCGTGCGGTTGCCGCAGGCGTCGATGCCCGAGCTGATGTGTGGATGGGGATGCCACATGGGTTTCCCGCCAGCATCGGAAGATTGAAGGCGGCAGCACAGGCGCTGGATGCCATCGGTGCGTTCCTCACCGAGAGGCTACGCTGATCGGCGCATGACCCTGAGAATCGAAACCGCCTCCGACGGCGAGACCGCGTTACTCCGGCTCAGCGGGCAGATCGACGAAGCTCACCTCGGGCAGCTGCAGGCGGAGATCCGCCGTTACCGCCCGCGACTCGTGTTCGACCTGGCCGAGGCGACGCTCGTGGATCGGGCGGTGGTGCAGTTCCTGGCTGCGCGTGAAGGCGAAGGGGTCGAGCTGCTGAATTGCCCGCGCTACATCCGAGAATGGATCGGTCGGGAGCTGCAGTGACCCACGGAGATCAGATGCCACGCCTGTCGATCGTTATCACAGCGCTGACGACGCTCGTGGGACCCAGTCTCGCCCAGAGCGCGAACCCCAAACGACCCGGTACGACCGTCATTGTCTATGACGACTTCCACAAGCCCGGCGGGTACACGCTCGCCGACTATGACGCGAAATGGTCCATCCTCACGCTCGGCGAGATGGCCGTCGA
>WNFX01004969.1_pt1 | contig 12931 bp, 5 predicted proteins | sample 5400111 | NCBI WGS metagenome assembly WNFX01 (sample SAMN13153363, study PRJNA577476) | soil metagenome | isolation source: 40 cm soil or saprolite under grassland replicate 1 | place: USA:California | collected 2016-06-15
ATACAACCATGACAGAACCTGAACCGGGACCGTAAAGATTGTAATACTTCAACAGGCGAAAGTCTGCACCGTGAGGCCAGTCCCAGGGAGCCCTATCCGTGTAGTCTTGCTCCATGGCTTTTAAATGGAGGAGAGAATTGTTGATGAGCATAATAGCAGACTGGTAATCATCCACCGTCTGGGCAGCCTGTACCGATGCGTCCAGATCTGAGCCTATCCCTTGTTGGTCGTACTCGTAATCCAGGTTGTACGCATGACCATCGTATCCGTCCATATAACGATGGTGATTACCCCATACCTGTACCTCGTGTTTGAATTGCTGCAGGTAGTAATGGGTTTTAGCGCGTATCAAGGGAATTTGAATAGCAGCAAGATCATTATCGATCTGGGATAATATCCCGGCATACTCGTCACCCTTCGCTGAAGTGAGGGCGGCCTGGTCGTTATGGAGATGAAGTACGAAGGTTGCCACATCTGCTCCATATCTTCTGGCCTCGTCAATCTGTGCGCTAAATTTTTGGAGTTTGAGAGCGCCCTGATATGCTCCAACGTAGGGGATAGCCTGAACGGAGAAAACAGTTGCCTGCTGTATCTGCGCCCTCAGCTGGTTTAGAAGGTATATGAAGTCTTCAGGTTTGTTGGCGTTGCGGAAGATCGCGAGGTCATCACTCTCCTGTTGAGCCAGTGCAGTGATGTCGACATTCGATGCCTGCAGTTGCTGGGTCATCTGCTTCAATGACTGCAGTTTGTCATATGCAGGCCCCATCAGTTGCAGGGCTTGTGTGGAGCGCCTGGCACTGTAACTGATTTGCAGGTAGTCGTTTGGAGTGTGAGCTCTGGCTAATAATGCTTGATCCTGGACAAGCTGGGTCATAAAAGTCTTGACCTCAATAAAGTTTTGTGACCGTCGCTCTGCTATGGAGGTCTCAAAGTTCTGTATATCGCGGTAGGCCTGGTAATCATATTGTGCAGTTACCTGCTTCTCCAGGTTAGAAACCCTGAGAGTAAGTGCCTGGTAACTCTGGGCCATATTGTTGTAGTAATCAGTTACAGGTTGGCCGCTCAATAGAGTGAATGGTGCATTCGTACTGCTGATCTGTCGCTCTTGCTTCACGATAGGCTGGAGGACAGTGCCAGGAACGCCGATGCTGCGAGCATGAGCAAGCGAACGATCCAGGTGAATTTTCTGCAAGCTTGCGTTCTGCTGGGCCTGTGGGTCTCCATTGCATGCGCTGAGCAGCACTGTCATCAGCAACACCAGTGTCATAAAGATGGCTTTTTTACTGCCGCGTCGTCGTTGAATATTATAATATGCCATTGTCCGAATAGATCTCCGATTCCTTACTAGTGAGCTTAAATATGTATGCAGATCAATAAGAATAAACGCGTCATGCGGGGCATTTAGAGGTGGATCCGGACTTCTCAAACTGTAGGGGCAATACCCCCGTACATGTTGCGGCTACGCCGCAAATAGTCCTTTTGGACACGTTTGTGTGTTTTGCGTGCGCGCCAGCGCACGCAAAACACACAAACGTGTCCAACAACTTGGGGTCGCCGCAGGCGACCCACCTGTACGGGGTATTGCCCCCACGCTCTTTTCTCTCTCTTTGGGGTGGGGTGGAGAACACATTCGACGACGTTTGAGAAGCCCTGAGAGGTGGATATTGAAGTGGCAGGATAGATAGAGCATCATGTATAATAATCTTAGCATTTGTCCTGACCATCTACTACTTTGCGAAAATAGTTCTCCGGACATTCAGTTCAGCATTAGCCCGGAAAAGAGAGGAACGGATGACGAACTTTAACGATAGTGAGTTGAAAGAACACCTTATCCACGCTGCAAACCTGCTCTTTCAGTGCGGTGTCATGTCGCATAGTGGACACGGCAATCTCAGCGTGAGATTACCCGGAACAGAGCAGATGCTGATTACAGCCAGGGGAACCATCGCCGACCTGACACCGAAGCAGCTGGCTACCGTCACCTTTGATGGTGACGTGGTGGAAGGTACAATTGATCCGGTCATGCGCGAGATTGTTGCCATGCATTCGGGTGTTTATCGCCAGCGCCCAGGTGTTGGGGCCGTCATTCACACACACTCACCTCATGTCACCAGCTTCGCTCTTGCCCACCAGCCTCTGCCATGTGTTTATGAAGCCTTGCTCCGTTTCGGCGTCACCGAGGACATTCCGGTAGCAGATTGGGCTCCACGTGGCTCGCTGGAATCCGTAGCCAATATTGTGCTACGACTACAGGAGTATCCCATTGTTCCTGCCGTCCTGCTGGCTAACCATGGCCTCCTGGCCTTTGGTCGCGATGCGCTCTACACGGCCCAACTCATCATTGTTATGGAAGAAGCGGCCGAGCTAACGCTGCGAGCGCGCGCACTCGGCGGTGAGAAATCACTTCCTGCCGATGCACTGGCCAGGGAGCGCAAGCATATGCAACAATTTGGTTCGCTCCGCTAACGGTTCTATGTCTCAAGGATGTACACCTTGTCTACTTCTTCTTATTTGGTGGTACCGCCAGCACGAAGTATCTATCGGCGTTGATAGCGCCCTTGAAAGTGAAGTTCTTCAACCCCTTTATAGCACTTGCATCAATTGCTAGCTCGATGGTAGGAATGTAGCCGGCTTGCTTCTGCACCAGTATCGTGTAAGATGGCTGTCCGTTTACCTTCTTCACAGCATGTGGCACGTACCAGGAGACGGTGATGGTAGAAATGCAGTTCTTTGGCGTCTCCGTCATGCCGCCCCACATAGCACGTCCAGGCAGATCGCTCCTGAGTGCTGTAGGGGGCCCAAGGCTATCGACAGGCCAGGCAAGAGAGGTGCCATTGAGTGTGAAACCACGCATGCCCAGGGTGTAGGTGCCATTGGGACAGTAACGAGCAGTGCTCGGAAAGTACCCGTTATATTGCCCACAGCCGCTAGTGGTAGGAGGTGATCCTTTACTACCAGGTGAGGGCTTAGGCGTACCTGGTGTACAAAGTGCATGCCCGCTATCGAAACCATCTCCAGAGATGAACTGAGCATTCTGAGGAGCATAAACTCGTATATAGTCCGCGTACGTATCGTAGCCATAGACGGGACCTTTTTGCTGGTAATTGAGGGTAATGGTCAGGTTATGTTTCGCTCCTCCCTGGGCATCTAAGGTCACGTCGTCATGTTCGGTAGTGTGCACGTATTGGCTGGCCTTACTGATACTGATGTTCGCCTGGACAACTGTAAAACCGTCCTGCTTTGAGAATGTATCGGTCGAGCCACTATAGCCATGCTGTACCAACCAACCTTCGACAGCGGGATTGGTGAAGTAAATCTGCAGGTCGTGTGATTGGATATCCTTAATAGCCCCCTTCACTACTTCCATCAGTTGCTTTACTGGTAGATGACGCACACGATCCAGCAGGATTTTACCAAGGGTCGAGGTGAATGCTTTACGACCGCTTTTTGAGTAGTTACCGCTGATCTGTTTTTCTCGCGCAATGGCCGAATAATCTTGTTGATAGTAGTGCAGCCGCTCCTCCAGGTTCTTCGAGGTGATGGTCTCGTTATATCCTGGCACTTTAATTGGACCAGTCACATCAAGAATGTGCCCAATGAGGGATGGTGTAAAGGCAATATCACCATCGACAGGGCCGCCCCCTTCATCCTGGAATAGCTGCATAGTCATACGAGCAGTGGTCGGGAAGTCGCCAGAGAGATTGGAATCACGTATTCCCCAGTTGCCAAAGTTCATCCAGCTATATCCATTCGGTGCCCTACGCCCAATTGCTGTCCCATTGCCAGCATAGTCGAGCAGCGTAACATCAGTTAGAGAAGGGGGTGTTACGCGGCCATCTTGAATTTGAACAATGCCATATTGTCCGGTAAAACCACCACCGGGACGCAGTTCGGCACGGTCCATAGTCTGTATCAAGAAGCGGCGTGGCTGCCCAACGCCTAACAACCAGGTGACCAGGCCAATCAGGCCTTGAGCTTGAACAATCATATCCTGTGCTTTGGGCAATAGTGGTAGCAAAGAAGCAAGTTGCGTTTTTTGAGAATTACTGATTGGCAGGTCTTTAAGCGATATGTGGCTCATCTGAGCACGTATATCGCTTATATAGTAAAGGGCGTGCACCATTGCGCCTTCGATGGCTAAGACATCGCTGGCGCTGATGAGTGGTTTGTTAGAGTTAGCAGTGAGAGGCGAGGCATGAATAATGTTTGCGCCAATAAGCCCTACGCCACTCAGTTCATCACCCATACGCGATACGTCCAGCGCAACTTGCACCAGACTTACTACCTCACCTAGTTTACTGCCATACTGCGGCGAAAATTGCGTAATTGCCCCTTGAATATCTGGACGGTCTACCAGTTGCTGTAACTGCACAAAATCAACCTCCGCCTCCTTGAACTCAACCTGCGCTTGCTGTAGCTTCGTCGCGTTCAGGGCCGCGGTAGGATCACTTTTTGAAACATTCAGTAAGCTCTTTACTTTGAGTAGATGATTAAGGCCATCATGAGCCATGGCATTGATATTGTTATAGGCGCTATAGGCAGCAACTCCCGCCCCCGCCGGTAAGAGCACAAAGACGAACATGGCTGCCACAATGACAAGTCTTGCTATTCGCAGAGTGTGCCTATGCTTCTGCTGGTCGTGTATTCCACGCTGCCAGCGTTTATATGCTGACCGTCGCTGAATTGCCCGCTTATTAGCAATATATATCCCATTCTTGATGGGAAGGGGCAATACTAGAGGGGCCAGGTCAGTTACATTGCTTCCATCGGACACTTCTGTCCCAAGAGATGCAGTCACTTCGGCGGAAGTTGGCATCTCCTCATCCTCCTCATCCTCATCTTTCATGAAGGAGGGACGCGGCGTTTCTGGAAAATCCATGTCCAATACAGGTGTCAAAGGAGGGGGTTTGACTGCCCGGCGTTTGGCCGTATCCTCATCATCAGCCGTCTCCTCGATGAGCATAGCGCTTTGTTGTCTTTGTGCAGGTGGACAGCTTTCTGAACATGTATTGCTGGTATCTACACCCGGGTCTAATACATCTTTCTCGGGTGGTTTGCTCTCTTCTGAAACATCTGAGGTATCTAAGGTATCTAAAGCAGGTTGAGGTGCATGATCTATAACGGCAACACCGGGGAGCAAAGCGCGAAAACCCCAGGCACTACCGTCCTCATGCTGCATCAAACACTTTTCAGCCAGTTCCAAAACAATCTCTGGTGAAAGATGATGCCGACGTGCTATCTCATCAATGGATGCTTCAGTCTTAAAGTACTCTTCAATAGCAGATTTACGTTTGTGATAGCGTTTCTTTTCTCGCGAACTCAGTGAAGTGATATCACCCTCCTGCCACGAGGCGATATCACGCATTCGGCCAGTAAATTTCAGAGAATTTTTCACTCGGACGCCAGGCAAGGTTCACCTCCGCCGTTTAATATATATAAAATAACCTTTCCCCTTTATAATAGATGACGGCTGAAATAGATAAAACGTTGCATACAAATATAGAAATACTAAGGGCATCAGCCAAAAAGGGCTAATGTGATGAATTATTAATCGGCGTGGTCAGCTTCGTCGACCACGCCGATTAATAATTCATCACTTGATCCTTGCTTCGAGCGCCCCTAACTGCTCTTTCAGCTTGCGGTTCTCCTCACGTACTTCGTCAAGGTCCTTACGCAACTGCTTTAATTGTTCATCGGACTTATCACCGGTACGCAGGACATGGGCAGCAACACGCATTTCACGTTGCGCCGCCGACTCTGTCTCATGGCTGGCTGCCCGCTCCAGCACACCGATAGCACGTTTTTCACCGAGCGACATCAGGGCCTCTGCAGAGACCCCACGTACCGGCTCCCAGTGATCGTGCTCAACCGCGTGACAAAGAGCCGTAACAGCACGCTGGCGAGCCTCTTCACTGTAGAGATAGTGATTGCGACCAAGTGCCCGCATGCCTGAGCAGGCTGCCAGGCGCATTGTCGGATGCAGGTGGGCATTGTCAAGATAGGCAGCAAGCGTTTCGACTACGCGATCTTCGCCCGTTGCTGCTAATCCCCTGAAGACGCCATTCTGGACCACGTTATTCCACGTAGGCCGATCAAGCAGCTTTATCAATTGATCGACGCAGCCAGGCTGGCGCGTCTTACCTAACGCCTCTGCGGCCGTGGCTTCTACCCGGTAGCTGATGTCACCGCGCTCTAGCAGATTACGAAGCGCCTGTGCGGAACGTCCGGCGAGTTCTGCTTGCTGGGGTACCTGGAAGCGTCCCAGCGCACGGGCAATGGCTGTACGTACCCGGGAAAACTCTGGAGCATCCATCTCCTGGAGTCCCTGTAAGAGGATAGCCTGGGCCCGCTCGCTACCAATGACCCCCAATGCCCGGGCTGCCGCTACACGCACTCCCCAGAAAGCATCATTGAACAATGCCGTCTTCAAAGCCTCCACGCTTTCATCATCGCCTGCCTCACCCAATGCTTCAGTGGCCTCGATGCGACCCAGTACATCTGCATCATGGGCAAGCTGGTAGCGCATCATCCTTGTTGAACGCTCGAACTTGAGTGTTTTGAGCAGCCAGCCGTCAGGATCGAAACGAATCATGATCGGTTCGCGCTCCAACGGCACATAGAAGCTTTGCTCCACCTGTCCATCTTCACCTGGCATCACACGCACAGATATCGTGCGGGTTGCGCCTGCATGTTCATCCCTCGTGGCCTCATCCGAGGTTGGAATGGTGAAAGTGAGGTCAACCGGGGTGACAAAGCAAGGCGTCAATTCATCGACCTGCTGGGTCTGCTTGATCTTCAACCTGGCCATAGAGTGTTCGCTATCCCATGAATAATTTACCTCAAAGGCGGGATAACCACCCTGGTACACCCACTGTTGGAAGAATTGGGCCAGGCTGTGTCCCGTCACCTCCTCAAAGGTGCGCTCTAAATTGGCTGTGATCACCTCGCGCTCACGGTAACGCTCGAGATAGGTTTTTACTGCCCGCTTGAATCCTGTCTCACCGAGTTGATGGCGCAGCATGTGCAGTACCCAGGCCCCTTTGTTATACATGTGCCCATCAAAGAGCTCGAAGCCATCCCTATGATAGACGTGATAGACGATTGGCCGGCGATAGTGATGATCTTCGCTGAGGTAGCCGTGCTTGAGATCGAGCATCGATTGCTTGAAATAATCGCCGCCGAGGTCGTGCTCGTTCCACAACTCCTCAAAGTAGGTGGCGAAGCCTTCATTCAACCAGCCATTGGGCCAGTCCCGGCAGGTCACAAGATCACCAAACCACTGGTGTGCCAGCTCATGCGCCACGACGGGTACATAGTCGAAATCGAGGGCGGCCCGCTCATCGAGCAGCAGCATGAAGCTGTGCGTGGTAGCAGTGGTATGCTCCATTGCGCCACCAAACAGCTCGACGACTGTCTGGGCATACTTGCCATAGGGATACTCGACGCCGGTATATTCTGAGAAGAAGCGCATCATCTCAGGCGTCTTGCCCAGGTAAAAGTGCGCGTCGTCCTTGCGATCAGGGCGCACGTAGTAGTTGACAGGGATGCCATTGTAAGAATCCTCGATCACGGCAAAATCGCCTACGACAAGCGAGATCAGGTATGTGGCATGAGGCACATCGTGCCGCCAATGGTGGGTCTTCGTCGCGCCATGATCAGTAATACTCAGCAGGTTGCCATTTGATACGGTCAGGAAGTGGCCTGGAACCGTGGCAATGATTTCAGTCGTAGCCCGGTCATTAGGTGCGTCATGGCAGGGAAACCAGTAGCTATGGTAACGAGGCTGCCCAAATGTCCAGGCTTGTACCGGGCGCGTCGGATCTTCAGGTGCTGGTTTGATAAAATGCAGGCCGGTACGTGGCTTCGCGTGGTACTCTACATTGACGGTGAACACTTCACCATAGTGGTAGGCGTGATCTAAGGTAACAAGCAGTTTCTTCCCATCAGCGCTATAAGCTAATTCCCGCGGCTCCGCTTGCCCACCTCTAGCGCCGCTAGCCAGCGTGACGCGCTCGATATGCAAGTCTATGGCATCGAACGAAATGGTCTTTATCTCTTCATAGAGAGTGGAAAAGGTCGTACTTACCGTACCTCTGACCGTTTCCTGCTCAAAGTCAAGCGTGATAACTAGCTTGACGTGTTTGACGTCGCCCGGTCTATCAGGAGCATACTGCACACTATCATCGGCGAGTTCAAATGAGCGCGCTTTCGGTGGGGGAGGTGATTGATTAAAAAAGCGCAAACTATAGCCGTTATCGAGCATAAGCGCTTGTGCGCGATTACAACCTTCCATAGAGATCCTCCTCTAGTTTATCTGACCCCTGCATTAAAACGCTTCCTCTACTTATTCCGTACATCAGCTTTGCCTTGAACAGTATAACACCTTTCAGGTTTTAATTCTGTCTTCTCTGCTTCTTGTCTTCTAAAGAATTCTAATAAGCTGCCATCCTTGTGGCAACTTGTTTTGTAACGATGCTCTTCTTTTTACAACCAGATCTTAACCATTCTTACATAGAGATGTATCAATCTTTGGGCTAAGATTGATACCAATCAATCTTTGGGCCAGTTGATGGAACAAACACAGATGCTGAATTAAGTGAATTATATAGTAAAACATTTAAAGAGCTAGTAGAGAAGTAATAAATGTTTCTTGCTCGATTAGATGTTTCAAAGGCATCATAGAATAATAATAACGAAAACATTTCTTACTAGAAAGTGAAATATCTACTTTGAGTAACAAGGTCGAGAATCTTTTTCCACCTCAATTACATCCATCACAAAAGGCCGGACAAACTATTGTTAAGAAGACCTCTGACTCACCTGTCACGCTTCAACCAGTACGTTCAGAGCGACAGTTCATAAGGAAAGCAACGAAGTTAGAACTATTGACATTGATGCCGCAACTTCCATTGATGCCAACACCACAAGCTCCCTTAACGTCCCTACCCACCAGCACCGCAGATATAGCGACTGCCAGGCTTCCCTTGACACTCAGACCCAGCACCGCAGATATAGCGACTGCCAGGCTTCCCTTGATCCCGATGCCGCAACTTCCATTGACACCATTACCACAAGTTTCATTAGCACCACCGAAGCAAATCCAGCAGGCTCAGTCACAATCACTGGGCAAAACACCTATTAATCTTGTTGAGCAATCGAAAGTTATGAGTCCCAAACAAGAAAAACAATACAGCATACTCGTTCTTATTTGGATCGTTGTAAACGTCTACTTTTGGCATTGGTGGTTCCAGATAGGGCACGTGGGAAATCCTATCCTCTTCGGTCTTATGTCTTTCGCTCTGCTTTATGAGACCACAATGCTTCCTTCTTTCTATACCTTCTTTTTGGGGCAGATGCGGCGCCCCAAATCAATTGATGTAAGAAGAGCGGAGTATGGAGGAGCCATACATAAAGTGGCGGTCATCAGCCTGACAGTTCCAGGCTCGGAGAGTTTGGAGTTTGTGAAACGCCAAATGATGGCAATGAAAAATATTCGCTACCCTCATGATAGTTGGATTTTGGTGGACAAGGAACACTCTCCCGAAATTGAGGCTTTAGCCAGATCACTGGGCGTTTTTTACTTTTCGCGCCATGATGTTGCCCGTTGGGATAAAGCACGAGTCTCGTACTGGAATCAATCGATACCGCCTTTCAAGGCAAAAACAAAAGCTGGCAATGTGAATAGTTGGTTAGATGCCTATGGATATATGTATAGTCATTTCACGCAGTTAGACATTGATCATATTCCAATACCTTCATATCTCAATAAAGTACTTGGGTTCTTTGTAGATCCAAAGGTAAAATGGGTTCAAGCTCCAAGTGTGTATGGGAACTTAGATAGTTGGACTGCCAGAGGATCAGCAGAGCAGGAGTTTGTACTGCAGGGGCCATTACAGATGGGCTTCTTCGGCTTCTCTCGCACGCCTTTCATTATTGGAAGCCATTGCACCTATGACATGAAAGCGATCAAAGAGATTGGAGGGTTCCAACCCACACGTGCTGAAGATCACCTTGATACCGTGTTTTTGGCAGCACGTGGTTACAAGGGTGTTTTCCTACCTGAAGTTATTGCCGTTGGTGATGGGCCCGAAAACTTTGAGACCTATATGGCTCAGCAATTTGCCTGGGCTTTTTCGATGATCCAGGTTCTCTTCACCTACACTGCCAAATGTATTAAGCGCTATACACCGCGCCAGGCAATACAATTCCTGTTTGTTCAGACATGGTATACGCTCTGGTCGACATGCATGCTGCTTTTGTTTACCCTGCCAGTCATTTCCCTCTTCACCAATACGCCTATAGCGAGGGAAAGTTATTGGCGATTTCTCCTGCATATGCTTCCAATGACGGTTACAGCGCTCATGATTTGGATATGGAGCCGCCCCTGGCACTTGCCAAAGAAAGTGAGCTTGAGCTGGCGCGGAGTAGTATTACATATTGTACGCTGGCCAATTGTTTTGAGTGCATTGGTCCAGGTGCTTTTGAGGGTGCAAAAACCATACATGATTACAGTGAAAGGTTTGCAGCGTGGAGAGCAAAGGCCATTTTCATTAGCAGCTCATTATCCCTATTTTGTCTTGATAGCCCTATCCCTTGGAGCCTGCTGGTTTTATCTCTCTCTCGTTGGTAAGAGCGCTGTAGCAGGCTATCTGCTCTTTGCTCTGCAAGGAGCCGCCATATTCTTGTTCACATTTATTATCGCTCTAGCCAAAGATATCATAGACATGGTAAAAGAAGGGATTTCACCACTTCGTGGCTTCATGTTACGAGCAAAACCAATTTTAGTTCTCATCACTTTCCTCATACTTTTCATAGTGACAGCATACCTGGCCTCTGAAGATATCTACCAGGCGATTATATTCAACAAAATACATATACCCTGAAGCAGTATCAATGCACAGAATGGCGTTTTTCTTATGCTAAAGAGTCCAAAGTCTAAACGAAGCGCAAGAAAATGAGAGGAAGGTGACGATGAAATCTTCTCTACTGTTCAAGGTGCTGATCGTTCTCTTGATCATACTAGGCGTGTTAGCAATCATACCATTCGTCAAAAAAGAGTATAACATGCTTAAAGGACGGGAAACTGGCATCAACTCCCTTCAAAATGGAACTCCACCACTAGCTACCCCTTCTCCGACCATACGACCAGCTCTGGTTACCGTTCAAGGCACTCAATGGGGCCGCAGCACATGCTATATAGGTGCTACAGAAGGAAGTAGCCGTTTCAATATCTCCGACTTGCAAGACCTCGGAATAAACTCCTATCATCTCTATGGCGGCATGTCACGTTGGGAGGCACAAGACGACGATGGTATGTACGGCTCTCCAACTATTGATCAGATCAAGGCTAATCCGAATGTCATCAATTGGGACTGGTGGGATAAGATTATGACTAATCCCCCGAAGGGCAGCGATTACTGGTGGGATCCAAAGCTTCCCAGGTGGCAAGGCAACGCTCGCACCCTTTTTAGTACGCTAAAGGCTGCACACATACAAACAATCATTGTCCTGCGCAATCGAGACGATCAACAAAATCCAAAGTGGTTGCCTGAGCCACTGACAACTGCTGCCGATTGGAATGAATGGTGGGAGCATGTCTTTGCGACAGTCTACTGGCTCAATGTGCGTAATAACTACGTTGTGAATGACTTTGAAATTCATAATGAACCAAATACCAAGGGTCAGGGCTGGACGCCTCTAGCAACTGAGGCCCAGTATTTCACATTCGCTCAGTACACGTACGATGCCATTGCGTACGTGTACCGGACATACTTACCTGGGCGCACTTTCCATGTCTATGCTCCTTCTACATCCGGCGGTAGTTGGCCCAATGATGCCCTCCAGAACATCCCTCGTTATTTCGACAGCATGGCTATTCACTACTATGGGAACAGTTTTAGTAGCTACGTGGAAGAAGTGCATAGCTGGTTAAACAAAACAGGTCATCCTAACTACCCGCTCTGGTTCACCGAATGGGGCAGCTACAAGAACCAATACAATGCAGTGCCATTTGGTATCACCCTGATCAACAATCTGATTTACGGCTCACGTCCCGGGAACGATTATGTGTATGGAAGCAACATCTTCACTTTGTATGATTTTGATACCACTCCCCTTGGCCTTATAAGTTACAACGGTGTGCGTAGAGCTGACTATTACGCGATGCGAATGGGTATCCGTGCGCTTCAGGGGTGCCGTCCCACTTATCAAAGCATTACCAGCAACAGAAATGTTGTGGCTATCACCACCACTGATTCAGAAAACAATGTCTATTTGATCGTCACAAATCAGGATAGTACCGTATCATACAAGATAGATGCGAATCTTTCCTCCCTGATATCGAACGGTACTGGTACGATGTGGCAATTCGATGCGGGACACAAGGACACAGTAGTTGGCAGCCCCCTATTGAAGAATGGGCATGAGACTTTCACCATCCCTACCGACGGAGCAATTCTCATTAAGTTCTCTCGATCTTGACCTCTATCTAACGATACTTTGTCATTGAAGTTTAGACTAATTTCTCGCTTTTGGCCTTGCACTACGAGAAATTAGTCTAAACTTCAACTTAATTCCAAAATCACTAAATTCGAGGATGAACCCTTCTAGGCCAAATCCTGCACAATTTCGCGAGCGGCACGCGCGCCCTCCCTGGCGCCGCCTTCCATAAAGCCCTGGAACTCGACCGAGCAATTTTCGCCCGCGAAGGAGATTGGCCCGCAGGCGCGCAAGCCAGACAATTCTAGTCCTGACTCTTGTTCTCCGGCTGGGAGCGCTCGATGGCAACGTAGATCACGGTATCCCACGCGTTGTGGATGCCGGTGAACAGAAGCAGAAGCGTAGCCGCACCGATGCCGAACAGTGCCGGCGCCGGATTGCCTGGGAGCACAATCGCTGCGACGACGAGTGCTGTATAGGAAATGAGTGGAAA
>WNFX01006120.1_pt1 | contig 12931 bp, 9 predicted proteins | sample 5400111 | NCBI WGS metagenome assembly WNFX01 (sample SAMN13153363, study PRJNA577476) | soil metagenome | isolation source: 40 cm soil or saprolite under grassland replicate 1 | place: USA:California | collected 2016-06-15
TGGCCAGCCTGATCGTCATCGGTGGCTACAATGTCGTGGTGGGTCGCCACCTGGGTCTGCCCCACTCCGAACTGGCGGAGTTCCTGCCGCGCCTCCTGCTGGCCTTTGGCGCAGCGCACTTCAGCCTGTTTTTCCTGGGGCTGTTCATCGACCTGGAAAATGCGCTCAATGTGGTCACCTTGAATTTGGCAGGCACGTCTATGCTCACCAACATCATTACCGCGCTCTTTCAGGGCAATCTTGCAGCAGAGGGTCTGCTAGTGTGGGTGCTGAGCTTCGTGTTGGGAGTGATAGCGATCCTGCTCGGCGCACAGATGGCGGTACGCCTGGCACTCTTGTGGGTCTTGCTGGTGCTCTCTGGGCCTGGACTGGCCTGCTTTGCGCTCCCACAAACGATGGGCTATGGCCGCATGTGGCTCTCGCTCACCGCCACCACGGTGCTGGTGCAGTTCTTCCAGGTGGTGACGCTGGCTCTGGGCGGCATGCTCGTGACCTCGCTGGGTGCATCCAACCTCTTTGGGGTCGGTGGCACCCTGGCGACGCTGCTGGTGTGTGTGGCCCTGCTCTACCTGGTCTTGCGCATTCCCGGCATCGTGCACCGTTTTGCCTTGCGTCCGATGATGGATGCCTCCAGAGCAGCAGCTGGAGCCGCCACGGGGACGGTAGGAGTGGTGGCAGATGTCGCGCCTCGTCTGCTGGCGCTGTTGTAGGGAGGGACAGGTATGAACAACTCAAGCAAAACTTTGACAGTCCTGATTGGCGGTGTGGTCGCCATCACTCTGCTTGCGTTTCTAGCGCTTTCCGGCTTAGCAGCGACATTCGCATGGATGGAAGGCAGCGGATACGGAAGTGGTCCTGCTCTCTGCCAGGCGGTCACACCTGGGGTGGGTACTTCCGTATCCAGTAAGACACAGACACCTGGTGCAAACACCTCTCCCTGCGTACCCGCGAGCGAGGTGGGTGCGCAGGTCGTGGCCTGGGCGAAAGCGATGGCCAATGCGCTTTACGTCAGTCCCGCTTGTGGTGGACGCATCAGTTATCCAGACTGCTACTATACCTGGTACAAAGCACCCGGCACAGCTTACCCACCCAGCGCACCTGCCTTCCCACAGGCGGTGATCCGGTACGCTGCGCAGGTCTGTCCGGGCTGCTCTGCCTGGGCCAACGGCACCTACCAGTGCGTGAGTTTCGTGCGCGGAGCCTATTCCCAGGTCTATCCCATGCGACTGACAGCCAATGCTTTCGATTTGTGGGCGGTGTATGCGACACAGCCGGGTTGGAGAGGGATTCCCTCGGCCTCTACCCCTGCCGATCAACGTGGCATCCCCATGCCGGGTGATGTCATGATCTTCAAGCATGCGAGCATTGGGCATGCAGCCATTGTGATGAGTGTCGAATTGCCGACCGCAACGACAGTGGGTGCGATAACGTTTAGCAACGCGAATAGCGTGAGCCCCTACACCACTATGCCACTCTTGCCCGACCTGACCGTCGATACCGGCATGTGGCCCGGCTATACCGTCTGGGGATATATCCGTCCCAGTCCTGGAGTCACCTCTGTGCAATCAACATGGTCAGCCAGTCAGGTTTAGCTATGCATGCCAGTATCTCGAAAGGAGCAAAGCATCTGAGATGAACACCAAAGCCCTCGTGGCCACTGCACTGCAGCACCCGGCGCAGTTTGCGAAGCTGGTGCAAACCATCGTGAACACGTTCATCGTCCTGGGGACTATCAGCGGTTTTTTCTCTAACCTGTATAACGACCTGACGGCTTTTGCTCTGGCCATGGCGACCTTCTTCTTTGGCTGGGCCGCGCTCCTGTATATGACGGCCAACCAGAACGAGAATCACCGTGTCCAGGCGAGAACTGCTCTGTATGTGGCGCTGAGCGGACTGGCGCTGGCCATTCTCGCCCAGACCATCGCGGGCCTGATCAACAGTGCAGCGCAGGGGCAATAGTGCTCGTGCTGTTTTCCAGGAAAAGCAGGAGGTCATCGTGACGCAACACGTGAGGCAAGCAAGAAAGTGAGCGTTTGCTATGTCGCAGTTCGCGCATGGTCAATCTACCATGCATGCTCTCCATACTCCCAAGAAGCACACCGTGCCGACGCATTTGAATCTGCCTGATCAGGTGCTGACGCTGTGGTCGTTCAGCCTGACGGCGCGCCAGCTCTTGCTGCTGCTGGTGGGCGCGGGCATCGGCGGCACGATCTGGCAGCACCTGGCCCTGTTTGGTCACGACGCTGTGCCTGGAAAGATTGTGCGGTTGCTGCTGTCACTCCCGCCTTTCCTCCTGGCTCTCTTCATCGCCTGGTACCACCATGCAGGTCGCTATCTCGAGATCTGGATGGTGGTGCTGGTGCGCTACCGACTGCGCCAGAAACGCTACCTCTGGCGCAGCATTCGCATCTACGAGCAGCAGCTCTATCCGATCATTCCAGGGGGAGATAACGCTGGCGTGGAAGAGAGAGCCAGCCTGAGCACGCAGAATCCGCTTGCAGGAGAGGAGACGCAATGAAGCCTGCACGCGAACAGCCAGGTGTGCAGCGCGACATGGTGCGCCTGCGCGAGACGAAAGACAACATGCTCTGCCTGTACGTAGGTGGATCCCCCACCCGGCGCAGCTATCGCGCCGTGCTCGAGGTCTCGCCCATCAACCTGTCGCTCAAAGCGGAGGATGAGCAGGAGGCCATCATCGAACGCTTTGGGGCGCTCATCAAATCACTGTCCTTTCCCGTGCAGATCCTCGTGCGTAACCAGCGCTTGGATCTCGCTCCCTACATCCAGCGCTTGCTCGCGCAGCCGAACAGGCAGGTGCAGCATCCACCCACCTGGTATACACTGGCCCGGAGCCTGGCCGACCTCTTACAAAAGGTCGCCTCCCAGCGCACGCTGATCGAACGGCATGTCTATGTCATCATTCCGGCCTCCCAGGGAGCTGGTGGTTCCCAAAGACGCAAAGGGTTCCCGACGCCTTTCGGCAAGCGTCGGGCGCAGCGTGTGGCTGAGACAGAGGAACAAGCCTGGCAGGAACTGGCCCTGCGCGCAGAGGCGCTCAGCCAACAACTGGCATCATGTGGCCTCACCTGCCATCGCCTGCGCAACGCAGAGCTGGCACGACTTGTTTACAGCTGCCTGACACCCGTGCGTGCCCTCGCTCATCCCCTCACAGATCAGCTCTTGTCCGGTGTGGGACGGCCCACTCGTGTGAAACGGCGTTCGGGGGTGGCGCCCCACTCCCAGAGACTGCAAGCAAGCGGAAGCGAGCACCACAGGGAAGCCCCCACGCAGTTGATTGACCATGGAGAACGCTCGCTTCCGCTGCCTGACCTGCCACATCTGGTTGACCTGCTGGCCCCGGAGTGCATCGAGGTCACGCCAGATGCACTTCGGATCGGGCAAGAATATGCCTGCGGCCTCGCCGTGACGGCCTGCCCTCGCGAGGTCTCCTTCGATGGGTGGTTGGCCCCGCTCTTCCTGCACGACGAGGTGATGGATATCAGCTTCCACTACCACCCGCAGGACATGGCGACCATGAAGCGGCAGCTGGTGCGCAACCGGGCCGGGCACGCCTCGGGTCGCCGCTTTAACCGGCGCGAGGGACGCGCAGACGATCCCGATGCGCTGGTGGCCGAGGAAGATATCAACCGCTTGCTGGACGACCTGGCGCGCTCCAGGGAACGTGTGTTTGACCTGGGCTTCTACCTCCTGTTGCGGGCAAGCAGCCGCGAAGCCCTCGCCGAACGGGTGGAGCGCCTCTACTCCGTCCTTGGCCTGCTCTCACTGGACGGGGTAGCCCACCCAGCCACCTTTGAGCAAACCGAGCTCTTGCAGTCCTGCCTGCCGCAGGCACGTGACGAACTGCTGCGCACGTCCACGCAGGATTCGACCACACTTGCCACCATGTTCCCGTTCCAGTCCAACTCGCTCTCCATGCCGGGCGGCGTGCTCGTAGGGGTAAGCGAGACTCATGAGCCGGTGCTGCTCAATCCCTGGGACGGCTCGCTGGAGAACCCGCACCTCTTCATCGGCGGGGTGACCGGCTCCGGCAAAAGCTATTTGGGCAAACTGCTCGTCGAGCGTGATCTGCTGCTGAACTGGCAGCGCGGCGACCAGTGCTTCGTGATCGATCCCGACCTGGAGTACCAGCAACTCGCAGAGGCGCTGGGTGGAACGGTGGTGCGCCTGGCCCCGGGTTCGGCACAGCGCCTCAACCCCTTTGATCTGCTGCCCCCCCGCTGCGACTTCCGCACCTATCTGATGGAGGCGAGCAAGGGCGACCGTTTAGCCGAAAAGATCCAGGACCTGCATGCCATGCTGGACATCATCCTGGCAGAGGATGTGACGGCCTCCTCGTCAGGCGCTGGCATGCTGACCAAACGCGAGAAGAGTCTCTTAGACCGGGCACTCTACGAAACCTATCGCAGGGTGGGTATCACTGGCGATCCGCGCACGCATCATCGTCAGCCGCCGCTGTTGCACCAGCTCTACGAGCTCCTGAAGAGCGGTCTCTGCGGGCCAGACGAGACTGACCTCTCCGGGCGGCTGTACCGCTACGTCTCCGGTAGCCTGTCCAGCCTGTTCTCGGATGTCACCTCAGTCGACCTGGCAAGTCACCTGGTGGTGTGGGATATTCGCGATATGCGCAGCGAACTACGTCCCCTGGCCATCTCGCTGATCGCAGACCGCGTCTGGACGCAGGCGCTCTACGACAGTCGGAGACCGCGCGCGCTCTACATCGACGAGGCGGCCTCGCTGATCGAGCATCCTGCCGGTGGGCACTTCCTGGCGACGCTCTCGCGGCGTGCGCGCAAGCGCTACCTGCGCCTGGTGACCATGACGCAAAACCCCGAGCAGTTCGTGCAGGATCCCTGGGGCAGCGTCGTGGCCTCCAACGCGGCCATCAAAGTGCTCAAAACGCAGGATGCAACGAGTGCGGCAGCGGTAGCAGAGCGCTTCCACCTGACCCGAAGCGAGCAGCAGCGCCTGATCACCTTTGGCAGGCAGGAGGCGCTGGTGCTGGCCGGGGGCAAGCGCGTGACCATCACCATCCAGGCCAGCCAGCACGAGCATACGCTGATCACGACCAATCCGGTGGAACGCGCCGAACTCACGCTCGCAGCATTCGAACAGAGTAGCAGCAGACCGATGGAGACTCATACCCAGGCATCAGGAGAATCACATGATCTTGCACTCAGCCGCCAACAGACGGTTCCGCTGCATCTCCTCCAGGAGCAGGAGGGCGATACTGCTACCCTGAAGATCAGGACCAACCATCATAGGCAACCAGAACAACACACGAAAGCGTAGGCACAGAGACAGGAGGGCAGGGATGCACAGAGCAAGCACGACCGAGCAGATTGGTGAGACGGCGAAGCAGGCAGCAGAGAGAACGCTCATGACGCAGGTTCAGACCGTAGCCGGAAACGAAAGTTTCCTCGCGTCAGTGATCGTTCCGCGAGCTACCAGCACCAGAGATATCACGGTGCTCGAAACAGCCATGCAGGGCCTGGCGCAAGATGCTAGACATCCAGTGGCGTTGGAACTGGCGGCAACGGCCTCCTCCCGCCACTTCTTGCTGCGGGCCACCTCAGCTATGTCCCAGAGGCATCTCGTAGACCAGGTGCAAGCACGTTATCCCCAGGCCAACATCCGACCGGTGGGCCAGCCTGACGATCCCCTTGCGCTGCGGGAGGGCGAGACGGTCTCAGTGGTGGAGTTGCGCGCTGGTGCAGTTGCGTACCTTCCCCTGCGCGCGTTTCGCGAGCGAGAACTGCTACAAGAAGGTGCAGATCCCTTGCTCGGCATCATGGGAGTATTTAACCACCTTCCAGTTCACATGCGTGTGGTGACCCAGCTGGCGCTCATTCCAGCGTCCCCGACGTGGTCGCGCGCCTATCGTCGCAAGTCTGTCGAGCACCCCCTCGAACAGGAACGCCTGCGCGCGCGACGTGAGTCGAGCGCTGTGCAGGCAAGCGGCCCCAGCACGCTCCAGCTAGTGGGTATGGGCGTGCTGGTCGCGCTGCTCCTCGTGTGGTGGCGCTTCAAACGGCGACTTGACGCACTCATCCCATCCTGGTTGCTGCAAGCTGGCCTGTCGCTGCTGCATGGGAAGACGCCACAACTCACCTCCGCCCATCTGGCCATGTTAGAAATCGGAGGGATCGTAGCGCTGGCGGGACTCTTCTGCCTGGCATTTGTCGTCCTGCAGATCAGGAACCGTCTGGGGTCGTCTCCCGTGTACGATATGCGCCTGGTGGATGAAAAAACGGCCCGCCCGGCCTATCGCGTGCGTCTGCGCCTCTTGGTGTTTTCCACCGAATCGGAGACAATGCCAGCACACCACATACGCCCATCTGAGATACGAAGACGATGCTTCCCGCCACAACCATTCGCCAGGTCGTCGCTGATCGATGCCTACCAGAGCTGGCGGGAAACAGCACAACGGAACAAACAGCGCAGGCGGGAACAAGGTGACGTGCTTGACCATCTAGTGGCAACCTACCGGCAGTATCATACCGCCTCTGGTGGCTACTTTACGCCACGTCGGCTCTCCCAGGCAAAGCTACGCCGTTTGCTCACACAGCACCGAGGGTGGCTGCCTATGGGTCGCACCAGTTGGGCCTATGATCTGCGCCGGTCAAGTCATCTGCTCAGCGTAGCGGACATCGCTGCCCTGTGGCACCTGCCGCAGGCGCAGGATCTGGCCGACCTGCCGTATGTGGAACGTGCTCGCGCCCGCACTGCCTTAGCACCCTCTGAGCTGGCCCAGGGCAATGGCTGGAAGATCGGCACCTCCAGTCATGCCGGACACTGCGTGCCGGTCTATCTACCAGAGGAGTGCCTGCGGCACAACCTGCTGGCCGTCGCCAGCACCGGCAAGGGCAAAAGTACGCTCTTCCAGCATCTGGCTCAGGCGGTGTGTGCTCTGCGTGCCAACGCTGACAGTACAGGGGGGTTTGGTCTGGCCTTCATCGAGCCGCACGGCGATGTCGTGCACGCCCTGTGCGGGCTCCTACCCGCGAGTGAGCGGGACAACGTGGTGCTGGTCGATCTAGCCAACACCGACTATCCGGTGGGCATCAATCCGCTCGATATGGTTGGCAAGGACAGGGATAAGGTGGTCGACAACCTGATCACAATCGCCGAACACCTGTGGGCATCCAGCTACGGATCGCGCACGGAGAACGTCCTCGAATACGCACTCAAGACGCTGGCCGATGCCAATGAGCTGCTCATCCAGACCGATCCCTACCAGGGGCCTGGCCGGCAATATACCCTGCTCGATGTGGTGCCGCTCTTGCGAGCGGCGAGTTTTCGTCACGCTGTCCTGGAGCAGGTGCGCGACAGTCTGCTCAGCGATTGGTGGCAGCACTACTACGAGCCAATGGATGCCCACCAGCAGCGCGAGATCACCTCTTCAGTGATCACCAAGCTCTCCAAGTTCTCCAGTTCGCGCGTGTCGCGGCGCATCCTGGGGCAGCCGCGATCGACCATCGACCTGCGGGAGGTCATCCGCTCGGGAAAGCTGTTGCTGATCAGCACGGCCAGCGGCGTGGTCGGGTCCGACCTCTCGGAACTGGTCGGGATTGTCCTCCTGGGCCTCTTCGAGGCGGCGCTCGCCGAGCAGGCCGCTTTGTCACCGGAGCAGCGTAGGCGCTACCTCGTACTGATCGATGAGTTCCAGGTCTATCGTGGCGCCAACTACCAGGGTATGCTGGCGGAGTTACGCAAGTATGGCGGCAGTTTCGCCCTCGCCACGCAATCGCTGGCCTACCTGGACCGGTTGGAGCGCACGCTGCGTGCGACGGTGCTGGCCAATATCGACCACCTCTTTGCTTTCCATATGGCCGGGGAGGATGCGCGGCTCCTGCATGAGCTGGACGGCATTGCAGAGGAGGAGGTGACCAACCTGGATGATTTCCAGTGCTATGTCAAGTTGTCGCTGCACGGCCATCGCCTGCCGGTCTTTTCGCTGAACCTGGAGCCGCCGCCTTGGCCTGACGAGGAAGTGGCGCAGTTGATACGTCTACGCAGCAGGCAGCGGGACGGCCGCCCTGTCGGAGTGGTAGACGACCTGATCCGGCAGATCCAGGCACGCCAGCGGAGCGCCACACCAACCAAACAGCGAGCGACTATTAGGAAAGAGGAAACAGTGACAGGGAGTGACAATGCAGGAGGAGAGGCAGGTAGCGCACGACGCAATAAGAGGCGTGGCAGTGGCGGCCATAACAAGTCACATGAGGGAGCGGTCCCGTCGCACCTCCATCTGATGTATCAGGAAGATGATGATGGTGTATCCAACGGCGAACGAGAAGAGGACAGTATTGCCACCGATACATAAATTGCCTGGTGTGCAGCGTCGTATACGGCGCAAACTCACGGCAGAGGAGCTATATGAGATAGACGCGTCCCTTGCAGATGTCGATTGGCGGCTCTTGCATTGGCTGCTGCGCTATCCGCTGCAACGTGCCGATGACCTGGTCTTAGGTGTAGCACGTTGGGCCAGCCGTGCCACAGTTTATCGCCATGTCCAAGCACTGGAAGCGAGAGGGCTGCTCGAAAGCGTGCTGCCGAAAACACCGGGAGCAGGGAAGAGGCTCTACCACCTGAGCAATCCCGGTCTGCATCTGCTGGCGAGGCACCTGGACAGGCCGGCTCGAGAACTCACACGACGTTGGCAGGCCGATGAAGCGGGACTCCTGCGACTGTTTACGCGTCTGCCCACGCTGTTCCTGCTCCAGGAAGTGGTGAACGGCCTGGTCACGCACGCGGCAGAGGCGATGACAACCCAGGGGCGAAGGCCCCTGCTGGTGCGTTGGAACTGGCAACGTGATGTGACGCACCGTTTTCTGTATCGTGAGCAGAGGATGCGCTTTTTTGCTGACGGTGCCGTGGCTCTGTGCGTTCGCATGCCGCAGAGTGAGAGCAGTTCGCTGGATCAATGGTTTGGCCTGTTCATGCTCTCCACGGGTCTTGATGACGAACGGTTGATGCGCCTGCGCCTTGAGCGTCTCTTGTGCTGGCGCGAGTCCCCCGAACGCTGGTCGTCCTATCAGCACATGCTGCCGGTGCTCATTCTTGCGAGATCGCAACGTCAACGTGATCACTGGCAGTGTGCGGTCGAGGCTACTGCGCTGAAACTGCGCCTTGATCCCCTTATAGGGGCGCTGGCCTGTCTTCATCTGTCGGAAAGTGCCCATGTGAATCCCTGGCTGCTCAATTGGCGTACTCTTTCTACCGACATGCCCTGTCACCTGCAAGACCTGTTGAGACCACTGCCACAGGCGGCGTTCCCGTCCTCAATGCGGCTCGAAGAAGGAGAGGATGAGAAGCGCGAAGCCCGATCACCGTCGAGCGCTTCCGTTACCACGGTATCCGCTGGTACTCATTCTCGTCTCGGTCATCTTGTTGTGGGGGACCTGGCCAATCGTGCTGCACACGTCAGGCAAGTTGGTCTGGAGGAACAGGAGATAATCGCCCTGCTGGGATTGCGCCTGACCCCTTGTCAGTGGAGCATCCTGAGCCTACTGCTGGCACACCCACTGCTGTCTGATGAAGAACTGGCAGAGTTGCTGAGTCTTCAACGAAAGTCAGTTCGCTGTTCACTGTATGAACTCCATCAACTGGGCTGTCTCGAGCCGATCCTCACCGAGGTTGGGAAGCGCTGGCATCTCCGTGGGAGCGGGTTGCATATGATCGCCACTGCTTGTCACATGCAAATCCGCAACATTGCCATATCACCTGAAAACACGGCAGTCACAGAAATGCCAACAGAGGTACAAAGAGGAGAGAACTGGCTTTTACAGCATATCCGGCATACTGCCGGAATCTACGGCTTTTTCGCGAGCCTGGCGCAGGCCGCAAGACGGGAACCAGGACAGGCACTCTGTTGGTGGGAGACGGGAGCGATGTGCGAACGACGCTACCGGGTGGGTGAGCAGTGGTACAATCTGAAGCCCGATGCGCTAGCAGAATATCGGATGGGGCAGCAGCGTACGCGCTTCTGGTTGGAGTGGGATCGTGGCACTATGAACGTGCGTGATCTGGCGGTCAAGTTCACTTCCTATGCATCCTACATCGCCTCGCGTGAGTGGGCAAGAGAGCGCTCGATGCTGCCAGTGCTCATCTGTGTCGCACCGGACATCGCGCAGGAGAGGCGGATGCAACGTGTGGTTCTGGCCAGAATCACGTCTCCTTTTGGATTGGTGGTGTGGACGACCACCAGGGTGCTCTTGAACAAGCAAGGGCCACTCGCTCCTATCTGGTTGCAGAGTAGACTACAGAGCTGTCAAGTAGCGCAGTCGGGCAGTTCACTCAGAGAATGCTTGTTCAACGTGATTCCAGAAAAGAGCTGAAGTGCATGTAGGTACTCTTATACTTAGAAGCAGGCGTATAACGTAGCAAGAGGAAAAAAAACTTCTCATGCAATGGTACCCGCCTCGCTATGCGCCTGCTCCAGTGGTTGCTCCGTTATCCGTTCAGGAAATGTCAATAATGCATGATCTTCTTCCTTTTTTCTGGCTATTTATCATTCCTTCTGATTATCAAAATCATCAAAAACATGTATTGGAATTATATCAGAAAATCCATTACAATGACTGATGAGGAATACATGAGGGAGTTTGTCTTGATGAACATAAACGGAGAGAAAGATGATTCAACAAAAAGATGTAGTTCGTGAGGGAGGAAACGGGCAGGATGCCAGGCCTGATAGAACAAGCAAAAAAGTGACCGACCACTTAGCGAATGAACGTACATTTCTAGCATGGATACGCACTGGTCTGGCAACTATTACTTTTGGCTTTGTGGTAGAACGCTTCGGACTACTTCTACGTGAATTAGGAGTCAAGGGCACCCTGACTCCAATCTTTTCTGTGCACTATTCATCGTTTATAGGAATTACTCTCACGCTGTTTGGTGTCATGATGCTCGTTGTAGCTCTCGTTAATTTCTTGCAAAATCGCCGAACTATTGACAACGAACAATTTCATCCTCACGTCAGCTTTGCTATCGTACTCACAGTAATCGCAAGCCTGATTGGTATTATACTCGCAGGGTATTTACTTTTCACCGCCTGAGAGGGGCAGTTTCTACCCATGCTCATGAGGAAACAGGGGCTGAAAGGAAAAAAGCGTTTCTTTCTCGCCACGCTGGTCGATAAGCGACCGCTCAGGGGATTACGGCCAGGGGTTCAACAACTTCGCGCCAACGTTTCAGGGGAACACCGACCAGGCTGTTTTCTAGCAGATGCCTTTTTTCCTCTGGTAGGTCACTTGTTAAGATAGCTTGCTCGATCACGTCATTGCGGGCGAAAAACGTCCCTCTGATGACCGTTCCATTCATCCGGGCTTCTTCGGCATGGACAAAAGCATCGAGCGAAATTTTCAATGTCCGCATCGGTTCGTCTGTATCCTGTGCATGGAGATGAAGCCATTCTTCGGAGAGAAGCTGCTTCTCCATTTCGGCGGCTTTTGCCTGTTCTGCCTCCGTCAGTGATCCGGGCACGAGCGCGGGCGATTCAGTGCCAGAGGATATTCTCTGGCAAGTCGCGCCTGGACTTCATCGGCGGATACAGGCTGCGGGAGCCTGCTCCATAACGTTGTGATACGGCGCTGCATGCCCTGGTAGGCGAGGTGGCGGAAGTCTTCCGACGGAACACGCCAGACACGCGCCATCATTTCGAAATCAAAATCGAGCAGGATATTGCCGACCACGACGACAGCCTCGCCGATGCGCCCGCCGCCCACCCCGGCGATGCGCCGCCCATCGACTTCGATTTCATTCCCGTCGCGTACATCGGCATGCAAGCCCAGCTTTCGCAGCGCGGCGACGGGCGCGCCAAGAAGCCGGGCATACACCTCGTCAACCCGGAAAGGCAGGCGCTTGTGATGGAAGATACACTGGTAAAACTGCTGATTGTTGTCGAGATAGGTTGTGCCGCCACCCACCCGTCGCCTGACGATGGGCAGACCTGCAACGTCGCAGGCAGCCCGGTCGAGTACAGCGCTCAGGGGTTGATGATAGCCGACACAAACATAGGATTCTTGCGGGCGTGCCAGGATGAGGGTGTCGGGGGTATCTTCTGTCATCAACTCTGCCAGGGCGTGATACAGCGCCTGGGTACGAATCCAGGGAACTGCGCCTAGCGTCAACAATCGGACAGGTTCACTCACCGGGGCTTCCTTTCTGCTGACCATTCCAAATCTCTTCCAGGCGCATCTGCTGCCGGATTTGAAGCAGATCATCTGCCATCGGGAGGAAGGGATAATCGCGGAATTCCTCGCCGGGGCGGTACGAACCATAGGGACGGTTGCAGGCAAGCTTCCCGTGCTTATCGGGACAGCCATTGGTCATGAAAGGCATGCCGGTGTTGATCGCCACCTCTACCATCATGTCCGGTGCGTCGATCCGAGCCAGATTCCCGGCTTCATCGAATTCGATCAAGCGGCGATCGAGATCTTCTTGTTCGATCAGGTACTTCGCCAGTTGGATCCGCCGCCAGCGATGGAGTGGAGCGCGTGAAACATGCTGCATCGCCGTGCCGAGTTCGGGGTTGAAGCTGAACAGGTACACGGCGATCTGTTCTTCTTTCGCCTGGTACAATAGGTCGACCACATTCCGATCCGTCTCGCCAAGCCCAACCACAAGATGGCAGTTGACTTTCAGCGGGCCGTAGATGCGGCGGGCTTCCCGGACGATATACCAGTGGTAGTCCCAGTCGTGCGGGCCACGCGCCTTTTTGCCGCGTGTCACGTCAAAGACTTCTCTACTGGCGCCATCCAACCCCACGCCTATGATATCGGCTCCCGCGTCCTGGATGCAATACAGGCGCTCGACATTGAGGGTCGTGGCGGAAACCAGCGCGGAGATCGGGACATCACTCAAGCGGCGCACGCGGCAGGTCATATCCACCAGGTCCTGATAGGCA
>WNFX01004970.1_pt1 | contig 12929 bp, 11 predicted proteins | sample 5400111 | NCBI WGS metagenome assembly WNFX01 (sample SAMN13153363, study PRJNA577476) | soil metagenome | isolation source: 40 cm soil or saprolite under grassland replicate 1 | place: USA:California | collected 2016-06-15
CGCCATCGGGTCTGCGGGGGGTCCAGGGGGGTCGTCCCCCCGGACAAGCACCGCCCGAACGGCTGCCGCGGCCCGAGCCGCCATCGGGTCTGCGGGGGGCCCAGTCGGGTCGTCCCCCCGGACAAGCACAGCCCGAACGGCTGCCGCAGCGCGACCCCTCATCAGGTGTGCGGGGGGTTACGGGGCGTGCCACTCCCGAGCTGGCCGAGCCGAGATGACCAGGCACCGGGCAGGTCCGCCCGGCCCGCCGCCTGAATTCACCGTGCAGTGGCTGCGGGTGCGGCTCGCCAAGCGCGGTCGGCTGCGCTTCGCCAGCCACCGGGATGTGGCGCGCGCGGTGGAACGTGGCGTGCGCCACGCCGACCTGCCCGTCGCCTACTCGGGCGGGTTCAACCCGCGGCCCAAGCTTTCCTACAGCGGCGCGGTCCCAACGGGAGTGGCCAGCGAGGCGGAGTATTTCGAGATCGGTCTGACCGCGTCCTGCGCGCCGGCCGATGTTCGAGATCGCCTCGACGCGGCGCTGCCCCCAGGTCTCGACGCGCTCAACGTGGCCGAGGTGGCGCCGGGCACGCTGGCTGGTGATTTGCAGGTCTCGGACTGGCAGGTGACCCTGCACGGAGTCGGCGAAGATGCCGCGGAGCTGGCGTGCCGTGACTTCCTTGCCGCTGATCACATCGAAGTGGAGCGGGTCACGGCCAAGGGCGTCCGGCGCGTGGACGCGCGGGCGGCCGTGCTCACATTGGAACTTGACCGTCGTGCCGTACACTCGGGGACAGGTGGATGTGCCATACTTCGAATGGTTGTTCGGCACATGGCACCTGCCGTTCGACCTGACGACGTTCTGGCCGCACTACGTCAAGTGGCTGGCCTGGCGCCGCCGTCACCACCGCTGGTGACGAGGCTGGCGCAGGGGCCACTCGGCACGTCGGCCGGGGGGCTCTGCGGGCCTGGGCTGCGGCGCAGCACAGTCGCTGACTGTGGCGCTGGCGCGGCCGCCGATGAGGGCGGCGCCGCGCTTGGTGGTGCGCCTGCCTCGGCACGCCGTGCCCCGTAACGAATAACGAGGCACGCCGGCCTTGCCGCCCAACGGGGTGGCATCGCCCCGGCGAGCGCAGAGGATTAGCTCCCGCGCGGCGCAGCGGATCCCTCGGGGAACCGCTTGAGCCCGGGAGCATGACGGGAGATTGCCCGGATGCTCGACACCGAGCCTGACAACGCAGAACAACCCCGCAATGAACCAATGGGCGGCGGCGAGCCCGCTCCGGAGCGGGCTGCGGCAACTCCGGAGCGGTCCGCGACCGCTCCGGAGTTGCCGCGCGTCCCGGCGGCCAACTTCCAGCCGCCACAAGCCATCTTCCAGCCGCCGGCGCTGGCCGCCGCGGTAGACGACGGTGACGACGCGGGCGCACGCGAGCCCCCGCCTGACGAGGAGGGCGCCGGCGTGCGCCGGCGCAGGCGCCGCGGCGGCCGTGGCCGCGGCAAGGCCGGCGATGGCGCTGGCGCCGCGGAAGATGCCGACGGCGACGGCGACGCCGAGGCGGTTGGCGGCCACCCCGACACCGCGCCAAGCGCGACGTCGGGGAGGAAGGCAGCGGCTGCCAAGAAGGCTGACGATTCGCGCTCGGCCGGTTCCTCGCGATCAAGGAAGCGGAGCGACGGTGGCGCGCAGGCGGCGCAGAAGGGCGGCAGGGCCACCGACGCGGACGTGACCGCCGACGGCGCCGCTCAGGCCGGTGCCGCTGACGCTGTCGCCGGTCGGGCTGGCACGGCGAAGGCCGGGGCCGCGAAAGCCGGGGCCGCGAAGGCCAGCGCCGGGAAAGCGAGCACCGGGAGAGCTAGCACCGCGAAGGCCGGCGCCGCGAAGGCCGCCGGGAAGACTGGCGCTGCCAACGCCGCCGGCACGCCGGCCGATGCCGAGGCGGTCGGCCCCGCTGCCGCCGGCGATGCCGCGCCCGGCGACGCCGATGGGGACGCTGGCGGGCAAGCGCCCGCCGGCGCGGATCAGCTCGAGGGGGCCGATCCCGGCGGCGAGGGGGAGAGCGCGGCCACCCGGCGCCGACGCCGCAGACGACGTCGCGCCAGCGGGAGCGACGAGCCTTCGGAGGCCGACGACCCACCCAACACGGTCGTACACGTGCGCGAGCCGCGAGCCGCGGCGGCGACCGACTGGACCGAGGTGCAGTCGGTGAAGGGCTCGACCCGGCTCGAAGCGAAGAAGCAGCGCCGTCGCGAGGGCCGCGACTCTGGTCGGCGCCGCCCGCCACTGCTCAGCGAGTCCGAGTTTCTCGCCCGCCGCGAGGCGGTTCACCGGGTGATGCTGGTGCGCCAGCGCAGCGAGCGTACCCAGATCGCGGTGCTCGAAGATGGCGTGCTCGTCGAGCACTACGTGGATCGCGCCAGCCACCAGTCGATGGCCGGCAACATCTATCTCGGCAAGGTGCAGAACGTGCTGCCGTCGATGGAGGCGGCGTTCGTCGACATCGGCAAGGGCCGCAACGCCGTTCTGTACGCGGGGGAGGTCAACTTTGACGCGAGCGGGCTGGAGGGCCAGCCCAAGCGGATCGAGACTGTGCTCAAGTCGGGACAGTCGGTGCTCGTCCAGGTCACCAAGGATCCGGTGGGCCACAAGGGCGCGCGGCTCACCAACCAGGTGAGCCTTCCCGGCCGGTACCTGGTCTACGTGCCAGGCGCGTCGATGACCGGGATCAGCCGCAAGCTGCCGGCTACCGAACGGGCGCGGCTGAAGCAGATCCTGAAGAAGGTGACGCCGGAGGACGCCGGCGTGATCGTTCGGACCGCGGCGGAGGGCACCGGCGAGGAAGAACTCGCCCGCGACGTGGCGCGGCTTGCCGCTCAATGGGAGAACATCGGCCACAAGGCGCAGTCGGCGAGCCCGCCCGAACTGCTCTACAGCGAGCCCGACCTCACGATCCGCGTGGTCAGGGACATATTCAACGAAGACTTCAGTGAGCTTGTCGTGGCCGGCGACGAAGGCTGGGACGTGGTCAACGAGTACGTCCGCTGGGTCGCCCCCCACCTCGTGGAGCGGGTGCGTCAATGGCGCGACGACGCGGAGCTGTTCGCCAGCTACCGCGTCGACGAGCAGATCGCCAAGGCGCTTGAGCGCAAGGTGTGGCTGCCAAGCGGCGGTTCGCTGGTCGTGGACAGGACCGAGGCCATGACCGTGGTCGACGTCAACACGGGCAAGTTCACCGGCCAGGGCGGAAACCTTGAAGAGACGGTGACACGCAACAACCTCGAGGCCGCTGAGGAGATCGTCAGGCAGCTGCGGCTGCGTGACGTCGGCGGCATCATTGTCATTGACTTCATCGACATGGTGCTGGAGAGCAACCGCGAGCTTGTGCTGCGCCGGCTGCTCGAATGCCTGGCGCGGGACAGGACCAAACACCAGGTCGCCGAGGTGACCTCACTCGGCCTTGTCCAGATGACGCGCAAACGCGTGGGTTCTGGGCTGATCGAGGCGTTCTCCGAACCGTGTGAATGCTGCAACGGCCGGGGCCTGATCGTGTCGCATGACCTGCTCGAGCCGTCCACGGCCAAGCGGGCGCCCGCGGGCCGCAACGGTGGCAAGGGCGACGACAGCGGCAAGGTCGAGGCCAGCGGAAAGAGCGAAGCCAGCGGAAAGAGCGAGGCCACGGGCCGAGCAAGCGCGGCCAGCGCCGCAGCAGGAAAGGGCGCCGACGCGACAGGCAAGAGCCGCGCCGTGAGCGCGGCAGCCGACCAGGCAGGCCCCGCCGTGCCCGACCGCGACCCGGGCCCGGCGGAGACCAAGACGGAGGAGAAGCGACCGGGTCGGCGACGGCGGCGCAAGGCGGCCCCGGCCGCGGGTGCGGAAGGCAACGCGGATCCGGCCGCCGCCGCGGTCAGCGCGGCTATGACCACCGGCTGATCACACGCCGAGTTCTGGTAGCCTGAACGGGCGCCCGGGGCCTAGTGCGTTGGCACGGTTGGGGTCCCGTGCGAGCGCCGTTTCGAGCGGGCACCAGTACCCCAACGGAGAGAGAGTTTTCGCGTGTACGCGATCGTGCGCTGCGGTGGCAGGCAGGAGAAGGCGTCGGTAGACGATGTCCTCACCGTGGACCAGCTCCACGGCGAGGTTGGGTCGACAGTGACGCTGCCCGCCGTTCTGGTTGTCGACGGTTCAAAGGTCGTCAGCGACCCGGACGAGCTTCGCAGCTATCAGGTCACCGCCGAAATCCTCGGCGGCGCCGTCGGCCCGAAGATCAACATGGCCCACTTCAGGAACAAGACGGGGTACAAGCGGCGGCTTGGTCATCGGCAGCGCTACACCCAGCTCAAGGTCACCGGTATCGCGGCGGCAAGCCGAGGCCGGACCAGCCGAGGCCAAGGGCGCCGCACCAGCGCATCGAAGGGCGAGGGCTGAGATGGCACACAAGAAGGGCGCGTCGTCCAGCCGGAATGGACGCGACTCCGCGGCCAAGCGGCTCGGAGTCAAGCGCTTTGGCGGGCAGTTTGTCCAGTCTGGTGAGATCCTGGTCCGCCAGCGCGGTACCCACTTCCACCCCGGAGTCGGGGTCGGCCGCGGTCGTGACGACACGTTGTTCGCCCTGGTGAGCGGCCATGTGGAATTTGGCCCGCGGCGTGGCAGGCGCGCCGTGAGCGTCGTGCCGCAGGCGCGGCAGGACGGCGCCGCGCCGCAGGCACGCCAGGACGGCGCCGCGCCGGAGGCGGCCACGGACGGCGCCGCGCCGGAGGCGCGCCGAGCTAAGGCCGCGCCGAAGGCGCGTCCAGCTAAGGCCGCGCCGAAGGCGCGGCAGGCGAGGTCTGCGGCGGTGGCTGGCTCGGATGGGGCCGCGCCGAAGGCGCGTCCAGCCAAGGCCGCGCCGAAGGCACGCTCGTAGGGCCGCCTTCGTGATCCGGGGAGTTCCAGTGATAGTCGCTGACAAGTCTCCGGGATCATGAAACCCCCCGCTAACCCAACCGCGTTCATGCGGGGTGCCAGGTAGCGGCAGCCGTTAAGGAGCCAATAGGACGGCACTGGTACGGGGGAGGAACGGCCCGGGGCGACCGCAATCACCTACGGCCCGTCGCAACGCCCGGGTGCGAACCGTACGGCGGCCGGCGGCGCCGCGTGGCGTCGGCGGGACGCCGTCGTTGAGGATCGGAAGATGCCGGATTTCGTTGACGAGGTCGTCCTTCATCTCAAGGCTGGTGACGGCGGGCACGGCTGCACGTCCATTCACCGGGAGAAATTCCGGCCGCTCGGCGGCCCGGATGGAGGCGACGGCGGGCGCGGCGGCTCGGTCGTCCTTGAGGTCTCCGCCGGCACCTCGACGCTGCTTGAGTACCACAAGCGCCCGCACAGAGCGGCGCCGAGCGGCCGCCCCGGCCAGGGTTCCAACCGAACCGGCGCGAGCGGCGCCGACCTCGTGCTTGGCGTCCCTGACGGCACCGTCGTCAAGACCGCCGACGGTGAGATCCTCGCTGACCTCGTCGGCGTGGGCACGCGCTATGTGGTGGCCCGCGGCGGCCGCGGCGGCCTCGGCAACGCCGCACTGGCATCGCGGCGCCGCAAGGCGCCCGGGTTCGCGCTCAAAGGCGAGCCTGGCGCGAGGCGAGACGTTGTGCTCGAGCTCAAGACGGTCGCCGACGTCGGCCTCGTGGGCTTTCCCAATGCGGGGAAGTCATCCTTGATCGCGGCGATGTCGGCGGCCCGGCCGAAGATCGCTGACTACCCGTTCACCACGCTCGTCCCGAACCTCGGCGTCGCCGAGGCGGGCGGAACCGACTTCGTGATCGCGGACGTGCCGGGCCTTATCCCGGGCGCGAGCGGGGGCAAAGGTCTCGGCCTGCGGTTCCTGCGGCACATCGAGCGCTGCTCGGCCCTGGCGCACATACTCGACTGCGCGGCCTCCGCGCCGGGCAGAGATCCTGTCTCCGACTTCGACGCGCTGGAGGCCGAGCTTGCCGCATACGCCGAGGCCACGGGCGCCTCGCTGGCGGACCGGCCGCGGATCGCCGTGCTCAACAAGATCGACGTTCCGGACGCACGTGAGCTCGCGAACTTTGTCCAGCCACTGCTCGAAGAACGCGGGATAACGGCGCTCGCCATCTCCGCAGCGACACACGAGGGGCTGCGCGAGCTGGCATTCGCCCTGGCCGGCTTGGTCGAGCAGGCGCGGGCGAGCGCGCCGGCGCGGGAGTCGGCCCGCGAGGTGATCCGTCCCGCGCCGCTCGGCGACGCCGGGTTCGCCGTGGAGCGGGTCGGGCAGAACAGGTTCTTCGTCCGTGGGGACAAACCGCGCCGCTGGGTGCGCCAGACCGATTTCGGCAACGACGAGGCGGTCACCTATCTTGCCGACAGGCTCGCCCGCCTGGGCGTGGAAGAGGCGCTGGCAAAAGCGGGCGCGCAGGCGGGAGACGAGGTGCTCATCGGTGACGACAACAACGCCGTCGTGTTCGACTGGGACCCCGACGTGCGCGCCGGCACTAAGGCCGCGGCTCGGCGGCCGGCGTCTCGTAGGCTGCCGTCATGACAGCCACGCGGGCCGCGATCGCGGTCGCGCGGCGAGTCGTGGTCAAGGTGGGCTCGTCCTCGCTGACCACGGTCGCGGGCGGCCTCGACGAGGAGCGGATCAGCGCGATCGTGAACGTGCTGGCTGCCAGGGTGAAGGTGGGTTCCGAGGTCGTTCTGGTTTCCTCGGGCGCGATCGCCGCCGGCCTCGCCCCCCTCGGTCTCGGCCAGCGTCCGCGCGACCTCGCCACTCAGCAGGCGGCCGCGAGCGTCGGGCAGGTGCTGCTCGCCGCGAGGTACACCGCGGCATTCGGCCGGCATGGCCTGCGGGCCGGCCAGGTGCTGCTGACCGCCGATGACCTGATGCGGCGCTCCCACTACCGCAACGCGCAGCGCACGCTCGACCGGTTGCTCGAACTCGGCGTGCTGCCCGTCGTGAACGAGAACGACACGGTCGCGACCGAGGAGATCAGGTTCGGAGACAATGACCGGCTCGCCGCGCTCGTCGCACACGTGATCAGAGCGGACGCTCTCGTGCTGCTCTCCGATGTTGACGCCCTTTACGACGGCGAGCCGCAGCGCGCAGGCGCCCGGCGCATCAGCGAGGTGCGCGACCGCGCCGACCTGGCGGGGATATGGCTCGGCCGCTCTGGCCGCGGCGTCGGCACCGGTGGGATGGCGACCAAGGTGGAGTCCGCCCTGATCGCCACCGGCGCCGGAATCCCGGTCGTGCTCGCTGCGTCGGCGAAGGCCGGCCCCGCGCTCGCGGGCGACCGCGTCGGCACCTACTTCGCCGCCAGCGGCCGGCGTCCCGCCACGCGGCTGCTGTGGCTGGCGCATGCCACCACGGGTCGCGGCAGGCTGGTGCTCGACCCTGGAGCGGTTGACGCGGTCGCCCTCCGGCGCACCTCGCTGCTTCCGGCCGGTGTCACGGGCGTGGAAGGCCAGTTCGAGGCCGGCGACCCGGTTGACCTGTGTGATGAGGCCGGCGCCGTGGTCGCGCGCGGCGTGGTGAACTTTGACTCCGCGGAGATTCCTGGCCTGATGGGCCGCTCGACCCGGTGGCTCGCGCGCGAACTCGGCCCGGCCTATGAGCGCGAGATCGTCCACCGCGACGATCTCGTCGTGCTCACGTCGGAGCAGCCGCGCAGCACCGCCCCGCGCAGCACCGCCCGCGGGGCCGCATCGGCGGTCTCACATATGAAGAGCAGTGTCTCGCCATCCGAGAAACTCAGTGATCGCGGTTGATTTCCAGTCACTACGCCTGGATAGGAACCGCGATCATGGAATCCGCCCGGGGCCGGTCAGTTCTGGTCGTCGTCCCGGCGGCCGAACCGCCCGAACAGCCGCTCGCCCGCGCCGACCGCACCCTCGGCGACGCCGCGGACCAGCCCGATGAACGGATCGGAGGTCCGGCTCCACGACTCCTGGTAGGAGCGGGCAGCGGCCCTGACTTCCTCGCTCACCGAGGCCTGGCCGTCCTCGCTCCGCCGCGGGTACTCGCCGCCGAGGATCCGCTCGTAGGCGCCGTCACGCGCCCAGCGATCGATCTCAGCGAAGCGGACCACGGCGAACGGGTGCAAGGTGCCCTGGAGCTGCAGCAGCTTGATCAGGCCTTCCCGCACGTCGGGCACCGCGTCGTACTCGCGCGCCTGCTCGTGGAAGGCGTCGGCGGACAGCTCGGACATCCGCGCACCGCCGGCCATCTTCATCATCGCGCGCCTCGCGGCGTCGATGTCCTGGCCGGCCAGCAGCCCGGCCCGGTCGCACGACAGCTCGGACTTGCGGTACCACTCCTCAAGCGCCCAGATGATCGCCCGGAGCCCGAGATAGCCAAGCGGCATCCAGGCCACCCGCCGGGCAAGGTTGATCAGGTGGAACAGCATGGTGCGGTAGACCGCGTGCCCGGACAGGACATGGCCGAGTTCGTGGCCGATCGTGAACCGCAGTTCCTCGGCGTCGTACAGGTCCAGCATTCCGGTGGTGATCACCATAAACGGCCGGTCCGAGCCGAGCGTCATCGCGTTCACCATGGGGTTTTGGGTGACAAAAAGCTCGGGCACATCCGGCAGGTCAAGCACGTATGCGCCGTCGCGGAGCATATCGTGCAGCTCACGGAACTGTCCCTCGTTGACTCGCACCCCGCTGGCCAGGAACATCAGCCGCAAGCTCCGGTCCGAGAACAGTCCGGCCAGGCGCCGGAGCAAGACGTCGAACCCGGTGAGCTTCCGCATGGCGGTCAGGGCCGAGCGGTCGGCAGGATGCTCGTACGCGCGGGAAGAAATCCCGGGCAGGCGTACGCGCGCGCGGTCGGGCACGCTCCCCGTATCTGTGGTCATGTCCCGCATGCTATTCCCCGGAGGGACCCAAATGGACGACGGCGATCTACCGATCTTTGACCGGCAGGCGGAAACCATGTCGGACGCCGAGCGGGCCGCCATTCAGATCCGCCGGCTCGCGGCTATGGCCGGCCGGCTGCTCGCGGCCGGAGGAAGCCAGGCCGAGCGGCTTCGCGCCGCCGGGGTGACACACGGGCGCGAGGTGACCCTGGACAGCCTGCCCGGCCTGCCGTTCACCAGGAAACAAGATCTTTGGGACGGTTACCCGTTCGGGTTGCTTGCCGTGCCGCGCGACGAGGTGGTCGCTGTGCACGGGTCGAGCGGCACCGGCGGCCGCCCGACGCTCGTCTCCTACACCCGCGGCGACCTCGACCTGTGGTCCCAGATGTGCGCCCGGGCGCTCGCGGCCGCGGGCGCGACCGCGGCGAGCACCGTGCACAACGCCTACGGCTATGGCCTGTTCACCGGCGGTCTCGGCATCCACCAGGGAGCGATACGGCTCGGCGCGACGGTGGTGCCAGTCTCCGGCGGGATGACAGCGCGCCAGCTCACCCTGCTGCAGGACCTGAAACCCGACATCCTCGCCTGCACGCCGTCCTACGCGATCCGCCTCGGCGAGGCGTTCGCGGAGCGTGGGGTGAAGCCAGGGGAGCTGAGCTTGCGCGCGGGCCTGTTCGGGGCGGAGCCGTGGAGCGAGCCGATGCGCGCCCGGATCGGCGACCTGCTTGGCCTGCGCGCTCTCGACATCTACGGGCTGTCCGAGGTGATCGGACCCGGCGTGGCGGCCGAGTGCCTGGTGGCTGCCGACGGCCTGCACGTGAACGAGGATCACTTCCTCGTCGAGGCGATCGATCCGGCGAGCGGCGTTCGGGTGCCCGACGGCACGCCAGGTGAGCTGGTGTTCACCACGCTGACCAAGCAGGCGCTGCCGTTGCTGCGCTACCGAACCGGCGACGTCGCGGCGCTGCGCCGCGGCCCGTGCCCGTGCGGCCGCACACTGGTCAAGATGACCAAGGTGGCCGGGCGCACCGACGACATGCTCGTCATCCGCGGCGTGAACGTGTACCCGGCCGAGGTGGAGCGGGTGCTGCTGGCAGACGGCCGCATGTCGCCGCACTATCTGCTCGTGGTGGACGCCCGCGCGGCCGTTAAGGACCTGATCGTCGCTGTTGAGCCCCGAACGGCTGCCGCTGCCGGGTCCGGGCCGGCTGGTGTCTCCGGGTCCGGGCATGCCGACCTGCTCGCCCAGGAGCTGACCAGGGCCATCGGGGAGCAACTCGGGCTTCGCGCGCGGGTCCGGGTGCTTGCGGCGGGCACGGTGCCGCGGACCGAGGTGGGCAAGGCCGTGCGGGTGCGGACGTGGACGGCCGGTGAGCCGCCGCTGCCCGGCCTGGACGGCTAGGGCGCGTCGCTCTCGGTCAGCCTGCGCTGTCGGTCAGCCGCCGCTGTCCGTCAGCCGCCGCTGATGGTCAGCCCGCTGACGGTCAGACGCCACTGTCGGTCAGACGCGCTAGGGTCAGGTCGCATGGGCGCGGTACCCGACGCCGTGAGCGCTGACGTGCAGCCTGCTGCCGCGGCGGCGCGGGCGCATGCCGATGGTGCAGGTGGCGCGAGGCTCGGCATCATGGGCGGCACCTTCGATCCGATCCACCATGGCCACTTGGTCGCGGCGAGCGAGGTGGCACACGTCTTTTTCCTCGATGAGGTCGTGTTCGTGCCCACCGGGCAGCCCTGGGAGAAGGAGGAGCGCGAGGTCGCGCCCGCCGAGGACAGATACCTGATGACGGTGATCGCCACGGCGTCCAATCCGCGGTTTTCTGTGAGCCGGGTGGACATCGACCGGCCCGGTCCCACGTACACGATCGACACGCTGCGTGATCTGCGGGCCGCGCGCGGCGCCGAGGCGGAGCTCTTCTTCATCACCGGCGCAGACGCGCTCGCACGGCTGATCTCCTGGCGGAACGCGGAAGAACTGCTCACGCTCGCGCATTTCGTAGGCTGTACACGTCCAGGCCACCGGCTTTCCGGTCACGGTCTGCCAGATGGGAACGTGAGCGTGATCGAAATTCCGGCCCTTGCCATCTCGTCCACCGGCTGCCGGGAGCGGGTGCGGGCGGGCGAGCCGATCTGGTACCTGGTTCCGGACGGGATAGTGCAGTACATCGCCAAGCGACGGCTGTACCGGAACGGCTGATGGGTACATGCTTGAAGACTGGCGTTTCACCTGGCCGGTGCCGGCATTTGAATGACGGGCGCCCAACCTGGCAGCGACGCGCTGCCATGCGAAGAGCGGCGAGCTGCCATGTGAGGGCGCGCGCTGCCATGTGAAGGAGGAAGACACCACATCGTGACCGCGACATCGCACGCAGTCGAGCTGATGCGGATCGCCGCTGACGCCGCCGCAGAAAAAGTCGCTGACAACATCATCGGTTACGACGTAAGCGAGCAGCTCGTCATCACGGACGTGTTTCTGCTCTGCTCCGCGCGTAACGATCGCCAGGTTCGCGCCATCGTTGATGAGATCGAGGAGCGGCTGCGCCGCGCGGGCGCCAAACCGGTGCGCCGCGAAGGCGAACGTGAGGGCCGCTGGGTGCTGCTCGACTATGTGGATCTGGTCGTCCATGTGCAACTGGAGGAGGAACGGCTCTTCTACATGCTTGAACGGCTGTGGAAGGACTGCCCGAGGATCCCGCTGCGCGAGCCGGTGGCGGCGGGCGCTGCGCGGGTCGGCCGCTCCGGGGGCGCCGCGGGAGCTCGGCGGGTTGGTCCCCCGGGCGCTGGGCGGGTTGGTGCCGCCGATGGTGCTAGGGAGGCCGCGGGCGCAGAGCCGGCCGGGGATTCGCCGGAAAACGGGGAGAGACGCTGAGCGGCTCGCAGAGCCCGTCGAGCATGCGGAGGCCGCAATGACCGCGCGTCGGATCGTGCTTTGGCGGCACGGCCAGACGATCTGGAATATAGAAAAGCGCTTCCAGGGTCAAAGCGACATCCCGCTCGATGACGTCGGTGTGCAGCAGGCCGAACGCGCAGCCCGGCTGCTCGCCGCGCTGCGGCCCCACATGATCGTCTCATCGGACCTGCAGCGTGCCACCGGCACCGCGGCCCCGCTCAGCCGGATCACAGGCCTGCAGGTGACCACGGACAAGGATCTGCGGGAACGGTCCGGCGGTCTGTGGGAGGGCCTGAACGACGCCGAGATCAGGGAGCGCTTCCCCGTCGAGCACGCCTCGTGGTCGCCGCCCGAGGGTGAGCCGACCGCGATGGTCGCCGAACGGGTCTGCGGCGCGCTTGAGCGGGTGGCCGCGCTGCTGCCGTCCGACGGGCTCGCGGTCGTCGTCAGCCATGGTGCGGCCATCCGGCTCGGTATGGCGCGGTTGCTTGGGATGCCGGAGGAGCTGTGGGGAGTGTTCGGGCCGCTGGCGAACTGCGCGTGGTCGCTCATCGGAACCGGCCGCAGCCGGTGGCGAGTGCTCGAGCACAACGCTGGCACCCTGCCCGAGCCCGTGCTTGGCGACGATCGCTGAGGTCCTCCGCGGCGGATGTCGGCGATGTCGGCGACGTCGGCGATGTCGGCGCGGGAGGCGCGCTGAGTTCCCCTGCTTCTCGCCGAGGTCGCCGTCGCGTTGCGTGCGCGCTGCGTGCGCGGTGCGTGCTGGTGGTTCAGCTGGTGGGTCCGTGTGGTGAGCCAGCGTCCTATACACTGGCGTGGCGTTGGCACCGGTCGCCGTCTCGGTGCCGTGCGTCCCAGGGGCTATAGCTCAGTTGGTAGAGCGCTTGCATGGCATGCAAGAGGCCAGGGGTTCGAGTCCCCTTAGCTCCACGCAAAATCGCAGGTCAGAGCGCTGTTACCGCTCTCGTATGATCCCCACGGAGATCATTTGACCGTCACTTGACCGGCGTTCTGGACGTCGATTGGCGGCACCTGGCGGCACCGGCCGTTCACACGTGGCACGCCTGCCGGATGGCTGCGGGGCGGCGATTGAACATGCCACGCGGCTTCAGTCCGGCTCCTCTGCGGCAGCGCTGGTTCTGCTGTGCGGCCCGTGCCTTCGGGGTGTCCGGCCCCTCACTCGTTCGGTTCCCGCGCGGCTGGCCGC
>WNFX01004971.1_pt1 | contig 12928 bp, 10 predicted proteins | sample 5400111 | NCBI WGS metagenome assembly WNFX01 (sample SAMN13153363, study PRJNA577476) | soil metagenome | isolation source: 40 cm soil or saprolite under grassland replicate 1 | place: USA:California | collected 2016-06-15
AGTGTAGTAAAAACAAAATGTGTGAGCAACCGAGCATTACCTCTTCATGGGCGGGTTTCGCCGTTTCTTCAAAACATTCTCAATAGTCAAATCAACATAGGTGGTGTCCCCTGTTGGCCGCTCTGCTTTTTGACGCTGCCCAAGTGGCGAGGACAAAAACAAGTGGCGCGTTAGGATCTTGTTATCCCCTGTCCAATGCAACAGTTTCATGATGAACACAAAATCTGCGCTTGATTGCGACTCATAACCGGTCATATCTCCCTGTAAAAGCCGTTGGAGGACTCTATCATTTGCCGCTTCCGGTGGCAATTCGTCGAGCTGCCCGCTCCCGACACCCCCCCTGTGTTCTGATATCGGTGTCCTGAGTGACAGAGAAACACGTTCCCCTCTCATGTTCTCCTGGGTTTGGGGAAACTGTGGCGCGAGTTTGGTGTAGATGGTTGCCAGTTCCTCAGATCGTTTCTCAACTGCTAGTGGCGTTCCTCTGACATGCCGTGTAGTGATTGTCATATAATGCTTATCCGAATACAGTTCAATATTCCCGACTTTCCGTCCTGCACCTGGGAGTGAGGCGTGAAGAAACAGATGGATGCCGTTTCTTGGGGAATACTCGGTGTAGGTATGCTGGCTCTCTATAATATCTCTGGCCCATTTGTCAATTGAGCGGTTGTTGCCAACACAATTATCAAGGTCAATGCCGGTGAACGGGTCGTCCGGCGAAAACACAAAACCAATGCCGTGAAAATATCCGGTTGCCAAGGCGTTCAGGGCTTGATCCAGCGTTCCCCAAGTGCGGGGATTATCAACCTCTGCGGGGTAATGTGATTTTGGATTAAAGGGGGGTTTCTTATATCTCCCCTCAACGAGCCTGTTTTGCCACACGACAAAATGAGGGTACGGGACGAGTTCTTTGAGTAATCCCCTGTGGAATGACTCATTCAGTTCTCCGGCATACGCCTGATAGAATTGTACGACCTCTGCTCGTTGCTCAGGTTTCATACGAATTGCCATATGGCAAGTGTCCTATTATACCTCTTGTGGTTTTGGCAGTAACACATGACGCATTGAACCATCTGCTGAACGGTCAATACCGGAGTTGTAGAGTTCCGCGTAGGCAATGGTAAAACCTGGAAAAAAGTGTTCCGCGTGAAGACATGCTTTCTGCCAATACTGCTCGTATTGGTCTAAATCTCCGGCGTGATATAAGTGGTCAAGTTCTTGTAGGAAGATATGAATGTGTGGCATGGGGTGTCTCCTATCTTGCTGTGCTACAATATAAAAAAGCTGCTCTCCTGCTTTGAACACAAGAGAACAGCTAAGATTAAAAAGGCCAGTTTATGTCAATGACTGTACCCATTCTTTGTAGCCCCACATTGGGCAGCCGATATAGAACATTTGTTTACTTCACCACCTTTCTCACTGGTGATTCCCCAGAAGTCCCAAAAGCTACGTGAGTCGGGTCTGCTGGACGAATGCACGTGACAGATCCTTCGCTGCGCTCAGGATGACAGCCAGGGGGTTTGTCATCCTGAGCGCAGCGAAGGATCTCGGGCGGACTTCTGGGTAATTACCAGTTTTCTCAATATTGTATTTCTCTCAAAGAAGTGATGCAAGATAGACCAAAAATAAAAAGCACCTGAGTTATCATCAACCCAGGCTGTTTATCGCTAGTAGTCGTCAATTATTGTGCCCAAAAAAGAAACCGGGCTATGACACTTACGGAAACAAAGGACGGCATGTGAAATTACTTTATGCAGTGTTTAATACGAACTGCCTCAATCAAATTAATGTCCTTGCTCTTGCGTCACAGCCCAGAAAGTGTGTCGTCATCTAATGAATGAAGCTCCTTTCTTTTCCCCTGGCCTCTCTTCTTCCTCACACTACAAGTATACAGCCTCGCGAAGCCAATTGCTATCACAAAGGCGTCACAATCAGGACTAAAATAGTACCTTCTTCCTCTTATAGCTCCATTTTTACCAGAATCCGGGTATTCTGCAGTTTATCTTCTTAAAAGTAGTGCTGCTGAGTAACGATTGCGAAGGTTAAGGTCACTGATCAAAAGATAGCACTATCAGGCTGTTTTTTGTGTTTATTTATGGCTTACCCGCAATCTATCGTTATACTCAACAGCAAGAATGTCCATTATTTACAGATGATGTATGAGGGTAACCTATGCTGACCGCCGTTATAACGGCACTATTGTTCATAGTGATGTTGTTGATCGTGGCAAGCTTTGTCGCCAGCGCATTGCGTGAACACCGGTGTCATTTACGCACGCAAGCTGCACAAGTACAAGCCTGGTCCCAGTTGCCTGAGCGCCAGGTGACGGCTGTTTTACAGTTGCAGGATGGGACAGTCGTTGGGATAGAAAAGCCAGATACCCCTTTCCATGTTTCCTTACCAACTTCCTGGTACAGGCGGCGCCGAACAATGGTCTCCACCGGTCTTCTGCTCATGTTGTTACTCACACTGTTTTTGCAGAGCGGTCTCGCGGACGGAGCGCTACAGGGCTTGAAGCGTGGAATCGCATTGTTCAATTTAGCACAGCACTCTTCTGCTTTTGATTTGTCGACTTCTTCGTTGCCGCTAGATGGCAGCGCTAGTAGCCGCATAAAACGCATCGATTCGGCTATTCGAGGGCAGTATTATACGAATTACCAGTGGCAGGTCTGGTCCTGGTCTTCGTGTTCGGGTATCTCTATGGAAGAGGTGATGAATGCTTACGGTCGTCATCTCATCGCTGCAGATGTCTTGCAGGTGGAATCAGATTTAGGGGTGTGGGACACTTATAATGGCCTGACGGGTGGCGAGACGGGCATAGCGAAAGCTGCAAGTTACTTTGGTTTTAGAGCGTTACCCAATCCGCCTCGTACAATTCCAGATTTGATCAATATAGCTAACAAGGGATTCCCTGTGATCGTGGGTGTACCAGGTCATATTCTTGTTGTACGAGGCGGAGATAGCAATAATGTCTATCTCGTAGATTCTGCTCCTGCAGACCGCACAATTATGAGCCGTGAACAGTTTGCAAACTGGTGGGATAACTTCAGCGTATTATTGGTGCCACGTTAAGTGCCGGATAGGCAATCACTGTCAGATTGCATTTACCCAGCCTACAGCATATAATCTCCCTATGCTCATCAAGAATATTACAACAATTTTAAAATACTGGCTGCTTAGTGTCATTGTGGTCTCTGGACTAATCGGGTTGATTTATGCCGCGGTTCAACAGGATATCAGGCAAGGCGCCAATGATCCGCAGATCCAAATGGCTGAAGATATTGCAGCAAAGCTTGCGAATGGAGAGCAGGTTCAAAATGTTGTGCCATCAGAGAAGGTGGATATTGCCAAAAGTTTAGCACCCTACGTAATAATTTTTGATGCTAATGGAAACCCCGTTGCCTCATCAGCACAACTAAATGGTCAGACACCTACAATCCCCTCTGGAGTTTTTGATTATGTGAGGCAAAATGGCGAGGATAGAATAACCTGGCAACCTCAAGCAGGTGTACGCAGTGCAGTCGTGGTGACAAATATAAAAGGGCTAAACTCAGGCTTTGTGCTTGCAGGCAGATCTCTACGAGAAGTTGAAAAGCGTGAAGATAACCTCTTGCTGATACTACTTTCCGGGTGGATTGTTATGCTTTTCATCACGTTAGTTGCAACAACGATCATCTTCAGGAAAAGCTCAAAGTAGTAATTATACTGATTTAGTAAATGAGAACTGGTGTATACACTTTTACAAAGTTATAGAGCCAGGCTGCGTTATCTTTGGCTATGTTCACACAACCATGTGATCCAAAAGAAGAGAATGAGTCACCACTCGCATCCTGGTGTGGGAAATTTGTGCCTGGGCCATAGTCAGAGCGCCACCAACTATCGTGTAGGAAGTAGCCGTCGCTATGGTATTGCATGGCGTAATTGATGGGGGTATCAGGATACCAGTAAGGGGACGTTTGTGGAACGGTTGCCTTAAAGACAGTCGGGGACTTTTTTCCTTCCACCCACCATGTTCCGGGAGGGCTCGGCCTTTCAGGGCGACCTGTGGTGACTAAGAATGCATTGACCAGCTTACCATTCTGATAGACGCGCATAGCTTGTTCAGCAAGTGAGATGACAACAACCTTTTTATTCATAAATCCGTAGTGTTGCATCAGTTGAAGGTCAGTCTGGTGAACCTGGTTACTGGGTGTTTTATCGCCTGTGTTGGTTACCAGCGCCTGGAAATTGGTCAGATACATGTTCAAATCTTCAATTGCTTGCTGGTAATCGGCCAACGTTTGAGCCGAGTTTAACTCTTGCTGTACCCAACCACCGATGCCGTTTGGCCCATATTCAAAGCCAAGCGGGTAGTTCGTATTATTGTAATCATCATGATACTGATGCTGCTGACCCCAACTCGTAACTTCCTGCTGCAGTTGACTTTGAAGGCTCTTGCTCTCGGTTTTCATCGCTGGAATTTTGATGGCAGTAACATGTGCATTCAACTTCGCTAGAGCGGATTTGTAAGCTGCCTCTGTTCTAGCAGTGTTCAGCGCCTTCTGGTCGGTAGTGTACTGCTGTTGAAAGGTGGTAATATCTCCATTGTATTGCCGTATTAAGCTGATCCACTGTTGAAAGGCGAGCAATTGCATATAGCCCTGGTTTTTGGATGTGGGGTCGATAGTCGGCGTTGATGTAGTAGTGGAAGAGCTAGAGCCTGTATTTCCTGGAATGGAGCCACATGCGCTTAGGAGTACCAGGCAAAGTATAATAGCACTCATGAACACCGTTGGTATATGACGAGGGGTATGTCTTTTTCTCCGTTGTACTTGCACATTGATTTGCATCATATAAACCTTCAAACATAGAGCTTTTTCTGATATAAATTATTAGGAATTATCTATATTAAATCATACCATATGGTGTCATACTGTGCTGTGAACTGGTTCATACAAGTCACTGGCTCTGGCCATTAATCCGTGTGATTATCTCCTCATGAAGCTCTCTGGTACCAGCAACTACAAGAGAAAAACCCTCAGTCAGGTTTGAGATAGGGCGTAGAGGTTTGCCATACTGATCACTGAAAACGCCACCAGCTTCAAGTACAATACTCAACGATGCAAGGAATGATTCAGCAGTAATCACATCACCGATATCGATATAGGCATCATAAGCTCCATTAGCGACATACACAATATCCATCGCGGAACTGCCTGTGCGGCGTATCTTACCGAGTGCAGGGCGTTCAATGAGTAACTTGCGTAACACTTCAGGATTGCGACCGTCAAAGTTCATTCCTACCAGGCTGCGATTAAGATGCCTGGTTTCGCTAACCTGGCATCGATGTCCATTGCAGAATGCTCCCATGTTACGCTCTGCCAGGAAAACGGTTCCGCTGAAAAGTTCTCCGACCAGTGCCCATTGCACATATTCAGGACTGATCGGCTCATCTATTGGTAAAACTGCCAGTGATACTCCTGCTGTCATGATGCCACGAGCAACATTTGTTGAGCCATCTACAGGGTCAACTATGATGCGGTAGGATGGTACCGTGGATGTCGAAAACGCTGGGCGCTCCTCAGTAATGATCTCGAAGCTGTGAACACTTTCAATTAACCCGTTGATAATGATATCTTCCGCTTCACGGTCAAATAACATGGTTGTATGGTGAGCTGACTGGGAATGAACCTGGTAGCGATCGAAGCGCTCAGACTGCATGTAGGCTCGTACCTGGCGAAATAGTTGTTCCAATAGTGCTAACATAATTGCTCATTTTTTCTCAACGCCTCATCAATATTTTGATTGCTTGCTCGATTATACCATACGTAGCTTAAGAGACGGGTTATGCATATTGACTATTAAATGCGGGCATCCGCCGAGGCCGATAAATCGGCGGTAATAGGCATCAACCTAAGCCCCAATCGAGGATTCCGTAGGGGCGAGGGTGGCTGGGTGGATGTGGTGTGGGCCTTTATGGTCGCCCGTGGGTGGGGGCGTGGGGCCTTTTCATTGACAAGCCAGCGGCTCCAGGCGATCCACGGCGGGCGACCAAAAAGGCCCACCCTTCCCCACGTCATCCGCCCTCGCCCCTACGGATGGTGATGGGCTTTGCTTAGGTTGATGCGTATTGAGGCCGATAAATCGGCGGTGTGCACGATAATGCAGTTTCAAAATTAAATGTGGATTATAAAAGAAGTCATAGCAGCGTACAGACTGGTTTCATAATCGGTATTAATTTTTGAAAGTGCATAATCGGCACCTACGGGTGGCTGGGTTATTTTGAGAGTCGCTGTATGACAAATGGGTGAACCTGGTCTAGTGTCAGTAATCGTTCGCGGGTCATTGTTAGTGCGAGTTCGCTCTGGTCGGACGCGATCCAGCGCCGGCCAAGTTGTTCAGCCACTGTTGGAGTTACTCCACTACCACAAAAGCAATCAAGTACGAGATCTTTCTCTTCGGATGATGCAAGGATAATACGTTCAAGTAGCGCCGCAGGTTTCTGGGTAGCATATCCATTGCGCTCCGGGTCTTTCTGATGCAAATGACTGATATCGTTCCACACATCAGCAGGGGTCATAGGTGTATCTTCGTCATAGCTATAGAGTCGTCCGGCTGAACGGATTGTCCAGTGAACATGCCCATTCGTATCCACGTTTTTTTTCATATGATTGCGTTTTTTCGGACCTCGCAGCTCTCCGATCCTCTCCCCATGAAAACGATACCGTGCTGATTTGCTGTAGAACAGAATAGTGTCATGTTTACGCGCATAGCGTTTGAGCGAGCGCCCTCCCGATTGATAATGCCAGATAATCTCATTTTGGAAGCCTGGGCCGTTCGCGCTGGAGTTGAAGCCGAATACTTCGTCTAATATAACTCGGGCATAATGGGTAACGCGCCAGTCCAGGTGTACATAGAGACTGCCATCCGGAGCAAGGAGAAGTTTTAACAACACAAAGGTTTCATATAGCCATTGAAGATGAGCATCGAGATCATTGTCCCACTTATCGCTAAAGGCAAGTTGCGTACCACTTTTAAAATTGCGACCTGTCATGAATGGGGGATCGATGTATATCAGGTTGACTAGCCCGGCAAATTCGGAAAGTAACGCTGGAAGGACAGCGCTTTTGTCTCCTAGAATCAAGCGATTGTGCCAACTCTGAGTAGAGGCAACGGGTTTATTGGAACGTGTATGTGTTGGTTGGCCTTCGAAGCTCTCATACGTACAAAGCTGTTGTGGGTCTTCTTTAGAGTCGATGAATGTTTCTTGTTCTCTGGCATGCAGTTGCTTTACGGATTGTTTGCCTTTCCATACTAATTCGGCCATAGTGGATCCCTCGATTGCTCATTTTTGAACACACTATAGCACAGATAGCCCGAATTACCCACACTATTTCTTATGGAAGCCAATTACAGAACTCCTAGCATGATACAATAGCAGTGTTGGAAAAATGAGCACTATGGCTGGGCTGTATGGATGCGCAAAATTTTGTATGGAGTTAAAGAAAATGCAAATTGCTTTATGGATACTGATTGGTTTAGTCGCTTATGTTTGTGGGTTATGGATTGTTATGACCATGACACCGCGGCTACTGAAACTCAGATTTGATGAGGGGCTGTTTATGGGATTCGCTACCGCGGATGTATTAGGTGGTATGATGGCTTTTGCTCCTTTAGCGATCACCTTTGCCCTTTTTAATGGCTCCTTTGGCGTCAAAATATTGGATTTTTTGCTGCTTGTAGGCATCTTCTTTGTTGGGTTACGCATGTCTCTTCGTAGTTTTCGGCCTCGCTCCTCCGAAGGAACGTTTCAGATTTCACGTATTCTTGTCGGAAGCTATTGCTTCTTATTGTTGGCCGCGTCTGCCTATTGCATTGTTTTACTTTTTCTGCCGTCTCAATCCTAAGCTAGTCTATCTCCTTTGTCCATCTAGCCTGATGGCAGCGATGACAGGGTCAGTATGATGCTCTGCATGGCGCATTTCCGCTTTTTTGAGATTGTACGCACTATTGATCAACGCAATATGTGTAAACGCCTGCGGATAGTTCCCCAGTGCTTTGGTCCCGTTGGTACCAATCTCCTCCGAAAACAGCCCAAGCTGACCGGCATAACTGAGCAGCCGCTCGAAGAGCGATCCTGCCTCGGCAACACGTCCCTGCATAGAGAGGTTGTCGACCAGCCAGAACGTACAGATAGTAAAGGTGCCCTCACACCCCGTCAGTCCGTCGTCGGCATGATACCGGTAAACGAAGCCACGCTCATCGGTCAAGCGCTCCATGATGCGATCCACGGTGGAGCGCATGCGCGGATCATCGGGAGCAATGAAGCCCACCAGCGGCAACAATAAATTTGAGGCATCCAGCACCGAACTCTCGTACGACTGGGTAAAGGCCCCAATCTGGGTATTGTAGCCATGTGTCAGAACGTCCGCGCGAATCTGGTCACGTACCTGCCACCAGCGGGGCAGATCGGCCTCCAGGTGAAGTTGTTCTGCAGCTTTGATGCCACGATCAAGCGCGACCCAGCACATGACTTTAGAGTAGACAAAATGGTGTAGACCATCTCGCACCTCCCAGATGCCGAAGTCAGGCTCCTGCCAGTGTGCACATACATGCTCGATCAGCAGGCACATCATTGCCCATAACGGCCCCTCTAGCTTTTCACCATAACGTTCAAAGCCCCCCTGACGCCGGAACAGGTGAATGCAATCCAATACTTCACCAAACACATCCAGTTGCTTCTGATCTGCTGCACCGTTGCCAATCCGTACTGGCCGGGAGTCACCATAGCCACTCAGGTGCAGCAATTCTCGCTCCACCAGCTCGCGCTCACCACGAATACCATACATGATCTGCAGGTCTTCCCCGTTTGAATACGAGAGACGGCGTAGCCAGTGGGTAAAGGCGTGCGCTTCTTCCGTGAAACCCAGCACATTGAGTGCATAGAGAGTGAAAGTGGCATCGCGCAGCCAGGTATAGCGGTAATCCCAGTTACGGCCCCCACCCAATTCTTCGGGGAGCGAGGTCGTGGGTGCTGCCACAATCGCACCGGTGGGCGCGTATGTCAGCATTTTGAGCACCAATGCGCTACGTTTGACCCAGGCTTCATAGGGTCCATGATAAGTACATCCTTTCAACCACGTCCGCCACCAGTGCAAGGTATGTGCCAGTTCCCAATCGAAGTTGCGCAGGTGCAATTCCTGTTCGGCCAGGCGGCGAGCAGCTTGCGCATTGCGCCCCACCCCAAGAGCAAATATCAAGCGTTCGCCTTCTTGTAATGTGACCTGCACCCGCACAGAGGGATGCAGGTCTCCGGCTTGCTGGGAGATAGACATGGAAAACGAGGGTATGCGATAGGCTCCCACCACACCTAGACCCACATGCTGATGTCCACCGGAGATGATCGCACCTAGATGATCGGGAAGAATAGACACCTCACATGGCGATGCTGCGTAGTCGGGGCTGACTTTGAGTGTCATCGTGATCGGCAGTTCGCCCTGTGTGCATTCCACGATGCGCACCAGGCTATGGCAGGAGCCATCTTCACGCGTCCAGGTGTTATTGTTTAATTCGCGGAACTGCCAGGCGCTGAGTGTCTCAACGGGCATAAAATCCGTGAGCATGATCTCACCGGCAGCGCTGGAAAACCTCGTTTGGAGCACATTGCTGCCACGGAGATAGCGTTGCGATCCCGTAATCGTAGAATCAGTGGGAGCGATCTGAAAGTAGCCGCCGTGCGCCTCATCGAGTAAGCGACAGAAGACGGCCGGACTATCAAAATCGGGCAGACAACCCCAGTCGACAGAGCCATCAGGAGCGACCAACACTACTGAGTGGCAGTCGCCAATAACACCATACGAATCAATTGGTTGATACGTGCGTGGAGTACTATTCATTCCATACCATCCCTTTCACAAATGAGAATCAGATGATTGCGTAAAAAAAAGAAATGCTTATATCAGAAGTAAACGGAAATGCTAACACATCGGTAACAGGAAATTGTACTAAGTACAGGGAATTTTGTCCGATTTTACACATTTCGCATTTCAGTATTTATAACGCCAAATACTTGAAAAGTATTCGATTGATTCGGCTAAAATCCTTCGATTTTTATGGATAAAACGTACATGTTTCACTTTTTGGGGAAAAGCTAAAGCCTGTTATTGCTGCCTGGTTGATCAACCCAAAGAAATTGTATGTTCAAAGCAACCAGGAAAAAGTACTATAAGAGACTGCCTGATGGGCCAATACTTCAGCGATTACCTCTAAACGTAAACTGTTTGGCGGCATTATGCAGGCGCCCTGGTTGTACGACGTATCATTAGAGTTGAATTCAACCGGATGAGCTCGGGCGACTGCTGGGGATTCTTCATGAGCACTATCAGTTTACTGACTCCTAACTCACCTAACTGCCGCATGGGTTGCTGAACTGTACTGAGTTCAAGTAGTTCCGCTACTTCGATGCCATCGAACCCTATAACAGACAGATCTTCAGGTACTCTTAAATTGAGATCTCTAGCCGCTTCAAGCACGCCTACTGCTTGCATGTCAGACGCGGCAAAGATAGCCGTTGGCCGCTTTTCTTGTGAGAGCAGTTGGAATGCCGCCTGTTTCCCACCATATCGATCCCACTCACTCGTCACCAAGAGTTCTGGTTCAAAGAGGAGACCTGCCTCCCCAAACGCTCTATGCAGCCCAATCAAGCGATCATTGGCCTGGTTAAATTTGATGTTTCCTTCGATCACACCATTGATGAAGCCTATACGCTGGTGTCCTTGCTCAATCAAATATTTCACGGCCTGGTAAGCTCCCTTTATATTGTCGACGACCAGTGAGGTGAAGAAAGGAGAATAGGCATCTAAGAGTATCACCGGGATTCCCGATTCTTTTATATGGAGCGCGAATGTGTCTTCTATTTGGAGCGATAGGATCAGCAGGCCATCTACTCTGCGGTGCATGGGTAGTTCAGAGAAGTAGTGATCGCGCTGGGTATCGGTCATAACGTTGTAGAGCACAAGTTCTTTGCCTAACTGCGTAAGGGCTATCTCCACACCGCGCAACAGTTCTGTGTTGAAAGGACGGGTGAAAAACGGGACGATGACTCCAATTGCGCCGGTACGCTTTGAAATCATACTTCGGGCAATGGGGTCAGGCCTATAGTTAAGCTGAGCGATGGCTGATAATACCTTCGTTCGAGTGGCAGGTTTAACTCCCGGGTTATTATTAATGACGCGTGAAACAGTCCCAATGCCCACCCCGGCGATTCGAGCTACATCATGGATGGTAGTTGTCATCTCATTCAGCCTTTGCTCAATAAGCTCACCATTATTGGAAACGTTTCCATCATCCGGCATGTTTTATGTTTTGAGAATAGCATACGCGACCAATTCTGTAAAGGGAGTTCTTTAGCTCTACAGTAAGATGAGAGGATGATCAAGGATGCCTGTGTAGCTATTTACAAGTGGAAAATATTATGGTATTGTTAAAATAAGTCATGGAATCGTTTCCAATAGTAACACAGCATACTTGACGCCATCGGCGACTTGAAAAAGTCTTCCTGTCAGGCAGAAAGGGGTGTAGCTAAACTTCAGCGTGAGACGTGTATTGTATAGATGCATACTGGTACTGAAAAGTTAGTTGCCTTGAGCTTCTTTTAACGCAGTTATGATTTGATTATGTCAGGTGAAAAAGGAACTAACGATCAGCCCAATTACTTTGAAGGCTGAAGTGAAAAAGAATAAAGTGAAGTGAGTCCCGCACAAGGGTTAGGTCTGCAAGCTTCACATAATGTGAGGTTGGTCGACAAAATGGCGTACTTTGATTGTGCTTTCAATTCTTCATAGAAAAGAGAGCTGAGGAGAACTTCCAATATACTGGACATAGGTGCCCGGTAGAATGGAAGTCCGACCAGCGCTTGAAGGCGTCTGGTATGTTTATCTACGTCAGCCTATATTTACTCCAAAGGAGGACTCTCTATGTATCTTGAACAAGGTGAAGTGATTGATGAAATAATCACCAAAATCCGGGCCGGGCGCATAACGCGCCGGACATTCCTCGAGCGCGCCATCGCCGTCGGCTTGAGTAGCACTGCAGCAGTCTCGCTGCTGGAAGCATGCGGTGGCACTAGCAACAGTACTACCGGCGGCGGGCAAACCGTCAATATTAACTATCTTGAACGTGACACCAATGGCGTTTACGCAGGGCTTGTGAACGACTTTAATGCGCAAAACAATGGAGTCCACGTCACCTACAATAGTAATGCACCCGCACAAACCGATCAGCTCCTGACGCTTCTCACGACTATGCTACGCGCCCGCGGTAGCTCCATCGATGTTATGCCGATGGACATCATCTGGCCTCCTGAGTTTGGGGCCAATGGCTGGACGGTTCCCCTGGACGATAAGTGGCCGGCCAGTGATCGGGCGAATTATCTGCCAGGACCCCTGGCTGGCTGCACCTATAATGGCAAGGTGTGGGCTGCGCCTTACCGTACCGATGCGGGGCTGATCTACTACCGCACAGATATCATCAAGACAGCGCCAACTACCTGGGAACAAATGACGTCAATGGCCAAGGCGAATGCTCCATCCAAAGCGAAGTATGGTTATCTCTGGCAGGGGAAGCAGTACGAAGGACTTGTCTGTGACTTTACCGAGGTCCTCTACGGCTATGGTGGTTCCGTACTGGATCCTAACAATCCCAAGAGTGTGACCGTCAATAGCCCGGAAGGTGTAGCCGCCCTGACGCTGATGACAAGTTGGGTGGGTGGGATCTCTCCATCGGCTGTGACCACCTACAATGAACCGGATACTCTTGCGTCCTGGCAAAACGGTGACGCTGTTTTCGCGCGCAACTGGCCCTATCAGTATGCGTTGAGCAATGACCCGAAGTCTTCCAAGATTGCCGGCAAGTTCGAAGTCCATAACATGCTGTATGGCGGCAGCAATAC
>WNFX01009823.1_pt1 | contig 12927 bp, 11 predicted proteins | sample 5400111 | NCBI WGS metagenome assembly WNFX01 (sample SAMN13153363, study PRJNA577476) | soil metagenome | isolation source: 40 cm soil or saprolite under grassland replicate 1 | place: USA:California | collected 2016-06-15
ACAACCGTGATCCGGATGTTGTGCGGAATTCTCGAGCCGACCGAGGGCGCGGCTCGCATCGGGGGCCACGACGTCGTGCGAGACATCGAACCGATCAAAGAGATGATCGGCTATATGTCGCAGAAATTTTCGCTCTACGACGAGCTCACCGTAAACGAGAACCTCATCTTTGCAGGAAAACTTTACGGCCTGAGCGGTCACGAATTGGATCAGCGGCGCGACGAGATGATCGCCACGACGCATCTTGAGCCGTACATCAACAGGCGTGCTTCAAATCTTTCCGGCGGCTGGCGGCAACGACTCGCCATGGCCTGCTCGCTCATGCACAGGCCGACCGTGCTTTTTCTCGATGAGCCGACCGCTGGCATCGATCCGGTCGCCCGGCGTGAGCTCTGGGATCTACTCTTTGAGTTCGCCGGTAAAGGCATGACGCTCTTTGTGACGACGCATTACATGGACGAAGCGGAGCGCTGCGATCACGTGGGCTACATTTACATGTCGAAGTTGATCGTGTGCGGTGAGCCGGACGACCTAAAAAAACTGCCTGACGTAAATCCGCCTGGAACGCGCCGACTTGCGCGCCGACTTGACGTGACTTGCGATCACGTTACCACAGCGCTGCGTGCAATGCACGAGATGCAAGGAGTGCGCAGTGCGACTGTCTTCGGTCAATCCATGCATTTGTTGGTCGATGAGAGCGTCAAGCGCGCCCAGATTGATGAGCAATTGCGCAAAGTTGGCGTCAGTCACTCCGAGATTCACGAGATGGGTCCTTCCCTCGAAGACGTATTTGTGGAGCTTTCGGCCAAGCACGCCGCTGAACGACAAAAGGCCGCGTGATGAAACACAAACTTTTTCGCGGGCTTGGCGCAATCCTCTTCAAAGAGTTCATCGTCGTCGCGCGCGATCCGCTGACGCTTTTCTTCTTTTTCTTTCCGCCGCTGATCGAGATGGTCGCGTTCGGTTACGCGCTGGATAACGACATTAAACACATGGCTATGCTTGTCCTGAACGAAGATCGCAGCGTTGAGAGCCGGCTCTTGATCGATCGCTTCGTGAACACAGAGACTTTTCGCGTAGTGGGCGAAGTGCAAAGCCTCGATCAACTCAAGAGCGAGATGCGGAAAGGCCGCGCCTACGCCGCGTTGGATATTCCGCCGAATTTTACCCGTGACCTTAATGCGGGTCACTCCGCCCAGGTGCAATTGCTCGTTGATGGTTCCAATTCCACGACGGCGCTGCAAGCTCTCAACACAGGGCTCGGCGTGGCGTTGACCCAGTCAGTGGAATCGCTTCTGCGCGAAACCGGCCGGCAAGGAGTGCCGATCGATATTCGACCACAGATGCTTTACAACCCGGCAATGCGCGCCCCGAATTTTTATGTGCCCGGCGTGATCGGGGTGGTATTGCAGATCGGAACGACAGTTGCCGCCGCGATGGCACTCGTACGCGAGCGAGAGCGCGGCACGCTCGAGCAATTACTCGTTAGTCCATTGAGCCGCAGTGGTCTCATGCTCGGCAAGCTCGTTCCGTACTTGTGCATCGGAATGGCAATGGCTGTGATCCTCTTTCTTATCATGCGCTTTGTGTTCTTCGTTCCCATCGAGGGCAGCGTAGTGGCGATGATGTTTTCCACTTTAGTTTACGTCTTCGCCTTGCTCAGCCTTGGCCTGGTGGTCGGAACCAAGGCCGAAAACCAAATGCAAGCGCTACAAATGTCGATGGTGTTCCTGCTGCCGAGTGTTTTCTTTTCTGGTTTCATTTTTCCACGCGAAACCATGCCCTGGATTTTTTATGCGCTCGGTGCGCTTTTCCCCACGACATATTTCATCGCGCTTATGCGCGCGATCATTTTGCGCGGGGCAAATTTCTTCGAATACTGGCCGAACCTTGCCATTCTGATTGTGATGTCGGCCTTGCTCTTCGCTTTCTGCGCATCGCGGTTTCGAACCAAGATCGCGTGAGCGTCAAACGCATTCTTTTCAGCGCGCTGTGCGTTCTTATCGCCGTCGCAGCGGTTTTGGCGCTACTCTGGTGGTTTGGAATGAGGATGCCGGGCAAAAATACTTCGAAGGCGGCGCCGCTGTCGCCCGATGAAATTGCGCTCCGCGACGAGCTTCATGCCGATGTGCAGAAACTCGCGGGAGAAATAGGCGAGCGAAACATGTGGCATTATTCGCAGCTCAATGCCGCTGCTGATTTCATCGAGAACTCCTTTTCGCGCGCCGGTCTCCATCCGCGACGAGACAGTTATGAATTGCGCGGCCAAGCCTGCCACAATATCGAAGCGGAAATTTCCGGCACGCGTCGTGAGATCGTTCTGATCGGCGCGCATTACGATTCGGTGTTTAGCTCGCCGGGCGCAAACGACAACGGCAGCGGCGTGGCTGCAATGCTAGCTCTCGCGCGGCGCTTCGCCGGTAGAAAAACAGAACACACGTTCCGATTTGTTGCGTTTGTGAACGAGGAGCCGCCTTATTTCTTATCGGGCGAAATGGGAAGCCTTGTTTACGCCAGACGCTGCAAAGAGCATCGCGACAAAATCTCTGCGATGATCAGTCTCGAAACGATCGGCTATTTTTCCGACGCACCGAATTCTCAAGTCTATCCGTCCCGGGCACTGGGCGCTTTCTATCCCAAGGTCGGCAACTTCATCGCATTCGTCAGCAACGTTCACTCACGGACACTCCTTCGTCGTGTTATCGCGCTCTTCCGCAAGCATGCAAAGATTCCATCCGAAGGCGCAGCGCTGCCGTGGTTCGTTCCCGGCGTGAGTTGGTCGGACCAGTGGTCATTCTGGCGAAACGGTTATCCCGGCATCATGGTCACTGATACTGCACCATTTCGTTATCCGTACTATCATTCAGCGAACGACACGCCTGACAAACTCGATTACGATCGGTTTACCCTCGTGGTCAGCGGGATGCAGAAAGTGATCGAAGGCCTGGATAAACTGTAGCCGGCACCTTCGGCCCTGACAGAGCTTTCTTTATTTCAGTCGACGCTTGCTCTCGGTGGGCGTCCCTTGTCTTGCTCTCGTTAGACCATTGCACTTGCAATACGCTCCAGCGCGTAGCCGATCAGCCCGCTTGCGGGCAAAGTAAAAAGCCAGGACCAGATGATTCGCTCAACAACGGTCCAGCGCATTCCGCTAAAACGTTTCACTACGCCTACACCCATGATCGACGTCGTGATTACGTGCGTGGTTGAGAGTGGAATGCCGTAGTAACTGGCGCCCTGGATAATTAATGCGGCGGTGGTTTCCGCAGCGAAGCCGTTCACTGGTTGCAATTTGACCATACGATGGCCGAGCGTGCGAATGATGCGCCAGCCACCGGCGGCTGTTCCCACGGCCATCGTTAGAGCACACAGAGCGACGACCCAGACGGGCAGGATGAAGGTTGGAGTTCGGAGAAAAGCCAGGAAACCGGGCAACTGATCGAAGCTGCCTGCTTTGGTCCCGGTAAAGAGTGCGAGCGCAATGATACCCATCGTTTTTTGCGCGTCGTTTGAACCATGGCTATGCGCCATCCACGCCGCGCTAAAGATTTGTAGCTTGCCGAACAGCGTGTTGACGAAGTGCGGCGTGAATCGATGAAGCGTTAAGAAAAGCAAGAACATCAGTAGCCCGCCGAAAATAAATCCGGCGAGCGGCGACGTGATCATGGGCACAACGACCTTCGGCCATATTCCAACGTTCCACTTTATGACCGACCAATCGCCGCGCGCCGTCGCCAGTGCGGCTCCGCAAAGTCCACCGATGAGCGCGTGGCTCGAGCTCGAAGGCAAGCCGAACCACCACGTGGTGATGTTCCAGGCGAACGCTGCAATGACGGCGGCAAGCACGGTGGGCATCGTGACCACATTGGTGTCCACAAGACCTTTGCCGATTGTCGATGCCACCGCACCGCCAAGGAGCGCGCCTGTGAGATTAAAAAACGCCGCCATCGCGATGGCCTGGCGCGGCGTGAGAACTTTGGTCGAGACAACAGTCGCAATCGCGTTGGCGGCGTCATGAAAACCATTGCTGTATTCGAAAATGATCGCTGCGACTACGACGGTGAGGAAGGTGAGCATCGCCGTAGCGAGCAGCCGGCTACGAATACTTCAGCGCGACCTGGAGGACGATGTTGCCCGCGTCCCGGCAGCGATCGATCACTTTTTCAATCAATGCGAACAGGTCGCGCAGAAAAATCACCTGCTTGGTTTTATAATCGCCCTGGTAAAGATCGCGCAACAGATCGAGCTCAAGCTTGTCGGCCTCGCCCTCGATCGACTGGAGTTTTGCATTCATCTCGCGCGCGGTCGCCGCGTCCGTGCCCTTGCGTAATTGTTTCACCATAGCCACCACTGTTTCCGCCGCTTGATCCAGGAGCTCGACCTGTTTGCGGAACGCGCTCGCCGATTTTCTCCACTGTCTTCGGTATTTTATACAATGCGCCGGTCAGCGCCTGAATGTCTTCGCGCTCGAAAGGTGTGATGAAGACTTTGCAAAGCTGTTCGGTAAGTTCTTGGGTGATTTCCTTGTCCTTACGGCGGCTCAGGATGAATTGTTCCAGGCTCTGTGGCGACTCGTGTTGCTCGAGCCGTTCCAGCAACGCGATCAGATGATGCACGCTTGCATCGGCTTCTTCCGCGCTCTTCTCCAGCAGATCGTAAAACTTTTCGTCGCGCCCAAAGATTTTCTGGATCGAGAGCATAGCTCGTTTCTTTTGTAGCCGATGGCGTCGACTTCGGCAATCCGGGAGCTTGCCATGGCCTAGCAACCGCGGCTACAGCAGCGTGCCGTGCAGGATAAGGAGCGCCACGTTGAAATAAATTACCAGTCCCGTCACATCGACTAATGTCGCGACGAATGGCGCGGATGACGCTGCTGGATCGAGCCCAAAACGGCGCAGCAAGAATGGAAGCATGGCTCCGCTCAAAGTTCCCCACAGCACCACTCCCACAAGCGCCGCACCGACGGTGAGGGCGACCAGCCAATGATACTGACCGTAGTCAAAAATGTGCAAATATTGCCACAGCGTGATGCGGAAGAAACCGATGGTTCCCAGAATCAGCCCGAGAGAAACTCCCGAGAGTAATTCCTTTCGCACGACGCCAAACCAGTCCCTCAAGCGCAATTCGCCGAGAGCCATAGCGCGGATCACGAGTGTAGTGGCTTGCGACCCTGAGTTGCCGCCGCTGGAAATGATCAACGGCAAAAACATTGCCAGGATCGCTGCTCTTTCGATTTCACTGTTGTAACCCTGCATTGCGGTGGCAGTGAGCATTTCGCCGAGAAAAAGAAGAATCAGCCAGGTCGCACGCTTCTTAATCATCCGTAAAAACGGGATGGTCGTGTACGGTTCGTCGAGTGCCTCCATGCCGCCGAGTTTTTGGATGTCCTCGGTGGCTTCCTGTTCTGCCACGTCCAGCATGTCGTCGCTCGTTACAATCCCGACGAGGACGCCGCTTGAATCGAGGACCGGCAGCGCGGCGCGGTCGTATTTGCGAAACACGTTGAGCGCGTCCTCCTGTGAATCGGTCGCATTTAGCGCCACGAAGGTTTGATCTCGAATCTCGCTCACTTTCGCGGTCAGCGGTCGCAGCAGAAACTCACGCATGCGCACGTCATCGATCAGTTTCCCGCGGTCATCGACGACGTAAACAAAGTTTAGCGTCTCGGTGTCGCGGCCGTACTGGCGGACGTAATCGAGCACGTGTTGCACCGTCCAATCCTCCTTCACCGCGATAAAATCCGGCGTCATCAAACGGCCCACGCTGTTTTCGGGATAACCGAGCAGTGCCGTGGCCACGTGGCGTTCTTCCGGCGTAAGCAAGCGAATCAACTGACGCGCCGCTGCACTCGGCAATTCTTCCAGCAGCGCCGTGCGGTCGTCCGGCGACATTTCGTTCAGAATGGCTACCACCTGCTCGTGCGCCATTGCGCGTAACAATTTCTGCTGTTCCTCGATCCCGATGTATTCAAAGACGTCCGCCGCCAGCGCTGCGGGCAATACGCGGAAGATGATCACCTGTTCGTCCTCCGGCATGTCCAGGATTACCTCCGCAACATCGGCGGGTGGCCATTCGCGAAACACTTCACGCAGCGCCCCGAAATTGCGGGCATCAATCAGGCTTTGGATTTCCGGCTCTAGGAGTTTGCCTACCACGTCGGCGTTTTTAACACTCGCGCGAGCCCAAAGCAACGGAGCAGCGATGGAATAATGGAGTGATGGAGTAACGGAGAAATGTTGTCCGTCCGGTCCGGCCCATCGGCTCCCATTACTCCCTTACTCCACTACTCCAGCACTTCTGTGCTGTTCCGCTTGGCATTTGCGGGAAACGTTCCAAAATGAGGAGTAATGCCTGCAGTTGCTACAGGTCCAATGGTCCGGCGTGAGATCGGCGACGATCACGTTTGCTTGCTTGTCTTTGATCGCCCTGAGTCCGGCGCGAACATCTTCGATGCCGCTACGCTCGACGAGTTGAATGAACATCTCGAATCGGTTGAGAATGATAATTCGTTGCGCGGCTTGATCATTGCGTCAGCGAAAAAATCAATTTTCGTCGCCGGCGCCGATTTAAAAACTCTGTTGCAGCAAGCGCAAAGCGGCGACATGCGGGCATTCATTGCTCACGGCCAACGGGTTTTGAACCGGTTGGCGGAACTGAAAATTCCGACTGTCGCCGCAATTCACGGTGCATCCGCTGGTGGCGGCTACGAAGTAACACTGGCGTGCGATTACCGGATCGCTTCGGATGATCCGGCGACGCGGATCGGACTTCCCGAGACGACGCTGGGCCTTATTCCCGCCTGGGGCGGTTGTACCAGTCTGCCGCGGTTGATTGGGGTCGAGAAAGCCGCTCAAGTGATTGCGAAAGGGAAACTTTACTCAGCGCAGGAAGCCAAGGAGCTGGGCTTGGTCGATGGGGTGGCTCCACGCGATAAACTTCTCGAACTGGCGCGGAAAAAGTTGAGCGACGGAAAACGCAAATTGGAGGGGCGATCCCCCGCGAGCCCGGCATCGCAGGAACTCCGCCCTCCAAAACAACGCGGAAACGCCGCACCGGAACGCGCTTGGGAAATCATCAACACGACTCTGTCAATTTCGCCAGACCAATCGCTGCGGATGGAGCTGGATGCGATTGTCGATCTTGGCAAATCGGAATCGAGCCAAAACTTGATTCGCAACTTCTTCCTGGCCGAAAAGTACAAGAAAGGAACTTCCAAAGTGGCGCCAGGAAAGGTGGCGCACGCCGCGGTGATCGGCGCAGGCGTAATGGGTTCAGGAATCGCGCAATGGCTTAGTTCGCGCGGCGTGACGGTTATTCTGCGGGATATCGCGCGTGAGCAGGTCGATCACGGCCTCGCGAACATTGAGAAAACCTACGCAGATGCCGTCAAGCGCGGTTTGATGACTGAGGAAAAAGCAAAAGCAGGCCGCGCGCGGATTGTCGCCTCTACTGCCCCGATGGAATTGCGCGACGTGCAATTCATCATCGAGGCTGCCTCCGAAAAGTTTGAGGTAAAGAAAGAAATCTTTCGTGAGCTGGGGATGCAGGCCGGTCCAAAGACGATCATTGCTACAAATACCTCCGCGCTTCCGGTCGGCAGACTGGCTGACGCTACCGTTTCACCCGAACATGTGATCGGTCTTCATTTCTTCAATCCGGTTAGCCGAATGAAACTGGTGGAAGTGGTGATTGCGAAACAGACCTCAGACGAGACGCGCGAACGAAGCCTGGCCTTTGTCCGCCAAATTGGAAAACTGCCGGTGATTGTGCACGACAGCCCGGGTTTCCTGGTCAACCGCGTTTTGTTTCCATATTTGCTCGATGCTGCGGAGTTGTTCGAAAGCGGCTTGGATGCGGCAAGGATAGACGATGCGCTTGTACAATGGGGCATGCCCATGGGGCCACTGCGATTGATCGATGAAATCGGCGTCGATATTACCATCGACATTGGCAACACATTGGAAAAGGCGTACGGGCGGCGCGATCACGTATCCTCGGTTTTGCTTTGGCTGCGCGACGGCAAGATGCTCGGCCGCAAGACAGGCGCTGGTTTTTACAAATATGAAGGTAAATCGCAGACGCCTAACGAATCGCTCATCCAGTGGCGTACAAGCCGTCATTCCGAGCCCCGAAAGCTTTCGGGGTCGAGGAACCCCGTGGCAAACCCTAAAGGTGACTCTGCGGAATCCCTCGACTCCGCTCGGGATGACTTGGCGCACCGGTTGATCTTCCTGATGGTCAACGAAGCCGCGCGCTGCGTGGAGGAAAACGTTGTCGATTCACCAGAGGACGCAGACTACGGAATGATTTTGGGAACCGGTTTTGCGCCGTTCCGGGGCGGACCGTTGCGGTTCGCAGAACATTTTGGACTAAAGAAAGTCGTCGATGAACTGGAACGGCTGGCGCAAAGTGAGGAGAAATTTTTGCCCTGCGAGATATTGAAGAAGCACGCCCGCGATGGAACCAAATTTTATGCAGACTAATTTTTCGTCATTCCGAGCGAAGTCGAGGAATCCCGTGGAATTATCCTGGGTTACGCAACGGGATGTCTCGACTTCGCTCGACATGACAGCTTGATATGAAAAGCCCGCTCGAAGCGCCCGAAAAACAAGTCGCCGCGGAAACCAGCGCAAAGCCGGAAAAGCCGGCAGCCGCCGTTATCGACACGTCGAAGATGGCGAAAGGCCAGCGGGAAGCGCTCGAACTGGCAGAAGCGGCACGCGACCCGCTGGAGGACCGCGGCAGCTTTGCCAGCAACCTTTTTGTCGGCCGCTACGATTTCGACCGAATTTACCCGTATCCTGCGCAGAGCGTTGAAGATCGCGCAGCAGGCGAAGAATTTTTACAAAAGCTGGAAACTTATCTGCGCGAACATGTCGATCCGGATGAGATCGATCGCACCGGCGAAATTCCACCGGAAAATTTCAAAGGACTGGCAGAAATGGGTGCCTTCGGAATCAAGGTGCCAAAGAAATACGGCGGACTCGGTCTGTCGCAGTCCAATTACGGACGGGCCGCAGTGTTGCTTGGGAGTTGGGATGGAAACGTGGCCGCGCTTGTTTCCGCCCACCAGTCGATCGGCGTAGCGCAACCGCTGCTGTTGTTCGGAACGGAAGAGCAGAAACAAAAGTATCTGCCACGGGTCGCGGGCGGAGAAATCTCTGCGTTCGCATTGACGGAAACACACGCTGGCTCAGACCCGGCGACGATGAGCCTGCGCGCCGAGCCCAGCCCTGATGGCAGTGCATTCGTTCTAAATGGCGAAAAGCTTTGGTGCACCAACGGTGTGAAAGCCGGCGTGCTGGTAGTGATGGCACGCACGCCGTCGAAGATTGTAGGCGGTAAGGAGCGGAAGCAGATCACGGCATTCGTAGTGGATGTCGATACACCCGGGCTGGAGATCATTTATCGCTGTCGGTTCATGGGACTGCGCGCGCTTTACAACGCCGTCGTGAAGTTCACCAACGTGCGAGTACCGCGCGAAAACATCATTTCCAAGGAAGGCGCTGGATTAAAGGTTGCGCTCACGACGTTGAACACGGGGCGACTCACATTGCCCGCGGCGTGCGTAGGCCTTTCCAAGCGGCTTCTCGAAATCTCACGCAAATGGGCGGGCGAACGCATCCAATGGGGCGTGCCAATCGGCAAACATGCCGCGATCGCAGGAAAGATCGCCGAGATGGCCGGCAACGTTTTCGCCATGGAAGCGATGACGTTTTTGACCTCTTCGCTGCTGGACCGGAAGGCCGGCGATCTGCGAATCGAAACGGCGATGTGCAAAATGTGGGCAACCGAAACGACCTGGAGAATTGCCGATGACGCGATGCAAGTGCGCGGCGGCCGGGGCTATGAAACTGCGCAATCGCTCGCCGGCAGAGGCGAACCACCGATCGCGGTGTAAAGATTCCTGCGCGATTGTCGCGTGAACACAATTTTTGAAGGTTCGAGCGAAATCATGCGGCTCTTTATTGCTCGCGAGGCGCTCGATCCGCATCTGAAAGTCGGCGGCGCAATTTTCAATACGCAGTTGCCTATGTCCGATCGTGCAAAGGCGGTTTTTAGTTCCGGAAAATTCTATGCCGGATGGTATCCGCGCCAGTGGATGCCGAACGGCGCGGGCAAGATCGACAATTTACACGAGACGTTACACGGTCACGTCAACTACGCGGCGCGCACCAGCAAACGGCTCGCGCGTGGTTTGTTTCATGCCATGGCGCGGTTCGGCCCGAAACTCGATCGCGAACAATTATTGCTCTCGCGTTTTGTCGGAATCGCCACCGAACTGTTTGCCATCAGCGCGACGTGTTCCTACGCGCAATGGCTACTCGGCCAAGGCAAACCGGCCGATGAAATTCTTTCCGTTGCAGATTACTTCTGCCGCTCTGCACGAATGCGGATCGACAATCACTTCGCCGGCACGCATCGCAATGTGGACAGGCGCGGTTATCAGCTCGTGCAAGATTTGCTTGCCGGAAAACACACGCTGTTGCGCCACGGCATTGTGTAGCACAGCCATCTTGGCTGTGAGGAAACCGGGCGTCCCGCCTGGTGGAGATCAAAAAGCTATTCGGCAGGCGAGACGCCCGCCGGACCCCACAGGCAAGATGCCTGTGCTACAACGATTGACCGCGCTCGACCCCCAGATTACGCTCAACGGATGAGTATGCCGCCCGTGCTCACGGAAGCGGCTTCACCTCGAAGCCGCGCCATAAAGAGCGAAAAACAAAAAAGAATAGCGCCATCGAATGTCCTCGAAATAATCGAGCAACACGTATTGCTCGACGGTTTCAAGGTCATCGTTGATCTGGAAAAAAGCCGCGGTTCGTATTTGTACAATGCCGCCAGCGATCGGCGGCTGATTGATCTCTACGGCTTCTTCGGCTCGATGCCAGTCGGCTTTAATCATCCGTATTTCGATAATCCGGCGGTACAGGCCGACCTCCTGCGCGCGGCCAAAGTCAAAATCGCGAACTCAGATATTTACTCGGAGGACTACGCGAAATTTGTGGAGACGTTCGAGCACGTCGTCGGTTTGTCCCCGCTCGATCGCTATCTTTTTATCGAGGGCGGCGCACTTGCGGTGGAAAATTGTTTGAAGGCGGCAATGGATTGGAAGGTGCGCAAGAACATGGCGGCCGGTCACGGCGAACGCGGCACGCAGATTCTGCATTTCCGGCATGCCTTTCACGGTCGCAGCGGGTATACGATGAGCCTCACTAACACCGATCCGCACAAGACGGATTTGTTCGCCAAATTCGATTGGCCGCGGGTTTCATGTCCGTGCATCGATTTTTCGTTGCCGGAATCGAAGCGTGAAGCCGACGTGATTGGGCGCGAAGCGACCGCGGAGCGCGAGATCCACGAATTCATCGAGCAGCGCAAGATCGACATTTGCGCCATCATCATCGAGCCGATCCAGGGCGAAGGCGGCGATAATCATTTCCGCGGTGAATGGCTGCAAAAGCTCCGAAAAATTTGCGACGAAAACGAGATACTCCTTATTTTCGACGAAGTGCAATGCGGCATGGGAGCGACCGGCCGCAATTGGTGCTGCGAACATTTTAATGTTTTGCCAGACCTGCTGGCGTTCGGAAAAAAGGCGCAGGTCTGCGGCGTGATGGCGGGTCCGCGCCTCGATGAAGTGAAGGACAACGCGTTTCGCTTATCCAGCAGGCTGAATTCGACCTGGGGCGGCAATTTCACGGATATGGTGCGCTCGACACATTACTTGCGCCTCATCAAAGAAGAACATCTGGTCGAGAACGCGGCAAAAGTAGGAGCGTATTTTCTGGATCAACTCCACGATTTGCAACGGGAAGAGCCAATGATTTCCGCCCCGCGTGGCCGGGGAATGTTTCTCGCCTTCGATCTTCGAGACGCAAAAACGCGTGAAGAATTCTGGAAGGGCTTCTTCGACCTAGGCGTTCTCACGCTCCGTTCCGGCGAGAATTCGATCCGTTTCCGTCCCCCGCTCGATCTGACGGCGGAAGTTGTCGATGAAGCGATGGAGTTGATGCGCAAATATTGCCGGAAAATGCGACGGTAGCGTTGTAATCGGGATCGCCGATCCCGGCCACAGAAGATATGGAAAACGTCCTTAACAGACTCGGCTTGGCGGACGTAAACGACGGCGTCTTCTGCTGTGACTGGCGCGGCAGCGGCGCGAAGATTGACAAAATCTCGCCCATTGACGGGCAACGGCTCGCAAGCGTGCGCTCGGCTTCCGACGACGATTACAAGAAGGCAATCACGCGCGCGCAGGAAGCATTTTTGAAATGGCGGACGACTCCCGCTCCCGTTCGAGGGGAAACTGTGCGCCGACTCGGCAACGCGTTACGCGAATTGAAACACGAGCTCGGCCAGCTCGTCACACTCGAGACCGGAAAAATCATCGCCGAAGGCGAGGGCGAAGTGCAGGAGATGATAGACATTTGCGATTTCTCGGTCGGTCAATCGCGAATGCTTTATGGCCTGACGATTCAGTCGGAGCGGCCAAGTCATCGGTTAATGGAACAATGGCATCCGCTAGGCGTCGTAGCCGTGATCACCGCGTTTAATTTTCCCGTCGCAGTGTGGTCATGGAACGCTGCGCTCGCCGCAGTTTGCGGCGATGCCACGGTTTGGAAGCCGTCGGAAAAGACACCACTCACTGCAATCGCCGTCACAAAAATCGCAGAGCGCGTCTGCCGCGAGACAGGCGCGGACCCGGCGATTTTCACTTTGCTGATCGGCGACCGCAAGACGGTTGGCCAAAAACTAGCTGACGACGCGCGGATTCCACTGGTCTCTGCAACGGGTTCGGTAAATATGGGTTTGAACGTTGCGAAAACGGTCCATGCCCGCTTGGGCAGAACGATCATGGAGCTTGGGGGGAACAATGCGTTGATCGTTGCGCCCAGTGCCGACATCGACATGGCGACGCAATCG
>WNFX01006118.1_pt1 | contig 12925 bp, 8 predicted proteins | sample 5400111 | NCBI WGS metagenome assembly WNFX01 (sample SAMN13153363, study PRJNA577476) | soil metagenome | isolation source: 40 cm soil or saprolite under grassland replicate 1 | place: USA:California | collected 2016-06-15
GCTGTCCTCTCCCTCTAGAGGGGGTCTCACGATGGGGAAGATCAACATGATGAAGGTGCTGGTCGGCGGGCTGATCGCGGGCGTCTTCCTGAACATCATCGACAGCGTGCTATTCGGCTATGTGCTCAAGGATCAGATGGCCGCGGCGATGGCGTCGATCAACCGGCCCGCCATGACCAATGCCCAGATTCCGTGGTTCGTGTTCCTCGACTTCGTGGCCGGGGTCTTTCTCGTGTGGCTCTATGCCGCGATCCGGCCGCGGTTTGGCGCGGGGCCAGCGACGGCCGCCAAGGCGGGATTCGCGGGCTGGTTCGTCGGCGGGCTGCTCGTGACCCTCTTCATGTGGCCCATGCACCTCATGCCGCAGAACCTCACGATCATCACGACGCTGGTGAGTCTCGTCGAGTGGCCGCTCGCGACTGTGATCGGCGCGAAATTCTACACGGAAGGCGCGGGAATGGGAGCGGGGATGGGAGCAGGCGCGGGGATGGGCAGCAGGATGTAGCTCATACTGGCGCAACACGACGCGAAAAGGCGCGGCAGAGTAGATGCTACCTGCCGCGCCTTTTTGCGCCGTTCGCCGTTACGAAGTCATCAGTAACTGAAGCGGATAGAGACCCCCCCTGTGCGCGGCTGGTTGGTCAGATAGCCCACGCGAGCGCGCAGTCCCCGCTCGCGATCGAGAGCCAGGAGGGCCCGCTCATCGGTCACGTTATTGATGAAGACCGCTGCGTCCCAGCTGGTGCGCGACACCCCGACCCGGACGTTGAAAATTCCGTAGGCGGGCAGGAGCGGATTGAACGTGAACGTGTTTTGCGTCAACGGCCCACCGATGGTACCCTTGAACGATGCGATATTCACCGTACCGATGCCCGGCGTGAGATCGTCGATTTGCGTGTAGCGTGAGCCGACGTACTGATAGCTGGCGCCCAGCGACACGCGCGACGCACCCATCGGCCATCCATAGGTGATCGCCCCACTCCCCTGCACGTGCGGTACACTGGGAAGCCGGTTTCCTGACTTGATCCCCGAGATGATGTGGGTGCCGCTCGCGTCGGTGGACGTCACCGTCGATTTTAGCTTGGCGTTGTTCAGGCCGGTCGACAGCGAGAGATCCCAGTGGTCGTTCGGGGACGCCGTGACTTCGAACTCCAGGCCCTGGCTCGTCGCCTTCGGCACGTTGAACACCAACCGCGAGGAGCAGGTGCCGGCGGTGAGATTGAGCTGCAGGTCCTTGATGTCCATGTAGAACGCCGACAGGTTGACGGACCCGCGCCCCCCCATCACGCGGGACTTCATCCCTACTTCATAATTCCACGCCGTCTCGTCCTTCCACGACGTGTGACCGCCGAACGTGATTAGGTCTTGCGGCGAGCAGATGGGCGTATTGAGCGGATCGTTGATCCCGCCCAGCCGGAAGCCCCGTGACGCCTGCGCGTTCAGGGTGAGCGCGTCGGAAACCTTGTAGCTGGCGATGAACCGGGGCGCCGCACCGTTGGCTTTGGTCGAACCGGGTTGGGTGACGAGCGCTGTCCCGGTGTTGTCGTTGCCGAAGATCCCGTCGAAAATCTGGCTGCGGTTCTCGTTGAAGTTGTAGTACCGGAGCCCCGCCGTGAGGTCCAACTGGGACGACGCGGAGAAGGTGGCTTCGCCGAAGACGGCGCCCTGTTTGAGGCGATAATCGAGATCGGACCAGAAGAGGTGGTCCTTGGGCGCGCGCAGCCCCTTCGTGAATCCGTACGGTGCACCGAGAATCGGGGCGGCCAGCGTGTCGAACCCGAAGACGTCGAGGTCCTGCCCGTAATGGCGCTTGTTGTTACTGTAGAAGCCACCAACCAGCCACCGGATGCGCTGGCCTTGTGTGCCCGCTAGTCGCACTTCCTGCGTCCATACCTTCGAGACTGTCGCGTCGTTGAGGGGGGCGTCGAGTGTGTAGACGTTCTGCGGCAACGCGAGGCTGCCGCCCGTAATACTCGACGTCAGCGCGCCCGCGTCGCGGACGACGAGGATGTTGCGATGCGTGTACGAGGTGATCCAGGTCAGCGCCGCGCCACCAAGATCGTACGACAGGTTCACGTCGGCCAGCAGGAATTTGTCGGTATACGGCTCCTCGATCTGTGTGAACAGTTGTCGCGGACCCAGCGTCACCTTCGGACGCGTGGTCGTGTACGGGTTGGCCAGAATGTTGAACGCGTCGATTCGGTTCCAGCCATCCGACTTCACGCGCTGGTAGACCACTCGTGGCGTGATGCTGAACCGGCTCGTGGGCGCGAGCTTCAGCGCGGCGCGCAGCCCCCCGCGTTCATTGCCGTTTACGTTCTGATCGACGTGGAGATTTGGCTGCACCGCATCCATGTAGCCGCCGGTCCGCGTGCCGTAGCCGACGAAACGCGCGGCCGCTTTGCTTCCGAGCGGCGCGTTGAACCCGACCTTGGCCACGCTGCCGGGATCCCCGTAGTCGATCATCGTGACGCCGACCTCACCGAACGTGCTGCTGGTCCCGAGCTCCGGCTGATTGCTGATATAGCGCACCGTACCGGCGAGGGAACCCGCGCCGAACAGCGTGCCCTGCGGGCCGCGCAACACCTCGACGCGACCGACGTCGAACAAGTCGAGGTCCGGCGTAAAGAGCGACAGCGAAATCACTGATTCGTCCAGATACGCCCCCACATCTTCTTTAACGCCGGGCTGGTCGCGGGCGATCTGGCCGGCTGACGTGCCCCGGATCGCCGGCTGGCTCTGCCCCGGTCCCAGGTTCTGGACGCTGAAGCCGGCGACGTTCTGCGCGACCTGTTCGATATTGTCGACCCCACGCACCCGCAGCGCCTGTTCGGTGGGTGCCGCGATCGAGATGGGCACGTTGATCAGCTCTTGCTCGCGCTTCATTGCGGTGACGGTGATCGCCTCGAGCTCGAGCGGCTGCAGAACGAAGTCGACCACCGCTTCCGCATCCGCGGCGACCTGAACGCCCTGCTGCGACTGGGTCCGCACCCCCGGCAGTGCCGCGGCCACGGTGTAGGTCCCCGGCGCGACGTTGGTGAACGCGTATGCGCCTTCGGCATCGGTCGTAGTGCGGCGGGCAGCCGCCGCGCCACCCGTTACTCGGACGGTGGCGCCCGCCATCGGCACATTATGCGCGTCGCGCACCGTTCCGCGGATCCGGCCGTTCTGGGCGTGCGCCACCGCCGGCACTCCGATGAGAAGTGCGGCCACGGCGAAGCTCAAGAACCTTCCAGCGCTAACCATAGAGCACTCCTCCCTATTGGATTAGTCGGACTTCTGCCCGCACGTAGAGATAGCGGCCGTTATAGCCGAACGGCGACGCCGCAGCCCAGGGGAAGGTGTTGTCGTTGTTGTTGAATTCCGCTTTCGGCTTGTCCGGATACACGTCGAACAGATTGCGCGCGCCGATCGCCAGATTCACGTCGCTGAAGTGGTAGCCCACCTCGGCATCGAAGAGCGTCTTGCCGCCGTATGTCTCACGATCCGTGAAGCTCGGTTGCGCGGAGGCGAAGCCGCCGTAGTAGGAGACGCGACCAAGCCCGTGCACGCGCCCGATGGTGTATTGCGCGGTGACCGTCCCGCGCCAATCGGGACGTTCCTCTTCGATGCCGACCTTGGTGACGAGATCGAGGATGCTGGTCAGGTCGGTCGGCCTGCCCTGCAGGATCTGCGGCAAGGGATCGACGCGCGTGATCTTGTTCTTCGTGTAGTTGACGGCAGCCGTCAGGTCCAGCATTCCCCGTCCGGCCGGCACGTGATAATCGCCGGTCAGGTCCGCGCCGTTCGTCCGGGTGTCGAGGCCGTTGGTGAAGAATTGCACGGCCCCGATGCCGGCGAACCCCGCACTGTCGAGGATCGCCGCAGAGACCGAATCGCCGAATGTGGCGCCCAGCAGAATCCGGTTATCGATCGTGATCCGGAAATAATCGACCGTGAACGTCAGGTTGTCCTGCGGCGTGAAGGCGAAGCCCGCGCTCAGATTGAAAGACGTCTCCTCCTTCAGCGGCTTCGCCCCGAACAGCCGCGACGCCGGATTGTCCACCGGGAAGTTCCCGACCTGAATAAACTGGCCACCGATCACGTTGGTCGTGGTGTGACTGAAAAAGCTCTGTGCCAGACCCGGCGCGCGGAATCCGGTGCTCGCCGCCGCGCGCAGCGCGAACCGCTGCGCGGGTTGATAGCGGAGCGCCACCTTGCCCGTGAACCGCTGCCCGAAGTCGCTGTAATGCTCGAACCGGCCGGCCACGTTCGCCAGGAACTGCTTGGTCAGCTGGCTTTCGAGATCGAGATACGCGCCCACGTTGGTACGACCGTGGTCACTCGCGTCCGTGGGAGCGAAGCCGGGGAACACCGACGAACCCGCGGGTGCCGGCAGACTGTCATCGCCTGGGTTGCCCCAGATCCCATCCGCACCCGCGCTGTCCTGCGCGAGATGGTTGCCGTTGATCCAAGAAGCGCGCTCGCCGGCGACGATCGTGAAGGTCTCGCGCCGGTATGCGGCACCGAGCGCGACGTTCACCGGCGCTGACAGGCCGAGCCTCACCGGCCTGGCCAGGTTCACGGCGAAGATGCTTTCGGTCCGCTTCAGGCGACCGGCAAAGAACGAAAGCTTATTCGGGATGCCAGGATCGTCGGCCGTGCCGAGGATACCGTCCGCTCCGGGCGCACACGCCGTGGCCAGGCAAGGACCCAGCGATGGATTGTTCGTGTGTTCCAGATCGTAGTCGAACCGATTGCCCCCGTAGGACCCGCCCAAATCGACCGACCAGCCGCTGACGTTCGCGCGGAATCCCGCGACACCGGAGTAGTCCGCCACATCGGGGCGAAATTGCGGCAGGAACCCCTGCGGGTAGAACTCCGTCCAGTTCTTGTTGCTGTCGAAGTAGCGCCAGAAGCCGTTCCCCGTGCCGGTCCGATGGCTGTAGCCGCCGAACGCGTAGACTTCGCTCGTGCCGCCCGGGTTCAGCGGCATCCGGAAATTCGCGAACGTCATGGCGTCCTCTTCGAGGCCGTCGCCCCAGTGATAGTTCGGCTGGGGGAGCGCATTGCGCTTCTCGATGATCCGGCCGGTGTTCGGATCGATCAGATCGCTCACGCCGTTGACGTCGACCAGGAAGGAATCCGGCCAGGCGCGATTGGTCTTGTTGCGATGGAGATACTCGCCGAACAGCGCCAGCGAGCCCCGTCCCAACCGGACGCCCCAGCCCCCGTTCAGGTCGGCCGTAGTCCCATCGACCGGGTAGCCCTTCGAGTTGTACTGGCCGGCGTCGGCGTTGATGAATGGCGCGAAGCCGCCCTCCTTCAGCACCACGTTTACCACGCCGGCGATCGCGTCGGAGCCGTACTGTGCGGACGCGCCGTCCCGCAGCACTTCGATGCGATCGATCGCCCCGCCGGGCAGCGCGTTGAGATCGACTCCGCTCGATCCGGCGCCCATGCCGTAGGCGAAAGTATTGAGCACCGCCATTTGATGACGGCGCCAGCCGTTGACGAGCACCAGCGTGTGATCGGGACTGAGGCCCCGCAGCGTGAACGGCCGCGCGATGTCGTTCGCGTCGGTCACGCTCTGCCGCGGGAAATTGACCGACGGTGCGAGCGCCTGCAGGATCTGGCTCGTTTCGTTAGTGCCCTGCACCGCAATGTCCTCCGCCGAGAACACGTCCACGGGCACGGCCAGCTGCTCGGCGGCGGTGTGCCGCGCGCGAGATCCGACCGTCACGTCGACCGGCGAGAGGCTGATCGCTTGCTCGGCCAGCCTGAAGTCCTGCGTCACGGCGCTCTGGCCGACCGTCAGCTTGACCGACTGCGGGACGTAGCCGAGCAGCCGCACGCGCAGGGTGTACGTGCCAGCCGCCACCCCGCGAATCTCATAGCGTCCCTGCTCATCGCTCGTCGCCCGGAGGCCTGCGGCCTCCGCCGAGATCGTGGCGCGCGGGAGCGGCGCCCCCGTGGCGTCCGTCACGCGACCGCGTATCGAACCGTTCTGCGCGAGCGCGAGGCCCGGCAGGATGCTCAGCACAGCGAGTAAACTCTCAACCCGTCGCATACTTATGCCTCTGTGTAGGGTAATCGTCGCCCTAGTGCTACCGCTCGCCGGGTAGACCGTCAAGCGACGCTAGTGATGATGCGCGTTCCATGGGTCGACGCCCGCAAATGCCATCACATGCACCATCCACCCGAACAGTCGCGGGCGAAACCGTCCCCCGACCGCTTCGCACGCTTCCGCTGTCGCAATCGGCGACTTCGGGCCGAACACGGGCTGGCCGTCTTTGGTCTCACGCCAGCGCCGCCGCGCGTCGGCGAGCGGTGGCAGGCACCAATTGATGTGCTGATGCCAGCGCGCAATGCTCAGCGGCAGGCGCGCGTCGAGATCGGCGTCGCTGGTTTGGGGCGGCGCGGTGAACATCGCGCCGACGAGCGTCAGGCTTCCATCCGAACCGGCTTGATAGAGCAGCGAGGTCGGTCGCGCGGGATCCAAGCCGTTCCGGGACTGGATCGCCCAGCGGAGCTTGGTGAAGTGGCGCACCGGCGCGCCTGCGGCGGGGATGAACTCCCGGAAGCCATCGTCCTGCGCGACGCGGAAGTCGCGGTACTTGGCGAGCTCGCGCCGCATGACCGCGAGGGTTTCCGCCGCCCGCGCCGAGTCACCGGGAGCCGCGGGGCGGACAGGCGTAAGCCGAAGATGCAGGTCCTCGTTCGACACCATCCCGGCCATCGCGTGCTCGGCCGCCATCGCCGCGTGCTCGTCGGGGTGCTGCTCCGGCGCCGCCATCTCTTGATCGTCCGCCGGCATGGACCCCGCGCCGCGGTGACAGGCCGTGACGAGAACATATAGTAGAAGGGCAGCGCATCGCATTCCCGCAGAATAGACGCATTCCCCTCGCCGTCAGCTAGAGCGATGCAGCCGGCGGAAGTGGGGCTTCTCGATCAGGAAATAGAAAGTGAGGATCGCGACCTGGCTGAATCCCGCGGCAATCAATCCGGGGAAAGACCGCAGCATGAGCGCCAAGCCGTACATCTGCAGATAGCCAACCGTATACATCGGGCTCGAAATGAAACGATACGGGCCGGTCGCGACCGGGCCGATCGCCTCATCAGGATCGAAGAAGTTGTGCCAGTAATAGGCGTTGCTCCCCAGGGTTCGCGCCGCCCAGAGTTTCGTGCCGAGCCCCACGATGCCTAAACCAGCGCCGATCGCAAACGCGGTCGCGCCAGAGATGGGGAGCCGCCAGGTGTTGCGGGTCGCGAGGCAGAGGACCACGAACGCAAAGGCGTCGTGGTTCATGACCCACGCCGCCGTTCGTCGGAAGCGGCGGAACGCTTCGGCCCGTCCGAAGCGCTTCGAGTAGACGTTGCTCGTGTCCTCGCGCCGCAGCACGCCGCCCACGAACAGCACGTACGCCATTCGACTGAGAATGGCGTACGCGAAAGCCGCACCTTGGACGGCCGTCACTTCCTGCCGAAGAGACGCACTGTCGCCACGCCGCGGCGCAGCCGGCTGCGGTACCAGAAATCAACGCGCCGCAGGATCCGCACGGGGCCCGGCAGATCGATCGTGCGACTCCACGAGCCCTCATGAAACTGGATGCGGGTTTCCGGGGAAAACGTCTGGCCGTTCCCGAATGTGACTTTAACGTTGTACATCTCGAGGTTGCCGCTCACGACTTCGATCTTGATCGCGGTGAATCCCCCTTCGCGCGGGCCCACGATGATGGCGTCGTGATCGAGCGTGAAGCTCACGCGCCGGGTGCCGAGTAGCTCCCAGTCGGCCGTCGGAATGGTCAGGAGCACTAGAGCGGCAAGGATGACGCGCATGCACGAGTCTCCGAGTCAGGGTTGGTCCGGCGCGCAGTCAACATACAATGTGCGGCGCGGCGGCACTAAACCCGGCTGCAGTCTTTTGGGGATAGATTCAGCCCGTCTCCCTCATGGGATGCACCTATGCGCGCACCGTGCCTTCTGGTGCTCTGCGCTGTTTGCCTGGCGACTCCGCTCGCAACGCAGTCCCAGGCGCATCGATCAGGCCCTGTCGATCCTCGTCTCCTTACGGGACTCGTGTGGCGCAACGTCGGCCCATTCCGCGGCGGACGGATCTCCGCGGCGTCGGGAGTCATCGGAGAGCCCGGCGTGTTCTACGTCGGCACGCCCGAGGGCGGCGTTTGGAAGACGACAAGCGCGGGGGCGACGTGGTACCCGATCTTCGACTCCATCAAGGGCGTCTCGTCCATCGGCGCCGTGGAGGTAGCGCCCTCGGACCCAAACGTGATTTACGTCGGCACGGGCGACCTGAATTCCTACTTCGACGGGCGGGGCGACGGGATGTACAAGTCCTCCGATGCCGGACGCAGCTGGCGTCACATCGGCCTCGAGGGCACACAGCAGATCACTGCGATTCTGGTTCACCCGCGCGACCCGAACGCTGTCCTGGTTGCCGCACTGGGAGGCTTCTTTCAGACCCAGAGCGACGCCCGGGGCGTCTTCCGCTCGACCGACGGCGGCGCGAACTGGGTGAAGACACTGTACGTCGACGACAAGACCGGCATCGGAACGCTCGCCCGCGCGGCAGACGCGCCCGACGTCATCCTAGCTGCCACTATGTTCCGCTCCTTCGCGCCAGGGACCGGTATCTTATTCGGGCAGAGGACCGACACGGCGCAGACCCGCACGCGGCTCTACAAGTCCCTGGACGCTGGGTTGACCTGGCGTGAGGTTTCAGGCGGAGGGCTGCCCCGCCTCACGGGTCGCATCTCTCTCGCGATCGCGGTGGGCACGAACGCTCAGCGCATCTATCTCATCGGCAACTTCGGACTCTACCGCTCCGACGATGGCGGCACGTCGTGGCGGCAGATGGCGGCGGACGACAAGCGGATCGCCAACGGCCAGGGCGGCTATAACTCCGGTGTCGCCGTCGACCCGAAAAACCCCGACGTCGTCTACACCTTCCATGTGACGGCTTACAAGTCCACCGATGGCGGTAACAGCTTCGTGGCCTTCAAGGGCGGCCCGCCCGGCGGTGACGATCCGCAGGTCATATGGATCGATCCGACCGATGGCAAGCGGATACTCATGGGCTACGACCAGGGGGCGATCGTCTCGTTCGATGGCGGCGACACCTGGAGCTCGTGGTACAACCAATCCACCGAGCAGGTCTATCACGTCGCCGCCGACAACTCGTTTCCCTATTGGATTTACGCGACGCAGCAGGACGCCGGCGCCATCGCCACGCGCAGTCGTGGCGACCTGGGGACGATCACGCCCATCGACTGGAAGCCGGTACCCGCCTGGGAGTGGGGCACGATCCTTCCCGATCCGCTTGATCCCAATATCGTCTTCTCGAGCGGACTGAGCATCTCGAAGATCACCTATCCCAGTGGCGCGTGGATTAATGTGGGGCCGGAGCAGGATCCATCGCTCAAGCTGCGCGCCTCACTGAACCTCCCAATCGTCTTCTCGACGTGGCACGGGCAGCGCGAGCTGCTCGCGGGCTATCAGTATCTCATGGCGACGAGGGACGGCGGGGCGACCTGGACGAAGCTGGGTCCCGATCTCAGCCAGACGCGGGCCCACCCGGCCCCGAGCGATTCGAGCATTCCACGTTGCGCGTGCATCTGGTCGATCGCGGCATCGACCGTGCGGCCCGGCGTGATCTGGATTGGGGCCATCAACGGCATCGTCCAGGTGTCGCGAAACCACGGGGTGACGTGGAACGACGTAACAAGCCCGGATATCGGCGTCGGTGTGCGCGTAACGCCCACCTGGGTCGAGGCGTCGCCCTTCGACGCGGGTACGGCGTACACCGCCTTCAACTTGCAGTATCGCGGCGACGTCGCCCCACATCTCTACCGCACTCGCGACTACGGGAAGACGTGGACGAAGATCGTGGCTGGATTGCCGGCAACCTCGCCCGGCGGCGCGTCTGTGCGTGTCGTGCGAGCGGATCCCAAGCGGTCCGGCCTGCTATTCGCCGGCACCGGGAGCGGCGTGTATGTCTCGTTCGACGACGGCGATCACTGGCAGTCCCTGATGCTCAACCTGCCGACTACGATGGTCGACGACATCGCCTTCCACGACAACGATCTGATCGTCGGCACGTACGGTCGCGGGATCTGGGTGCTCGACGACATCGGGCCGCTGCGGCAGCTCAGCACGGCGCTGGCCAGCAACCCGGCCCATCTGTTCAAGCCGAGCGAAGCGATTCGTGTGCGACGGAATGTGGACTACAACACGCCGTTCCCCAAGGAAGAACCGCAGGCGCCGAATCCCGCGCCGGGAGCCATCATCTACTACTTGCTCGGCAGCAAACCGTCGGAGGATATCGCGATTGATGTGCTCGATGCGAACGGCAATCTCGTGCGCCACCTGACGAGTGCTCCGTCCACGCCGGTTCGCGAAGCCGCGCGGGCGCCGATGGAACAGTTCTGGCTCGCGCCGCCGAGTGCTCTCTCGGTGAACATTGGGCTCAATCGCGTCGCGTGGGACCTCAGGTACGACACGCCGCCCGCGTTCGCGCACGTCTTCGCGTTTTACGGCAATCCCGGCTCGACGCCTGCGTTGCCTGAAGGACCGCTGGCTCTGCCGGGCGTGTACACCATTCGGCTCAGGGTGGACGGGAAACCCTACACACAGACGCTCACTGTGCGCGCCGATCCTCGCGTACACATCGCACCGGCAGCGCTCGGTGCGCAGCACGCCCTGCTGATGAGATTGAACGGCGGAGTGCATTCGACGTGGGCCGACTTCAAGGCTGTCGCGGCGCTGGGAGCGGCGGTCGCGAAGGTCGCGTCTGATACTGTCTCCGAGGTGGGAAAAGCGGCGAAGGCACTCGCGGCGAAATTGGATTCCGTCGCCGGCGATTCATTGGTGGAGGCGCGCCAGGCATGGGATGCACGACCGGCGACGTGGAGCTTCGTCGACCTGAACGGCGAGTTCGCGATCGAGCTGACCGCGCAGGACAACGCCGACCACGCGCCGACGCGGGCCGCGTTGGCTGTGGCGCGGTCAAGCTGCGAGGAGCTAAGGAAGCTTGTCGAGCGCTGGAGGCAGCTCGTTCGGGTGGACCTGGCGCCGTTCAACCGGACGCTGCAGGGCCATGGAATGACGGCATTGTCGACGCCGCCAGCCGGAGAGAAACTATGCTCTCCGTGAGGCCTCAGTCGAGCCTCGCGAGCTTGTAGGTCTCCTTGGCGAGATCGTACGCGAGGGCGCGCGCCATGCGACGCGCGTCGCTCTCGTCGATCACGTGGCGCGCCACCAGACCGCCGAGATAATTGGCCTCCATGCGCCGCGCGAGGTCGTGCCGCGCCGGAATGGAGCAGAAAGCGCGCGTGTCGTCGTTGAACCCCGCAGTCTTGTAGATCGAGGCCGTTTCGGTTGTCTGCTCGCGAAACCGCCGCATCCCTTCCATCGAATCGTGGAACCACCACGGGGGGCCGAGGCGCACCGCGGGGTAGTGGCCCGCGAGCGGCGCGAGCTCGCGGCTGTACGTCGATTCGTCCAGCGTAAAAAGCACGACGGCGTGGATCTGCATCACCAGACCGTCGGCCAACGAAGCTCTGGCCATTTCCATCAGTAGGTGGGCGGTGAAGCGACGCTCGTCATCAGGCGTCGCATCGCCCCGCCGCGCGCGCTGAAACAGACGCTCGGCTTCCTCCTCGGGCAGCAGGGCGGTGTACGGCTCGAGCACGCCGTGATCGGTCGCCGTCGCACCCAGCTGCTTGAAGTACTTGCGGCGTTCGACCAATGCCCTTACGAAGCCGACGTAGTCGCGCACGCGGCCGAGTCCGTCGAGCGCCGCCGGCCACTCGGGCGACGAAATCCGGAACAGCGCGTCCGGCCGAAACGTCGGGATCACACGGCCTTTCCAACCGGATTCGCGAATCGCGCAATGATGCTCCAGCCTGTCGGTCGCCGCGTCGGTCGTCGCCAGCACCTCGATGTTGAAGCGCTCGAACAAGACGCGCGGCCGGAACTCGGGTGCGGCGAGCTTCTCGACGATTTCGTCGTAAACATGAGCGGCTGTCTCACTCGACAGCTGCTCGCGGACACCGAACACCTCGCGCAGCTCGTAGTCGAACCACGCGCCCGTCGGCGTGCCGCGAAACAAGTAATAACGGCCGGCGAATAGCTGCCAGACGCGGCGCGGGTCTCCTTGCAGCAACGATTCAAGCGGAACGCCATTCGCGTACAGCAGGCGCAGGATGTAGTGGTCGGGCTGGACGATGAGCGACGCCGGCTCGGGGAACGGCTCGTTGTCCGCGAGAATGCGCGGATCCACGTGGCCGTGGGGCGAGACGATCGGTAAGCCCCGAGTGTCCTCGTACAGCGCGCGCGCGACGCGCCGTATCGAGGGGTCGGGATCGAAGAAGCGATCCGGGTTCAGACCGTCGGCGCCCACCCCGGCGCGTAGTCCCGCTGCCAAAAGGCCATCGCCGCCTCGTCGCCCTGGATGCGGCCCGTCGCCGCATCGACGCGGAGCGCGCGACCCGTCCACTGCGCGATGTTACCCAGATGGCAGAGCAGCACGCTCTTCGCGCCCTCTTCGATCGGCTGGCTGACGGGGGCGCCGGTGCGGACGCCTGCGACGAAGTTCGCGATGTGCAGCGCCGTGAGCTGGTCGTCGCCGCTCACCGCGAGCGAATCGGTCCCCGAGGGCGGGGGCGCGACGTTCTGCTTCACGACCTTGTTGTCCATGTCGTACACGACGTAGCCGTCCTGATCGAGGACCATCGACCCCGTCGTGCCGTGCACCATCGTCCCGCGGCCTCGGCCCTCGACGGGATAGGGATTGCAGCTCAGTCCCTGCCAGGCGATGGACCGGCCGCCGTCGAACTCGAACGCCGCCTCCTGCGTGTCGGTGAACTCCCAGTCGTCGTCGAAATGGTAGCGGCCGCCGGCGGACGTGACGCGCACCGGATGATCCACG
>WNFX01008159.1_pt1 | contig 12917 bp, 11 predicted proteins | sample 5400111 | NCBI WGS metagenome assembly WNFX01 (sample SAMN13153363, study PRJNA577476) | soil metagenome | isolation source: 40 cm soil or saprolite under grassland replicate 1 | place: USA:California | collected 2016-06-15
TGCTTGATGATCGCGGCGATTGTCGGACTAGTCGGCACTTACCAAGTGGATGTGCTACGCATAGATTTGGCGAACGCGAATGCCGCTCGCGATGCGGCTGAACATCGACGGGTGACTCAGGAAACAGAACTCAAGACGCGCGAAACTGCTGTAGCGGGCGCGGAAGCGAAAATCGCGGAGGCAGAAAACAAGGCGACAAAAGCTCAAACAGATCTCTTGAAACTCCAGAACGAGAAGGCGGAACTAGAAAACAAATTAGACGCCAGCCGAAACGAGATTGCTTCCCTGCAAAAGCGGAGCGGAGACGCAGGGAGGGCAGCAAAACCCGCGGAAAATCTTGGCGCTCGATCGACGCCGGAGCCTGTCGTAAAAACAACGCCTCCGCCGCCACGGTCGAAGCAGCAGGTTATGCCAATCAAAGCGACGCAGGTCGCGGGTACCGTCGGCACAATGTCGATCTCCTCAGCAAGAGCCCTCGCCATTTATGCGCCGCGCCCTGAGTATCCGCGGGAGGCACGTTCGGCGGGCGTTACAGGAAATGGAGTTTGCATTTTGTCCGTCGATCGGGCGAGCGGCCTGGTAACTGAAGCTTCAATGGAGCAAAGCACTGGAGACTCAACCTTGGATAAGTCCGCCGTCAGTACGTTCCGAACGTGGATGTTTAAACCTCGGAAAGTTTCGACGGTTAGCATTTCTTTTGGATTTACCACGCGGAGGGCCTCGTATTAACCAAGCCAACGACGGCAAGAATGACCTTGATAGTAGCTTTGAGAAATCGGTAGTTCGAAAACGCGGGGTCCCCAGCATCATGTGAGCGGCTGTAAAACTTTACGTAGCCGATTGCATACGATTTGCGGGTTTTTGGGCAACATACGGGCAAGGCATTTTGAAAATGTCGCGCGCCCGAGAGGATTCGAACCACTAACCTTCTGATCCGTAGTCAGATGCTCTATCCAGTTGAGCTACGGGCGCCGTAAAGAGCGGTAATTTGCGGAGAAACGGCAGGGCGGTCAAATAAGGTGGGCAAGAAATAGCTGAAACTGTATTACGCTGGGGGCGATGAGGACGTTCACAGTAAAACTGACCGATTCGCTTTTTTTTGAGATTGCCGGCCAGGCGCGAGCCCGCAACATTTCTAAATCGGATGTAGTGCGGGAGCGGCTCGCCGGACATGGTGTGCACCCCGCGGCAAAACGAGGGCACACCTCGCTTTGGGATCGGATGAAAGATTTAGTGATCGATTCCGGTGAGCTGCCCCGCGATCTCTCATCCAACAAAAAGCATCTGAAGCGATATGGGCAGAACCGTACTCATCGATAGCGGTTGCATTGTCGCTGCGCTGCATAAGCGCGATCAACATCATGCGTGGGCACGGGCGCACTTCGAAGCTTTTGTCGAACCATGCATGACCTGCGAAGCGGCTTTGTCTGAGAGCTTTTTCCTATTGGAGCGGACGCGGGAAGGTAAGCAAGCGCTGTGCGCGTTGTTGGAACGTAAAGTTATTTTGCTTGGGTTTTCCATGGAGGATGAAGTCACCGAAACGCTGCGGTTGCTTCGGCGCTACGGCGATATTCCAATGAGCCTGGCTGATGCGTGTTTAGTAAGAATGGCCGAACTCATTCCCGACGCCACCGTGTTCACTACGGACAGCGACTTTGCGACTTACCGGAAGCACGGTCGTCAAATTATTCCTCTAATCACGCCCTACTAGTTATAGCTGGGAGAACGCGCTCGCTGCATTTACCGATCACATTCACTGATCATAAATCATAATTTTGGATGACCATTTTCCTTGGCTGCGGATTTGCTGCGAAGTATCGCGAAGGCGGCGGAAATTTTTCGGTGCCGCTGCAATGGATGCTCGGACTGCAACGACTGAAGCTGGACGCGATCTGGTTAGAGTTACTGTCTGCAACCGATGATGTGGCAGCGGACCAGCAGAGGATCAAAAACTTCCAGAGGCAATTGCAGGCGCACGGATTAGGCGGCCGATACTGTTTGGTTTATCAAAAACCCGCATCCGATACTCACGATCTAGATGGGATGCGCTGTATTGGACTTTCAAAACGCGAACTCATCGAACGCCTCCGCGGACCGAATGTTTTGCTGAATCTGGCGTATTCAATTCACCCGCCGCTGCTCTTGAAGTTCGAGCGCCGCGTTTTTTGCGATCTCGATCCGAGCGAAATCTTTTACTGGATGACGAAGATGGAGATGGGCCAATCGTATCACCACGAATTCTGGACGATCGGCCTCAACGTGCACGGAAGCGATTGCCAGCTGCCTAAATCATCGCTGCGTTGGAAAACATTTTACCCAGTGGTGGACACGAAATTGTTGCGACCAAAACCGCGGCCGCGCAGACCAAAAGTTACAACCGTAGGACAATGGTATTGGGGTGGCGCCGTGGAAGTTGCGGGTGAATTTCCTGATTTATCAAAAAAACACGCGTTCGAGCCTTACCTGAATCTTCCAAGCCGCGTACCGGAGGCGGAGTTCGAACTGGCGATGAACATAACTGCCGAGGACCCAGAACGGGACCGGCTGCAACGGCTGGGCTGGAAAATTGTCGATCCGCACCAGGTGGCCCGCACGCCGAGTGCCTACCGCCGCTATCTTGCCAGTGCGCTCGCTGAATTCACCGCGATCAAGGGCGTTGACGTGGCATGGCGCACCGGCTGGGTCAGCGATCGCTCCGCGGCATTTCTTGCTCTCGGCCGGCATGTCATCACGGAAGACACCGGGGCCAGAGATTACCTCCCTGCGAAGAATGGATTCAGTTTTGTACGAAATGCGAGTGAGGCGGAGGTCGCCGTGAAAGAGGTGCTTCGAGGCTGGCCGCGGCTATCCAGGCAAGCGCGCGATTGTGCAGTAGAGACCTTTGATTCGGAAAAGAATCTCAAAAAAATTCTCGATCTTTAAAGCGGCACCGAGACGTTCGCCCGCCTCGCAGCCATGTATATCTTTAGCGCCGACGGCGCGGCATTCACGTCAAAATCCGCCACAGGATGGTTAGAGATAGCGTCTTTGGCGCTAAAACAAAAAAACAGCCACGGTTACTGTGTTACGAAAAAGCCGCTAGATTTCGCGTTGCAAAACGATTTGCGGGTGATACTCGTTGTGCCGTTATGGCTGACTTAATCAAAGCTGCGGACCTGAAAGACCGCATGAAAAAGATCCCGGAATGGGAGCTGGAGAAGAAACATATCGAGCGCACTTTCGAGTTTGATGATTTTGCCGATGCGATCGATTTCGTAAATGCTGTGGCCGAGGTGGCGGAGGACGAAGAACACCATCCGGATATCGACATTCGCTACAATAAAGTGCGTCTGGTTCTCTCAACGCATAGCAAAGGCGGCTTGACCGAGCTTGATTTTGGTCTGGCCGAGCGAATTGATACGCTAGAGGAGTAAAGAAAAATGATCTGTGATCGGTGATCAGTTCTGCCGATCGATTTTGCTCTGTCGTGGTCAGCTTGGCAGGCGGCCTTCGTCGGCATCGATAAATTGGAACGACGTCTGAATGTCCGATCTGTCGGACATGCCGGCTTCCTTTTTCCGCCATGCGAGCGTCTCGGAAACTTCGTCGTTCCAGCCGCGCTTGCGCATGAATTCGTTCCAAACATGCAGGTCGTCTCCATTCGGTGTGCGTCCGTTGTCGAAGCACCATTGCAAAATCTCCTCGTCGGTACCGCCCTTTTTCACGCGCTCGAGTAACTGATCGTAAATGACTCGGAGAAAGCGCACGCATTTCTCGTCAAACCCCTTCCCAAGGTTGGCGTGGTAGTCTGAAGGTAGTTCGCCTTTTGCGTGCAGCCGGATTTTATCCAGCATGCGGCCAAAATAAAAAAGGCCACCCACTTTCTCGGACGGGCTGCGAAGAGCAACTTGCGACATCAAATTAAATTGAGCCTGTTTGCGGCTGCTTCAAGCGCCGAAAACAATCCCTCACCTCAGTCCTCTCCCGTTGCGAAAGGGAGAGGCGAGCCTTTTCGCAATTGTCGAGCTGATTCGCGCACCGAGGCAATGGAATCCGCCTCTCCCCGTTTGGGGAGAGGATTGAGGTGAGGGGACTTTTTCGTTTAGCCAAATCTCGATTCAGTGCGTTAATTGCTTCCAATGGATCGGATCGTTGGAATCGAGACCGAATATGGCTGTCTTCTGAATGAAGACGAACCGCACGTCAATTCGGAGCTGTGGCCGGCCAAGGTTAAAAATTATCTCTTCCGAAAGGCGGACGCTGGCACGATCGATTTGCATTACCGCGACTACGAGGAACCGCCGGGCAACGGAGGATTTCTTCTCAATGGCGGACGCCTCTACCTCGACATGGGTCACATCGAGTACGCGTCGCCGGAATGTTTACATCTGCACGATCTAGTGACCTATGAGTTAGCCGGCGACGACCTGCTGCAATCGTCACTGGTCGCGCTCGGTGCGGAGGATCGTGTGTCCTTTATCAAGAACAATGTCGATCATCACACCGGAGCCACGTTTGGCTGTCACGAGAATTATCTGATGAAAAGAGAGGCCCAGTTCACACCTCCAATTCTCGGAACGCTGCTGACGTTTTTAGCGACGCGGCAGATCTTTACTGGCTCCGGTCGCGTCGGTCAGTCGAATCCACTCGCGTTCGATTTCGAGCCGCCGCAATCGGAACCGCAGGTCAATTTTCAGCTGAGTCAGCGCGCTGATCACATCGTGAACGACATATATCAGTGGGTGCAATTCAATCGCGCCATCATCAATGCGCGCGACGAGCCGCTGGCTGATTACCGAAAATATCGCCGGCTCCATTTGCTCATTGGCGATTCGAACATGAGCCCCTATGCCAATGCGCTAAAGATCGGGACGACCGCGTGCGTTCTGTCATTGCTGGAAGAAGGCCGTTTGCCGCGAAACCTTGTTCTGGCTGATGCCGTGCAGAGCACACGTGACATTTCTCGTGATCCCACGCAGCGATGGATCGTCCGTCTTGAGAACGGCAAAACCATCGGCGCGCTCGACGTGCAATGGGAATTCCATCAGCTCGCGCAGAAGTACCTGCACAATAGCAGCGCGGAAACTAACTGGTTACTGGAAAACTGGGGATTCGTCCTTGAAGCAATCCCACATAATCGCCAGGCGCTGATTGGCGGCGTTGACTGGATCACCAAGAAATGGCTGCTGGAAGCATTTGTCGAATCCGAGGCACTGAGCTGGGACGACCCATGGCTGCAAAGTATCGATCTCGAATATCACAACATCGATCCGCGCCGCGGATTGTTCTTTGGTGTCACGCCTGGCAAACGAATCGCGGAGTGGAACAACAGCGTGCGGCGTCCTAGCGCGACGCAGGTTCCTCCGGCTAATACGCGCGCATCCGGTCGCGCGCGTGCAGTCACGTTTTTTCAGACCTGCAACCTCCCTTATGTTATCAACTGGGATTCTATCGCATGCGACAGCCGCGATTTTCTCGTCATGGGCAACCCATTCGAGACTTACAACGACGAAGTGGAACGTTTTCTCGCAAAGCCGCGAGCGACGAATACCGGTAGCGATTGCGCTGATCGCTAAAAGTTCGACAGAGCGGCAGCTGACCGCCGCGAGATCACTGCAGCCTTTGCAGCGAGGATATGCCGTAATTTTCTTGAAGCTCCGGCGCTTCGGCGGCGACTTGTGTCGCATCAAGCTCGATCTGTTTCGGATCTTCTTCGGTCTCGATCTTGATGAAACCTTCGATTGGATGCTTTACCGCTTCGGCCAGGTCGTCTAACGACTTAATTTCTCTGCCGTTCACCTTCGTCACGGTCAGATAAGCGAGGTCATCGTAGCCGATTGTGCTGTTGGCAGGCAGAACCTGGCTGAGAATCACGATGCGCCGATTCCTCTCTGGAAACAGCTCGGATTGGAAACGGTCGAAATAAACCAAACGCTGAGGCGCTTCTCGTTGCCAGTTGGATCCCCATTCCTTGAGATATTGACGGGATAGCTCCTGAAAAATCAGACCGCCGAGGACATAGTATCGCGGTGGCTGATCCAGATAATACGGCGGACTTACGTAATCTTTTGCATCGCGATGTTCGAGCGTCACATTTAACTGCATCGGCTTGCTGTTGCGCTGGATGCGGAAAGGGACAACGTCGCCCGCGTAAGCGTGAGCTGTCAGCAGATTTGTGAATTCGATCTTGCCGTAGAGCGGATCGACATAGTTGCCATTTTGGTCGATCTCATGATTCCCGATCGCAGTCACGACATCGCCCACCTGCAGTCCAGCCTTCATCGCCGGCGTACCTGGTTCCACATTTGTAACGTACACGCCGCCTCCTTTGCCTTTTTCTTCGGCGAACTCACGCAGTTCCGGGTCGCGCGTGGGAAAAAATGAGAATCCAGCCGATGGAAAACCACGATACTGCTGGCTTTCAGCCTCTTTCAAGAAGTGCGTGATAATGGGCGCTGGGATGGCGTCGAGCAGTTGTGAACGGGAATCGTAACGCAGTAGCAATCCGGCAAGCTTGTTGTTTTTAACTAGCGGAACTGTGTAACTGTTCTCCCGATACTGCATCGGGATGCTGACGCGGTAGGTGAGGAATTGCCCAACATCGATGGGGTAGGGCATCATTTGAACCGTCGTCACCAAGCCTTCCGTCGCGAGCAGCGCGCCGGTCGGTTCCAATTGCCACGCTGCAAGCCGGTCGCCGACGACCGTATCTGGTGTGATTTCGAGCGGCGTAATTCCGTCCAGGAATGTTTTCTCAGCTGGTTCGAGAAGCGCCAGGTTTGCCTCGTAATCAATCACCTGCACATTGGCCGCGGTCTTTTCGCCCGACTCAGCGCGCTCGAGTTCGACAAAGTTTTGGTTTGCAACAAGATCGGCAGTGACAAGAACACGGCCTTTGGATAAAACCGCTCCAAGCGCTCGCTTTGAAAATGGCGCTTTTTTTTGCCACGGTCGAAAGTAATCATAGGACTGGCCCGTCACATTTACCCGAACGAGCGCCAGCTGCTTTTGTTTACTTGCTGTGGCCGGAACAGCAGGCTCCTTTTTCGCCAGCGTCCCACTAGCTGCGACAAGAATGATACCAAAGGCAATAAGAGAGTGTTTTAGCATGCTAGATTTTGTTCGCCTGCTCTGGCGCGCCTGACGCCGGTCGTTCCTCGAGATTTTGCTCTTTCGCTACATTGTAACGCGTCTTGATGCGTTCGCGCGCAGCTTCGACTTTATTGCGATCAAGCACCAACGGAGGCCCGTCACCAATCATCCGAATGACCAGCCGGTCCGGCGCTTGCGCAAAAGCCTCTGCCAATTCGTCGAGTGTCCGAACTTTCTTGCCGTTTACTTCATCCACGATCGCACCGCGGTAGGGTGCCAGATACGTGTTAATTGGGTCGGGCAAAATATTGCTCAACACAATCACGTCGGGATGCTGCAAATAAATTTGCTCCAGAATAAAATATTCGAAGAAATGACGAAGGCGCAGATCCGTTGTCCGATATGCTTCCAGCATGTCCAGGTTTAAGGGTTGAAAAAGCAACCCGCCGTAAAGAACATAACGCGGCCGCACATCGTAGCTGTGACCTTGAACCGAGTACGGCCAGGGTTTGTATAGTTTGATCGTCACCGTCGTCGGTTGTTTGTCCCGCAAAATATCGAACTTGACCGAATCACCCTTGAACTTTCGCTCGACGACCTCCTCGAACTGTGCGCGCTCGCCTTCTAGCTCGACATTCGCATCACTGGCGATGGGATGGCCGTTGATCGCAAGAAGAACGTCACCCGACCGAAGAATACCGTCAGATGGCCCGCCCGGGATCACAGAGCTCACCAGCACGCCGCGATCGTCGTCTTTTAAGCCAAGAAACTTTCTCTGCGCGGGATTTTGTAATTTTGCGTAGGTGATCGCCAGATCGGGGTATTCGTCATAATGCCCATTGCTGATATCCTTTAAAAACCGATTCATCACCGGTGTGGGAATCATGTAAGCTACGCCCTGCGCGACGTCGCCGCTGTAACCTTGAAAGGCAACGCCGACCACTTTGGCGTCTTGCATGACAGGGCCACCGCTGTTGCCGGGATTGATCTGCGCGCTGATCTGGATCGCCAGATGCTGGTCAACAGACGAATGCGTGTAGAGCTGGAAATCAATTCGCGACACGATCCCGGTTGTGACCGACATCCGTTCGCCACCGATTGGGTAACCATACGCCGAAACCGTTGACTCCAGTGCAGGAATGCCGCCAAATTTTAGCGGCAACATGTTTTTGAAAAAGTCTGGAGCCGCCACAGTGATGAGCGCCAGATCACAGTCGTTCGCGATGAATTGCACTGTCGCCGGATATTTATTGGGATCGCCGTCGCGCTCCACGGTAATATACCGGCTGTTGGCGACCACATGCGCATTAGTCATGATGCGATTGCCGCTGATGACAAACCCAGCGCCGACGCCGCGCTGAAGCCCGCCTGCGTTCCACGGCGCGCGGAAATCCGGCTCCACCGACGTGGCTGTGATTCGAACAAGGCTTTTCTGGACCGGGCCATTTGGTTTTGGCGGCGCAATCGGCACCGGCACCGGCACCACTGCCTGTGCAGGTGGAGTCGATCGCGATGCGCCCAGCTGCTCACGACCTGGAACTTGCGGCTCAGCCGGCGGCGGCGCAGGCGTGGTGTCCTGTGCGTACGAAATCGACGCAAACAGCAAAGCAGCGTAACCGATGACAAAAATGCGCTTCATTTGGCGGGAAAGGCTCGAAACTTAAACAACCTGATCGAAAATCAAGATTAGGATTTCAATTTGCAAGTAGCCTTTCGCGAGATACTGACATGCCACATGCTTCATGCGTTCAAATCTGCTGACGTGCCGAAAATCACTTGCCCTTTGTAAACGAGGAGGATCAGCTCAAATTCCAGCTCGGTCGAGAATTGATTTGACCACTTTTTCTGCTTCGAAAAATTCGCGCGCGATGGCGCGAGCCGCACGGGAATGTTTCGCGTATTCCCGATTAATTGCTATCACTGCGTCGGCGATTTCGTCAAGTGACTGAAAGGATAGCAGTCCTGCCTTTCCACCATAAAGTTTGGTGAAGCCGGTTTCCTGAGTGATAACCGGACGGCCTGTTGCCAGGTAGCATGCGCTGCGGTCGCTGAACCAGCCGCTGTTGAGCCGGACGTATTGGTCCTTGGCTACGGTGAACTCGCCTTTGGAGCGCTGGATGTAATCTCGATAGAGCCAGTAATCGACGCTCATTTGCAGCGGGCAGCGCAATCGCCAACCGTTTCGTTCAAATTTTCTGCGGGTCGCAGCGTGTTCGATGTTTGTCGCCATTTCAAATGTTTCGCCGGCTCTCTTCGGCGCGGAAATGAAACGCAGAAATTCACGCGACTTGCTCCAAAGATATTTCCGCTTGCGCCACGAAATATCTTTCAAGCCGCTGGTGGACCAGTTGGCCACGGTGGTGAACACCGCGGCGCGAGAAGGGGAACGCTTTGTTCGCCAAAAATCCGTCACTACCGGTTGCCGCGTTGGGAGCCATTTGAATCCATGCGTCGGAACGGGAAAACTTTTCGTCCCGACATTTTCGCCAAATGTAAAAAGCGCGCGATGTCGTCGCAGATATTCGATTGTCGATTTTACGCCCTTGTCGATCTTGATTTGCTCAACGCCGGGGTCGCTCTCGATGTAAAGAATGCGATCGGAAACGAGCAGGTCGTCATTAAATTCCTGCGTCCCGCAAACGTTCAGGATTGCATCGGCCTCGCGAAATAGTTGCTGGATTCTTTTAAATGGCAGGCCGGCAGTTGGATTCGCTGGTAAATAGCGCGCGCAAAATGCCCAGCGATTTTTGAACCCGAATTCTCGCGATAAGCGGCTCAGGAGCCGTGCTGCATAATCGAATTCATTGGTGACTTCGAAAGTTTCCGGATTGTACGGCAGGCGCGCGGAATCTTCGATGTAATAAACGTCGTGACCCAGGCGCTGCAGACCGACGACATAATGAATGTGTTGCCAGATCACGCCAGCGATAGGCATTGAGCCCATGAAGCCCATGACGACGATGCGCTTCGGTTTCATTAAGCAGAAAACGCCCAACGCCGAACGTCCAACGCCCAACATCCAATCTTCTGAATTGAGCGTTGAGCGTTGAGCGTTGAGCGTTCAGCGTTGAGATGCATCACATTTGAAACTGCTTCACGACAAGCGCTGGATTACCGGCGACGACTGTGTTCGGTTCAACGCTTTTCGTGACCACTGAGCCTGCAGCTACAACGGAGTTTTCCCCGATTGTGACACCTTTCAAGATGACCGCATTCATACCGATCCAGACGTTGTCCGCGATTTTAACTGGAGCAGTTTTCAACTTGGGACGGGCTGGCCGATTTTTGAAATAAGGCGCCAGAGCTTGCGCGTCGATCAGGCGCTGCGCAGGCTCCAGCGGATGAAAATCGGAATCGGCGATATCGACGTTCCATGAAACCAAACAATGCGATCCGATTTCGATGCTTTCCTCCGCCATAATGAGCGCGCCATTGAGCAGGGTGAAATCACCGATCCTGCAATGGCCGTTCTCGCCGATCGCAAATGAGCAGCCCGCGTAACATACTCGGAATTGGCTCTGGCCACCAATCGCCTTCGACATGCCGGTCTTGTCTAACGTTGCTCACGAAGGAAAATGTCCCGAGCTATAGAGTTTCGCGTAAATGCCGCCGCGCGCGACGAGGTCAGGTCCGCGGCCTTGTTCGACGATCCGACCGTGTTCGAGCACGATGATTTGATCAAGGTTATGAATCGTCGCCAGGCGATGTGTTGCGATTAATGTTGTCCGGCCACGCATTAGTTCTTTGATCGTTTCCATAATCGCAGATTCGGTGCTCGGATCGAGCGCCGAAGTAGGTTCGTCAAGCAAGAGGATCGGCGCGTTTTTCAGAAACGCTCGCGCGATTCCGATGCGCTGCCGCTGACCGACGCTGAGATGTCCGCCGCGTTCGCCGACGAGGCTGCTGTATTCCTGCGGCATTTGCCGAATAAACTCGTCAGCCTGCGCACGGCGCGCAGCTTCAATAATCTCTTCCTCGGTCGCATCAGGCCGGCCGTAGGCGATATTCTCGCGAACGGTGGTGGAGAAAAGTAGCGTGTCCTGTAGCACGATGGCGATCTGAGCGCGCAAAGATTTCTTGGTAATCTCGCGGACCAAAATTGACCGAGCAAAACTCGATCGCGCCTTTGGCCGATGAAATGTCGACCGCATTTGGCGAGTCGCGTACGTCATCCTGCCGGTCCAGGACCTCGAAGCACCGTTTCGCGCCTGCGGTCGCGCCTTCCATTGCCCAGGCTGTGTAGGTGAGCGATTCCAGTGGCTGGTAAAGCATTAACAGATAGGCGCTGAAAACCAGGAGTGAGCCGAGCGTGAGCGTGCCAGCTAGAACATGCAGCGTACCGATATAGTACATCACCGCCGTGCCGACTACCATCAGCGTGCTGATCACGAGCGCGCTGTTCACGTTGGTCAATGTCAGCCGCAAGTTGGCTTGCAGGCTTTGGCGGGCTTGCTGCTGGAACTGGCGGACCTCAAACTCCTCGCGCCCAAACGCGTGCACCATCCGGATCGAGCTCAACCCCTCCTGCGCCTGAGCCAGGACAGCGCTTTCCTGTTCTTGAATGGATGTCGATTCCTGCCGAATCCGATGCGCGAAAACATAAATCGCGCCGACAACCAAAGGGACAATTCCGAGCGAAACCAGCGTAAGCTGCCAATCCAATCGCAGCATAATCAGGAAAGTTCCGATCAACGTGATGATCGAGCCGAAGATGTTGGTGAATCCCTTGTTGTAGATCGTTTGGATTGATTGCGAGTCGTAGGCAACGCGGAAACTGGAATCACTCGAGCGCCGTGCGTCGTGGTATTTGAGCGAGAGCGATTGCAGGTACGAGTACAAATCGGTGCGCAACTTAAGCAAAGCCTGCAGTCCGATTTTTACGAACAGATAATTTGTAATCCAATTGATAATTCCCCAAAGAAGCTGGATACCGATCAGCGCCAGGCATAACAGCAGAACCCGGAAGCGCCAGTCAGGACGTATCGCTGATCCTGCACGCAGAAAATCATCAACGATAATCTTGAAGGGCCACGGCTTGAGTAGGTTCAGGCCTATGCCGATAAGCGACAGGCACAATCCGAAGACCGTTTGCGCCAAGAACGGCCGGTAGTAGCGGAGAACGCGCCGATAGATCGACATGTGAATTTCGGATTGCGAATTTTAGATTTCGGATTGAACTAATCGCGCGTTTGCCAGCGTAATCGCAAATCAGCAATGCATCATCTTGTTCAAGTGTGGTTTCAGTTGGTTGAGCAGTGGGGCTATCTGGGAATCATTTTGCTCATGGCGATGGAAAGCTCAATATTTCCTGTTCCAAGCGAGATCGTCATTCCTCCAGCTGCCTTTCTTGCTACAGAAGGGAAACTGAACACGTACGGCGTCATCGCGGCAGGCACATTCGGCTCTTGGCTTGGCGCGGCAATAACCTATTGGGTTGCATGGTGGCTTGGACGTGTCTTCATCGCTCGGTGGGGACGCTATTTTCTTGTCAGCGAGCGAAAACTCGAGCGGGCTGAAAGATGGCTGCACCGCTACGAAGTGGGCGGCATTTTCTTTGCGCGCCTGTTGCCGGTTATTCGTCATCTCATTTCTATCCCAGCCGGAATTATACGGATGAACTTTACGACGTTCAGCGCCATGACGTTGGCTGGATCGGCGACTTGGTGCTCAGTGCTTGCTTGGTTCGGCCAGAAAGTGCTGACGCGACCAATGATCGAGTCAAAGGATGCGACGGCTTTGATTAAAGCAGTGAAGGACAGCGGTAATTTTCACACCATCGTGATCGCATGCGTCGCCGTCACTTGTCTTTATCTGCTGGTTGTGAGTTTGACCGGTAAAAAGGGAAG
>WNFX01004977.1_pt1 | contig 12916 bp, 8 predicted proteins | sample 5400111 | NCBI WGS metagenome assembly WNFX01 (sample SAMN13153363, study PRJNA577476) | soil metagenome | isolation source: 40 cm soil or saprolite under grassland replicate 1 | place: USA:California | collected 2016-06-15
TGCTCGGCGCGCTGTCCACCGAGGTGATCGAGTCCGGGCCGTTCACCTTGCTGGAGCAGGCGATGCTCGCCGGCGACCTGGCCGGCCGGCGGCGGGTGCACGGGTTCGGGGCGTACAACGCGGTGGCCGCGGCGGCCGGCTCGGCCGGCGCGCTAGCCGCGGCGCTGCCCGCGGACCAGCGCTGGTTCCTGGCATTCGTGCCGATCGGGCTGGCCGGCGTCCTGCTCGCCGGCCGCCTGCGCAGCCGGGTGGAGGCAGCCCCGCAGCCGGCCGGCGCGGCCGGGCCGGTCTGCGCCGGTCCCGCCGTCGCCGCCCGGGAAGGCCGCCACTCCTTCGACGCCCCCGACGCCACCTACACCCACCGCGGGGACCAGTGCACCTTCGAGGTCCTCCTCGACGACTACAACCTCGGCGGCGACCGCGCCCTGGCCAGACTCGCCCGGATCGTGCACGCCGCGGACATCACCGCCGACCTGCACACCGACCCCCTCGGACCGGGGCTGCTGGCCATCGGCGTCGGCGGACTGGACGCCGAACCCGACGACCAGCGTCTCCTCGACCGCGGCACCTTCGTCTACGACGCGCTCTACGCCTGGTGCCTCCGGGACACCGGCCCGCAGCCGCAGCCGCCCAGGCCAACGTCGGCCCCCGGCTGACGACCGCGCGGCGGCGGGCGAAGGCCCGGGAGGTTCGGTCGTGCTCAGGGGAGCCGCTGCACGCGGATGTTCCGAAACGCGACCCGTCGGGTGTGCGACTGCACGCCGGCCCGGGCTGTCGGTGACCGAGGAGGCGAGGTCGTCGCCCATCCACAGGGTTCCGGCACCCGGCGCAGCCTTACCCGACCCAGGACGCGGGCGACCACCGTGTGCGACACGGGCGCCTGGCCCTGCCACTGCTAGGAGCGCCGCGGCGTCCAGTTCGCCATCGCGGTGTTGCCGGCCATTTCGGATGAGCACCTAACGACGTTGTTGTGTATGAGCGGCGAGCGGCCTGGACGACGGGCGGGTTGAGCGCGGCTCGGTGGTCGCGTTGTCGGAGTCGCGCTCGTCCTGTCGCTGGTAGAGAGCAACGACGGGGTTGGCTGGGCCTGCGCGGTGCGGGCGCCCCGGCGGTTCTGTGATGCGTGCAACCCTGGAGGCGGTGCTGCGCGTCCTGGTGGTGTGCGGGAGGCGACGGTGTCCGACGACAGCGCGGCGGGGCCCGAGCCGGCGGTGACCCGGTGGCCGGCCCCTGGCGACTTCGACGCGTTCGTGCCGGCCCGGTATTCAGCGCTGCTGCGCTTCGCGCACGCGCTGACCGGCGACGCTGAGCTGTGCGCGGATCTGGTTCAGGACGCCCTGGTGCGCACCGGGCTGGCCTGGTCGAGGGTTCGGCGCAGAGACGACCCTGAGCGCTACGCCCGCCGGATCATCGTCACCCGGTATGTGAGCACGTGGCGGCGGCGGTGGCGGGAACGCCTTCTCGGTGCGGTGCCGGAGGCCTGCTACGACACCCCGCCGGCAGCGGACCCGACGAGACCTGGTGGCGGCTGCTCGCGACGCTGCCACCGAGGCAGCGCGCCGTGATCGTGCTGCGCTTCTACGAGGATCTGACCGAGGTCGAGGTGGCCCGGGTGCTGGACTGCTCGGTGGGCACGGTGAAGAGCAACGGCTCCCGGGGGCTGGCCCGGCTGCGGCGGGCGTTGGCGGCGGGCGGTGACCGACCGGCTGGAGCAGGACCTGCGCCGGGTGCTGCGCGACCCGCACCGGCCACCCACCCCCGCGCCGGACACGGTCGAACGCATCCGGACCGGGATGGCGCGACGGCGGGCCCGGCGCCGCGCCGCGGCCGTCGCGGCCGCGGTGTTGGCGGTTGCCGCGGTGGCCGGGGTCTCGGCGCTGCTCACCCGGCACGCCCGGCCCGTCCCGGCCGGCGTCTCCCCCGGCGTGGTGCCCTGGCTGGACGCGCCGGTCGCGCCTACAGTCCTCCGCCGCCGCCGACCGTGCCCCGGCGGCCCACCGCTGCGGCCTGCCGGGGCGCGGACCTGCGGCTGTCCGGCGTCGACGGCGAAGGCGCGACCGGACACACCGGCACCTTCGTGCACGTGCAGAACACGGGGTCGCCGTAGCACTCGCCGAAAATCGGGCGGATATGGCGCTGACCAGCGATGATCCGACCGGCAGGCGGCACGATCACCGGGTGGTCACGCGGTCTGCGAGTTCGTCGGCGCTGGGTGTCCAGGTACCGCGCTGGGTGTCCAGGTACCGCGCTGGGCCTCGATGCCGTCGAGTCGGCGCTGGGTTCCTTCTTTGCTGGGTTGAAGGTAGCGCTGCAGGGTGCGGCGGTCTTCGTGGCCGGAGAGGTTCATCAGGTCGGCTTCGGTGGCGCCGTCCTCGCCGGCGTGGGTGAGGCGGGAGTGGCGCAGGTCGTGCAGGTCCCAGCCGCCAGTGGCGGCGCCGAGGTGACGCTCGGCGGTGCGGTAGGTCATCCGCCGCCGGCGGCTGGCCGGGTCGACGTCGCGGGTGGGCGTGGTGCCGTCGTCCGCGGCGACGCGGGTGGACAGGAAGATCGGCCCCGTGGTGCGGCGGCCGAGGAGCTGGCCGAGCATCCGGGCGGTGCGGATGTCGTAGAGCAACTCGTCGGCCTTGCCGCCTTTGCGGATCGTGCGGGCGCGGCGGTTGGCGCGGTCAAGGTCGCTCACGTCCAGGCGCAGCACTTCCTCAGCGCGCGCGGCCGTGGAGTAGAGCATCGACCACAGCGTCCGGTCCTCGAGCGGTCGGCGCTTGTCGGCGATGAGCCGGTCGATCCGCTCGCGGTCGCGCACCCGGGTGTCGTTCGACTTGGGCTGGTGCTCCCGGGCGAGGCCGTGCAGCACGCCGGCCGGGTCGGTGAGCCAGCGCTGCTCGCCGAAGTAGGACAGGGCGGAGGCAACGGCAGCGCGTTTGGCGTTGAACGTCGACGGCGCCCGGTCGCCCCACGCGGTGCGAATGTTCGCGTGCAGGCGGTCGCGGCCGGCGCCGGCGGTGAGCTCACCGAGGTGCGCGATGCCGGCGAACGCGGTCGGCAGCGCCGAAGTGTAGGCGCGAACGGTCTCCGCTGATGTGATCCGGCCGGACCGTCCGCGACGACCGGCGAGGTGCCGCAGGAACGACGCCAGCGCCTCGGCCGTCGCCACACCGACCGCCCCTGGCTCGACGCCGCCGGCCGTGCTGTCCGGGACGGCGGCCAGGTGCCGGTCGACGGTCATTGCCCCTCGCTCTCCTGTTTGTCAGATAACACGCGCGAATGGGGTGCAGCGCGCGGCGACATCTTCGCAGGAGCGTCCTACGCGCTTGTCAGATAATACGGCATTATCTGACAAGCTTGGCGGATCGGCGAAGACGAGGACGACCGGGGCACGGACCTGCGGCTCCGTCGCCATCGCGATCGGCATGCTCACCGGCGCAGTTGTCGTCGGCGACAACGGACAGCTGTGGCTGGCAGCGCTCCTCACCGGCCCCAGCCTCATCGCGCTGGCGAAGATCTTTGTTCTCTGCCGGTCGGATGCCACCGACATGAAGCAACTCCAAGCTCAGCGCGACGCTGTGACCGCGCCACCGCCGGTCTGAACCGTCGGTTCGGCGTCCTGTCCGACCTCGGCGCGGCCGCGCGGGTGACTGACCTCGCCGAGGCGGCGTCTGGTTTGGCATCGCGGTCGGAGGCGCGCCGATGCGGCCCCTAAGTAGCAGGCGCCGAAAACAACGCTTAGCCGTGTTGGCCCCACCTCGACATCGAGGGTGTGCCCGACGGGGAGCACGTCCCCTGGATCGACCCGACCCATCCAGCCTGGCGAACGGCCCAGTGTCAGCGGCTTCACTGATCAGAAATCCTCCGCCACGTCGTCAGTTCTGTTAGCCCCCACGCACCGGTGGAAGGATTGATGACCATGACCGACGCCAGACTGCTGGGCGCCGTCGAGGCCGCGTTCATCGCGGCGGTCCGCTCAGACGATACGGCGCGGTTCGCACTCATCACGGAGCGCTACCGGCGTGAGCTGCAGGTGCACTGCTACCGGATGCTCGCGAACTACGAGGACTCCCAGGACCTGACGCAGGAGACGTTCCTGCGAGCGTGGAAGAAGCGGGAGTCGTTCAGGGGCCACGCGGCCCTGCGGACCTGGCTGTACCGGATCGCGACGAACGCCTGCCTCGACTTCCTGGAGAAGCGCAACGACCGCACACCCGTACCGTCCGAGCTGCCGGACCCCGGCTCCGAGGTGCTGTACCTGCAGCCCTACCCCGACCGGATGCTCCCCGAGGACCCGCAGGAATCGGTGGTGGCGCGAGAGACGATCGAGCTGGCGTTCATCGTCGCCGTCCAGCACCTGCCGCCGCGGCAGCGGGCGGTGTTCATCCTGCGCGACGTCCTCGGCTGGCCGGCGGCGAAGGCCGCCGACGCCCTCGAGCTGACCGTCGCATCGGTGACCAGTGCACTGCGGCGGGCGCGCGTGACGATGCGCGAGCAACTGCCCAACCGCCGCCTCGACTGGCGAAGCCCCGCCACTCACGAGCTGTCGAATGACGAGCGCGGCGTGGTGAAGTTGTATATCGACGCCCATGAGCGCAACGACCTCGACGGGCTGATGTCCCTGCTGCGCGACGACCTGCGCTTCGCGATGCTGCCCGAGCCGGGAACCTCGGTCATCACGGCCAAGGACGCGGTGGACGGCTGGGTCTCCGGTGGGCTCTTCCAGCGCGGCTACGACGACTGGCGCTGCATCGCCACGACCGTCAACCGCATGCCTGCCGCCGTGCTGTACCTCCGCACCCCCGACGACCCGGAGTACCGGTTATTGAACATCGCGGTCCTGCACATCGTCGACGGGAAGGTCGCCGAGCTCACCGGATTCGACGCCACCGACAAACCATGGCTGGGCCTGCCCCCGACACTGTGATCAGACAAGTCCCCATCGTCGACGAGTCCAGCGCGCGGGCCGCCGTCACCGAAGTCACCGCGGAATGAGCACCCCGACCAGCTGAACACCAACGCGACAACGCGAACACCACCGCCCCGCCGGCGTTGCCGGCGGGGCATCTTTATCCCCGAAGAACATCGTCACGATCAACGACGCCGTCGTCCTCATCTCCGGAGAGTCGGTCAACAGCTCACTCGGAACGCAAGGAAGGGCCCGTGGAAGGTTCCCTCATAGCCGAGGGTCACGGTGAGCACGCCAGGAAGGATTTCGACCTGGCCTCACGAGCCGAGCATTTGGCCCGTGCTCATCGCCTCGTCTCGTATCGGGTCAGCACCACGCCGCCGGGGAACGTCCGCGTCTCCACCAGGCTCAGGTTCACCCAGCTGTCCAGCGCGGTGAAGAACGGCGTGCCGCCGCCCACCAGGACCGGGTAGGTGGCCAGGGCGTACTCGTCGATCAGCCCGGCCCGCATGGCCGCCCCGGCGAGCGTTGCGCCGCCGATGCCCATCGGGCCGCCGTCCTCGGCCCTGAGCCGGGTGATCTCGGCGACCGCGTCGCCGGTGACCAAGCGGGTGTTCCAGTCGACCTTGTCGATCGTCGAGGAGAACACCACCTTCGGCGTATCCCGCCAGTTCCGCGCGAACTCGATCTCCGCCGGGGTAGCGTTGGGCTGCTGGTCGCCGGTCGGCCAGTAGGAGCTCATCGTCTCCCACAGCTTGCGCCCGTACAGCGACAGGCCGCTCGCCCGCTCCTGGTCGAGCCACCACTGGAACAGCTCGTCGCTCGGCCCACCGTGCGCGCCAGCGTCCCCGCCGCTCCAGCCGATGTCGTCGCCGGTCGCGGCGATGTAGCCGTCCAGGGTCACGTTCATGCCGAAGATCAGTTTCCGCATCGTGCCAGCCTCCCGTGAGTCGATCTCACACGTACAGACGGGCGCGGCGCGGAAACCTAATCGGTGCGCGATCTGCGTCCGCAGGTAGTCCTCGCGTTCCGGACTCAGCACGGCGTACTCGGCTGGGCTCGAGCAGCACCCACCGGATCTCGATTTCACCCTCGCACGGGCAGCGGCGCACCCATGGCCAGCTCTCCCGGACCGCTGCTGCCGTCTGCCCGGACGGGAAGGCCTTCCACGGCCACCTGCAACAGAGGCTGTCTGCTTTCGCAGATGCGTTGCGGTAGCGCTCGACGCGCTCGCGTGCGTGAGCAGGAGTGTGAGCGATCTGGGTCCCCGAACGCCTGGTCCCACAGCTACAGCGCCAGCCAGGCCCTCTCACCGCGCTGGAGATCGCCAAGCAGTTCCCGACGCTGGGCATCTCGCTCGGCGACCAGCGGCCGCACGTGCGCGGCAAGATCCGCGAGTACCTACCTCTACCAGCGCCGACGCAGCTAAGCGTTGCTTTTCGGCGCCTACTACTGGCCGGACTTCCGAAGATCATGAGCACACGAGCGGCCGAACATGCCTTGTGAGCTGCGGAAACGTGCAGCGAGCGTGGTGGGCTCGTGTTACTACACGGCGGGCCTGCCGGGTCGGCGGTCAGTTGGGCTTGGGCAGGGTGAAGTCGAAGAACTTCGGTGGCTCGGGCAGACTCAGGCCGCGCAGGATGGCCTGCTGGCCGGGTGTGGTGGTCGAGCGTTGGGCGACCTGCCCGTGCGGGGTAGCGAGGGTGACCAGGTGCATGCGGTCCAGTTCGTTGCGGAGGTTGCGCCAGGTGTCGGCGGCGGCGTTCTCGGCGACCCGGATGAGCAGCAGCGCCAGCCAGCACAGTTGGATGTGGGCGCGGATGCGGTCCTCGCGGTGGTGGAAGACCGGGCGGAGGGCGAGGGCGTCTTTCATGTCCCGCCAGCCGCGTTCGACCGCGGTCAGCTGCTTGTAGGCTGCGGCCAGGTCGTCCGGGGTCAGCGTCACGTCGGAGGTGCGCAGCAGCCATTTGCCGTCCAGATGCGACTCGCGGCGGACGGCGGCGGCGTCGACGCGCAGCAGCCCCGCTGGGGTGCGGCGCAGGTAGCGGCGCAGCCCGGGTTTGGTCTTCAACGTGCCGACCAGTTCGTCGCGTTTGGACTTGGGCCAGGCGTCGGAGCCGTCGATCAGCTCGGCTAGGTGGGCGACCAGCCGGCCGCGGACGAACGCGTCCCGGTCGGCCTGTTCGGGGTTGTGGCAGACCACGAACCGCTGCGCGCGGACCCCGTCGCCGCCGACCCAGACCTCCTTGACCCGCAGGTTGCCGGCCACCGTGCGGTAGCGGCCGGGGCGGGCCAGCGCGGCGGCTGCCTCGGCGTTGGTGGCGCGCAGCTTCTCGGCGTGGATGTAGTGCCCGCCGCCGCGGGTCAGGTAGGCCCGGTTGGCCGCGGAGGCGAACCCGCGGTCGGTCACCCACACCAGCCGGCGCAGGTTCCAGTTCGCCAGGTCGTCCTTGACCGTACGGATGATCGCGGTGTCGGCGGTGTTGCCGGGGAAGGTCCAGCAGCGCACCGGCACCCCGTCGCGGGTGACCGCCATCCCGATCAGCACCTGCGGCAGAGTCCTCGCGGTGGTCCTTGGAGTGCCCGAAGGTCCGGGTGGCCGACTCGCCCGGGCTGCCGGTCTCGTCGTCGGCGGCGTCCTCCCGCAGCGCGTCGGCCAGCTCGTCGGCGACGTCGAGCTCCCAGTAGGTCGAGGTGGTGTCCACGAACACGATGTCCAGGTCCAGGTTGAGCAGATGGGCGACCGAGGCGAAGATCCGCTCGGCGATCTCGGCCAGCGCCCCCAGCAGGAAGTCCATCGCCGCGTACGCGGCGTCCTCGGAGAACCCCGGGCAGCCCTCCACCGCGACCCGCTCGGCCACCCAGCGGGTGCCGGCCAGCTTCGAGCCCGGCTCGCAGGCCCGCTGCGCGACCAGCGCGAAGCAGACCCGCTCCACCGCGTCGACGTCCAACCGGCGGCCAGCCGCCACCGCGCGCAGCGCCGCGCCGATGCCCAGCCGCTCCCACAACCGGTCCAGCGTCCACACCGCACCCAGCCGGCGGGAGTCGAGCACCTCCACCTCGGCGGCCGCGGCAGCGGCAACCGCGGTCGCCGGGTCCAGGAACCGGGAGATCGAGGCCACCAGCCGGGCCAGCCCGGCCCGGTCCACGGTCTCCGCCCGGCCGAAGTTGTGGATCACCTTGGCGACCGGGCTGCCGGTCTGCGGGTGCCGCTCGTTGTGCGCCAGCTGCAGGTAGCGCACCACCGAGCCGTCCTTGTTCGTCCGCCGCGTCTCCCGCAGGTACACGCCTACAAGTCAAGCCGCCTGCGCCTGTACTGTCGAGCGACACGCCGCCAGGCGTGTGCCTACAACCTCCCACCGGCTGAAGACCCCCCGCAGCCCCCTGACCAGCTACGACGCTAACGACCAAACCCGAATCTGCCTACGATCTTCGGAAGTCCGGACTGAAGGGCCGATGCCGAGCACGACGAGATCCTGGGCAGGCGGGCCGTGGTCTTCCGGCTGGTCGAGGTGCTGCCATCGCAGGGCAGCACCGGTCAGAAGAGGGTGTCGCGCACCCGCAGCGGCCGGTAGCCGGTCGGGCCGAGCTGCGCGAGTTCACCTTCGATGTCGACGTCGATGGAGCCGAAGAAGTTGATGTTCTCGCTGTGCGCTGGGGAGATGTGGGCCAGGACCTCGTCGTCGATGCGCCGCCCGGCCGCCCGCAGCTGCTCGACTGCCAGGCCGTAGTACTCGGTCGTCCAGGTGATCACGGCGTTCGTGACCAGGGTCAGGCACCACGCCTGCTCAGTCTGGGCCTCGAGGTGGCGGGCCCTGACGGTGCCCTCGTGGGCATAGAGCAGGTCCCGTTTCAGGGCGTGCAGCGACTCGCCCTTGTTCAGTTGCCGGGAGATCTTGCGGCGATATGCCGCGTCTGACAGGTACTGAGCGGCGTAGATCGTTCTCCGCAGCGCCCCGTACTCCTTCAAAGCCGCGGCCAGCGCGTTCTGTCTGCCCGACGCCGACAGCTTGCCGACCAGCAGGGACGCGGTCGCGTGCCCGAACTTCAGCGACCCGGCCAGGCGCAGCAGGTCGTCGTAGTGCTCGGCGATCAGGTCGGTGTTCAGCTTGCGGGTCAGCAGCGGCCCGGTGTGCGGGTAGTCGGCCTCGACCTGCGCCCGCGGCCCGGCGCGATACAGGGTGATCTTGCCCAGGTCCCGTATCCGCGGCGAGAGCTGCAACCCCAGCAGATCGAACAGCCCGAAGTTGACCAGCGTCACCCCGTGCGTGTCTGTGGCGTGCTCGGTGATGGGGATGTCGGTCGCGTTGCCCAGGATCTCGTCCAGGACGTAGTGGGCTTCGCGCTTGGTCGCGACGATGACCTTCGTGCCGTACGTGGTGTGCTGGTCGGTCACATGCGTGTAGGTCGAGAGCCCTTCGTTCGCGAAATACCTGCTCAGAGCCCTGGCTGTGACCGATTTGCCGCGGGTGGGGAACCGCTGACCGTCCGAAGAGGACAAGGTGCCGGTGCCGAACACCGGGGTCAGCGGCAACCGCTGGTGGTAGCCGATGATCGCCAGGTTCGCCGCGCGCAGCGTTTCCTCCCGCACGTACCACTCAGCGGTCCAGGCGAGCACCTCGTAGGAGATCCCGCAGGCATCCGCCATCCGCGTCAGGCCGAGGTTGGTGGAGTGGCTGATCAGCACGGCGATCAGGTTCCGCTTCAGCTCGGGGGTGCGGGTCTGCTTGCCGCTGGCGTGGGTGAAGCAGTCCAGATAGCCGGCACGCTTGTCCATCTCGATCAGCAGCGACACGATCGGCGCGAACGGCAGCATCTCGGTCAGCTCCGCCTTCAACGCGGTCGCCTCGGCCGGGACGTCCTCCGCGGTCAGCGGTGAGATCACCAGGTCGCCGTCGGAGTCCAGGCGCACCGGGCCGTCCCCGGCGGCCAGGACATGCTCCAGCCCGTCGAGTGCCTCGCCGAGTTCGCCGGTCGCGTCGGCCAGTGCCCGCGTGGGATCGGCGGGCTTGCCCACCAGCTGGCAGAACTCGGCGCGGTGCAACGCCCACTTCTCCGGGGTGAGCAGGTAGGCGGCCGGGTCGGAGTAGCGGCGGGAGCCCGGCACGAACACGTCCCCGGTGCGCAGCCCGTCCCGCAGCGCCAGCAGGGTGCACAGTTCCCAGTAGTGCCGGTAGGCGCTGGTGTTCCCGGCCTTCGCGGTCTCCAGATAGCCGCGCCACCGCGCGGGCACGAACCCGGTCGGCGCGTCGTCCGGGACGCGACGGGCGCCGGTGGCGTTGAGCTCGCGCAGGATCTCCACCGCCTCCAGCAACCCGGCCGCGGCGGTGCCGCCGGCGAACCGCACCGTGGCCAGCACCTGCGGAGTGAACTGGCGCAGGTAGCCGTAGGAGCCGTCCAGCGCGGCCAGGTGCCCGTGGTCACGCGGCAGCCGGCGCGCTGCCTGCGCAACTGCAGACCACAGGCGTGGCCACCCGATCCGATCGCCCCGGATCAGCCCGCCGATCTGCTCGTCGCTGATCTGCGGGTCGGTGATGATGGCCAGCAGGTCGTCCAGCAGCGCCTGCCGATCCTCACCGGCTTTCCCGCGCTCGGCCAGCGCGTCCCGCATCGTGCGTTCGGCCTTGCTTTCCCGCGCGGAGATGGCCTGGTCGAACAGCTGCACCACTTCGTCGAGAACGTCGGTCGCCGACTGCGCCAGCAGCGTCAGCAGGATTGGGTAGCGGCGCTGCGGATCGCGCCGCTCCAGCGCCTGTGCTGTCAGGCGGCGCCCGACCGTGGCCAGGAACCGGCGCCGCTCGGCGGGCGGCACCGACAGATCGAGGGTGTCCGCGCCCAGGCCGCGCAGGAACCCCAGCTTGGCGACCTCGGCCTTCACCGCGGCCGGGGAGGCCTCGACCGGACCGGTGGACAACCACCGCAGCCGAGTCATGCGGACCTCCGGGTCGGTGACCAGCAGTCCGTCCAACGCGGCGCACCGCGTCTCGGAGAACTCGTGCGCCAGCCGGTCGAAGGTCTCCCGCTGCGCCTCGGCGCGGGCGTGCGCGACCCGCTCAACCACTGTCACCGGACCCGGCCGGATCACCCGTGCCGAGATCAGGTACTCGCATCCCAGCCGAAACAGCAGCGTCGGTGAGTCGTGCTCCATCGCCCGCGCCAGCAGGAACTCGTCCAGCTCCTTGAGTTCCAGTGTCGTCGGCAGCCGCCATCCCAGATACTTCGCCACCAGCCGCAGATGCTCGGTCCGGGTCTTGGCCCGCCGGCCGTAGGACCGCAACGCATCCGGGTCGACGCCCAGCTGGTCCGCGAGCCTGGCCACCACCACCGGCGGTGCCGCCGACACCTTGTCCGGCACGAATCCCAGCCATGGCAACGTACACAGCGTGACGGCCAGGCCGAGCCGGTCCGCCGGACCCCGGCCCCGACCGGGATCGACGAACGCGACGTCCGCCGGGGTCAGCGTGAAGAACCGGAACAACTCGTCCCGGCCGACCTCCGGAAACCCACGCAGGCGCTCCAGCTCCTCGTCCGCGAACACCTGCGTCGCCAAGCGCGACCTCCCACCAGGTCACAGAATCCCCCTGGTCAGGAGCCTACTCAGCCATATCCGCCCGATTTTCGGCGAGTACTACGGCGACCCCGTGCAGGTCGCCGAGCAGTTCGGGTGGAGCGCGAACTGGACTCGCGACGTCTCCCGCGGTGCCCTCAGCCTGGTCTGCCTGGCCACCGGCAGGACCCTCGACCAGCTCACCGACGCCGACTTCGCCGACTTCGCCCGGGCCCTGGCCACGGCGCCCAGCGCCGGGCCGCACACCTGGACACACAACTCCGCCCGGGTGTTCAGCCTCCACCAAGCCTGCTACGAGCTGCGGATCTGTCAGACCCCGCCGCGGATGGCCCGACCGGGCAAGGCCACCCTCGCCCAGCGCGTCCAGGCCATCCGGCAACCCCGCATCCGCACCGTCGCGCTGCGCTATTTGACCACCGTGACCGCCACGCTGCGGCCGAACACCGTCGACCTGCGCGCGGACAGCCTGATCACCTTCGCCGAGTACCTGACCGCCAGCCACCCGACGGTGCACAGCCTGACCCAGCTGACCAGAGCACACGTCGAAGGCTTCCTGGCCTACAACCACGGCCGGCCCTGGCGTGGCCGGGTGGCCCGCGACCAGCCGGTGTCCGCGGTCCTCAGCAAACGCACCGTGATCGACCTCCGCTGCTTCCTCGACGATCTCGCCGTGTGGGGCTGGGCCGAACGCCCGCGCGGGCGGCTGCTGTTCCCCACCGACATCCCGTCTCGACCGGCCCCTGCCGCGGGCGCTGCCACCCGACGTCGACCGCGACCTGATGGCCGCGGCCGGCCGGCTGACCGATCCGTTCGCCCGCATCGGCCTGACCCTGCTGCGCGGCACCGGCCTGCGCCTGGGCGAACTGCTCGACCTCGAACTGGACTGCATCTGGGACTCCGCCAGCCACCGCAGCTAGCTGAAGGTCCCGCTCGGCAAACTCGGCACCGAACGCACCGTCCCGCTGGACAACACCACCCTCGCCGCCCTCGACGAATGGATGGCCCTACGCGGCCCCCAGCGAGCGCTACCGCATCCCCGGCTGAACCGCCCAGCGGACTTCCTATTCGTCGAACGCGGCCGGCGGCTGACCGCCTACCGGCTCCGCCGCGGACTCGACCAGGCCGCCGCAGCCGCCGGCCTCACCGGCCCCGACCGGAAACCCCTGCACCCAACCCCCCATCAGCTGCGCCACACCTACGCGACCGACCTGGTCAACGCCGGCATGTCGTTGCAGGCGCTGATGGCGCTGCTCGGTCACGTGACCACCGAGATGACCCTGCGCTACGCCTCGCTGGCCGCCTCTGCGAGCAGTGCGACAACTTCGTCACCGCCACCGAGTTCATCCCCGCGCTCCAAGCCCAACTCGCCGACCTCACCACCCTCCACGACGATGCCGTCAACCGCGGCTGGCACACCGAAGTCGCCCGGCACGCCCGCGTCATCGCCAGCCTCC
>WNFX01004979.1_pt1 | contig 12915 bp, 15 predicted proteins | sample 5400111 | NCBI WGS metagenome assembly WNFX01 (sample SAMN13153363, study PRJNA577476) | soil metagenome | isolation source: 40 cm soil or saprolite under grassland replicate 1 | place: USA:California | collected 2016-06-15
TGACGGTCAGATTGACCTCGTGGAGTTCCTCGCGGTCAGTCACGGGCCGTCCCTCCCGGTGCTGTCCCTCCCGGTGCTGTCCCTCCCGGGCTTCCGTTCCCGGCGCCCTCGCGCGCGCTCCCCCCTTACCTGGGCCTCGCCGAGGGCTTCCAGCAGCGCCCGCTGGGTCAGGACCCCGGCCAGGTGCCGCCGGTAGCCGACGGTGGCGTGGATGTCGGGCTCGGGGTCGACCTGCTGGCGGGCCAGGTCCGCGACGGCGGGGAAGCCGGGCGGCCCGACCGGGCTGGCGTGGCCAGCCGGATCCGCCGCGCCGTCAGTGGCCGGGTCGGCCGCGGTTCGAGCGACGGCAAGGGTCCGAGCGGCGGCGACGGTCGGGTCGGCGGCGGCCGCCTTAGCCAGGGCGCCCGGGCCCGCCGCGGCCTGGTCGGCGGCGGCCGCGTCGGTGAGGTCGAGGACGAGCGGCGACGGCCCGACCGACAGGTAGCCGGCCCGCGCCTGGATGATCCGGCCGTCCTCATCCAGCCGGACGGTGGCGGCCACCCCGCACACCGCGTAGTCGCCGCGCCGCCTGCTCACCTCGGCGAACCCGGTGCCCGCGGACGGCGGCAGCACCGGGAACAGTGCCTCGGTCGCGAGTTCCCCGGGCTGCACCGCCGACTCCAGCGGCCCGAGGAAGAACTCACTGGCCGGGACCAGCCGCTCCCCGCCCTGATAGGCCACCCGCACCGCCCCGTCCAGCACCGCCAGCACCGCGGGCATCTCCCCCGCGGGGTCGGCGTGCACGATGCTGCCGACGGTGGTGCCCCGGTTGCGGATGGCCGCGTGGGCGACGAACCGCAGCGCCTTCACCAGCAGCGGCTGGGCGGCGGCCGCCGCCGGGTCGGCCAGCACCTCCGCGTGCCGCGCCAGCGCCCCCACCCGGACCTGGCCGTCCTCCACCCGGACGTAGCCGAGCTCGGCCAGCCGGTTGATGTCGACGAGGTGCTCCGGCGCGGCGAGGCGCATGGACAGCAGCGGCACCAGCGACTGCCCGCCCGCGAGAACCTTCCCGTGCTCACCCAGCGACGCGAGGGTCGCCAGCGCCTCGGCCGTGGACCGGGGCCGCGAGTATCGCAGCGGCGCCGGTTTCACTGTGCGACCCCCCTCATAACCACATCCTGCCTGGTTGCGGCCGTCCACGCGTAGGCGCGGGGCAAACCCCCTGGTCACGCGGCAGCCGATGATGGCGACGAGCGTACCCGTGGCGCTGCCGATGATCGGCCAGGTGCCGCTGCCGAAACTGGCCACGTCTTCGGCCCGGTGCGCCCCAGCGGCCCTAGCGAGCAGAATCTCCAGCCTTGTGGGCCATCTCATAAAGTTGCCGGTCGCTGATCCCGAGTGCGGCAGCGACGTCCCGCGGCTCGGCGCCGTGCAAGACCAGGCGCTGCACAGCACGGTGGAACGCCGCCCGGGCAACCTCGGCTTCGTGCTCGGCATGGATCAGCCGCTGCTGGGCCTGCCGGGCCTCGGCCAGCCACTCCTCATCCACATTGCCACAGTAGCGAGGTGCTGAGGCACAACGCCCGTGACAGCGGCCTCCCGGCCAGCTGAGACGCCCGATCAGTCCGTCCCCAGGCCCGAGACGCTGTGGGCGCCCGCCGTTGACCCCGCCCCAGGCGCCGACGTTCACTTAGGGCTAGCCGCAAGCCAGTACAGGACTACACCTGGCCCCGGGAGGATCGCATCATGGCACGGTCGAGCGGAAACCCTTTCTTCACCAACTTCGCTACCTATGACGCGCCGTTCCCGACGAAGGTCCGCCTCGCGCTGGCGAACAGCTGGCGGAAGATACGCACCGGATCAAGCTGCTGCGGGAACCCGGGGCAGCCGGGCTGTTGACAGCCGGCCCAGGGGCCCCGTGAGGGTCCGGACGACCACGACCACGACCACGACCACCCTCACCACCACGACGGCGAGGCTGGCTGATGCTCGGTTAGGGGCGTCGCCCTTGTTGCTGCTCGCGCAGTGCACGATGACCCCGGCCCCCTCCACCGCGGACCCGATTCCCTGGCCGGTGAGCAGGTCACCGGCCACGAACTCGGTGCCGTCCCCGGGCGGATGGCTGCGTCGGCTCAGGCACGGCTTGGATCAAGATCTTTAGATGCGGGCGGGGGCGGAGCCTGGTCCGCGGCGCGCTCCAGGTTCTCGGCCATCCGCTGCAGAACCCGCAGGGTCCCGAGGTAGTCCTCTTCGGTCAGGCCGGTGATGAACGTGGCGCGGACGCCGCGCACCTTCTTTTCGACTGTTGCATGCCCAGCCTGGCCGGCGGGCGTGAGCGAGTAGCGCCCGGCGTCGTCCTGGGTGAGCCAGCCCCGGCGGGTCAGCTCGCAGATGACTTCGTGCAGGGTGATCGCGCCGGGGCCCCAGAAGGGACGTATCGCCTCGCTAAGCCCGGCTTCCTCCTGCGGGGACTCGCGTAGCACGTTCATGATCTGCCAGTGCCGCCGGGTGAGCTTCTCTTCGGCGAAGGTCCGCTCCGCCGCGGCCTCGATGAGATCGTCGAGATGCTTAAGCCAGTAGCCGATGGGCCGATTCATCTCCATGTCCTTTCACATCTAGATGTCTTTTAACAACTAGCTGTCCTGGAGCATATACTTGATGGTCGTGGAGCGCAACAGCGATGAGCACGTCGAGGCGGTGGAACGCGCCATGGTGGCCATCCGCCGCAGCCAGAACCGGCGCACCCTCGCGCGCCTGGTCGCAGCACGCCAGGGCGCCAGGCCCGGCGGCGGGCGCGGGACGGCGGCGGACGGTGCGGGCGGCGCGGTCGCCGATGTGCTGGACGTCATCGAGGAAGCCGAGGAGACGGGCGGGCGGGCGACCGTCACCAGCGTGGCCGCCGCCCTGAGCATCGACCAGCCGCGCGCCAGCAAGCTGGTCGCCGCGGCCGTGGCGGCAGGGCTGGTGCGGCGCGAGGCCGATCAGGCCGACGGCCGCCGCGCCCTGCTGGTGCGCACACCAGCCGGGCAGCACCTGTCAGCGGAGGCACATGCCTTCCGGCGGCAGGTCTTCGGCGAGGCCATGGCCGGCTGGCCAGCGGCCGACCGCGCCGAGTTCGCCCGGCTGCTCGCCCGGTTCGTGGAATCCCTGGCCACAGTGACCCGATGACGATCTCTGGGCTTCCGCGGTGACGATTCCGACCCTGCTTACCATGGATCGGCGGCGGCCCGGCGGCTAGCGTTCTGAATCGTGAGCGCGGAACACGTCGAGGCACGGCCGGGCGCCTATGCGGACTCGGTGACGCTGATGCAGGCCAGCACGGACGTGCGGAAGGCCGACGGGGTCGAGGCGGCGCTGATCGCCATGGCCACCGAGCTGAACCTCGGCCTACTCGCCGAGATGGGGTTCGCTGCGCCGCCGCAGGCGGGCCCGAACGACCTGCTCATCGCCGTCCGCGCCACGGACAACGCCGCGCTGGCGGGCGCGCTCGTTGCCGTCGACACCGCCCTGGCGCCGCGCCCGGCCCCGCACGACGGCGCCGCCGCGCAGCAGCCCCCGCGCACGACCGCGGCGGCGGTCAGGCTGGGCGGGCCCGGGCTGGTGCTGGTCTCGGTGCCGGGACGGCACGCGTTCGCCGAGGCGATGGACGCGCTCGACGCCGGCTGCGACGTCATGATCTTCTCCGACAACATGCCGGTCGAGCAGGAGATCACGCTCAAGGACATCGCCGCGGAGCGGGGCCTGCTGGTGATGGGCCCGGACTGCGGCACGGCCGTCGTCGGCGGGGTGGGCCTGGGCTTCGCGCACACCCTCGCCGCGGGCGAGATCGGGCTGGTCGCCGCCTCCGGCACCGGCGCGCAGCAGGTGCTGAGCCTGCTCGACGCGGCCGGGGCCGGGGTGAGCGCGGCGCTCGGCGTCGGCGGGCGTGACCTGTCAACGGCGGTCGGCGGCCGGTCGGCCCGCGCCGCCCTCGCGGCGCTGGACGACGATCCCGCCACGAGGCTCATCGTCGTCATCTCCAAACCGCCCGCCCCGCAGGTCGCCGCGGACCTGCGCGCGTATGCAACGGGCCTGTCCACGCCGGTGCAGTTCGCGTTCGTCGCCCTGGGTGAGCCGGACCTCACCGCCGCCACCGAGGCCGCGCTCGCCGCGACCGGAAGGCAGGTCCCGGCCTGGCCGCACTGGCCGGGCGCCGCGGTCACGCCCCGGCCCGGCGCGCTGCGCGGCCTGTTCGCGGGCGGCACGCTCTGCACCGAGGCGATGGTCATCGCCAGCGAGCGGCTCGGCCCCATCCGCTCGAACATCCCGCTGCGGCGGGAGTGGCACCTCGGCGCGCGCGCGCCCACGCACGGCCACATGATGATCGACTTCGGCGACGACGAGCTCACCGTGGGCCGGGCGCACCCGATGATCGACCAGTCGCTGCGGCTGGAACGCCTCGCCGCCGAGGCGGCCGACCCGGCCACCGCCGCGATCCTGCTCGATGTGGTGCTCGGCCACGGTGCCCACCCGGACCCGGCGTCGGAACTGGGACCGGCCATCGCCGCCGCCCGGGAGCGAAGCGGGGCGGCGGTCGTCGTTTCGCTGATCGGGGCGGCCGGCGACCCGCAGGATCCCGGCCGGCAAGCCCGGGAGCTGCAGGCGGCCGGGGCGCATGTCTTCGCCAGCAACGCCCAGGCGGCGCGGTTCGCGTGCGCGGCGATTGCGGGCCGGCCATGACCGATCTGCTGCGCCGTGAGCCGCACGTGATCAGCGCCGGGCTCGGCCTGCTCGCCGACGCCGCCGAGTGGCAGGCCGCGCGGGTGACCCGGGTCGACTGGACGCCCCCGATGGCGGGCGTCGAGGAGGACCTCGTCACCGTCCTGGCCGACCCGCGCCGGGCCGCCGCGAACGCGCTGGCGGTGGAGCGGATGTTCGCGGCCCGGGCGCAGCTGGTGGACGCCCTGCCCGCCCGGGACGCGCTGGGCCTGCGGCCCGGCCAGTTCCTGCACGCCGGGCCGCCGATCGGCTGGGACCGCGCCTCCGGCCCGCTGCGCGGCGCACTCATGGGCGCGGCGGTGTTCGAGGGCCTCGCCGCCGACCCGGACGCCGCCGCGGGCATGGCCGGGCGGGGCGAGTTCGCGCTGGCGCCCTGCCACGCCCGCCGCGCGGTGGGCCCGATGGCCGGGGTGGTCTCGCCGTCCATGTGGGTTTTCGTCCTGGAAGATCCCGCGACCGGGCAGCGGGCCCACTGCTCGCTCAACGAGGGCCTGGGCAAGGTGCTGCGGTACGGCGCCTACTCGCCCGACGTGATCGACCGGCTGCGCTGGATGTCGTCCCTGCTCGGGCCGCTGCTGCAGGCCGCGGTGCGCGGCCACGGGCCGGTGGACGTCAGCGCGATCCTGGCCCAGATGGTGCAGATGGGCGACGAGGCGCACAACCGCAACCGGACCGGCACGCTCATGCTGCTGCGGGACCTGCTGCCATCCATGATCGCTTCCGGCTTCCCGTCGGCGGACGTGGCCGCGGTTGCCGCCTTCATCGGCGGCAACGACCACTTCTTCCTCAACCTCGCGATGCCGGCGTGCAAGCTCGCCCTCGACGCCGCCCGCGACATCCCGGGCTCGACCATGGTGGTGGCGATGGCCCGGAACGGCACCGATTTCGGCATCCAGGTCTCGGGGACGGGGGATGCGTGGTTCACCGGCCCGGCGCTCACGCCCGAGGGCCTGTACCTGGGCGATTACGGGCCCGAGGACGCCAACCCCGACATCGGGGACTCGGCGATCACGGAAACGGCGGGCCTGGGCGGCTTTGCCATGGCCGCGGCCCCCGCCATCGTCCGGTTCGTCGGCGGCACGGTCGCCGACGCGCTCGCCACCACCCGGCGCATGTATGAGATCACGCTGGCCGAGCACCCGCTGTTCCAGGTGCCGGCGCTCGACTTCCGCGGCACCCCGGCCGGGATCGACGCCACCCTGGTCGCGCGGACCGGCATCCTGCCGCAGATCAACACCGGCATGGCGGGCAAGGTCGCGGGCACCGGGCAGGTCGGTGCCGGGCTGGTCACCCCCCCGGCCGGGATCTTCCCGGCGGCGCTGCGCGCGCTCGCCCGGGTGGTCTCCGCCACCGGTGCCTGACGCCAGCCATAAGCCGGGCGCTGAAATCACGTCTTCGCAGTCACAGCGCTGACCGAATTGCCGCATGACATCCGGGTTTCCGGGGCAGAATCCCAATCGTACGGGTGCGTGCCGGGGCACCGCGGCCGATGAACGATGAATGGCTGCTTGAAGAGGGCACACTCAACCCGGGGGGGCTCATGACGACGACGCTGGTATTCATGCATGGCCGGGGGCAGGAGTTTAAGAATCCGGCCGAACTGGAACGGAAATGGCGGGCAGGCCTGGCCGCGGGTCTCATCAAGGCCGGCATGCCGCCACTGGCCGATGTGCCGGTGGTCTTCCCGTTCTACGCCAACCTGCTCTATCAGATCACCGCCCAGGTCGCGCAGGACCCGATCGAGCTGGAGGCGCTGCCGGCCGGCCGCGATGAGGCCGGCCCGCTCCACCCAGACCTTCCCGAGGACGTTGGCCGGCTGGAGCGGGAGCTGCTGGCGAACATGGCCGACGCCGTGGGCGTACCGGCGGGCGGGGAGGAGGCGTTCCGCGTCGACCGCCTGCTGTCCTGGGGCGCGGCGCGCGACACCCTGACCTGGGTCGCCCGGCACACGCGGGTCGACCAGGCGATCATCGTTGAGAATCTCCGGGATGTCGCCGTCTACCTGACCCGGGCCCGGAACCAGGTTCTCGACCTGGTCAAGAACGCTATCCCCCCGGCTGTGCCGATCGTCCTTGTGTCGCACAGCCTCGGCACGGTGGTCGCGCGCGACCTGCTCGATGACGCCGGGCTAAGTGAGCGCGCGGCATTCTGGGTCACCGCTGGCTCACCGTTGGGCCTGGACGCCGTCCAGAAGAACCTGCTCACCAAAGGCCCCCACAACCCCGGTGTGGACTGGCTGACCGCTTATGACGTGCACGACATCGTGGCCCTCGGTCATCCGCTGCGGCCCACCTGGGGCACCCCGCTGCGCGACATCGAGGTGAACAACGGAGATTCGCCCCACTCGATCGAGCGGTACCTCAATCACCCCGAGGTTGCCGAGCCCATCGGCACCGCGGTCCAGGCGGTTCTCCCCGCACCGTAAAGGTTGCGGATACAACGACATGAGGGGGCAGGAATGAGTTCGTTGGGCGAAGCATCCGACCAGCAGCGCGAGACCACGGCGGCGCGGGTCGAGGCGAGGACCAGCCAGCGCCGGCAGAGGATTAAGGCGATCAAGGCCGGCCGGCTCGTGCAGGCGGATGAGCCGATCCGGATCGCGTCGCGGATCGACCGTCTCAGCCGCTACTACCCGGGCGTCCGCCCGGTCAGCCCGTCGGCCCTCGAGGCCAACAACCGCAAGGCCGTCACGGCCGCCGGTGCGGTGCTGGAGCGCATCATCAACACGCCGGATTTCGTCGACGTCCGCTATCTGGAGGCTGGTATCCGCGCTTCCCACGCGGTGGGCCGGGTCGACATCCGGGACCACGCGGGCCGGGTGGTCGGGTTCGGGACAGGATCTCTGGTGACCTCCCGCCTGCTGCTGACCAACCACCACGTGCTACCCGACGCCGAGACCGCCGCCGCGAGCGAGATCGAGTTCAATTTCGAGGATGGCATTGACGGCCAGCCGCTCCAGCCGAGGCGCTTTCCGCTCGATCCGGCAGCCTTCTTCCTGGCCGACCAAGGGCTCGACTTCGCTCTCGTCGCGGTGGGCGCGAGTCCTCCGGAGCTCATGCCGTTCGGGTTCAACCCGGCGATCAGCGCGGAGGGCAAGGCCATCGCGGGAGACTTCGTCACCATCGTGCAGCACCCTGAAGGCCAGAAGAAGCAGGTGGCGCTCCGGGACAACCGGATCGTCGACGTGTTCGACGAGTTCCTCCACTATGAGGCCGACACGCAGCCGGGGTCTTCGGGCTCGCCGGTCTTCAACGACCAGTGGGAACTGGTGGCCCTTCATCACGCGAGCGTGCCCGCACCGGAGCACCCCGAACTCGGCAAGTTCGTCAACGAGGGAATCCGGGTCAGCCGCCTGCTCGCGTTCATCGGTGCGCAGAACTACACCGCCGGGCAGCGGGCGGTGGTATCCCCGCTCCTGGCATCCGGGCCCACGCCCGCGCCAGCGGCCCCGGCCGCTGCTTCCCCGGCCGGAGGCGCCAGCCCCCCCACGAACGGCTCTGGCCGCGAACAGGCGGCCGCGTCTCCCGCCAGCGTCACCGTTCCGCTAGTGATCACGATAGGGGTCGGGGACCGCCCTGCGGGCGCGACCATCGCCGCGGGTGCGCGCGACGAGGCCGTCACCATCGACCCCGACTACGCCGACCGGCAGGGATATGACCCCCAGTTCCTGGGGGGCGGGGCCCAGGAGGTGGCGCTTCCGGCCCTCTCGCCAGAGCTCGTGCCGCTGGCCGCGATCAACAGCCTGGCCAACGGTGAGCCGCGTTATGTCCTGCCCTACCACCACTTCAGCGTGGTGCTGAACAAGGACCGCCGCCTGGCGTTCTACACCGCCGTGAACATCGACGGCGCCTCGGGTCTGCGGCTGCGGCGGGAGCCTGACCGCTGGTCCTTTGACCCGCGGGTGCCACCAGACCAGCAGACGGGCGAGCCGGTCTACCGGGACAACCCGCTCGACCGGGGCCATCTCGTCCGCCGCCTCGATCCCGCGTGGGGCCCGTCCGCCGCTGCCGCAAAGACCGCCAACGATGACACCTTCCACTTCACCAACTGCACTCCCCAGCATCACGACTTCAACGCCGGCCAGACCCTGTGGGCAGGCCTGGAGGACTACATCCTGGAGAACGCCGAGAATCTCAAATTCCGGGTAAGCGTGTTCACCGGCCCCGTGCTCGCGGCGGATGACGACCAGTACCGGGGGGTGCAGCTGCCGCGCCAGTTCTGGAAGGTGGTTGCCATGGTGAAACAGGGCGGCGAGCTGTCGGCCACTGCTTACCTGCTCAGCCAGGAGCAGCTGATCAAGGGACTGGAGATTGCGCCGGAGGCATTCTCCTATGGCGCGTACCTCACCTATCAGATCCGGGTGCGGCAGATCGAGGACCTGACCGGGCTGTCCTTCGGGTCGCTGGCCGGTGCCGATCCGCTCGGCCGGGAGGAGGCCGCTATCTCCGTCCGGGAGGTGCGGCGCGCCGAGGAACTCCTGCTGTGACCCGTGGGAGGACTGCCGTAATGTGTAAACAGGCTTACTCTCTTCGGACAATTCAGGCGCCGAGGGCCAGGAAAGAGTGCGCGGTCGCGTGGGCCAGCGGGTCGCTGCTGACCGCCTTGCGGGCGGTCAGTGCTGCCCGCCGCATTCAACGGCATAAAGGCCGCAAACGAAGTTGGTCCGGAAATGGATGCCTTCCACGCCGGGCAGGTCACCCTGACCTTCGGCCGATCCACAGCCTGTGGGTAACTGGCCCGGGGCCCACGGGACTGCGCGGTAGGATCTGTGCTCCCTGTGGACAGTCACGTCCGCTGACCGGCGAGCGGTCTGGGGCCTGAGCCGCCCGGGGGCCGGCCGCACCTGTGGGCAGCGCAGGTGCGATGCTGGGGGATTCAGTTCGCCCGCGCCGCCCGCCAGTATCGTCGGGACGGGCTTCCGTAATGCCGTAAGTACTGCAATACTGCGTTGATGACGGCACTCAGCGTCGCCCTGCTCAACCTCAAGCCGGGCACGGGCAAGACCACGTCAGCGGTCTGGCTGGCACACATCTTCGCCCAGGCCGGCAAGCGTGTGCTCCTCGTCGACGCGGACCCGTCAGGCAGCGCCCTGGAGTGGTCCGACCTCGCCGCCATGGACCCGAGGCTGCCGCCCAGGACCGCGTTCCCGTTCCGGATCGTGGCCCTGCCCTCTCGCGGCCTGCACCAGCGCGTGCCCGAGATCGCCTACGCCGACGACGTGGTGATCATCGACGCTCCCCAGCTGGAGGACCACGCCAGTATCGCCCGCTCGGCGATGCGCTACGTGGACGAGATCCTGATCCCGTGCGCCCCCAGCCCCATCGAGATCAACCGCACCACGCCGGTCCGGGACGAGATCGGCGAGGTCGAGGCGGTCCGTGACCGGCCCGCCCGGGCGGCCGTTCTGCTGAACCGGTGTATCGCCCGCGCGCACTCGACGGCGAACGCGCGAGAGGCACTGGAGGGCCTAGGCTATGACGTGCTGCGGACGGCGGTGCCGAGGCTAGAGGTTTACGCCCAGAGCTTCGGCATGCCGGTTCCCGAGACAGGCCGCGACGTATGGCGCGGCGTGGCCCACGACCTCATCGAGCGATGCGTCCCTCTCGGGAAGGTGCCGTCATGACCACAGAGCTGGAAAGGCGGAAAGCGCAGATGGCGGCGGCCGCGGCCAGGCGCACCGAACCCGACGCCCGCCCGGCCGGCCAGACCGCGGTCCGCTCAAAGCCGGTGAGGGTCACGCTCGACCTGAGTCCCGAGCTTCACCGGCAGCTCACCCGGTGGGCGCACTCGGCCGCGGTCGAGCTCGACGTGCCGCGCGTCGCTCTCGCGGACATGGTGCGGGCGATGATCCGGGTCACCATGGAGAGCCCGGACGAGGTCATGGAGCAGCTTCGCCGGGATCGGGAGCAATAGCCCGGAGGAGTGTGAACGGCATACATCTACGGCCCGGGCGGCCCCTGCTGGCCGCCGGCGCCCGCCCCTGGGCCGGCGCGCTACTGGCCTGCTGCGCGGCCCTGGTCGCGGTGCTCGGCGTGCTGTTCGCACACCAGGCCAGGGCGGACGGGCTCGATCACGCAATCGACTCGCAGGTCATTGCCTGGCTAGGCGGCCATCGCGGCCTGCTGCTGTGGCTGGCCGCCCCGGGCTCGCTGATCCCGGCGGGCGTCCTGTGCGCGGCCATCATTGCCGCCTGCCTGCTCACCGGCCGGCTTAACGGCGCCGTGCTCGCCGCGGCGGCCGTTCCCGTCGCCGTCGGCCTGGACGAAGTCCTGCTCAAGCCCCTGGTCCACCGCACGTATTGGGGCAACGTCGTCTACCCGAGCGGGCACACCACAGCCGTGTTCACGCTTGCCGCGACGGTCACGGTGCTGCTTCTCGGCCCGCCGCGGCCGGCGAAGGCAGCGGCGCTGCGCGTGCTGATCCCGGTGGCGGCGTGCGCGCTGGGGGTGGTCGTTGCCATCGCCGTCATCGGCCTGCAATGGCACTACTTCACCGACACCGTGGCCGGCGCCGCCGTCGCTATCGGAACGGTCTGCGGGCTCGCGCTCCTGCTGGACCGGCCGGCCGCCCGGCGGTGGCTCGCGTGGGCCAGCCGCCAGCCGCCGGCACAGGAACACCAGGGCCACACGGCGCGGGCCGGTACCGGGGCATCGCGCTGAGCTTCAACGAAGGTGGCGAGTCGCCTACGGCAGCGCCGCGCCAGATGAGCCTCACGTCATGCCCGTGGGACCTCTTTCCCTTGGGAGAGTGCCATGACTCATAACACTTGAGCCATGATGCTTGACTTCTGAGTACCGCGCTGCCAGTCTCTCCTCGTTACCTTACGTCAAGTACACTTGGTACTTACCAGAGGTACGGTACGCCAGGTCGGCTCTTGCCGGCCTGCCCGGACGATCCGTAGTTGCATCGTCGCAGTGAGGTAAGCCGGTGCGTGCACGTGGTCGGTGACCGAAGTCCAACTCTCCGCCGCCGGGAGCTGGCCAGCCAGCTGCGCGACTTGCGCAAGCAATCGGGCCGCACGGTTGAGGACGTGGCGCGGGAGTTGCTGTGCTCGCCGCCGAAGATCAGCCGCATCGAGACGGGGGTGCGCCCGGCCAGCCTGCGCGACGTCCGCGATCTTTGCACCATTTACGGCGTCGATGACTCGCTCCGGGACCGGTTGATGACCCTGGCCCGGGAGGCGAAACAGCAGGGGTGGTGGAACAGGTACGAAGATATCCTTATTGACAGGCTTATCGGGCTGGAGATCGAGGCCGCGCAGATCAGTTCTTACGAGTCCTGCGTGATTCCGTGGATGTTCCAGACGAGAGAGTACGCTCGGGCGGTTATCAGGGGAATTCTGCCACGAATCGCCGACCATATTCTGGACGAGCGCGTAGCAGCCAGGCTCACGAGGCAGGAGATAATTACCAGGGAATCACCGCCGCACTTCTGGTCCCTGGTGGACGAATCGGCGCTCCGCCGCCGCGTGGGCAGCAACCAGATTATGCGCGACCAGCTTAAGGGAATGGTTGAGCTCGCCACCATTCCCAACATTACACTGCAGGTGGTTCCGTTCAGCCTGGGAGCGCATCCGGGCCTGGATAATACATTTACGCTCCTGGAATTCCAGTCTGCCCAGCCTCCAGTGGTCTTCATAGAGAATATGGCTGGGACCCTGTATCTGGAGCGCGCATCAGACGTCGACAGGTACAAAGAAGCCTTAATGCACCTGCGTGCGGGTGCCCTCGACCCCGAAGGTTCCATCTCACTAATTGAACGGGCTAGGGAGACTTTCGCAGCCTGAAAGCAGGCTGATCCGTCTTCCTCAAAACACACCAAAGGAGGTGTGGCGTTGTCAACTTCTACCTCAGAGCAGGACTCCTGGCGTACTGCCACGATGAGCGGGGGCGGAAACTGCGTACAGGTTAAATCAAAGGATGGCATGATTATCCTCGGGAATTCGAGGCTCGCTGACGGCCCGTTCCTCTCTTATACCCGCGATGAGTGGGTCGCGTTTCTGGACGGGGCAAAGAAGGGCGAGTTTGACGACCTTCTTTAGGGCTAAACATCTTCAATGGTGGGTGTTACAGAAGGGTGCAAGATCGAGCCCGGTGCTGGCGAGGAAGCCTTCGAGGAGGCCGGGCCGGTACTGCATCCGCTTGAGCCTGGTCTTGACCAGCGCGGTGAGCTGGCTGA
>WNFX01006293.1_pt1 | contig 12915 bp, 13 predicted proteins | sample 5400111 | NCBI WGS metagenome assembly WNFX01 (sample SAMN13153363, study PRJNA577476) | soil metagenome | isolation source: 40 cm soil or saprolite under grassland replicate 1 | place: USA:California | collected 2016-06-15
CATTGGAAGGAAATTTATTGTCCCAAAGTTCCTGCGTCAGGTATTGCAAAAATGAATTCAATCCTTCATCCATCCATGTCCATTGGCGTTCATCGCTGTTAACGATCATTGGAAAAAAGTTATGGCCGACTTCATGAATGATCACGAGAATGGCGCTGTTCTTAGCTCCTTCTGAATAGGTGCCGTCTTTTTCTGCTCTTCCCGGGTTGAAACAGATCATAGGATACTCCATACCACTGCGGGCTTCCACACTTTGAGCAACAGGATATGGATATGGAAACGTAAAACTCGAATAGGTTTTTATTGTATGAGCGACAGCTTTTGTGGAGTATTTTCGATAAATAGGATAAGCTTCTTTTCCATAATAACTCATACACATCACTTTCTTCCCTTCCACCCAGGCAGGCATGCCATCCCATACAAATTTTCTTGATGATCCCCACGCAAAATCACGGACATTATCTGCTTTGAATATCCATGTTTTCTTTTGGGTGCTTTTGGCTTTTTCTCTTGCCTTTGCTTCATCCAACGTAACTATTTCTACTGGCTCCTTCGCATTTTGAGCTTTTTGCCACCGTGCAAATTGTGCAGGAGATAAAACTTGCTCGTAGTTCTGTCCTTCGCCGGTTGCACCAACCACATGATCAGCAGGCACAGTCATCGCTACTTTAAAATTCCCAAAACAAAGTGTGAATTCACCTGTTCCTGTGAACTGGTGATTTTGCCAACCCTGGTCATCGCTGTACATGCACAAACGCGGATACCATTGTGATATCGTAAAAATATGATTTCCATCTTCAGGGAAATATTCATAACCTCCACGGCCGAATCGCACCGTTCTATCAGTGATCTTGTAGTTCCATTCGAGTTTCAGCACATATTTTTGACCGGGCTTCAATGCCACTGGAAGTTCTACCCGCATCATTGTTTTGTTGATAAGATGCTGAAGAGGCGCACCGGCAGCATCAGTTAATTTCAAAATATTAAAACCATAGCCATTATCAGAGTACCTCTCTTGCAACCTGTCGATCTGTTGATCAGTCATCTGGCGCGGAAGAGGATTGTTGTTTTGATAATTAGCGTTATTTACGGAACTCTGCACATTCTCATCTAACTGGAACCATAAATAGGGCAACGCATCGGGTGAATTATTATAGTAAGTGATCGTTTCGCTGCCAGATAATTTCAGGTTCGGTTCATCCAGCTCACATTTGATATCGTAATCAACCCGCTGTTGCCAGTATTTAGATCCCGGAGCGCCACTGGCAGTGCGATATTCATTGGGCGTTGGCAAAATAGTTCCTAATTGTTCAAACTTATTGCCGTGATTTGAAACCGAATTATTCTGAATATCCTGCGCCTTCAAACTAAAGACAACAAAGCATACACAGAAAATAAAGAATAGTTTTTTCATTGTTATTTTATTTATGTAATCAAGGTTTATAACTCTTCTATACAAGTTCTTTATGAACATTGTAACTCGTTGTGCCCTTCGTGTCCATTTTCCAGGTCACAAAGGTCACGAAGGAAACGCAATGAGTACAAAGCAAGCGCCATGCGTTGTTACTGCCGAAACATCACCCACTTATTAGAAGACTATTCAGTTTTTTCGCTTGTCATCGATTCCGCTTTACACTAACAAGAAGCTAGGGTATTCTATTCATTGAACAAACAAAAAAGAAATCGCCAGGACGATGATCACTACTACAATTTGCCCCGCTTCCAGTCCTACATTGAAACCAAATAAACTCCATCCGATGCTTTGATCTTTTGCCAAAATGTAGCGCAATTTATTTGCAAAACCCATCCCATGTATCAATCCAAAAAAAAGAGCTAAAAAATAATTTATGCGTATTGATCTTGGTGTAAAATTTTTCTGAAAGAGATTTGATATGGCTGTTAAAACAATGGTACAGGGAATTAAAAACTCGATCCAGTTGGACGGAAAATGAATGACATTAAAAATAGTTAAGGCTAAAGTTAAGGAATGACCAATTGTAAATGCCGTAACAAGAACTAAGACCTGTTTCCACTCTTTAAGTAAATAAATAGCAGCCAGTGCTAATATGAAAAGCTGGTGGTCCAAAGCGTCCCAGCTAATGATATGTTCCCATCCCAGGCTAAAATAAAAACCAAAATCGCTCATAATAGTTTTCTCAGTGCTGCTTGTGGAATAACAGTAATTTTAACGCTTTCGGCAAACAGCGGTTCAAAATAATCCAGAGTTTTGTAAATGAAAAAATAATTCTTTCAATGGCAGCATCGGTATATAAATGGCTTAATATTTTTTTCTTCCTTCCTTTTTTACAATTTGGGAGTTACGGATCAAATGCTTTTTCAAAATTCCACCTTCAGGGGGGTAGGGGGCTTCATCCATATTATATAAGTGTTGTGGAAATAAATCACAATGCTGCTGATAAAACTCTTGAGATTAGTTGCAAGATATTTACCAATGATTTTGAAACGACACTTGAGAAAAACTATAAATCAAAAGTTGATCTCTCCAATCCAAAAGATAAGGCCGTCACTGACAACTGGATAAATGATTATATCAAAAAACATTTATTGATCAAAGCAGATGGTAGAAATGTGAATCTTTCTTACCTGGGTTTTGAAAAAGAAGAAGAAGCTATATACAGCTATTTCCAGGCGGACAACATTACCAGTGTAAAAAAGATCGATGTTATCAATTCAATTCTCCATGATTTCTCGGATCAGCAAATTAATATTATTCATTGCGTGGTAGGAGGGAAGAGGCAAAGCACAAAACTTGATTATCCCAAAACTGAAGCCAGTTTTGCCTGGTAAGCGCAGATCAATTTACTGCTAGGTTTCCTGAGATTTAGTCTTATATTTGTACTTAAATAAGTACTTATATGCGGGTGGTGAATTTTACAGAGTTTCGGAATAATCTTGCTGAAAGCCTGAATGTAGTCAATGATGATGGGGACATTGTGGTTGTATCACGAAGTAAAGGAAAGAATGTGGTAGTAATGAGCCTGAAAGAATACAATTCAATTCAGGAAACATTACATTTATCCAGCACAACCACCAACAGGAACAGGCTTGACATGGCTATTTCAAATATGAAGGCCGGAAAATTCCTGAAAAAAAAATTAATTGAGAAGTAATGGACCTGGCATGGGATGTTAATGCGTGGGAGGATTATCTGTATTGGCAGGAAAATGATAAAAAAGTACTTCACCGTATCAATGAATTAATAAAGGATTGCATACGAAATCCTTTTAAAGGAATTGGTAAACCAGAACCACTAAAAGGGAACTATGCCGGGTGCTGGAGCAGAAGAATAACTGATGAAAATCGCTTAGTTTATACTATAAAAGATAAACGCCTGCATATTCTTCAATGCCGTTTTCATTATGATAAATAATCTTTTCGGAATAGAGATAAAAATCTAAGAATAGTGTCGTACAGTTAGTTTCATTTAGCAAATTAAAATATTAGTCTTCCATTTCACTCTTTATTTCTTTACTTGCTATTACCAAAACTTTATCAATACGATGTCCATCCATGTCAATAATTTCAAACTTGAAACCCCTCCATTCCATTTTATCACCCGTTTGCGGAATACGTTCTAACTCGTGAAGAATAAATCCTGCCAACGTATCAAACTCATGCTCGCCTTCATTCATCCAATCCGCCTTGTTGAAATAAGAAAGAAAATTATAAAAAGGAATCTGCCCATCAACCAGATAAGAGCCGTCATCTCGTATCTTAATTCCATAATCCTGGATATCCGGTTCGGGGATATCACCCACAATCGCTTCCAGAATATCGTTAAGCGTGATCATTCCTAAAATAGTTCCATACTCATCTACTATAAATGCAGAGTGCAATTGCGATTCTTTAAATTTTTCCATTACCTGGTAGGCGGAATTATTTTCAGGAACAAACAGTGCTGGTTTCATCAGGTCTTTAAATAGAGTGGAGTCATCGGCTACATAGAGATCTTTAATGGAAACGATTCCTTTCAGTTGATCAATATCACCATCGCAGATCGGATAAATGGAGTGACGTTCACTAATGATCTTTTGTTTCATCTTTTCTTCATTATCCTCCAGGTTGAACCAGACAATATCGCTGCGATGAGTCATGAGGGATGTGATATTTCTATCGCCCAAATGAAAAACACGTTCAATGATCTGCTGTTCGGCCTCGTCAATAGTACCGGCTTCTGTTCCTTCTGTCACCATGGCTTTAATTTCCTCTTCAGTTACCACATCGGATTGAGACCGCTTTATTTTAAATATGGCAAAAAACAGGTTGCTTATAAAATTTAACAGCCATACTATCGGGTGGGTTGCCTTAGCAAATACACGCATTGGTCCTGCTACAAGCTTTGCAATTTTTTCCGCCTTTAATAAAGCAATTCTTTTAGGTATTAGTTCACCAAAAATGATAGACAGAAAAGTAACAAGAATAACAATGATAGTGGTTGCTATAGTGGCGGCATAAGGTCTTAGAATTTCAATTTTTTCAACAACAGGCTGAAAAATTTTTCCAAACCTTTCACCCGAGTACACACCCGTAAGAATAGCAATGAGTGTAATCCCAATTTGTGCAGCAGATAAAAATATTTCTGGGCTATTGGAAAGATCGAGTGCTTGTTTTGCTTTGCGGTCACCTTTTTCCGCCTGGCTTTCAAGACGGGCTTTACGTGCAGAAACCAACGCAATTTCAGACATCACAAATAAACCATTCAGGAACACCAGGAATAAGAGAATGATAATATCCATTAAGAGGTAATAGTTGGTTGTGTACCGAAGTTAGCGAATCCAAACTTTTTATTGAAAAACATCGCCATGAACAAACCAAATAAAATACCAAGGATTGCTCCGCAAATGACATCAAGTGGATAATGTATACCCACATATATCTGTGCATACGCGATTGAAAAAGCCCATAACCATGCAAGCCATGACCATTTTGGTATATAATTTCTCAGTGTGAAATAAAAAAAAGTTGCCAATCCAAAATGATTGGCTGCGTGATTGGAAATAAAACTATAGCCTGCCGCGCAATCCTTAAGCAACAAACGGACAGAAGAGGCAAATACCGGGTCATCACAGGGGCGCAAACGTTCAAATACATGCTTGAAAACACGGGTGCCAACCATATCAGTTAAAGCAACGGTGCATAAAAAAAGAACGACCCACCACCACCAGTTACGTTTGAAATTGATAGCTACAAATACAAACAGGAATAAATATAAAGGCATCCAGAAAGCGGATTGCCGGAAAAAAAGAAAAATAAAATCAAAAAAAGAATTTGTCCATTGTCCATTGATCTTTTGAAATAACCAGCGATCAAATTGCTCAAGACCCTGCAATATGGTAAGTAAGTTATTCATTAGGTCGGTTGCAAATGTAAAGGATGTAAAAATTAACAGCCAATCGTTGTTGAAACGGTTGAAATTACCTTCTTTTGTACTTTTTTTTAAGAACGGGTAACAAGTTTACAAATCATTATGCTAATAAGATTAAAAATACCTAAGACCATTCTTTGGGTAATAAACCTGTTCTTTATTTTTTTGCTGATCTTTACTTTATTCAGGCTAACGACATTTTTTGCTTTTAAACCCAGAGATCTTTCTTTTGGTGATCTGCTACCTTCCTTCTGGCTGGGTGTTCGTTATGATCTTCGCTGGATCGCCATCATTCTTCTGCCCATAATTTTTTTCAGTCTTATCCCAAGGTTTTCGCCATTTTACTCTCCACAAAATAAAAAATGGTGGACCTGGTACCTGGCCATTATGACCCTTCTTACTTTCTTCTTTTTTGCAGCAGACTTTGGAAATTTTTCTTATAATAACACTAGGCTTGATGCAGGTGCCTTAAATTTTTATGAAGACAGTAAGATTGCTTTACAAATGCTTTGGCAAACCTATCCGATGACGTGGATGCTACTGGGATTAGTAATTGCCGTTCTTTTTTTCCGCTGGATGTTTCGTCGCAGTCATTGGACAGTGATAAGCAAAACCGATGGCTTAGGAATTCCTTATAAAAGGAAATGGTTTGTAATTGCTTCTATTTTGCTTGGGTTATTTGTTTACGGGAGCTTAAATTTTTCACCCCTTACCTGGAAACGTGCATTTGCTCTTCAGGATAATTTTAAATCATACCTGGCATTAAATCCTTTGCAGAATTTTTTTGCCACACTTAAATTTCGTCGTCCTGCTTATAATGAACCGAAGGCAAGAGAATATTTTCCATTGATGGCAGACTGGATGCAATTGCATAAAGCAAATAAATTCAGTTTCAGGCGACAAATCATGCCTGGCAGTAATTCAATAGAAAGTCATCCGAACATAGTCCTTGTCTTATGTGAATCGTTCAGCATGTATAAAAGCAGCATGAGTGGCAATCCTTTGAACACGACCCCCTTTTTTAATAAAATGTGTAACAATGGAATTTTTTTTGAACGCTGTTTTTCTCCTCACTATGGAACGGCACGGGGATTATTTGCCATCGTAACGGGGATACCCGATGCCCAGCTGTATAAATTTTCAACGCGGAATCCATTGGCTTTACAGCAGCATACTATCATCAACAGTTTTGAAGGATATGATAAATATTATTTTTTAGGAGGGAACCCAGAGTTCAACAATTTTGAGGGCTTACTACATAATATTAGTGGCCTCCAAATGATTACTGAGGGGAAATTTCATTCTCCCAAAGTAAATGTATGGGGTATCAGCGATAAAAATCTTTTTATTGAAGCAAATGAAAGATTGAAGAATGAGACGAAGCCTTTCTTTGCTATTATTCAGACGGCAGATAACCATCGTCCATTTATGATCCCCCCGGAAGATAGCGTTTTTCAAAAAGTGAATATTCCTGTTGATACACTGCACTATTATGTAGTTGAATCAATAAATGAGTATAATAGTTTTCGTGATTCTGATTATTGTTTTCAAAACTTTATGGAGACGGCTTCAAAAGAAAATTATTTTCACAATACTATTTTTGTTTTCGTGGGCGACCATGGAGTATCGGGTAACGCTAAAGCCACATATCCTGATGTGTGGACCAGTGAACGACTTACCGATGAACATGTTCCTCTTTTGTTTTATGCACCTTATTTACTGCATCCGCAAAGAAAAAAAGAAGTGGCTTCGCAAATTGACGTATTACCAACGATTGCCAGTATGATCCAGGAGCCTTATGTAAATACAACTTTAGGGAAAGACTTGCTGGATACTTCTCTAAAAAATCATTATGCTTTTATTATTAACCAGGATGGTACTATGGGGATGGTCACAGATAATTATTACTTCACCAAGAACATTAACTTTCCCGACGAACAACTTTTCCCAACAAATGGGAACAGGTTAAATTATAGCTGGCAGAATATAAAAGCGATTAAAGCAAAAATGTCCGGAGTTACGACCGCCTATTATGAAACAGCAAGATGGATGCTGATGAATAATAAGAAATAAGGTACAAGGCACAGGGATCACGGCCTGCAAATAATCTTGTTTCTTGGGCCTGGTTTCTTGTACTTTGATTCTTTTGCCGTGAATTTTATGTTAACGCATCAGTACTTCTTCCATCGCTATATAATTGGTTTGCTTTTCCAGGCTCATGATTACCTTCTTTTTTCCTTGACACAGTAATCAGTCTCGGCGTTTTTCTAACGTCATAAGGATCTAAATTATAGTCCCCAAAAATCTCCATCACCTGCATATTCTGATAAGAAAGCATATCAGTAAAATCGCCCAAAGAAAATTTAGCAATTTTTTCAGTATACTCTTCCGGAGTGATGAGCGAAGCATCAGTTACAATGATCTTTTTGTAAAAATGATGTTCATCATCCCAGCGGTGAATTTTATAAGAAGTGCCTGCGATGTTTTTTAGTTCGTTAGGTACCAGATGATCTTCGGCATAATGTACATTCAGATAATCGATCACGAAAATTCCACCCGGCTTTAAACTAGCGGTTATCGTTCTCATGGCATCGTCGTGTTCACGCTTAGTGGCAAAATATCCAAAACTTGTAAAAAAGTTGAATGCATAGTCAAAATAATTTATCCAAAATGGCAGACGCATGTCATGCACATAGAAATTTAAATTATCCTTTTCGAATTGTTTAGCATAGTCAATGCTGTTAAAAGAAAGATCAAACCCCGTCACATCAAAACCCATTTCAGCGAGCATGCGGCTATGGCGACCTCTGCCGCAGGCCACATCCAGTATACGGCTACCTGGTTGTGGCTGTAAAAAATCGATCAGTTTATGAATGCATGCTTTGGCTTCTTTCTCATCCCGTTCAAAATAAAGCCGATGGTAAAAAGGTGAATTAAACCAATCCCTGTACCATTCTTTTGCCGCTATTTTGGTCATTGCGATTTTTTCTTTAACAAATATCATTGATTTTGATCGATCAACTTTTGATTTATCTTAATTAAAATATTTATTTCTCCGTAATCAAAACATATACCTTTTCTATTCTTATTTTTGTTTTCCCGGATTAACCCAATATAATATTAACCTTAGAACTTATTGTTGTGGCATTGATCAAAAGTATTTCAGGAATCAGGGGAACAATAGGTGGAACACCAGGCACATCACTTACTCCCGTTGATATAGTAAAATTTACAGCTGCATTTGGAAGTATTCTTCAGCAAAGCAATCCTGTCAAAAGAACTCCTTCAAAGATCGTTATAGGTCGTGACGGACGTATGAGCGGAGAAATGATACGCAGTCTTGTCAGCAGCACTCTTATAAGTTTGGGTTTTGATGTTATTGATCTTGGGTTATCAACAACACCAACTGTTGAAATAGCCGTGAAAATGGAAAATGCGGATGGAGGAATTATTCTCACGGCAAGTCATAATCCAAAAGAATGGAATGCTCTGAAATTATTAAACAATCAAGGTGAATTTATTTCTTCAGAAACCGGAGCCAGTGTTTTAGAAAAAGCCGCCAGGGAAGATTTCATTTTTACTCCGGTAGAAAAATTAGGAACGATCATTACTGATGATACTTATTTACAAAAACATGTAGAAGCGGTGGCGAGCTATCCATTGGTAAATGCAAAGGCGATCAGTAAAAAAAACTTTAAAATCGTAGTGGATGCGATCAATTCAACAGGAGCCATTTTTGTACCTGCCTTGCTGAGGGCATTAGGTGTAACTGATATTATTCTTTTAAATAAAGAAGTAAATGGAAAATTCGCCCATAATCCGGAACCAGTACCTGAGCATTTATCAGGCTTAAGCAATGAAGTGATCAAACACAGGGCTGATCTTGGTATTGCTGTTGATCCTGATGTCGACCGTTTATGTTTTGTGTGTGAAGACGGAAGTATGTTCGGTGAAGAATATACCCTGGTAGCCGTATCAGATTATGTCCTTAAAAAAAAGAAAGGAAACACAGTCAGCAATATGAGCAGTACCAAGGCGCTCAAAGAAATTACTATTCAGCATGGTGGTGACTATTTTCCTTCCGCAGTGGGAGAGGTTAATGTAGTTAATAAGATGAAAGAGGTCAATGCAGTTATTGGTGGCGAAGGGAATGGCGGAATCATTGTTCCTGATTTTCATTATGGCCGTGATGCGCTGATCGGCATTGGACTATTTCTTTCACATTTGGCATTACAGGATAAATCGATCAAATCATTGCGCCAGGTTTATCCTGATTATTTTATTTCCAAAAACAAAATAGAATTGACAAATGGCTTTGATGTGAAAAATATTTTTGAAAAAATAAAAAAGAAATATAAGAATCATCCGGTAAATACCGAGGATGGATTAAAGATCGAATTTGACAACGATTGGGTACATCTCCGCACTTCCAACACTGAACCTATCATTCGCATTTATGCCGAAAGTGATTTTGAAACCAAGGCGAACAATATAGCTCAAAGATTAATGCAGGATATTAAGGAGTTCATGTAAAAAGAGCTCACCTACTGCCCTGTTTAAGAATGGCAAAAAATTAGCCTAATATCTTAGAAACAAAATCCGAATGCAGGCTGATCTTCATAAAAGCCGTAAGGCCTAAAATGATCCCTATTAAACTTACCGTAGAGGCAAAATAAAGCAACCATTTCTTTTGAGTAAGCGAAGTAATACCAAACATAGCGATTGAAATAGTCAGAAGCGCATCAGTCATGTCGAATTGATCATCAAACATATTTATATCGTCGTATTCCTCTTGAAATCCTTCCGCCTGTGTTTTTATTTCTGCTTTTTCTTTTTCATAGCGGTTAATTTCATCTTCATAACTCTTTTCCACACCAGGATTAACTGAAGCGGTTTGAAGCTTCAATAATTTCAAACTGTTTTCAGCTATGGATTCCTTGGTGCTTTTCGCCTGGAAATATGACCAGGAATCAATGGCATGGGCCTGTGCCTGTGACATGGCCTGTACAATATTTCCATCTTTTACATTACAGAGAGCCATAAAAGTTGCAGTGATGGCCACAAACAGGGCAACTTTTGAATTGATCTTAGATCTGCCAGCTGCCTCAATGGATTCCTGGATAGCGTCATTGATGTCAGTCATATAATTAAATGATTGATTTTTTATTTCTGGTCGGGGTAAACAAATCCTGTAGTTTGTTCTTTCATTTTTATGGGGCGTACTTCAACCCTTGCCGTTGCTCCAAACTCGAATTCGGGGTTTTGTTTTGCGATTGAAACAGCTTCATCTATATTATTGGCAAAAATGTGATAATAACCAACAATAACTTCTTTGGTCCTGGTATAAGAATTTTCTTTCCAATCCCCCTTTGTGCCTGAGATCATTTTACCTTCCCTGACAAGAGGCTGAGCTGATTTCAGTCTTCCCTTTTTTTTCAGATCGTCAATATAGTACTCACATGCTTTTAAAAATTGCTGATGTGTTTCCGCAGACCATCCCTCCTGGTGATCCCTTTCATTGCGGATGAGTAGCATGAATTCTTTCATAGATCTTTTATTGGTTTTAAAAAATGCTAAGTTTCCCGAATTATTTTTTATACTTAGGTTGATATAGTTGAACAGAAAAATCACCTGGCATTTCGAAATGAGTTACAAGTCCATAACCATGATCCTTGATCTTGCCTTTAAATTCTACGCCGCGTTCTTTTAATTCTTTTACAGTTTGTTCAATATCGTCGCAATAAAATGAAATATCGTGGGTGCCTGATGGTGCGCCATGCTGTTCATTGGAAGGGTGGCAGCCCATATCTGCTTCCGGCAGATCAAAGATCAGCCAGCCATTGCCCACGTCATTGGCTTTGAATTTAAGTTTATCACGCAAAAAATTTCTGAGACCGGTTGGGTCCGAAGTATAAAACATTGTATGAACACCTTTGATCATAATTACACTTTAAACTTTTAATTCATACTAAAGATAAAAAATTGTATGGAGTTAAGTCGTTCAGTTCTAACTCAAGGACAATATCTCGCAATAGCATTTGTGCTTTTTTGGTAACCGGCCTAATTGACTTTCACTAACTATTAATAAATGTATGATTAAGCTTTTTCAATTCTTATCTTTGCGCCGCAATTTTAACAATGGTTAATGGAAAGAATTTATTTTGATAACGCGGCAACCACTGCCCTGGATAAAGAAGTATTGCAAGCAATGCTGCCCTACATGACTACTCATTTTGGTAATCCTTCTTCAATTTACTCCTATGGCAGGGAAACAAGATTGGCGATTGAAACCGCCCGTAAGTCAGTGGCTAAATTATTAAATGCTCATCCCGGTGAAATATTTTTTACCAGCTGCGGCACGGAAAGTAATAACACAGCCATTGCCGCCGCCGTCCGTGATCTTGGCTGCAAGCATATTATTTCTTCGCCTATCGAACATCACGCTGTATTGCATACAGTGGAGCATTATGTCTCTGGGGATGTAAGTTGCAGTTTTGTAAAATTGTTAGCAAATGGTCATATTGATTTGCAGGATCTGGAAGAACAACTTTCTTCCTGTGAAGATCGTTGTTTGGTTACACTGATGCACGCAAATAATGAGATCGGTAATTTGCTTGATATAAACGTAGTGGGAAATCTTTGCAAAAAATACAACGCTATTTTTCATTCGGATTGTGTACAAACCGTAGGTCACTACCCACTTGATCTGAGAAAAACACCGGTTCATTTTATTTCTGGTTCCGGGCATAAATTTCATGGACCAAAAGGAGCTGGCATTTTATATGTAAATGATAACATAAAGATCCAGCCGTTTATTTTAGGTGGCTCGCAGGAACGAAATATGCGTGCCGGGACAGAGAATCTGTATGGTATCGTTGGTTTTGCCAAAGCTCTTGAAACGGCAATGAGTGACCATGAAAAAGACAGCAGTTATATTCAGTCTTTGAAAAACTACATGATTGAACAGCTTCGAAAAGAAATTAAATGTGTTTCATTTAATGGAGATGCAGAAGGGAAAAGTTTGTACACCATATTAAGTGCAAGCTTCCCAAAAACTGAAAAATCGGAAATGATCCTTTTCAATCTCGATATCAATCATATTTGTGCGTCAGGTGGCAGTGCCTGCACCAGCGGAGCTGATCAGGGCTCACATGTCATTCGTGCTATTAATAACAATCCGAACCTTGTAACTGTTCGTTTTTCTTTCAGCAAGTATAATACAAAAGAAGAGATTGATAGAGTAGTCAGGAAGTTGAAGGAACTTATTTAGATGATTGCTGCTATCATCTCAGCTCTCGCTTTACAAATAATACCATGGGTTTCTTTTAGCCGCTTTTGTGTATTTTTTAATGTTCATCCAAAAAGCGATGATCATATAAAGAATAATGGGTGAACCCATGGTAAGGAAAGAAATATAGATGAACCACGTGCGTATGCGGCTGGTGGCAATTCCTAATTTTTCCCCAATAGCAGAACAAACGCCAAAGGCCTGCCACTCGATAAAGTTTTTAAACCTGTTCATACTGCTA
>WNFX01004980.1_pt1 | contig 12914 bp, 11 predicted proteins | sample 5400111 | NCBI WGS metagenome assembly WNFX01 (sample SAMN13153363, study PRJNA577476) | soil metagenome | isolation source: 40 cm soil or saprolite under grassland replicate 1 | place: USA:California | collected 2016-06-15
AGGGGCCGTTCGGATCGGGGTCTTCGACCACATAGGTCACGACGTCGCACATCTCGAGCGTGGTCGGGCTCTTGTACTCGAGCAGGCTGGGAATCTTGTGGACGACGTTGCGGTTGCCGCGGTAGGCCATCTCCTCCATGAGCGCTTCGCCCAGGCCCATGTACACGGAGCCTTCGATCTGGCCCATGACAGTGGCGGCGTTGATCGCGCGCCCCACGTCGTGAGCGATCCAGATCTTCGGCACGCGTACAATCCCGGTCGCGGGATCCACGTCGACTTCCGCGACACAGGCGCTGTAGGAGTAGGCCGGTGAGGGACCCACGCCCGCGCCGCGGTACTTACCGGCGGACGGGGCCGGCGTGTAGGAGCCCACGGTGCCGATGGTCCCCTCCGCCGCCTCCGCGAGCTGCACCGCTTCGGCGAACGTGAGCCCGCGCTCGGGATCCTGACCGTCGAACACACGCCCCCCGGCGAACGTGAGGCGCGCGACCGGGGTCTCGAGCTTCTTGCCGGCGTGGAGGGCAATCACGTCACGGGCGCGCTCGGCCGCCTGGATCGCCGCGTTGCCCGTCATCAGCGTGACCCGGCTCGAGTAGCTGCCCAAGTCCACCGGTGTGAGATCGGTGTCGCCGGTGACCACGGCGACGTCGAACGGGTGGAGGCCGAGCACCTCCGCGACGATCGTGGCGAGGATGGAATCCGAGCCCTGCCCTATCTCGGTCGAGCCGCAGAACACCGTGACCCCGCCGCCGCGATCGCACTTGAGCTGCACGCCCGAGTGCGGCATCGCATTCCAGTAGATCGGCAGGCCGGCACCGGTGATGTAGGAGGAGCACGCCAACCCGATCCCCTTGCCGTAGGGAAGCTGTTTGAACCGCTGCTTCCACCCCGAGCCGCGAATCACTTTCTCGATGCAGGGCCCGAGGCCCATCGTGCCGATGCGCAGCCAGTTGGCGGTGAGCGAGTTGGGCGGCACGAGGTGCTTGAGGCGCAGCTCGGCCGGATCCATGCCGAGCTGCTCAGCGATCTTGTCGAGGTGGACCTCGAGGGCGAAGCGCGGCTGGGGCGTGCCGTGGCCGCGTTTGGGCCCGCAGGGTGGCTTATTCGTGAACGCTCTTGCGCCTTGAAACTTGTAACGTGGCACGTGATACGTGACGGTTTGCAGCGCCCCCGTGTAGTACGTGCTCGCGACGCCGTAGGACCCGTAGCCGCCGCCGTCGAGCAGCGACTTGAAGTGCATCCCGGTGATCGCGCCGTCCTGTTTCACTCCGGTCTTCACCCACATGAGCGTGGGGTGGCGCCCGCGGTGGCAGTAAAAGACCTCTTCGCGCGTGAGCGTGATCTTCACCGGGCGGCCTGTGACCATCGCGAGCTTGGCCGCCGCGATCTCGTGACTGAAGGGATCGCTCTTTCCGCCGAAGCCGCCCCCGTTGGGACAAGCGATCACGCGGATGCGGGCCGCCGGGAGCTCCAGCACCTGGGCGAGGGCCCGGTGCACGTAGTGGGGCGTCTGGGTGGCGCTCCAGAGCGTGAGCTTTCCATCGGGCGGCGGGGACCAGTCAGCCACCGCCGCGTGCTGCTCCATCGGCAGGTGGGTACTGCCCTCGAAGAAGAACAGGTCCTCACGCACGACGTCGGCCTCGGTGAATCCGGCCTCGACGTCGCCGAATTCGAGATCGATCAGCTTGTGGATGTTGCCGGCGTCGGCGTAGTCGTGGATCGCCGGCTCGGGATGCTCGACCGCGTCGAGCGCATCGGGAAAAGGGCGCAGTACCTCGTACTCGACGGTGATCAGGTCGAGCGCCTGCGTAGCCGCTTCTTCGCTGGTGGCCGCGACCGCCGCCACGGGATCACCCACGAAGCGCACCTTGTCGAGCGCCAAGGCGTGCTCGTCCTGGCTCACCGGGAGGATGCCGAACGGGATTGGGAGATCCTTCCCCGTGAGCACGGCCTTCACACCGGGGACGCCTGCGGCCCGGGACGTGTCGATCGAGAGAACGCGCGCGTGGGGGTGGGGACTGCGGAGCAGCTTCGCGAAGAGCATCCGGGGCAAGAAGAGGTCGTCGGCGAACCGCGTGGCGCCCGTGACCTTCGCGGTCGCGTCCACCTTGCGGTGGGCCTTGCCCACCACCCGGAAGCCCGCCGCCTTGTTACCGGACACCATACAGGGTCTCCGGTGCCGGCTTCGCGTCCTCACCGCGCAGGCGGGCGGCCGCCAGCTCGACGGCTTCGTAGATCTTGATGTAACCGGTGCAGCGGCAAAGGTTGCCCGAGAGCGCCTGCTTGATCGCGTCGCGCGTCGGACGCGGGCTTGTCGCGAGGAGCGCCTCTGCGGCAAGGAGGAACGCCGGTGTGCAGTAGCCGCACTGCGCCGCGCCCAGCTCGGCGAATGCCTCTTGGAGCGGATGCAGCGTGCCGCGCTCGGCCATGCCCTCGACGGTTTTGACCCGGTGGCCGGCACAGGCGAGCCCGAGCACGAGACAGGACAGGACCGGTGTGCCATCGACGAGCACGGTACAGGTGCCGCATTCGCCCAGCTCGCAGCCGTGCTTCGTGCCCGTGAGCCCCAGATCCTCGCGCAGCACTTCGAGCAGCGTCTTGTGCGGCGCGAAGGCGACCTCGACGGGCTCGCCGTTCAGCTCCAGCGCGATTTTCGCCTTGGCGTCGGGCATGGCTTCCGAAACGTAATCTTGATAACCGCGTGGTGGGGCGCCAGCTTTCCGCTCCCATTTCAGCCTCGGGTGACGTATGGCGGCGGACTGGCGGACAGGCGGAAAGGCGGTCGGAAGAACGGCGCTGGGGCTCGCGGTCTTGCTGTCCGCCCGTCCGCCCGTCCGTCTATCGGCCCAGGACTATCGCGCCCAGGCCGTCCGCATTCTCAAGACCGTCCCCTTGATCGACGGCCACAACGATATCCCCGACGCGATCCGCGAGCGGGGCGGCCTCGACTCCGTGGATTTCGCCGTGCTCCAGCCGAAGCTCATGAGCGACATCCCGAAACTCCGCGCGGGCGGGGTCGGGGCGCAGTTCTGGGCGGCCTACGTGCCCGTCACGACGATCGATTCCGGGCCACACCCGGCCGTGTACGCGCTCGAGCAGATCGACCTGATCAAGCGGCTGTGCGCGAAGTACCCTCGCGATCTCGCCACGGCCCGCACCGCGGCCGACGTAGAGCGGAACTTCAAAGCGGGAAAGATCTCGTGCTTGATCGGCATCGAGGGCGGGCACGCCATCGAGAACTCGCTCGGCGCGCTGCGGATGTTCGCAGCGCTCGGCGTTCGTTATATCACGCTCACCCACTGGCGGAGTCTCTCGTGGGCCACGGCCTCCACCGACACCGCGCGGCGCGGCCTCTCGGCGTTCGGCCGGGACGTGGTACACGAGATGAATCGCCTCGGGATTCTGGTGGATCTCTCCCACGTGAACGACGCCACGATGTCGGACGCGCTCCACACTACGCGCGCTCCTGTCATGTTTTCGCACTCCTCGGCCCGCGCGCTCACCGGCCACGCGCGGGACGTGCCGGACTCGATCCTCCGGCTCGTGCCGAGGAACGGCGGAATCGTCATGGTGAATTTCAACCCCGGCTTCGTCTCCGAGGCGGTGCGCCTGTACGACGACAGCATGGAAGCTCGGATCCGCTCGCTCCGCGCTACGGGAGTCGAGCCTTCGACTGTGGCCGATTCGACGAAGGCGTGGGCGGCGCGCGCCCCGAAGGCGACGCTCGCGCAGGTGGCGGACCACATCGAGCATATCCGCGACGTGGCCGGCGTGGATGCGGTCGGGATCGGCTCCGATTTCGACGGCATCACCGAGGTCCCCGTGGGGCTCGAGGACGTGTCGAAGTTTCCCGATCTGATCGCGGAACTCTTGCGGCGAGGATGGAGTGAGCAGGACGTGAAGAAGGTCGCCGGGCTCAACGCGCTGCGGGTGCTCCGGGCTGCCGAGCTGGTGGCGGCGGGGAGGCGCGCGCCGTAGCTCGCTGCGCCAGCGCACCAGGTAGACCGTAACTCCTCTCCCAGCAATGTTGCGTAGTTGCGGCAGCAACGCGCCGCGGTATTGCAGTCAAACCACGGCACCACGTTTGCACGCTGCGCCCCCACAACAACCCTTCCCAGCCCAAGCGTACAGCCGACGATGACTACCGTTGCGGTTCCGCCACGCTGACATCCCTTGCCACACGCCTCTGCACGTCACTTCCCACCTACGTCCAGGAGACGCCGATGCAAACGCTCCGAAGGGTTGCTGCGGTCCTGTTTTGTCCTCTCATCGCCTGCCTGGGAGCCGGCTGCGACCGGTCGGCGCCCGCGGCACCGCATTCAGCCGCAGGACCCCGAGCCGAACTCGTTGGCACGCCGGCCCAAGCCCCCGACTGGGTCGCCAGGGCGCTGCTTGGCATCGACCTACTCGTTTTTGACGCGGCGACCTCGCTCGTTCAACCGGACGACCCGGATGACGACCCGATAACCGTGGTGCCCTTCGAATTCGATCCGAACCACTCGAGTCTCGTGAGGTCGTTCTGGCTCAGGGGTACAGGTTGCCCGTTGGGCGCGACCGCCGTTGATTTTTTCGGGCAGTCCACTCCGGTAAACGATCCTGCCTGCCCCACCGGTGGTCCCAAAGACAAGAAGCAAGAAGGGCTCCTGCTCGTCAAAACGGGTCCTAGCGTGGAGAACTTCGCTTCCGCGGGCGCGTCGTTGAAGGGCGTGAACGGGATCACGCTCACCGAGCTCGGTTACGACATCCGGAAGGGCCTGGCCCCTGTAAGCGTTATCGGCTCGCACTGCGGCGCCGGGGCGCCACGCTTCAACGTCGTGACTGATGACGGGACGAACCACTTCGTCGGGTGTAACTCACCGCCGGCGCTGTTCGGGCCGGTCAGCTCGTCGTGGGTGCGACTTCGCTGGGGTGCCGCCGAGCTCGCTGCGGCGTTCCCACCCATTCTCACCGGGAACGTGATCAGGTCGATCACCATCATTTTCGATGAAGGTACGGATACCGGCCCGGACTTCTTTGGTCTTGCCGTCCTCGACAACATCGACGTCAACGGGACATTGGTCGGCAAGGGGCCCGGCAACTAGACCTCACCCACTTCTAAGGAGACGCCGATGCAAACGCTCCGAAGGACCGTTGCAGTCCTGACCTTCCCTGCGATCGCGTACCTGGGAGCCGCGTGCGAGCGGGACACGCCAACGGAGGCGCGGCCCGGCGGCATGGCGTTGAGCGTTTCCGGCGATCTGACGGACGCTCTCTCGACCGATCTCGGCCAGTCGTATCAGGTGATCCTCTCGTGCACGGACGGGCACAGCGTCATTCTCTGGGTCGACTCGGCCACGCTGACCAGTCTGGCTGCCGACGTCGAGGCGATCAACGCCAGCGACACCGGAGTGAGCTGCACGCTGGACTCGACGGCACTCGACCCGTCCAGCCAGACGACCGCCTGGACGGTCTACGACTACAACCCGTCGAACAACGCGCTCGCTCCGCGGAACGCGCCGAACAAGATGCCGGCCACGACCACGGGCACAACGACGACGTTCGACTTCTTGCCCGGGAAGTTCACCGCTCTGCTGACCACGACCGACCGGAGCCTCACGGGCGATCTTTCCATGACGACGCTCACGGACCAGATAAGCCTCAGCGGCTCCGCCACAACGTTCATGACCCAGCACAACGGTGGAGATTGCGTCAGCAACGTCCCCGCGGCCGTGAGGTTCTATTTCGTCTCGCCGTCGGCGTCGGGTTCGAGCGTGGGGACGCCTCCCGCTGGTTTCTACACGCAGTTCTGGTGGTCGAATCCCATGAACATGCAACTCCTCACGGGCAATCAGAGCGGCACGATCACCGCGAGCCTCAGCGACCCGAACGAGTGGTCGGACTGGAACGGGCAGCGAGGCAGCAGCAGCTCGGAGGTCCTCGAAGCGTTCATGGAGGCGACCCATAAAGTGCAGACGGTCGGTCTTTCGTTCGGCGGTGAATGCTTCTTCGAGACGGGCGTTACCGCCGACCCGTCGAGCACGGCCGACGAGATGTTCTCCAGCAACTTCAGCGAGGTGCTGACGCCGTGATACAGGGCAACACGATCACCAACGCCGTGGCGTTGCCGACCGCGACGCTCACCCCGGGGAGTATTACCGTGACGTAGTAGGAGCGGGTACGGAGCGACGCGTGCTGGGTCAGCACGCGGTGTCCGACCCGACTGCGCGCCGGGGCAGAGCGGCTCGGACGCGCGCAGCCGCTTCGCCGCGGCGGTGTACCTGGAGCTTCTCCAGGATATTGTGGACGTGATTCTTGACGGTGGCCACCTCGATCCGCAGCCGCTTCGCGATCTCCTTGTTCGAGAGGCCCTCGTCGATGAGCCCCATGATCTCGCGCTCGCGCTTGGTGAGATGCGCTTGGACTCTATCGGAGCGACCATTGGTCGCCAGGGCGGCGATCCGGCGAAGCAGCGCGCCCGCTACCCGGGGTGAGCACACGGCTTCTCCCCGCACGGCGCACTCGATGACGGCAACCAGATCCTCAAGCGAGGCTTCGCGCGGCACATACGCGATCGCCCCGGCCTCGGCAGATGCCAGCACGTCGCGATCGTCCTCCCCCTCCCTAACGCTCAAGCTCACGACCTTGGCCCCCGCGGCCGCCACGGCGACCCGCCGGATGGCCGCCAGGCTGTCGGCCATGGCCATGTCGATCAGTACGAGATCGGGAGCGAGTTGGGCGAGCGGCGCGAGTGAGCCATCGCTGGTCGCGGCGGTCGCCACGACGCTGATGTTGGGTTGCCGTTCCAGGATCTGAGCCAGGCCCTCGCGGTAGAGCCTGATGTCGGCTACGATGGCCACCCTGATCACTGTGCCTTGACCCACCCACCCGTTAGGCTCACCGAGCGCGCCATGAGGCGCTACGAACGACCACGGCTCTTCAACGCGAGACCCAAAGATTAGTGATGTAGATTACCACGTCTAGGGTTGCGATGTCGCCACAAGTTGAGCGACGCGTCCGCGCGCCACGACGACCGGCTGCACACGATCTAGATCATCCCCCTGTACCCACCGCTAGACCACTGGGCCGCCCCAGTCTAGACCGCCTCCTGGGCCGGAATTGATGCACACGGTTCATTTCATCGCCGCGCCGTCGCGGCGACATTGACCGTCGACCAAAACAAGGTAGCCCGTGCCTCGCCGGACCCGGATCCTCCTGGTGGAGATGCCGCGGATGCTGTGCGACATCCTCGCGGATGTCCTCTCGGCCGAGCCCGATATGGAAGTGGTCGGCGTGCTGTCGAGGCGAGGAAAGTTACGGGCCACTGTTGCCGAGACCAAGGCGGACGTCGTCGTCCTCGCGCTCGAGGACTCTGAGCTTCCGGAAGACTGCGGGCGACTACTGCACACACATCCGCGCATACGCGTCCTCGGCGTGGCGTCCGACGGACGGCGTGGTTTTCTGTATGAGCTGCGCCCGCTGAAGGCGTCGCTCGGTGAGCTCTCGCCGCAGCAGCTGGTCAATACCATCAGGACTACGGATCGCAGGGAGGCGAAGCAGCGAGCTCGGGCGACACATCGTGTTCTACGCGTGGACTGATCCAGTGAGAACGTTGCTCGACCCTTTGGAGGATGACATGACGCACGTCGACCCCAGCCAACTCGTCGTGGGCGCACCTGTAGTGACTGCCGATGCCACCGTCACCGTCGACGCTTCAGTGACGAACCCGGTGGACCCTGGGGATCACGTCTTCCAGCTCATTGTGGTGGACGAGAACGGTTTGGAGTCGATCCCAGCCGAGCAGACGGTCACGATAAGCCCCGATGACCGGAAGCCACAGGCCGTGCTCACGGCCATGCCGGCCGAGGTCGCGTTCGGGCAGCCGTTCACCCTCGACGGTACGCAGTCGAACCCGGTGCCCGGGCATCAGATCACGGCGTACAAATGGATCATGATGACCTGAGATGCCGACGCTCGAGTTGCAACGGCCGTTCGAGACGCCTGAGCCACGGCTGCGCGTCGAGAACATCCTGTTACCGGGCCGGCACCGGTTCCGTTTGATCGTCGTGGACAACGACGGCATCGAGAGCGACCCGGTCGAAACGCTGGTCACGATCGTGGGGCCACTACCTGGCAGTGATGCCTTCGTAAGAGGGCGGGAGGCTCGCGGTCGGGTGTTCTACGCCACCGGCGTCCTGCTCGACGCGCAGCACCTCGATGCCCAGCAGCTGTACGACCACCGCTGGCTCGCGCGCGCGCTGTCCTACCTACACGGCAGCGGCACGCTAGCCGGCCTTGAGGTGACATGGGAGAAGGCGACCGGCAGTCGCAGCGAGCGGCTCATTGTGAAGCCCGGCATCGCGCTCGATCCGCTCGGACGGATCATCGAGGTGCCGCGCGACGCGGACCTCCCGCTGGACCGCTGGCTCGACGGGCAGAGCGACGCCCACCTTATCGGCGCCTTCAAGCCATCGGTTCAGGGCGTGGTGGCGGACGTGTTTGTGCGCCTCGTGCCCGGCGAGCCGGGTGAGGCACCACGCTCCGCGTATGAAGTGAAGCTCCACCTGCGGCAAGAGCCGGACCCGCCACCGCTACCGTCTCCGGCGTGGCCGGTGTTCACGCGTACGGACGGTGCCCGGAGGGAGCTCCAGGACGCGATCTTCGCGGCGTGGCACGAGGGCGGGGGGGGCGACGACTCGTCGGACCAAGGCGGCCCCAAGTCGCTCCCCGAACATGTCCCGGGACAGGAGCCTACGTCGGTGTTCCTCGCGCGCCTGTTGCTCCCGGCGACGCTGCCGGCCACGGGCGGGCCTCCGATCCGCACTGCGGGGGAGGTGGTGGTAGACAACCGAAGCAGGCGGTTTGTATACCCCCCTGCCGCGCTCGCCCGGTGGGTCGGCTTGTGATGCGGGCAGCTGCCCCCGTTCACCCCTGCGCGTCTGTGCGTCTCGCCTTGGCCGGTTCTGTGACCTGTTTTCCTGCAGTCTCAAACCCTTTCCTTACCATCTCTCCCCACGCCTGCTTCTGCCGGAACACCGACCAGAACGCCTTCAGTCGCCACCACACGGTCCGCTGCCGGTAGCCGAAGTTCTCGAGCGTCGCGAACAGCAGCAGCCGGGCCAGATCGCCGAGCCGCCGATACCGCTGGAAGCTCACCTCCTCGAGCACCACGGCCCAGAGCGACAAGAGCATCCCGTAACCCCAGGCCACGAGCACGAAGAGCAGCGCGAAGTCGAGGTTCACCGCGCCAAGCAGCAGACCGCCCATGGTGATCACGTACCCCACGACTTCGACGAGCGGCGCGAGCATCTCACCGAACGTGAAGAACGGCATCGCGATCACTCCCACGCGGCCGTACCGGGGGTTGAAGAGCATCCCCTTGTACTGCCACATCGTGGCGATCAAACCGCGGTGCCACCGCTCCCGCTGGCGCGACAGGATCCGCCCGGATTCGGGGACCTCGGTCCACGCCACAGGGTCGGGAATGAAGGGGATGTCATCGCGCCGCTTGTGCTGCCGCAGATAGCGATGCAGGCGCACGACGAGATCGAGGTCCTCGACCACGCTCGCCGTGCGGTACCCGCCGATCGCGGCGAGGTATTCCTTGCGGAACAGCCCGAAGGCACCGGAGATAACCAAGGTTCCCCCCAACCGGTTCCAGCCGAGCCGACCGAACAAGAAGGCGCGCAAGTACTCGACCACCTGCACGCCGGGGAGGAACCGGCCTGGGACTCGGGCGTCGGTCACGCGTCCGTCCTTCACGGTGCACCCGTTCGCGACGCGGACCGTGCCCCCCACCGCCGCGATCTGGCGGCCGAGCAGGAACGGCCGGGTGAGGCGTAGGAGCGCGTCGGGCTCGATCAGCGTGTCCGCGTCCACCGCGATGACCAGAGGAAACCGGCTGGCGTTGATGGCGGCGTTGAGGGAATCCGCCTTGCCGCCGTTGTCTTTGTCGATGACGAGCAGGCGCGTGCGGGTGCGCGAGCGGTACACAGCCCGGAGCGGCTTGGTGGCGATCGTTTCCGGATAGGTGCGCGGCACCTCGTAGAGGTCGAACGCGTGCCGCAGCCGCTCCAACATATCGTCCTTGGAGCCGTCGTTCACCACGATGATCTCGAAGTTGCGGTACTCGAGCGTCAGGATGGCGGTGAGGCTGGCCTCGATGGTCGCGCTCTCGTTGTGGGCCGGGACGAGGATGCTGATCGGCGGCAAGGCGTCGCTCTGCATGAGCCGCTGAAAGTCCTCGTCCTCCGCCAGCCGGGTCTGCTCCCAGATCTCGGGGATCGAGAGCACGAGCAGCAGCGCGTAGAAGGAATTCAACACCAGGAAGTAGAGCAGGATCGCGAGGTCGCCCCCGTGAATGACGGAGCTCACGCGGCGTATTCCGCCAGCGCCTGCGGGGTGAGGCCGAGGACGAGCCGCGCCATGTCGCGGCTGGGTTGGTGCGCGCCGACTTCCACGGCGAGCAGGACGTTGCGGCCGGCCGCGCCGAAGCGGGTGAGGGCGAGCCCCGCCCGCAAACGCACCCACCACTCGCCATCGCGCAGCGCGTCCCGCACCAGCGGCACGGTGGCTGGATCGGCGATCATGCCGAGCGAGCGCACGGTCTGGGCTCGCACGGGCCAGCTTCCGTCCTGCGCGAGGAGTCGCAGCGCGGCAATCGACGCCGGGTGGGGGTACTTTCCCAGCGCGCGGGCCACCTGGCTCCGGACCTCGGGGTCCCGGTGCACGGCGAGAGCGGTGAAGGGCTCGCGCAGGTCCGGATGCTCCAGGCGTCCTGCGAACTCGATCATGCGGGGGAGCCGGGGATCGTCGGGCCGCCCGAACAACTGCTGCAGGTGGCGCACCACGGCGGGACGCGCCTTCTTGAGCGCACTCGCGTAGTACGCCTGCACCGTGGGCCCGAGACGCGGCAGCTGATCGAGCGCCGCGGTGACGAGGACCGGACTGGTCAGGCGCTCGAGCGTCGTGGCGGCTGCGATCTGCACGGCGGGATGGTCGTCGCGTAACAGGCGGAGCACCCTGCCGATATCGTGCGGTGTCGCCGCTACAGAGAGGAAGCGAGCGCACTCGAGCCGCTTCCACCAGCGGGCCGACCGGTTGTTGGTGCGCAGCACGCGTGTCCACCACTGGCTGGCCAACAACCGCGACAGGTCTTGCCACCGCTCGCCCGGCACGCGGGCGGACCACGTGACGAGCGCGTCGACGGCCAGCGACACCGGCAGACGCGCCAGGGCCCGCTCCACCTCGGCGGCGGGTGCCTGTCCCATCGTCCAACGCTGCATCACCGCGTCCAGCTCGCGCCGGCGCGGCTGCAGCCGGGCGCTGCGACGCAGGCGAAACCAGCGATTCAGGATGATGAGGATGATCAACGCGACGAGCAGGACCCCCTGCGCGACGGCGACGACCCAGAGGAATTTCAGGGTCGTCACCGGCCCCCCCCCACCCAGCGCTTGATCTTCTCGAGCGCCACGCGCAGACTGATCGGCTTCACGAGATAGTCGAGCGCGCCCGCTTCGAGTCCCCGCAGCTGCTCCTCCTCGGTGCCGTGCACTGTGGTGAAAACGACTCGGTAGGTTCCCGGCCGCTCCCGCTCCAGCGCGCCGAGGATCGAATACCCGTCCAGGGCGGGAAGGTCGACGTCCAGGAGGAGCAGCGGATGCGTGCCCCGCACGTCGAGCGCGAGCAGCTCGCGCAGCGCATCCCGCCCGTTACGAAACGCCAAATAACGATATCCCTGCGCGCGCAACCCGTACTCGAGCAGCTCGGCGAGCGCCGCGTCGTCCTCCACGTAGATCACCTCCGGCACGAGGGCGGCGTCGCCCGCTGCGACCGCGAGCGCCCCCGGCCCGTTCGGCGAATGCTCCACCGGTTTCGCGGACAACGGGGGGGAGACCGCTCGCGCGGGCGGCGCCACGGGGCGTTGGTACGTGGGTCGCTGAGGAGCCTGTGTCGGGGGTCGCGGTGCCGGGCGGGGTGGCGGGCCGACGCGCGGCAGTGGTGCGGAACGGACGAGGGGGGGCACTTCCAATCCGAGCAGCTCCGCGAGCCGCTTGACGAACCAGCGCGCGAGCGACCCGCGCTCCACGTCCGGTTCGTCCGGTCGGGCGGCCCAATCCTTCACGGTGGCCTCCATGCCCGCTGCGAGGCGCGACGCGGCCATGAAGCCGTACGAGCCGGCGGAGCCGTGAACCTTGTGCGCCTCGCGTCGCAGCGCGTCGAGCGCGTCGCGGTCGCCCCCTGCGGCGACCAGCCGCTCGGCCAGCCCCGCGAGCACGCTGAGCTGGGCGCGGGCGCTCTCGAGGTACTCCGCGAGCAGCCCCGGCGGCAGCTCGGGAGGCGGCAGCGGCGGCGGCGTGGCGTCACCGGGCATGGCCTACCAAGATGGGGAACCGCCCCGTCAAAATGCCATAGCCGGCGGGCCGCGCGTGGTTGCGCGGGCCGGACCGGGTGCGATATTGCCTCCAGACCACCGGGAGGAGGGACAATCCCATGAGACGGTCACTGCACCAGCTGATCGCCGACGGCGTGGTCGGCGGAGTCCTCGCCGGATTGGTGGTAGCGCTCTGGTTCCTCGCGGTCGACTCCCTCGCGGGTCGACCCTTTCACACTCCCGCCGCGCTCGCGAGCGCGCTCACCCGTCAAGCCGTCGGTCCCCCGACGTTCCGGCTCGTCGCGGCCTATTCCGTCGTGCATTTCGGAGTGTTCGCGCTCCTCGGCGTGGCGATGGCCGGGGCGATCGCCGCGCTGCGAACGACGCCGCGTCTGCTGTTCGGCGTCCTGTTCGGTCTGGTGGCGCAGGAATTGGCGTTCTACGCTGGCCTCCTGCTGAGCGACGCATCCCGAGTCGCGGTGGTTCCGTGGCCGCACGTCGTCGCCGCGAACGTCCTCTCTGGATTCGTCCTCATGGGCTATCTCCACCGGGCGGCGCGCGATCA
>WNFX01008774.1_pt1 | contig 12914 bp, 9 predicted proteins | sample 5400111 | NCBI WGS metagenome assembly WNFX01 (sample SAMN13153363, study PRJNA577476) | soil metagenome | isolation source: 40 cm soil or saprolite under grassland replicate 1 | place: USA:California | collected 2016-06-15
GCGGAAATCGAGCCGATGGATCCGCTCGGCGACCACGATCGCGAAGCGTCCCCCCGGCGCGAAGTAGAGGTTGTACGGATCGTCGACGTGGACCGGTTTGCCTGTGGGCCGGCCGGTGAACGGGCTCACCGGTGTCAGGCTGTTACCGACGTCGTTGTCGACCCAGAGCGTCTTCAGGTCGTAGGAGGGAGTGACGTGCTGGGGCAGCAGTCCCACGGGATAGTGGGCGACGATCTTGAAGGTGCGCTGGTCGATCACATCGACGGTGTTGCTGGCGCTGTTCGGGACATAGACGCGGGGCGGCATGCCGCGAACCGTGGGGCTGAGCGCGTTCGCGCCGTCATACGCATAGATGTTGATCCGGCCCGGCGTGACCGACCGGGTGGATTTGACCGGGTGGGGGACCGGACGGGCTTTCAGGGGTGCCTCGACGAGCTTCGTCAGCCTTGCTGTCGGCGCCTGCGTGCGCCCGCCTGCGACGAGGATCCTCGTGCCCAGTCCGACTGCCGCTGTATCGGACAGTGATGTGCCGAGCCGGCCGGCAGCGCGGATGCGATGCGTCGCGACGTCGATCGCGACGATTCGTTGCGTGGGGGTGCCCGACCTGGCGCCACGGCCTCCGATCACGAAGATCTCGTCGCCCAGCGCAGCTGCGGATGCGTGGGTTGTCGGCGAGGGGAGCGATCCGATCCGCCGAACCGAGGCAGAGGCAGGATCGAAGATGTCGATCGCGGAGCTCGCGGCGCCGCTCGGAAGCGAGCCGCCGGCGATCACGATCTTGCCGCCGGCTGCCGCCACCGCCGCATAGCGAACTGCTGAAGGAAGGTGCGCAACGACGTGGGCGCCGCGGGCCGGACTCCAGCTCACGATGGTGTCGAGCCACCGGGCGCCGGTGTAACCACCGACGATGTATGCGGTTCCGTTGAGCTCTGCCCCGGCCTGATCGCTGCTCGGGGCGGGCAACCGACCGGCGGCCCGCGAGCTGCCAGTTCGGGGATCGACCCGCACAATCTGGTCGAGTTGCCGAACGCCGTCGCCGCCGCCGAATTCATAAACCGAGCGGCCGATCGTGACCGCGGCCCCATCGTGAAAGACAATGGGCAGGTGGCCGATCGTGTGCGCGCGGCCGTTCGCGATCAGGCGGACATCGCTGGTCGAGGTGATCGCCGAGTCGAGCCCTCCGAGCAGGACGACGCTGCTACCGACCCCGGCGGCTGCAGCGTCCTGCACCGGCGAGGGCAGCGATCCAGCCGCGCGCGCGATCAGATGCTTTGCGCGCGTTCGTGCTGCTCGAGGCGTCGTCTTGGTTCGTGGCGCAGCCGACGACGCGGAGCGGTCGATTCGCGGGAACTCGCGCTCGCTGCGCTCGGCCGCCCAGACGGCTGCGGCCGCCGCACCGGCGATGATCACCAGGGCCGCGAACGCGACGCGGCGGCCAACGGTTCTGCGCCGCTTCGTGCTCGCCCGTCGTTCGGCACGCGTGAAGGGCCGGTCCGCCACCCACGCCAAGGATGCCTGAGGTGCTAGACGGCCGCGCTGGTTCCCCGCAGTTCCTCGAGCACGGCATCCGAGAGCCGCGGCCAGGCCTCTTTCGCCCAGCCCCCGAAGCCCTGGTCGGTGAGGCACGCACAAGCGAGCCCGGCGTCGGGATCGACCCAGAGGAAGCTGCCGCTCTGGCCGAAATGGCCGAACGTCCGCGGCGAGTTCCGGTGCCCCGTCCAGTGCGGCCGCTTCTCGTCGCGAAGCTCGAAGCCGAGCCCCCAGTCGTTCGGCTCCATCCGGCCGAAGCCGGGCAGAACGCCGACCAGACCCGGGAACGCCACCTCGGTCGCTTCCGCGAGCGTCTCGGACGCGATCAGCCTGGGCGCGAGCAGCTCACGGCCGAGGGCGAGCAGGTCGTCGAGCGTCCCGCTGGCAGCCGAGGCAGGCGATCCGTCCAACGACGCGGATAGGCCGAGGGGCGCCAGCACGGCCTGTCGCAAATAATCGGCGAACGGCATTTCGGCGCCCTCTGCGACGACGTTTGCAAGCACCTCGAAGCCGGTGTTCGAGTAGATCCGCCTTGTGCCGGGCTGCGCGATCGGAATCTCGCCGTCGGGCGCCAGGCCGGATGCATGCGCGAGCAGATGGCGGACCGTCGAACCGCGCGGCCCGGCCGGCTCGTCCAACTCCAGCACGCCTTCCTCGGCCGCCACGAGCGCCGCCAGCGCGGTCGCGAGCTTCGTGACCGAGGCCCACGGAAACGTGGCGCTCGACCCGCCGATCGTCCCGGTCGTGTCGATCGCGTCGCTGACCCCGACCGCCGCGTTACCGACCGCCCATTGCTCGACCTGCAGCAGCGCCTCCACGCGCGGCGATATTAGTGAGCGAGGAGTACATACTTGCCGCGATGAAACAGATCTACCCGGCCACGATCACCGGCAAGAGCTTCGCGCCAGGCGGCAGCGTGCTCGATCACGCGTTCGGGCAGAGCGAGCCCTTCACCCTCGGCGTCGAGGAGGAGTACATGCTGCTCGACGGCCAGAGCTTCGACCTCGTCCAGCACATCGACACCGTGCTCGCGGCGATCTCGGGACATGAGCTCGAGACGCACATCAATCCGGAGCTGATGCAGTCCGTGCTAGAGATCGCGACCCCCGTCTGCCGAACCGCGGGGGACATCGATCGCGAGCTTCGCAAGCTACGCGCGTACGTCACCGGGATCGCAAGCAGGGACGAGCTCCGGGTCGGCTCCGCCGGGACGCACCCCTTCAGCCTGTTCGAGCGCCAGCGGATCACCGCCCGCGACCGGTACCGGCATCTGATCGACCAGATGCAGTACGTGGCCCGGCGCGAGCTGATCTTCGGGCTCCATATCCACGTCGCCGTGGACGATCCCGAGAAGGCGATCCAGGTCGTCAACGGCCTGCTGGCACACATTTCGTCGCTGCTCGCGCTGTCGGCGTCGTCGCCGTTCTGGCGTGGCGAGGCGACCGGTCTCGCGTCGAGCAGGCAGACGGTCTTCGCGGCTTTTCCACGTTCCGGTCCGCCACCGCGCTTCAAGGACTACGCGGACTACGCCGAGGTGGTCGGCCAGCTCGAGAAGACGGGTTGCATCGCCGACTACACCCACATCTGGTGGGACATTCGCCCGCATCCGCGCCTCGGCACGATCGAGATCCGAATCTGCGATGCGGTGACCCGAGTCGAAGACGCCGTCGCGCTGGCGGCGTTCTGCCAGGCGCTCGTCAAGCACTACTGCGAGCGGTACGAGCGCGGCGACGAGATTCCCTCGTACCACCGGATCCTGACGACGGAAAACAAGTGGCTGGCGGCCCGCTACGGCCTGGAAGCGCCGGTGATGGACCTTGCCACCGGGCGGCGAAACCGCGTCCCCGTCGCCCAACTAGTTCGGCGCACTCTGCGTGACGTCGAGCCCCACGCCCGCGAGCTGGGCTCGGAGCGAGAACTCGAAGGCATCCGCGAGATCCTGGCCCGGGGCAACGGCGCAGACCGCCAGCGCCGGACCTTCAACGCGAACCGAGACATCGTCGAGGTCGTGCGCGAGATCGCCGACGCGACCGAGGCCGCTGCGGTTCCCGCTACCGCTTAAACCGCTCCGCGGCCTAGGCTGCCGACCGGCGGAGTTCCGCAGGCAGCTTGAAGACGACGTTCTCCTCCGCGGGCGAGAGCTCGCGGATGTCGGCGACGCCGCGGCCGCGGAACCAGTCGCAGACACCCTCGACGAGTACCTCGGGCGCCGATGCCCCCGAGGTGATGCCGACCGTGTCTACGTCGGCGAGCCAACCTTCCTCGAGGTCGCGCCTGCCTTCGATGAGGTAAGCCGGGACGCCGCTTGCCTGCGCGACCTCGACCAGGCGCTGGGAGTTCGAGCTGTTCGCAGAGCCGACCACGAGTAGGAGTTGTACGTGCCTGAGCAAGTCCTTGACAGCCCGCTGGCGGTTCGTTGTCGCGTAACAGATGTCTTCCTTCTCGGGTCCGTGGAGGCGCGGGAAACGGCGCTGCAGGACGCCGATGATCTCGCGCGTCTCGTCCACGGACAGCGTCGTCTGCGTCACGTAGGCGACCCGCAGCGGATCTTCGATCTCGAGCCGCTCGGCGTCGGCGACAGACTCGACCAGCACGATCGACTCGGGCGCTTCGCCCATCGTGCCCTCGACCTCCTCGTGGCCCGCGTGCCCGACGAGGACGACTGTGTAGCCCTCTGCGGCGTAGCGCTTAGCCTCCGCGTGCACCTTCGTGACCAGGGGGCAGGTCGCGTCGATCGTTCGGAGCGAACGATCGACGGCGCCTGCGCGAACGGCGGGAGCGATCCCGTGCGCCGAGAAGACGACGAGTCCGCCTTTCGGCACGTCCTCAACGCTGCCCACGAAGATGGCGCCGCGGGCGCTCAACTCGTCGACGACGTGTGAGTTGTGAACGATCTGCTTTCTGACGTAGACGGGAGGCCCGTGTTGCTCGAGCGCGCGCTCGACGGTCTCCACAGCTCGCTCGACGCCCGCGCAGTATCCCCGGGGCGCCGCGAGCAAGACCCGCTTGACCACGCACCCAATGTAGCGCGCGCAAAACCAGCCCGGTTCTGTCTTAACAGAAAGAAAAGGCCGAAATGACGGCTCCTTTCAACTCAACCCCGGAGGCGTCGCTTGCGACGCCGGAGCGCGCCGACCTGGCGGCACGGCCGCTAACCCCGCCGCAAATATCTTCAACAGTTGAACCTAGCCCTACATAAAGAGAGAGGCCCGCCGCTCGGGGGGTCGTGGCGGCGGACCCTCTCAATTGCTCACCGCGGGCATATGGCCAGGAACCACCCGGCGGTGTGCATCGCCCAGTGGGAGAGACGCTATCGCGGCCGTGAGCCCTTGCCAATAGGCCGTCCGGCCCATCTTTGAAAGCGGGACAGCGAGGCCGGAATGGCTCGGACGCGACGCGCCGCAGGCCGCGCCTCGACGCGTCAGTGTCCGACTCCTATCATCCACGGGGCCCAGTGAGTACCGAGACCAAGGTGGTTTTGTTCAATGTGGTGCCGCTGTTTGCCGTCGCGGCCGTCTATCTCGCTGTGACCGTATCCCTGGCGCCCCAGCTCCGGCGCGAGCGGGCCGGGTTGATCGCGAATGACCTTGCGCTCGCACTGATCTTCCCATGCATCGGCATCCCTGCGGCGATCCTCGGTGTGGTCGTGTTCCGCGACCGCACCGCCTTCGGCGGGCACATCTGGCTCACGTTCGCAGCCAGCGTGATAGCGCTTGTGCCGGCGCTCGTCTTCGTCGCCCGCTGGGGCGACCGTGCCGACCCGGACGCGCCCGGATCGAACGCACGTGAAGCACAGGCGCTCGAGGAGCTCGTCTCCGTCCGGGGGCGTGAGCTCGAGGCGGTCGCGGCGACTGCGGATGCCTTGGCCCGGACGAATGATCCCGAGGCAACCGGCCGGGTGCTCCTCGACCAGGTGGGCTCCGTCCTCGGGCTCGAGTTCACGGCGCTGGCACTGATCGACGAGGAAGCAGGTGAGGCGACAGGTCTGGTTGCCCGGGACGAAGGGCAGGACGTCGAGTGGTGGCACGAGATCAGGCTCGACCTTCGAAACGAGCCCTCCGGGATCGCGAGCGCCTACTTCCAGGCTGCCCCCGTCGTCGTCTTCGATTGCTCCGTGTCTCCGCTCGTCAGCCGGCGGCTCGTCGAGGCGGTCGGTGCCAAGAGCGGGGCCTTCGTGCCGCTGATCGTCGACCAGCGTGTGGTCGGTGTGCTCGTTGCGGCGCCGACGTCGGCGAAGCGCGCCTTCTCGAGCGAGGAGGTGGCGCTGATGCAGTCGCTGGCGGCCGAGGCGGCGCTGGCACTGGAGCGGACGCGGTCGGCCGGGGCCCTCGACGAGGCTCTGGCGCGCGAGCGGCTCGTCGGGGACATCTCGAGGCGCGTGCGCTCGGTCGAAGGACTCGCCGACGGCACACGCGTCGCCGTCACTGAGGTGGGGCGGGCGCTTCGGGCCTCCCGCTGCTTCATCCGCCTCGGGCAGCCAGACGAGCCCCAGCGCCTGGCGGCCGAGTGGTTTGCGGCCGGCCTGGAGCCGATCGGGCCGCAGACCCAGAATCTGCCGGGTGCCAATCGAGCGGCGTCGGACCGGAGGACGATCGTGATCTCGGACGTCGAGAACGACTCGGAGCTCGAGGATCCCGATCGAGGCACGACGGAGACGCTGCTCCGGCTCGGGACGAAGTCTCTGATCGCTACACCGATGATCGCCCTCGAGCAACCGATCGGCGTTCTCGGCCTCCACCGGGCCGCAGCCGGTCCGTGGTCGGAGGCCGAGATCTCGCTCGTCGAATCCGTGGCGCGCGAGCTCGCGCTCGCGATCAATTCGGCGCGGCTGCTCGACGAGAACAGGCAGCGGCTGCTGGAACAGACGGCGCTCTTGCGCGCGGCGCAGGTTGTCACCAGCGAGCTCGAGCTGGAAGCCGTGCTCCAGCGGCTCGTCGACGAGGTCGCGCGCCTGCTCGGTTGCGAGGCCGCCGACTGCTACCTGCTGGATCGCGAGCAGGGCACGCTGCGCTGCGCGGCCGTGCACGGGCTCGAGCCGGAGCTCGTCGGTTTCGAGTTCTCGTCCAGGCGGGGGCTCGCCGGGCAGTCGATCAGCCAACGTGCGCCGGTGCTCTCGCGTGACTACGCGGAGCTGCCGGACTCGGTGCCGCACGAGGCGTACCGCGGATATGTCGGGGCGATCGTCGCTCCGATGATGTGGTCGGATCAGATTCGCGGCGTGCTCGGGGTCGGCACCCCCGATCCGGGCCGGTCCTTCACGAGCTCCGACGCAGAGTTGCTGGAGGCCTTCGCGACGCTTGCGGCTCTCGCGCTCCGCAACGCGGAGAGCTTCGAAGAGCGCTCGCGGCAAGCAAGGATTCAACGCGCGTTCTATGACATCGCCTCCGCGCTCGCGGCGCCGATCTCTCAAGCCGAGACATTGCGCGCTGTCGCCCGTGCCGCTGCCGAGGCCCTCGGCGGATCCTCGGCGGGCCTGCTGATGCCGACGAGCGAGGGCGCGTTCGAGCTCGCGGCCGGCCACGGGTTGCCGGAGGAGGTGGCAGCCCTGGTAGAGCAGGCCGGGACCGGAGCGGCCGAGCCTTGGGCGACCTGCGCGCGCAGCCGGGCGGTGATCGCCGCGCCGGCGCTGGCCGAGGACGACCGCTTCGATCCGGCCTGGCGCGAGGCTGCCGGCTCTGCCGGCTACGGCGCGCTGCTCGCCGTTCCTGTGGAGGCGCCCGGGAGCCAGGGCGGCCTCGCAGTCGTCCTGTTCGACGAGCCCCGCCGCTTCAGCGATTACGACCTCGAGCTGGCGCTCAACCTCGCCGGCACCGCGCGTGGGGCGCTCGAACGCAGCGAGCTGTACGAAAGCGAGCGCCGGGCGCGTGGGCTCGCGCAGCAGCTGGCCAGGACGGGCGGCGTGCTCACCAGCGAGCTCGATCCGGCCGCGGTCCTCGACGAGATCGTCGCGCAAGCGCCAGCTCTGCTCCGTGCTGACGCCGCTGTGGTCCGCCTGCTCGAGGACGAGCAGCTCGTGGTCAGCGCTGCCCGCGGAGAGCTGCCCGACGACCTGCACGAAACACCCTCGCCCACGACCGGCTGGGCGGGCGCCGATGCGATCCAAACGCGTGGGCCTGTCGCGATGGGGGACGTCGAGGCCGAGGGTTCCCGCGTGATCGACCCGGCCCTGGCGGCCGGCTACAGGGCGTTCCTGGCCGTGCCGCTTGTCGGCTCCGACGAGGGGCAGCAGGGCGTGCTCTCGGTGTACGCTCGCCGGCCGCGCAACTGGCAACCGGAGGAGGTCGAGGCGCTGGCCGCGCTCGCCGGAAACGCCTCGGCCGCACTCGCAAGCGCCGAGCTCTACCAGCGGGTTGCGCTGGAGAAGGAGCGCAGCGTGGCGATCCTCGCCAACATCGCCGATGGAATCGTGGCCGTCGATCGTGAAGGCTGCGTTGTCCTCTGGAACGGGGCCGCCGAGCGGATCACGGGCATCCGGGCCGCCGACGCGATCGGGCGCTCGACGCTTCAGGTCTTGCAGAGAACGCTCGAATCAGGCGACGAAACCGGCCCGGATGGGGTCGGTGACCGCCTTCTTTCGATCAGGCGCGGGGACGATGATGTGTGGCTCTCGTTGACCGAGGCGATCATGAGGGATCCTGCAGGCGCGGTTTCGGGGCGGATCTTCGCGTTCCGGGACATCTCGGCCGAGCGTGTGGTCGAGCAGATGAAGTCGGACTTCGTCACCGCCGTGTCCCACGAACTCCGGACGCCGTTGACCTCCATCTACGGCTTCGCCGAGACGCTGCTCCGCCAGGACGTACTTTTCGGCGAGGACGAGAGGCGGACGTTCCTCGGCTACATCGCCTCCGAGTCGGAGCGCCTGACCACGATCGTCGACCAGCTCCTGAACGTCGCGCGCCTGGACACCGGCGACCTTCAGGTCAACCTCGCCCCGACGGACGTCAGGGCGGTCGCTTCGGAGGTCGTCCACGTGGCACGGCAGGCTCCGGGCGCCAACGGCCACGACTTCGTCCTCGAGTTGCCGGAGGAGCCGCTCGACGCCGAGGCCGACGGGGACAAGCTGCGACAGATCCTTGCCAACCTCGTCGACAACGCCGTCAAGTTCTCGCCGAACGGCGGCAAGGTCACGGTGGCCGCCCGGCGTGCCGGCGAAGAGGCCGTCGAGATTCGTGTCGTCGACGAGGGAGTCGGGATCCCCGATGAGGAGCAGCGGCGGATCTTCACCAAGTTCTACCGCGGGGACTCGATGACTCACGACTCCTCGGCAACCGGAACCGGCCTCGGGCTCTTCATCGCCCACGGCCTCGTCGCGGCCATGGGCGGCCGCATGTGGGTGGACTCGCGCGAGGGCGCCGGGTCGAGCTTCGCCTTCGAGCTGCCGCTCGCACGTCAGCCAGCCCTGAGCGGACAGGAGACCGCATGACGACCGTTCTCGTTGTCGACGACGAGGCTCCGATCCGGCTGCTCTGCCGCGTCAACCTCGAGGCCGAAGGCATGAGGGTCCTGGAGGCCTCCGATGGCGACAGCGGGCTCGAGACCGCACGCACTGGACGCCCGGACGTCATCCTCCTCGACGTGATGATGCCGGGCCGGAACGGCTGGGAAGTCGCCGAGGAGCTGCTCTCCGACGAGGCGACGAGCCACATCCCGATCATCTTTCTGACCGCCCGAGCCGAGGTCAGGGACCGGGCGAAGGGAATCGACCTCGGCGGCGTCGACTATGTGACGAAGCCGTTTAACCCCGTCGAGCTGGCGCCGCTCGTGGAGGACGGGCTCGAAACCCAGTGTGCGAGCACGGAGCCCGCCGACATCACGCCACTGCCCCAGGCGAGGGTCTCGGCGAAGATCGGCCCACGGACGTGGAATCGCGACATCCGACCAAGGAAGTTGCCGTGACCGAAGTAGTCGTGGCGCAGCATGTCCAACGAATGCGCACGAGCGGCGCGCGCAAGGCGATAGTCCACGCGAAGCTTCGGGAGCAGTTCCAGCGCCCGCTCCGCGTTGACCGCGGCGATCAGCGAATTGTCCCGCGCGGTCAGCGCATCACTGCTCCCGGCGAGTGTGTTCGGCGAGGCGCCAGGCGCCGCCAAGACGGCGAGCACGGCGACCACGCACACGGATAGTGCCCCCCGACGCATCCGAAGTGCGGTTTTTTATCAAGCTCGTCGGATGGCATCACGCGGCAAACGTCACAAGAACGCAAACAACGCGCGCTCTGTGCGAAGAAATCGTCGAGGACCATCCGCGGCGCGGCGCGGCAGGCCGCCGACGGGATCGCGGGCTAGACTCGATCGCCTAGCGGGGCGTAGCTCAGCCTGGTCAGAGCGCTGCCTTTGGGAGGCAGAAGCCGGCGGTTCGAATCCGCCCGCCCCGACCTACGAATTCCAGAGAGGCCGCTCCGCCCACGTTTCCAGCGAAGAGACGGCGGCCTCCAGCTCGGAGGTGGAAAGGCGGTACGGCTCGGCGTAAGCGACCTGCTCGATCAGAGGCATGGGCGAGATCCGGTCGAGAGCATTGAGCACGTATCTGATCGGCAGGCCGTGGGCGACGACAAGAATCGTTCGTTCCGGCCGCGCCAGGATCTTTCGGTAACCGAGCGCGTAACGAAGCACCGTCGCGGCTCGGCTTTCACCTCCTCCCGGCGCCTCGACAGTCGGCTTGTTCGCAGCTGCCCACTCGCGGTACTCGGCGAGGGTGCCGCCTTCGAAGCTGCCGAAGCGGACGTCGTTCAGCTCGGGCAACACCAGACGTGGAACGTCACGCCCGGCGAGCGCGAGGTCCGCGGTCTGCTGGACGCGCTCGAACTCGCTCGTCACGCACTGGTCGATCTCGACATCGGCGAGTTTCTCTCCCAGCCGGCGCGCCTGTTCCAGGCCGGTGTCGGTCAGCCCGCAGGCGACGGCCGGATCGCCGTTGACGGTGCCCGCGACACTGAGCTCGCTCTCGCCGTGGCGAGCGAGGATCACCTCGTCCATCTGGCGTGCTTCAGGTCGATGGAAGAGTCCTCGCGATGCATGAAACGGACGAAGTAGAACGCGAAAGCGCCGAAGAAGACGACCGCCTCCTCGGCTGCCATGGTCAGGCCGGCGACCTGCTGGTCGGTGAGCGGGCTCCAGCCCCAGACTCTCGGCGCGTGCTCGTAGAAGTCGTAGACGGCGTTTGGAATCAGCGCGAGCAGCAGGCCAAGCGGGCTCGCGAGCGCAAAGGCGGTGAACAGGTACGCGGCCGAGGCGCCGGCGTCGAGCCGTCCGGTCAGCACCGGCCACCAGACGAGCACGCCGGTGACGAAGTAGCAGAGGTGTTCGAGGTGGAGCAGCGTCGAGGGATGGCGAAGCGCCGCGTCGTAGGCGGCCGGAAGGTGCCAGGCGTAGTAGGTCGCCAGCCAGAGCGGGAGAGCGACGAGCGGGTGCGTGAGTGCCCGTACGGCGGCGTACTTGCGTGCTGCGGCGGCCGCGGCCGGGGGAATCCCCAGAACGACCAGCGCCGGGCTCCACTCAGCAAGCGCGACGTTCTGAAGAAGGTGCGCGGTCAGCAGGTAGTGCAACGCAAGGTTCTCGAGCGGGGTCACGAAGACAGCGAGAATCAGTCCGAGCCCACCGAGGAAGCAGGCGATCCGCCAGCCCGGCGCCGGGTAACGGCGAAGGACGAACGCGTAGGCCAGCGCGAGCAGCGGCACGAGCACGACGGCCTCGGCGTGGAGGCTCCAGCTGTACGGCTGCACGGGCGATACGCTAATGAGAACGCGGGCGTAGCTCAGTGGTAGAGCGGCTGACTTCCAATCAGCGTGCCGCGGGTTCGATTCCCGCCGCCCGCTCTGTCCGGGACCCTCGGTATGTTTTCAATAATGAAAACAGCCGAGCGAACAGCAAGAAGAAACGAACAAACACGCTCCCATACGGGACTTGCCGCGTCGTCGTGAACAGTACTGAGCACGCGCAAATGATCTATGGCTCGATCCAGGAGCTTGCGGGCTTCGAGCGCCCGGAGTGGCTCGACATGCCTTAGCGCGGCTGATCGGCGAGCGGCTCGAGCGCGGCGGCGGTCGGCTCGAGCTCGCCCGACTCGAGTCCGGCGACGATTTCGCGGGCAAGCGCCGTGGCCTCGCTCGTCTGGTCGGCCTCGAGAACCGTGTTGACCGCGGCCAGGTGATTTCCCCCCACCAGCGAGAGCTCGATATCGACGGTGTCCAGCTCGCGCGGCGCGATGTACGAATCCTCGGGAACACCGATCCAAACCCGCACCGAGCGACCGTCCGGCAGGGTTGCCGTCATTTCGATCGGTTCTCCTCGCAGGCTCACTCGGTACGCATTCTTGCGGAACGCGCAACCTAGTGGCCTGACCGGCAACGTTCGCCGGCTCCCTGGCCCGGCAACGTCACCAGTCAGACCACTAGACGTCCGACGTGCCCGCAATCCTTGTCGCGTGGTGCCTGAGCGGCTCGTCCGCTTTCCCGTGCGCACGATCCTGACCGTGCTCGGAACGATCATCGGCGTTGCGGTCGTGCTCGAGGTGATCTGGATCTCGCGACACGTCGTCATCTGGATCCTGATCTCGCTCTTTCTCGCGCTGGCGATGAACCCGGCGGTCGAGTATTTCCAGCGACACGGAATCGCCCGGCGCGGTGTTGCCTCGGGCGTGACGTTCGTGCTCGTGCTCGTTGCCATCGCCGGGATCGGGGCGCTCTTCGTTCCAACCGTCGTCAACCAGGTCAGCGACCTGGTCAGCAAGGTCCCCGACTACGTGCACGACATCAGCCAGGGCAAGGGCCGGTTCGGGTTCCTGGAAACGAAATACCACCTGCCCGAGCGGATCAGGGATGCGATCCACAAGGGCGGGGCGACGAGGGTGCTCGGTCTCACCGGCACCGCGCTCTCGATCACGAAGAGCGTGATCTCGATCGTCCTGGGGACGATCACGGTCGCGTTTCTGACCTTCTTCATGCTGCTCGAGGGCCCGAACTGGATGGAGCGCTTCTACGGGTTGCTGCCGCCGGAATCGCGCCCGCGCTGGGAGAACGTCTGCAACCAGATCTACCGGACGGTCGGTGGATACGTGACAGGGAATCTGCTGATCAGTCTGATCGCGGGCGGCTCGACGACGCTCGTTTTGATCATCATGGGCGTCCCATTCGCCGTTGCCCTGGGTCTGCTCGTCGCGATTCTCGACCTGATCCCGCTGGCCGGCGCCACGATCGCCGCACTTGTGATCGGCACGGTCGCGTTCATCCACTCGATCGTCGCCGGCATCGTCGTAGTCGCCTTCTTCATCGTTTATCAGCAGGTCGAGAACCACTTCCTGCAGCCCGTCGTCTACGGACGCACCGTCAAGTTGTCGCCGTTGGTGGTCCTGATCTCGGTTCTAATCGGCGCAGAGCTCGCGGGCAT
>WNFX01015205.1_pt1 | contig 12907 bp, 13 predicted proteins | sample 5400111 | NCBI WGS metagenome assembly WNFX01 (sample SAMN13153363, study PRJNA577476) | soil metagenome | isolation source: 40 cm soil or saprolite under grassland replicate 1 | place: USA:California | collected 2016-06-15
AGGCGAAGTCTGCCGTCCCACTCTTGAAGTGCAACAGAAACGAGTTGCCAAAGACCCTGATATTCAGGGAGTGAGCCTTTTTTCAGCTTGCGCAAGTAGAACAAGGCTCAACAATGTTGCGTCGATTGCTGCCAAAATGAGCACAAATCCGCTCCTGGACTGCCACCACTAAGAATCATTCGCCCAGTCATAATACCTGAGTTTATCTTATTTTAGACGCGCAACACACAAAAAGGCTCACTCCCTGGTGATGCTTTTTTTCGCGTTGATACATGTAGAGTGAGACTCAGTGGTTCACGCCAACTACCCAACAACACCGAAGCCGCTCCAGCGCTGCTATCAACTGTCTTCTGTTTGGCGATGCCACCCGGCCTAATCCCAGTTTAGCCGTGCCGATTGCCAAAAAGCTTCATTCCCTGTGTTATACTCATGGTTCGGTCATTTTTTAAGGAGTTTGAAAGAATTGGCCACACGAAATGTATGTTTTGAACGTGAAAATGAGAAATACGTCTCACTTTGACAAAACATGCACTCACTTGGCCCAAGCCATCTTGACCAAGTGGGGAATGAGCACCATTTTATTGGCGTTTTTAGCCCCGAAGTGGGGAATACAATTCATTTTTTGCCCCAAAAAATGACCGAACCGTGAGTTATACTTGGGAAAAGTGATTCTTCCGCGTTCGTCTTTACAGAAAACGGGCCAGAAAGCCCCGCGGCTTTAGCCCGTGGATGAATGGCCCAACTGCTTGTAAAAAGGCTAAGTATACGGTATATTGTCAACATGGACTATCAACATGAGCAACATACCGTACACCTGATTGTGTACCATATCATCTGGTGTCCCAAGCGGAGGCGCAAGGTGCTGCAAGAGGACATAGCCAAACGGTTAGGGCAGATTGTAGTTGAGGTTGCCAAGCAGCGGGAATGGGAAGTGCTTCGACTTGCTATTCAACCCGATCATGTGCATCTGTTCATCCGGGCCAATCCCTATACCCTGCCAACGGATATTGCCAGGACGATCAAGGGCCGTTCTTCCCACCTGCTACGGGAAGAATTTCCTCAGTTGCATAAGCTTCCCTCGTTGTGGACACGCTCTACCTTCTACTCGACAGTAGGCAATGTGAGCGTGGAAACCATTCAGAAGTACATCGAAAGGCAAAGCAAAGTCTAATGTTGATCTACGAGTACAAAGTGGACGCTTCCAAGAAGCAATATGCGGCTATCGATGAAGCGATCAGCATAGTACAATTCATCCGAAACAAATGCTTGCGTCTCTGGATGGACGAGCGTGGCATCTCGAAGAATGATCTGCAATGCTATTGTGCTGTCCTGGCTCGTGAGTATCCCTTTGCTACTCGTCTCAACTCGCAAGCTCGTCAAGCCTCAGCAGATCGCGCCTGGTTCGCCATTTCTCGCTTCTATGAGAATTGCAAAATGCATAAGCCGGGCAAGAAGGGTTATCCCAGGTTTCAGCGTGATAACCGCTCAGTGGAATACAAACAAACCGGCTGGAAGCTGGAACCCGATGGGAAACATCTCACCTTCACCGATGGCTGTGGCATTGGACGATTGAAGCTGCTTGGCAATCCCAAGCAGCACATTGAAACCTTCCCTACCAAGCAGATCAAACGAGTGCGCATCATCCATCGGGCCGATGGCTACTATGTGCAATTCAGTGTCCAGGCTGAGCGGGTGATTGAGCACATTCCGACAGATAAGCAGGTTGGCATTGATGTGGGACTCAAAGCCTACTATACCGACTCGGATGGCAACACGGTGGACAACCCGCGCCACTATCGCAAAGCCGAACAGAAACTCAAGCGGTTGCATCGACACCTCTCCCGCAAACAGAAGAAGAGCGGCAACCGCAAGAAAGCCAGAAAGCAACTCGCTAAAGCGTATCTGAAAGTCCAACGGCAGCGTGAAGACTTTGCCAGGAAAACGGCAAGCACGCTCGTCTCATCTCACGATTTGATTGCCTATGAATCCCTTCAGATACGCAACATGGTCAAGAACCCTCATCTGGCCAAGAGCATTCATGACGCCGGATGGGGACAATTCCTGCGGTGGGTGAACGCCTATGGAGCCATGCATGACATTCCCGTCATTGCCGTGCCCCCTCAGTTCACCAGTCAAGCATGCTCAGCGTGTGGCACGCTCGTCAAGAAATCCTTGAGTGTGCGTACCCACATCTGTCCCGGCTGTGGCGTGGTACTGGATAGAGATCACAATGCCGCGCTGAACATCCTGGCAAAGGCACGTACCCTGGGGCACAGGGAAACGGACGAGCAATCGTCAAACGCTTCTGGACAGACTGCCTCTACTCGCATCTTCGTAAGGGATACGAGCAAGGGGGGCTGAAAGGGAGGGCATCATGGAATTTGGCGTCCACCTACCGTTGCTTGCCTTTCGCGGGCAAGCGTTCTCGCTCTCACGACTGGTCGACTATGCTGAGACGGCGGAGCAGCTTGGCTTCACCACCCTGTGTGCAAACGATCATCTCACCTTCTCCCGTCCCTGGCTTGATAGTGTCACGGCGTTGGCCTCCATCCTCATCAAGACGCCTCACATGACGCTCATGACAACGGTAGCGTTACCCGTGGTACGCGGGCCCGTCCCACTGGCAAAGTCCCTGGCCGCCCTTGACGTCCTCTCCGGTGGGCATCTGATCGCAGGGGTCGGTCCTGGTTCCTCGCCCCAGGACTATGCCCTGGCGGCCATTGCCTTCGAAGAACGCTGGAAGCGCTTTGATGAGTCGATCCAACTGCTGCGCAGTCTCCTTCAACGAGAGGTTCCTCCCTTCAGAGGCCAGTTCTATACGGGAGACACGACCCGACTCGAACCCTTTCCAGTGCAGGAGCCGGGCATGCCCATTTGGATTGGGAGTTGGGGATCGGAAGCGGGACTGCGCCGGGTGGCTCGCCTGGGAGATGGCTGGCTCGCTTCCGCTTATCACGTCACCCCAGCGTCGTTCGTCGATGCCCTGGCGCGACTGAACCAGTACCTGCGCCAAGCCGGGAGAGAGCCAGAGCGCTTCCCCCACGCGCTAGGCTCGATGTTCTACTATCTGACGGAGGACCAACGCCTGGCCGAAGAACTCCTGGTTGAGGTGGTGAGTCCGACGCTGGGTCGCCCGGTTGAGCTGTTGCGCGAGCGACTACTTATTGGGACGCCTGCCGAGTGCGCCGAAAAACTGGCCAGGCTCCAGGCAGCAGGGGTCCAAAAGGTTTTCCTGTGGCCGGTCGAGGACGAGACAAGTCAGTTGGCGAGGTTCCACGAGCAAATCCTTCCTCAGCTCCCACAGTAGGGCTTCTGGGCCTAACGCCCTGATTGTGCTTGCTATAGCCGGAGAGATATGCTATACTCCGCCGTGGAGAGATGTCTGAGTGGTCGAAAGTGCCGCTCTCGAAAAGCGGTAGGGTGCAAGCCCTCGTGGGTTCGAATCCCACTCTCTCCGCCTGGGCGCGATAATGCACATTTACTGAATAATCCGGATAGCGGAATATCCACTGAGGCCGATAAATCGGCGGTGGGCACGATAAATCGGCCCCTACGGATGTCCCGAATAATTTGTTAAATGCTATAATCGGCGGTGGGCGCGATAAATCGGCCCCGACGAGTGTCCGGATTATTTTGTTCATCTGTGTAATCGGGCCTCTACGGAGGAGTCTCATAGTGGTCTAGTGAGCACGACTGGAAATCGTGTAAGGTGAAAGCCTTCGTGGGTTCAAAAACCCCTGGCTAAAGCCAAGGGGCTTGCAGATGGGTTGAGTTCTGACCGACATCTCGCAAGCCTGAGACATGACCAGACTCAGTTAGCGCCTCTAGCCTGGATACAATCAGTCTAGCGTTAGCTCCCTTACTGACGAAATAGGTACCTTTAGATGCGAGGCCAGTCTGAAGCTCTACGGTGCAACATTAAACAGGTCTAACGGGTTAAGCCAGTGTGTTGCACGTTAAACCGTCGGATAAGTTTGTCGAGGCCCACATGACGCACAAAGGAGCAATCCTGCGTGTAGGGGTTTAGCCGTTCCCATTCAAAACGGCTCCCCTGACGGGGCTTTCTTTCCTCCCCGCTATACATAGACGAGGCTTCCAGAAAGGACGATCTGTGACGTTGCACGATGCCACCAACATTGTTACACACGAGCCGAGACTGGAAGAGATCTTTCTGAGCTTCTACGAGCCGGAACGTTCCCCTTCTGTTGTTGCCTGATGAGAGGTGCTTGACTATGTTTCGCACAGTGTGGAGCAAGACTCTCCGCGAGTATCGCTTTGCCATCCCTGGCTGGGGGATTGGTTTAGGACTCCTCGTGTTCGCGGAGTTTGCGAGTGCTAGCACACTAGACCCTGCCACCCTGAGCACCGTGGGCCAGCTTGCGAAAATGATACGCCTGTTCGGTGACCCGCTCGCCTTCACCACTCCCGCAGGCTACGTCACCTTCCGTGACTTTGGCATCTTTCTGCCGATCCTGCTCAGCATCTGGACTCTGCTGGCAGGTGCGCGTCTGGTACGTGGGGAGGAGGAGCGTGGCTCGCTCGAGGTCCTCCTCTCAACCCCGCGGTCGCGCCTGCGTGTGCTGCTAGAGAAAATCGCCGCGCTGATCACAGCCCTCGTCCTGATTGCCCTCTTGATCGTCGCGGGAGGAGTGGCTGGTGAGGCGAGTGCTCACACTATGGTAGACCTGACCGGGACGTTGCTGGCAGTCCTCAATCTGGGCCTGCTCGCTCTGCTCTTCGGTCTGCTTGCACTGTTCCTCTCGCAAGTGCTGAACAGCCGGCTGGTAGCAGCGGGATGGGCCGGTCTGCTTTTGGCGCTCAGCTATGTGCTTGATGGTACAGGACATATCATCGAGAACACCACATGGGTCCAGTGGTTCCAGCGTCTCTCGCCATTCTTTTATTACCATGCGAGCAAGCCGCTGCTGCCATTTTACACGCCAACGCATGGTTTCAATCCCGGCGCTTGCTTACTACTGCTGGCACTGAGCCTCATGTTTGCGGTCGCCAGTATCCCCCTCTTCGTCAGGCGCGATATAGGCGGGCTCGTGCTGCCATCGTGGAATCGGGGGAAACCAGAGGCGCGTTCCGATGCTGGTTTAGAAGCCTTAGAACCGGCGAAGAGGAACGTCTTTGTGCGCACGGTGGGATTGCGAGCATTGCGAGCGCAGCTGTTCTCAGTGTGCTGGTGGGTCGTGGGTCTGGTGATCGGTGTGGGATGGATCACGATGTTGACACGCAGCATGGAGGATCCCTTGCAGAAGATGTATGCTAACAACCCGGTCTTTTACCAGCTGTTTGGTGGCCATGACATTGGCACCAATGCAGGATTTCTCGCAGGAGCCATCTTCGCCTTCGTGCCTATCATTTCGGTCATCTTCGCCTTGTTCCAGGCACTCGCCTGGGCAAGCGACCTGGAGAGAGGGCGTGTGGAACTGGTCTTGAGCACACCAACGCCGCGCTATCGGATTGTCCTCGAACGCTTTGGGGCAGTGCTCATTGCTGCTGTCATTGTTGTACTCACCATCTGGGTCAGTATTCTGCTGGGTGCGAGCTTGACAGATGTGCAACTAGATGCAGGAAACGTGGCAGCGGCATCGTTCGGCATTCTGCCGCTGGAGCTCATCGTTGCAGCGCTCGTCTACGTCCTGGCTGGGCGACTGCGTCCGGGTGCCATCCTCGGCATAGTTGGCACCTTCATTGCGCTCTCATTTTTTGTCGAACTGCTGCACACAGTGCTCAAGCTGCCAGAGTGGGCTAAGTCGCTTTCGATCTTCCACCACTATGGCAGCCCGATCACTGATGGCTGGCAGTGGGGACCGTTCGTGGCCATGCTGGGCATTGCTGCGCTGTTGCTTGCCATCGGAGTCATACAGTTCACTCGTGCCGACATCGAGCGTGGAGCCTGATAATAACGTACTGTACCATGGTACGGCTTCGCAAGCCGGGACGTGCATAGGCCCTGGGGCAGGGCGAGCACAAGGCATCGCCCCGTCACAGGGCGACCACGAGGGTCGCCCCTACCATGCTACGGCTTCGCAAGCCGATGCGTGTATGGTGGCAATGCCCCGTCACAGGGCGACCACGAGGGACTCTATAGGCGAATGAAATAACGAGTGCAACGAAATTCATTGACCCGAACCGGGCGACCACACGCACCGGGCGGCGGCACGCACCGGGCGACCACCCGCACCGGGCGACCACAAGGGATCGCCCCTACTATGGACGTTTTCCGCTTCATGGTCGTGAAGCGGCTATGTGAGCCGTTCTGTCCACCGCACCGCCCCATTACACAGAACCGGGCGACCACAAGGGATCGCCCTACCATGGTACGGCTTCGCAAGCCGGGGCGTGCATGGCGGCAAAGGAACGTTTCTTTCCCTTCACCCGGACATTTCACTCTATGTGTCATTCGCCAGCAGAGTCCATGAAGGGGAGTTTCATGGGCATGCCTCCCACCGGCAGATCGTATACGCTGGATGCCGTCCAGATTTGTCGTCTTGCCAACGGGAAACTCGCTGAAATGTGGGGCTTTCGTGATACCGGTTCACAGATGCGGCAGTTGGGTCTGGTCGCCTCGTCAGCCCGGTAGCTCTGTCGCCCTCATCTTATAAAAAATCATGAGTCAGGCCGACTTTCGCTGCCAGGCTCTTTGCAAGGAGGAAACGCAAAAATGCTCTATTGCTTTGCTAATTGGAGCGCAACACGCGCCGACGAGCTTGTAGACAATCATGGGCAAAGTTCGATGCTTCCTTGTATGCCCAGTCGCGGTGGTTGCTGTTCCACTCCACCATCTTCTGTTGCCAGGTTCCTAGCCTCGGGTGTGTTCCTGAAAAGGCGGCGAGTTGCAAGTGCTTCTCGCTCAGGTCTCGGTGTCGCGCCGGCATGATCTCTTGCCGTAGTTGACGGTAGTGCTCTGCGACTTCCTGTGGCGACAACGCCGGGTCTATGGTGAGCACGATACGCGAGAGGGCTGGCAGTTGCTTGGGCTGGGATGTGCTGGTCAAAGGTCTGATCTCAGGAGGATGGTTAGTGAGGACGAAAAGCGTTGCATCTGCTGCTGTCCATGCATATTCCTTCGCCAGACGCTCGCTCAACTGCCGAAGGGCTTCCAATGTCCCGTTCATAGCGGTGGGTATTTCCTTTATCTCCTCACTGCCAGGTTCGCGGTAAAACAGGAAGCGGAAGGTAAGGCATTCCGAGAGTGGCACGTTCATGCCTAACGCAAGTGGCGGCTGAGGGATATGCAGCTCTAGCTTGTGCTGGGTATCACCCTCGCTCGTGGTAATCGCTATGATATGGTGGACAAGTTGATCTGAGGGTATGGGATAATCCTTCACCCACCACGTGGCCGGTTCATCTTCCCTGGCCTTCTCCTGGAGCCAATTGGTGACCTTATGCGAGGGTAGATACTGGCCACCAAGCACCTTCTTACGAAATGCCTGCACCTCCATGTCCTGCGCGGCTTCTTCGGCCACAAGGAGCGATAGCACGCTTAAACTCTCAGGTTCCTTGTCTTCCTTTGATAACGTTCGAGCCGCGCTATCCTGACTCATCTCGCTTTGACCATAGATCTGCCGGCGACGACGGACCGTATCTGCTACTGCGCTACAAGTGAGGGTGCCATCAAGAAGCTTATCAACATAGTGATCACTTCTAAGGTCTTCCCATTCTTCTTCACGGAGATCATCGTGGAGGCGAAGCTCAAGTTCCAGCTTGATAAGTGTTATCTCAAGGTCTGGATAGGGTTTCTCAGAATTGTCCATTTTATCTCCTAGATATGACTTTATTGCGAAATTTAAAATTACTACGTATAATATGAATATAAACTCTGATTAGATTTTATCAGAAAGTTATGATGTGTGCAACCCTTGGGGGAGTTTGTTGGCGAATGAAAGAACAAGTGAAACGCGGCGCATGAACCCAACCAGGGTGACCACAAGGGCGAAGGGCGAGCACAATACCAGGGCGACCACAAGGGATCGCCCCTACTATGGACGGACTGGCCTGGGAAGCGGATTCGCAGCATGATAGGGGCGATCCCTTGTGGTCGCGCTCTCTCGGCCGCACACCTCATTTCCACCAGAACTGTCATTCGCCGACAAAGTCATAGTAGAATATATTTTTATTAACTGGAACATTACAGCATGACGCAGGCACCCACAAAATTACAAGCTCTGGATGAATTGCGCAAGGGCAAGCAATGGGTATGTTTCGACAAAAGCAAGGTACCTATCAATCCATTTACCCTCCGTAATGCTATGTCAAATAAACCTGGCACCTGGGAGACGTATGATGTTGCTGAGACGGCATACAAGGCGGATAAAGAGCGGTTTCTTACCACTGGCCGGATGTTTCTCAAAGAACAGAAAATCACCGGCATAGACCTTGATAAATGCATTGACGAGCATGGCAAACTTTCACTATTTGGTGAGGATATTGTAAGCCGTCTCAATTCCTACACTGAATACTCCCCAAGTGGTAGAGGCTTGCACATATGGGTACACGGTAACATTCCTAAGGCCCTCGCACCTAGTAAATATGACGGTACAAACCGTGTTGAGATGTACGATTGCGAACGAGGTTTTACAGTCACGGGCAATCACTACAAGGGCACTCCTACAACCATTGAAGATAGAGAAGAGATACTTCTCACCATTCATTCTGAAATAACAGACAGACGTCAAGAGGCAAAGGCAAAGCAGGAAAAGCCACGAGCGGCACCTCTCCCTAAGATTACACAAACCCATGGTGATACATTTTATGGACTGAAAGCCCTAAAAGACGAGTGTGCAATCCTTGCAAGCACATCTGAGGGTGGCCGCAATGTACAGTTAAACCGCTCAGCCTACAGTTTAGGGCAGTTGGTAGCAGGGCACGAGTTATCCCGCTCGACAGTGGAACGGGAATTGAGCGATGCAGCTGCACGAGTAGGGCTTGATGATAGTGAGATAGGAAGCACTCTGAGAAGTGGCATTGATGCTGGTATGCAATCGCCACGCTCAGCGCCTGCGCCTCAGCCGCAAACAGCCACAAATGGCAATGGCAACGCTTTACATGATAATCTGACAGCCAGGGGTGAAGATACCAGCCCCTTTTATCTCACTGACCTGGGCAATGCCGAACGCTTCAAAGCAAAGCATGGGCACAAAGTACGGTGGTGTGAGACGTGGAACAAATGGGCAGTGTTTAATGGGAAGTGTTGGGAAATTGACCGATCTGGGCAAGTCGATCAACTGGCTAAGACCACCGTAAGAGCGATCTACCAAGAGGCAACACCTGAGGAAAACAACGAGCAACGCAAGAAGATTGCAAAACATGCCGTAGCTTCAGAGTCGAGTAGAGCCATTAGAGCCATGCTCGACAGGGCAAAGAGTGAGTTACCTATTATCCCTGAAGAGTTCAATAGACACCTTCACTTGATTAATTGCAATAACGGAACGCTCGACTTGAAAACGGGGGAGCTGCGCCCGCATGACGCAAAAGACTTCCTCACCAGGTGCATCAAGATCAACTATAACCCGTTTGCACCGTGCAACGAATGGAAGCATTTTCTCTATACCATTTTCGCTGGAGATTGCGATCTTATCACATTCATCCATCGTGCCCTGGGAATGTCGCTCTCAGGTGACACCAGTGAACAATGCCTTTTCATCTGCCATGGCAACGGGAGCAACGGGAAAACTACGATGTTAGAGGCGGTGCGTAACATCATGGCCGGTTATGGGCTGGCCGCCAATATTGAAACATTTCAGGTACGTAAATATGAGGCAGTACGCAATGATATTGCTGAAATGTATGGCGCTCGATTGGTAACCGCTTCAGAGAACACAATGGGAAGCCGACTAAATGAGGCATTTATCAAGAAGGCAACGGGTAAAGAGCCATTGCGAGCAAGGCGATTGCATGAAAACGAATTTGAGTTCATGCCTGAGTTCACGCTCTGGTTAGCAGTCAACCATAAGCCTGTAGTGAAAGACACTACAAAAGGTATGTGGCGGCGTGTCCACTTCATCCCGTTCAATGTGACGTTTGAAGAGCATCAAATCGATAAACGCTTTGTCGAGAAGCTCCTATCCAATGAAATTGAAGGTATTTTCGCGTGGTTAGTACAAGGCTGTATAGCATGGTATGCACAAGGGCGCTTGAATGTTCCGAAAGCAGTGAATGAGGCTACACAAGCCTATAAAGCGGAAATGGACACGACAGCCAACTTCTTAGCGAATGAATGTGTGTTTGGTGAAGATGAGAGGGCAAGCACCAAAGAACTGCTAGAACGCTAAGGAACGGGCGGCGCATATGTCTATCACGGTGTACGGTTACTGGCCACTGATGAAACAGTGAACGTGAGTGAAGGTAGTGAACGTAGTGAACCAAAAAACAGTAATATCTCACGAGACACTACAACACTGCCAAAACCCTCAGATTTCAGTTCACTACCTTCACTACCTTCACTACCTGAGCACAAAAACGGCAAAAATGGTGAAGGTGCGTTCACTAAAGGCAAACGTGATGAACGCGGCTTTCTCATCATCTGTACAATAGAGGGATGTATTCAACGAAACACCAATGGCGGTAACAATATGTGCGAAGAACACTGGCAAGCCTACAAACAACTTATGCTCATCAGGGCGAAGTCGCAATCTGCCGACATAAATGAGGTTGAGAAGGACCAGTTGACAGATTGACACTATATCACGCGCGTGTAGGTGCCGGACTGTCGGACTGTACCACAATTGTTGTATAACAGGAATTCCTGCCAACCATCTAAGCGGGGCTTTCTGTACGTTGGGATGTTTCGCCCTCTCAGAGCCTTGCAACGCACCAGGTGAGTTACAGAATTATGTATTGAATAGTCTTTTTTATACTTACAATTTATACAAGATTAGGGGGAACTATCTTATGTCTCAACAACCACCTAACAATCAGCCATGGCAACAACCACCAAACACCTCGTATCCACCGCAACAGCCGTTCCAGACAAACGGCCTGCCACCATCGCCGCCTGTGTGGCAACAGCCACCAATGCCGCCAAAGAAGAAAAGTAAGACCTGGCTCTGGATACTTATTGCATTGTTTATTGGTTTTGTTATTGGATATTCAGCACATACCTCTGGTTCACAATCGGCATCTGTTAGTACCGTAGCCACAACACAAGCCACAAGCCAGCCAACACTGGCGCCGACACAAGCGCCAACACAGCCAGCAATCACACCTACCCCGACACATACGCCTATATGGACCACCACGCATACCTATACCGGCAATGGTGCCAAGAAAACCGCGACATTCACGGTCCCTGACGATTGGAAAATCCTCTACACCTGCACCTATCAGAAAATCGATACCGTCACTGCTGATGGCGCATTGTCGGTATCGGTCTACGGCTCCGACGCCTCGATTATCGATCCTGGTGCCGTAGACGTTACTTGCAAAAATGGTGTAACAAAAACCAAAGGCGAAACGGAAGAGCACCAGAGTGGGACCGTGTATCTCGATATCAATGGCAATGGCGATTGGACGATCCAAGTCCAGGAACTGAAATAATTACGTCTCGGGAAAATACAAGAGGGCGCGGTTACTTCTATGCCGTCCGCAATAACTTTAGAAAAACCAAAAATTCCGCACTAAATTTAGAAAAGTCCGCGCTAAATTTAGAATAAGCTTATCTATACGAGCTTTTCCTCTATTACATGAAGCATTGGGAACTTTGGTAAGCCATGAACCGTGAGGATATTCTTATGAAAGGTGTAGTCGTTGGTGTCAAACAGGCTCTTGTTGAACGGATGTCCCGTGGAGCCAGCGCAGGCAGAGAGCAACTTGCGGTAATGTATCGAAGATGTTTATACTACCAACAGGGGTTCAGGCCAATCACTGTTTTTGCTGATCTAGAATGGGATGGCGAATGTCCTCACCGCAAAGACTAGGAAGTGATTCTTTTTCAAGAAGTGCGCGTCAAAATCTGGACAGTTGAGGCGTATTGTCCTCTTTCCCCTGACACCGTTTTTTAGCTCTTTACGCTCCATGTTCCATCCTATTCGTGAAAAGGTAGTGAGATCCATGAAGGCATCGTTTCATCAGCCAGTCGTTTGCCCGGTTTTGATTGGGCGCACCCCGGACCTCGCACTACTTCAGCTGTCCCTAGAGCAGGTGAAAAGCGGCAAGGGACAGGTTGCTTTGCTCTGCGGGGAAGCAGGGATCGGCAAATCGCGCCTGGTGGCTGAGATACAAACTGAGGCGTTCGCTCAGGGTTTTCAGCTCTTGCAAGGCAATTGCTTCCCGACGGACCGCTCCTGCCCCTACGCTCCCCTGCTTGATCTCTTGCGCTCTTTCTTCCTCGCCTCCTCCACTGCACAGGTCGAGGCGCTTGTGGGCCCTTTCGCTCGTGAGTTCTCTCCATTGCTCCCCGATGTCGTACACGTGTTCCCTGATCTGGACGTTCTCCCCCCTTTGCCATCGCTCGACCCCGAACAAGAGAAACGCCGACTCTTCGCCGCCCTGGCTCACTTCTTCCTGAGCCAGGCAGCAGAGCAACCCCTGCTGCTCGTCGTCGAGGATGTGCACTGGAGTGATGATACCAGCCTGGAATTGCTCCAGTATTTGGCGCGGCGCTGTGCTACTCAGCCCCTCCTTGTCCTCCTGACCTACCGCAGTGATGAGGTTCGTCCAACTCTCTCACACTGGCTGGCCGAGCTCGACCGTGAACACCTCGGGCAGGAGGTAGCGCTCACCCGCCTCGCCCGCAGCGAGACCGGCGCGATGCTGGGGGCCATCTTCGATCTCGGGCGTCCGGTGCAAGCGGCGTTTCTGGATGCCATCTACACCCTGACCGAGGGCAATCCCTTTTTCATCGAAGAGATCCTCAAATCGCTGATCGCGGCCGGGGAGATCTCTTATACTGATGGGG
>WNFX01021422.1_pt1 | contig 12907 bp, 11 predicted proteins | sample 5400111 | NCBI WGS metagenome assembly WNFX01 (sample SAMN13153363, study PRJNA577476) | soil metagenome | isolation source: 40 cm soil or saprolite under grassland replicate 1 | place: USA:California | collected 2016-06-15
CGACGAAGGCGAGCTCGGAGACCTGTTCGCAGACCGCGAGGCCGCGGATCCGTTCGACGAGGCCGAGGAGTCGCTCCGGCGCCAGGGTGTTCGCCGGGCTCTCGACGCCCTGCCCGAGCGCGAGCGCCGCATTCTCGAGCTGCGCTTCGGCTTCGAGGGCGAGCCCTGGACGCTCGAGGCGATCGGACACGAGCTCGACCTGACGCGCGAGCGCGTCCGGCAGCTCGAGGGCCAGGCTCTCGCCCGGCTCTCGGCGCTACGAGATCTGATCTCCCTCGCGGCCTAGGCCGCTCACAGCGGATCGGAACTGAGGGCGGCCCTAGGGCCGCCCTCAATCGTTTCAACGGCGCGAAATCCGGCCGGCGCTTCGCGCCGACCATGATGATTATCTGAAGCGGGACCTCCCTGTCGCGGGTGGTGGGGAGTGGTTGCGGGGTTGGGGGTGTGTGTCTGCGGTTGGTCTGCGGGCGCCCGGGCTTATCTGGGTGCGCGACCTTGTGGTCGGCGACGTGATGGTTGATGGGTCGATCCGCGTGGGACGACCGCGGCCGCTCGGTCTTTCGTGGGTCGCCGCTGGTGGGCGGGAGCCGTCATTATTGGGGGAGCAGGCCGCGTGGGTGTGAGCCATCTGCGGGCGGGCGGGTTGCGGGGGTGGGATCGGCTTGCTTGGCATCGCTTAGTCGTTGACGGGCTCCAGCGCGGTGGGGCCGAGCTCGCGCAGGGTGTGGAAGCAGCGGCGGGTGAGTTTGCGGGCGATCGTGAGTGAGCGGCGTGTGTGCGAAAGGCCGCGGCGTTTGAGCTCGAGGTAGGCGTCGTGGTCGGGGCTGGTTTGCCGGCAGGCGGACTGGGCGGCTTCGTAGAGCGCCCAGCGTGCCACGGAGGAGCCTTGCTTGGTCAGCCGGCCGACGCGGGAGCGGCGGTCGGAGCGGTGGACGCCGACGTCGAGGCCGACCGCGCGTACCGCTTTGCGTGAGCTGGACAGGCGCGAGACGTCGCCGAGTTCGCAGAGGATCGTCGGCGCGAGCAGCTCGCCGATCCCGAACTGGCGCATCAGCGCCTGGCAGCCGGGCTGGCTGCGGGCGAGGCTGCGCAGCTCACGCTCGATCGGTGCGAGCTGGGCCTCGAGTGTCTCGATCAACGCGAGTGCGACCGCGATCCGCTCGCGCGCACTCTCTGGCAGCTCGACGCGCTTGAGGAAGGCGCGTCCCTGACGGCCGAGCAGCCGCTCGGGGACGTCTGCGACCGGGACGCCGTGGTGGAAGAGCGTCGCCCGGATCCGCTGCAACCAGCGCGTGCGCTCGTCGACGAGCGTCTTGCGCAAACGCGTGCGCGTGCGCCACTCGCACACGTGCGCAGGCGGCAGCCAAGCCTCGGGCAGCCGCCCCTGGCAGAGCAGCTCACGCAGATGGCAGGCGTCGGCGCGGTCGGTCTTGGCGCGCCGCTTCGTGCCGCGCCGCGCGCTCGTCTCGGCCGGCTCAGCCAGATGCGGACGAGCACCCGCCTGCGCCAGCGCCTCGCAGACGAACAACCAACCGGTGCAGGCCTCGACCGCCACCTCGACCTCCTGCCCAGGGAAACGGCCAACCCAGCCGGAAACGGCGGCGGGAGTCGATGCGATCCGGCCACGGCTCACCTCCCCCGTCTCGGTATCAAGGGCATCGAAGGTGAGCTGTCGTCTGTGCACGTCGAACCCGGCTACGATCGCCATCAGGGCCTCCTTTGAGCTCCTGTCTTGACCCAATCACGCGAACAATCTCGCGTTGAGCCAAAGGAGGTCCTGCTTCATGCCATCTTTCGCGCCGTTCTGCCGTCGGCCAGCTGTTTGGAGCACGGCCGGGCAAAGCCCGCCCCTGCAGTGACGCGCCCATAGACTCGCGGTGTCTACGGCTGACCGGGGGCGAGGTCGGCTAGCAGAACCATCGTTTTCGAGCCAGATGCGTCTTAACTTGAGGAAGGCTTAACCTTCTGTTCATACTTGTGCGTCCGCCTGGAGGGGCGGGACGACGAAAGGAGTTTGTGTGAGGGGGAATTTGAGAAGGCTCGCCCTGCCGATCGCGGCGTTTCTGGTGCTGGTCGCCGCAGGGACCGCAGGTGGAGCCTCGAAGGCAGGCACGCTCGTCTTTGCGGGCGCGTCGGATCCGACGTATCTGGATCCGGCGCTCGTCTCCGACGGCGAATCGTTCCGCGTCACCGAGGAGATGTTCGAGGGTCTCATCGCGCTCAAGCCCGGCACGACGAAGGTCATTCCGGCGCTTGCCACCAGCTGGAAGCTCACCGGCGGAAAGACGTGGACCTTCAATCTGCGCAAAGGCGTGAAGTTCCACGACGGCACGCCGTGGAACGCCGCGGCTGCTTGTTACAACTTCAACCGCTGGTACAACTGGTCGGGTCCGTTCCAGGATCCGTCTGCGACCTTCTACTACCAGGCGACCTATGGCGGCTTCAAGCACAACGAGGTCGCGAATCTGTCGGCGCCGCTGTTCAAGAGCTGCAAGACGGTCGGCAAGTACAAGATCGTCGTCCAGCTGACGCGCGTGTCGGGCGTGTTCTTCTCGTCGCTCGTGATCCAGTCGTTCGCGATGCAGAGCCCGACGGCGATGAAGAAGTACGGCGCCGACGAGGCGACGCTCACCGGCGGGACCTTCAAGCCGACCGGCTCGTATGCCTTCCAGCATCCGACTGGGACCGGCCCGTTCAAATTCTCGTCGTGGACGATCGGCCAGAAGGTCGAGCTCGTCCGCAACCCGAACTACTGGGGGAAGAAGGCGAAGCTGGACAAGGTCATCATCCGACCGATCTCCACCAACGAGGCGCGCTTCCAGGCGCTCAAGACCGGCGAGATCAATGCCTTCGACCTGGCGCCGCCGCAGGACATCGGGAGTCTCACCAGTGACTCGCGGCTCAAGGTGATCAAGCGACCGGCGTTCAACGTCGCGTATGTGACGATTCATCAGGGACCCGGCTCGCCGATGAACGACATAAAGGTGCGCCAGGCGGTTGCGTACGGCCTCGACCGTGCAACGGTCGTGAAGCAGTTCTATTACGGCACCGGCCAAGTTGCGAACGAGTTCCAGCCGCCGAGCCTGTTCGGCTGGACGAACAAGGTGCCGAAGTACACGTACAACCCGACAAAGGCGAAGGACCTGCTGAACTCGTCGAGCTGTCACGTGCCGTGCAAGATCGATTTCTGGTATCCCACGTCGGTCTCGCGTCCGTACATGCCGGACCCGAAGCGGAACTTCGAGGCGTTCGCAGCCAGTCTCGAGAACTCCGGCTTCAGCGTCACCGCGCATAGCGCGCCGTGGCGTCCGACGTATGTCCCGAAGGTGAACGAGGGAAGTGCGGGCGACCTGAACCTCATCGGGTGGACCGGTGACTACGGCGACCCGGACAACTTCCTCGGGACGTTCTTCCGGAACTTCAACCCGCAGTTCGGGTTCAACAACTCGGCGATCACGGGGATCCTCAACCGCGCTCTCAACGAGCCGAACTTCGCCAAGCGGGTGAAGCTCTACAAACAGGCGAACATTCTGATCATGAAGTACCTGCCCGGCATTCCGTATGCGCACGCAACTCCGGCCCTCGGGCTCGAGAAGCGCGTCCAGCGTCTGATTGCGACGCCGGTCGGAGGTACCTGGTTCCAGTTCACCTCTTTCGGAGGTCAGTAACAGATAGAGGCGCAGCCGGTGGACGACTAGTTTCATGCTTCGGTACGTCGTCCGCCGGCTGTTGCTGCTCGTCCCGATCTTGATCGGCGTGTCCCTCCTGATCTTCTTCTGGATCAGGGCGCTGCCGGGCAACCCGGCGGACGCGTTGCTCGGAGAACGCTCCAACGCTCAGCTCGTCGCGCAGTACAAACAGCGCTACGGCCTCGACCGGCCGATCCCGGTCCAGTACTGGGACTACGTCAAGACGACGCTGAAGGGCGATCTGGGCACGAGCATCTCCACACGCCGGCAGGTGACTTCGGAAATCAGGCAGCGCTTCCCCGCGACGATCGAGCTTGCAGTCGCAGCGATGATCTTCGCCGTCGCCTTAGGCATTCCACTCGGGTTCTTCGCCGCCAAACGCCACGGGGGTGTCCTCGACAACCTGACGATGATCGGTTCCCTGCTCGGGATCTCGGTCCCGATCTTCTTCCTGGCGATCATCCTCAAGTATCTGTTCGCCGTGCGCTGGCACTGGTTACCGAGCGTCGGCAGGATCGACGTGCTGAGCGACGCAAAGCACCCGACGAACTTCTACATCCTCGACGCTCTCATCCAGCGCGACTGGCACACCCTGTGGGACGTGATCCGACACCTGATTCTGCCGGCCATCGCACTCGGGTCGATCCCGCTCGCCATCATCACCCGGATTACGCGCGCTGCCGTACTTGACGTGCAGAACGAGGACTACGTCCGCACTGCGCGTGCCAAGGGCCTCCCGCCGCTCACCGTCGACCGCCGTCACGTGCTGCGAAACGCGATGCTGCCCGTCTCGACGATCATCGGCCTGCAGACCGGGCTGCTGCTCTCCGGGGCGGTCCTGACGGAGACTGTGTTCGCGTTCCCGGGGATGGGGTCGTGGTTACGTGACGCGATCTTCAACAGCGACTACCCCGTGCTGCAGGGCGGCATCCTCTTCCTCGCGCTCGTGTTCGTCCTCGTGAATCTGATCGTGGACATTTCCTACGCGATCATCAACCCGCGCATTAGGTACAGCTGAATGTCCGTCAAGGTTTCCCCCTTCGCCCCTTCCCCAGCTCATCGGCCAGAGGTCGGCCGATGAGCGTCGCTCGCCTTCGGCTCGCTCCCGTGAGGGAAACCATGTTTCCCTCACGAGCTCCCTTCTTTAGGCGTCGCCTCAGCCCCCGCGCCGCTGAGATCGCCGCGCGGGCTGAGGAGAAAGAGAGGGGAAACCTCCCGGTTTCCCCCTTCGCCCCTTCCCCTGCTCATCGGCCAAAGGTCGGCCGATGAGCGTCGCCGAGCTCGAAGCACGAGAGATCCAGCTCGAGGCGCCGTCCGGCCTGTGGAGCGAAGCCTGGTACCGGCTGGTCCGGAACCCAGGCGCGATCCTCGGTGCGCTATTCGTGTCCGTGTTCGTGATCTGCGCGGTGTTCGCGTCGGTGATTGCGCCGTATGGGCCGAAGGAGCAGAACCTGTCCTTGCTGAACCAGGGCAAGCCGGTTGGCCCGAGCTCGGGGCATCTGTTCGGCGTCGACCTGCTTGGGCGGGACGAGTTCTCGCGCATCATCTACGGCGCCCGTTTCTCCTTGCTGATCGGGGTCGTATCCGTGGCGATCGGCCTGTCGATCGGTCTGGTGCTCGGCGCGACAGCCGGCTATCTCGGCGGGTTGATCGACTCCGTGATCATGCGCGTGATGGACATCATGCTTGCGATCCCAGGGCTGCTCTTCGAATGGCCACGGCGATCATCGACGTCGCGGGCCTCGGGTTCCTGGGCCTCGGGCCGCAGGACCCGGCGACTCCGGAGTGGGGGACGATGCTGACCGACGTGAACGACTACCTCAATGTCGCCCCGTTTCTCGCGATCATCCCCGGCATTGCGATCGTCTTCTCCGTGCTCGGGTTCAACCTGATCGGGGACGGGTTGCGCGAGGCGCTCGATCCGAAGCTGCGAACGCGTGGCTAGAACGGCACTTCTCTCCGTCGAGGATCTGAACGTCCGCTTCTGGACGCGGCGGGGGACCGTGCACGCGGTCAACGGCATTTCGTTCGACATCGCCCCCGGCGAGACGCTCGGGATCGTCGGCGAGTCGGGCTGCGGCAAGAGCGTGACCTCGCTCGCGATCCTCGGCCTCCTCGCCCGCAACGGCAGAGTCGAGTCCGGCTCTGCGACCTTCGAGGGCACGGATCTGATTCGTCAGAACGACCGCGCTCTCCGCCGCATTCGTGGCCGGGAGATCTCGATGATCTTCCAGGATCCGATGACATCCCTGAACCCGGTTTTGACGATCGGGCGTCAGATCCGGGAAGCGCTCGAGACGCACTTCGACATGAACCGCGGAGACGCGGACAAGCGTGCCGCCGAGTTGCTCGACCGCGTCGGCATTCCCAGCGCCGACCAGCGGCTGCGCGACTACCCGCACCAGTTCTCCGGCGGCATGCGGCAGCGCGCAATGATTGCGATGGCGCTGGCGTGCGAGCCGAAGCTGATGATTGCCGACGAGCCGACGACAGCGCTCGACGTCACGATCCAGGCGCAGATCCTCGACCTGCTGCGGGAGCTCGTCGCGGAGGAGAACGCCGCGCTGATCCTGATCACGCACGACCTCGGGGTCGTCGCCGGGATGTGCGAGCGCGTCAACGTGATGTACGGAGGAATGTTCATGGAGACCGGCTCGGCAGAGCAGCTATTCGGGTCGCCGCGTCACCCGTACACGCTCGGCCTTCTCCAGAGCGTCCCGCGCCTGGACGCCGGCAGGCGGCATCGGCTTCATCCGATCGAGGGCTCGCCGCCGAACATGCTCAGGGCGCCGACGGCGTGTCCGTTCCAGCCCCGCTGCAGATACGAGGTCGATTTGTCCGGGCGAGAAGTGCCGCAGCTCGTCGAGATCGAGCCCGGCCACAAAGTGGCGTGCTTCAACCCGGTGCCGCTCGACGAGTGGGACCGGACTCGCGTGGCGGCGACGGCGTGAACACGAACGGCGCCGGGCCGCTCGTCGAGCTCGAGCACCTGAAGGTCTACTTCCCGATCAAGAGCGGGATCGTCCTCGACCGCCACGTCGGCGACATCCGCGCGGTCGACGACGTTTCGCTGCAGATCAAGCGCGGCGAGACGGTTGGGCTGGTCGGAGAGTCGGGGTGCGGCAAGTCGACCGTCGGTCGCACGATCGTGCGCCTGTACAAGCCGACCGCCGGACGCATCCTGTTCGAAGGTCGCGACATCTCTCAGCTGGGAGAGAACGAGTTGCGGCCTTTACGTCGTCGCATGCAGATGGTCTTCCAGGATCCCTACGCCTCGCTCAACCCCCGCCACAGCGTGGGACGCATCGTCGGCGAGCCGCTGCGCAGCCACGGTCTCGCCAATCGGCGCGAGGCGAATGCACGCGTACGGGATCTCCTGAAAATCGTCGGCCTTCCCGCCGACGCGGTCGGGCGTTACCCGCACGAGTTTTCCGGCGGGCAGCGTCAGCGCATCGGGCTGGCGCGCGCAATCGCTCTGAATCCGGACTTCGTCGTCGCGGACGAGCCGGTGTCGGCACTCGACGTCTCGATCCAGGCGCAGATCATCAACCTGCTCGAACAGCTCCAGGAGGAGTTCGACCTCACGTACCTCTTCATCGCGCACGACCTCGCTGTCGTGCGGCACATCTCGGATCGGATCGCCGTGATGTACCTCGGCTGGATCGTCGAGGTGTCGTCGGCCGCGGAGCTCTACGAGAATCCGTTACACCCGTACACGATCTCGTTGCTTTCGGCGGTACCGATCCCCGATCCGATCGTCGAGCGTCAGCGCCTGCCGATCCTGCTTGCCGGCGATCTGCCGAGCCCGGCGAATCCACCCGCGGCGTGCAGGTTCCACACGCGCTGCCCCTTCGTCCAGCCCACCCGCTGTCGCGAGGAAATCCCGCTGCTGCGCAAGCTCTCCACGGGACACGAGGTTGCGTGCCACTGGGCGGAGGAGATCAACGAGGGGCGCATCAAGCCGCACGAGCGCGAGCCCGTGCTCGAGTCTCCCCGTCCAGAGCTGGTGGAAGCGCCGCCGCCAGTCTGAGGATCTCGTTCGCCGCGAGCGGCGCGACACGCAACTCGGGCGGCGGGCGGCGGAGGAACGTCCCGATCGCGAGTAGGGCGTCGAGCTCTTCGGCTGCGAGGTGGTCCGGTGTCGCGGAGTTCGTCTCGGCGAGCCCGGCCTCGACTTCGAGGCGGGCCCCGTCACCGCGCGGAAGCGTCCGAACGGCCGCGACGCGCCCGCCGGCCACGAAGATCGCTCGCGCAAAACCGGGCTCGGCGGCCGGAACGATCAGGCAACAGCGTGCGTGACGCAAACGTTCGACTCGGCGCAGGTAGCCGAGGATCTGCTCGAGTGCGCCGATACGGTCGCGCAGGCGGGCCGCGTCCTCGTAACGCCTGCAGTCGGCAAGGTGGCGCAGGCGTGCGCGCAGTCGCGGTAGCGCGAGCTCTGGACGGTCGAGCTCATCCTCGGAGGCTCCGTCGAGCGCACGGCAGGCAAGCCGCGCGCGAGTGCGGCTGCGGATCGGACCGAGTCGTGTCGGTGCCTGCGAGCAGACGAGCTTGTCGCCACGCCGCCGCAGATAGACGTAGCGATCCGGCCGCGCATTGCGCGCGTTTGCGACAGGTCGCAGCTCGCGCAAGAGCCGTAGCTCCTCGAGCGCGGCCTCGACCTCCGAGCCGGTGGGGCGCCATTCGATTCGCTCGAGCGCGAACAGTGCCGCCTCGACGGCGGGCCGTTGTCGATCTGATCTGAAGTACGAGCGCAGGCGCGCCCGCAGGTCGCGCGCACGGCCCACGTACAGCACCTGGTCGTGGCAGTCGCGGAAGAGGTAGACGCCGGGCGAGGCCGGCGCGCCGAAGGCAAGCGTCCGCTTTGCGTAGACCTTGCGGACGCGCGGCGCGGCCAGCTCGACGAGATCCGCGACCGTGCGAGCGCCTCGTTCCTGGGCGAGGCCGATCAGTTGCACCAGGATCTCGGCGGTCGCCTGAGCATCGGGGAGCGCGCGGTGACACGGCTGCGCGGCCGTACCGAAGAACTGCGCGAGCGATGCGAGCCCCGCGCGGCGTGTCCGTCCGGCCAGGAGACGGCGGGCGAGGCCGACCGTGTCCACCACCTGTCCCGCCAGCCGGCCGCCGGTCAGCCGCTCGGTCTCGCGATCGATGAAGGCGAGGTCGAAGCGCGCGTTGTGCGCGACGAGCACGGCATCGCCCGCAAACTCGAGAAACCGGCGCACCGCGATGCCGGGATGCGGCTGGCCGCGCAGCTCCGTGTCGTCCAAGCCCGTGAGGGCCCTGATCGCCGGACCGAGTGGAACGCCTGGGTCGACGAGCAGCTCGAACTCCTCGGCGAGCTCGAAGTCATTGACACGTACGGCGCCGATCTCGCAGATGCGCGAGCTCCCGGGTCGCAGGCCCGTGGTCTCGAGATCCACGACGACGAACGTCGCGAGCTCGAGCGCGAGGTCGGCCCCAGGAGGGTCGGCGAGACCCACTGCATCGCCGCGCCACGCCAGCCGGGTGTCGTCGCCGACGACGTCTTCGAGCAGGCTCAGGGCGAGCCCGATCGGTGCGTGCCGTAGCGCGAACAGCCGGCGCGCTGCCTCTTCGGCGTAGACCGGCCCGCGCCGTTCCTCGACGAGCTCGACGAGCCGGTCGGCTGCATCCAGCCGGAGCTGCATGGCGAGAGCTTAGGCGAACATATGTTCGTCTGCAACGATCGCGGCGAAAATGACCCTGTCCCAGCTCGCCCTGACCGTCTTTCTCCTCGCAGGCCTCGGGCTGGTCGCCAACCGGCTGGGCGTGTCCGCCATACCTGCCTACCTGCTCAGCGGGCTCCTGTTGGGCCCACACGAGCCCCGCGTGACGAGTCTGATCACTCCCACCGAGGTCACGGAATTCGTGGCCGAACTTGGGCTCGTCTTCCTGCTCTTCTTCCTCGGGCTCGAGTTCAGCCTGGGCCGGCTGAGTCGCACCGGCCGCCACGTCGGGCTCGGGGGCACGCTCGACCTCCTGACGAACACTGCGGTCGGGCTCGTGGTCGGGCTGGCAGCCTTCGGCCTGAGCTTCGGGGCGCTCCTCCTTGCGGCGGCCGTCTACGTGTCGTCGAGCGCGATCACCGTGAAAGGGCTGATCGACTTTCGCCGGCTGGCCGACGAGGAGACAGACCTCGTGCTCGCGATCCTGTTGTTCGAGGATCTCGCGATCGCGTTCGTCCTCGGCTTCGCGGCGACTGGCGGCGGCACGACCGCTTCGACTCTCGGAACGGTTGGCAAGGCGATCGCATTCATCGGCATCTCGCTCGCCGCATCACGGTGGCTCTCAAAGCCGCTCGACCGGCTGCTCGATTGGCTCCCGCGCGAGTTCTTCCTGCTGGTCATCGTCGGCATCCTTGTCGGCATGGCGGCGCTGGCGAAAGAGCTGGGCCTCTCCGAGGCGATTGGCGCCCTGATGGCGGGAGTCGTGCTTTCGGAAACGAGTGTGCGGGAGGAGATCGAGGAACGCTTCTTCAGCTTCCGCGACGTCTTTGCGGCGTTGTTCTTCTTCGTGTTCGGCCTCTCGATCGACGTCGGCGCGCTCGGCCGGCTCGGCTGGCTGCTTGCGCTCGCGGTCCCGCTAACCATCCTCGGCAAGACCGCGGCCGGTTATTTCGCCGGCCGCGTCGGCGGCTTCACTCGGAGGCAGAGCTTCAATGCCGGAGTTGCTTTGATCGCGCACGGCGAGTTCACGATCATCCTCGCGCAGGTCGCCGCTGGAAACTCGCGCCTGAGCGACGCCGTGCAGTCCGACCTGACCGCCTTCGCCGGGCTCTATGTGCTCGCGACTGCAACGGTCGGCGTGGTGCTGATGAAGGAGTCGAAGTGGATCGGCCGCCGCTTGTTTCCACCTAAACTGGTAAGCGAGGAACGGTAATGCCCGTAGAGCTGAGAGAAACCCGACTGCCGGGCATCGGCGTCAAATACGGCTTCCGTACTTCGGAAGGCGGTGATCCGCCTCGACGATGACGAGGCGCGCCAACTCGGGGCGGTGATCGGCGGTGCCTACGAACGACCGAAGATCGTCGAGGAGCTCGAGCTTGCGCTCGGCGAGCTGACGATCGAGTGGGTTCCGGTGCCGGACGACAGCCCGCTGACCGGCCAGACGCTCGCAGAGTGCGGATTCCGTGCGAAGACAGGCATCACGGTGATCGCGATTCTTCGTGAGCCCGAACCGGTCGCCGGCGCACAACCGTCGGACATGTCCAGAGGGGCGACACCCTCGTTACGGTCGGGAAGCTCGGCCAGTACCAAGCGTTTCGCAAGCTGCTGGGCGAAGGCACGCTCTAGTGCCGCTTGGAAGGGCTCGGCGCGGGGGGAGCCGCTAACATCGCGCGGCGCCAGCCGTCCGAATGGCAGGGGCGGGTACCGACTTCGACTCACGGAGAGGGGATGGTTCGTTTGAAGCGCTCGGCGATGCTCTGGGCGATGGCTGTGGTCGTCGCTGTCATGGCAACCGGCTGCGGCGGCAGTTCCAAGAGCAAGGGAGGCTCGACGACCACGCCCACCGCTGCAGGCGGCAAGGGTGGGACGTTGATCACGCTCGCGAACGCAGCGCCCGCCGGCTCCCCGGACCCCCAAGTGAACTACACCCTCCAGGAATGGCAGTGGCTGATCCTCACGCACGACGGCCTTGTCGGCTACAAGCGGGTCGGCGGCCCGGAAGGGACCAAGAAGGTTCCCGACCTCGCGACGGCGATTCCCAAGCCGACCGACAACGGCAAGACGTGGGCGTTCACGCTCAGGTCCGGCATCAAGTTCTCGAACGGCAACACGGTGACGGGTAAGGACGTCAAGGCCACGTTCGAGCGTCTCTTCAAGATCGGCAACAGCCCGAATGCAGGCAGTTGGTACAACGTCATCGTCGGTGGCGACGCCTGCGTCAAGACGCCGAAGACTTGCGACCTTTCGAAGGGGATCGTCGTCAACGGGGACACGATCACGTTCCACCTGACCAAAGGCGACCCGGAGTTCCTCGACAAGCTCTCCGTCCCGTTCGCGTACATCCTTCCGGCGGACACGCCTGCGAAGAACCTGAACATCCCACCTGCGGGAACCGGCCCATACAAGTGGGTTCAGTACGCGCCGCAGAAGCAGATGAAGATCGTCCGCAACACGTACTTCAAGGAGTGGTCGAAGGACGCGCAGCCGGACGGGCTCCCCGACTCGATCGTGCAGAAGTTCGGCCTGAGCGTCGAGGCCGAGGTCACGCAGGTCGAGAACGGACAGGCCGACTGGATCGCGAACGCCGACTCGATCCCGTCCGACCGGCTCCCCGAGCTCAGCTCGAAGTACTCGACCCAGGTGCACATCAACCCGCTGACCGCGGTCTACTACTTCGCCTTCAACACCCGGGTCCCGCCCTTCAACAACCTGAAGGCGCGACAGGCCGTCAACTACGCGACCGACCGCAACGCTCTCATCAAGCTCTACGGCGGCACGAACGTCGCGGTCCCGACGTGCCAGATCCTGCCGCCGAGCTTCCCGGGCTACAAGCCCTACTGTCCCTACACGGTCAATCCCGGTAGCGGCAAATGGACCGGCCCGGACCTGGCCAAGGCCAAGAAGCTCGTCGCGGAGTCGGGAACGAAGGGCGCAGCCGTGAAGGTAAACAGCGATACGACCGAGGTCGACAAGGCCTACGGTCTCTACTTCATCGGGCTCTTGAACAAGCTGGGCTACAAGGCCTCGCCGCAGTTCCTCTCGAACGACATCCAGTACCCGTACATCCAGAACTCGAAGAACAAGGTGCAGTTCGCTTATTCGAGCTGGTTCCAGGACTATCCGGCGGCGTCGGACTTCCTGGACATCCTGCTCGGCTGCGGCTCGTTCCACCCGAACAGTAACTCGAGCCCGAACATCGCCGAGTTCTGCAACAAGCCCATCCAGGCGAAGATGGACCAGGCCGGCGCCATGGGCCTCACGGACCCGGTGGGGGCGAACAACCTCTGGGCTCAGGTCGACAAGGAGGTCACCGACCAGGCACCTTGGGTCTCCATGTTCAACCCGAAGCTGCTCGACTTCGTGTCGAGCCGCGTCAAGGGCTTCCAGTTCAGCCCGCAGTGGTACTTCCTGCTCGCTCAGGCCTCGGTGAAATAGGGGGACACGCACGGCTGAGTTTGCTTACGAGCCGGAAACCGAAGTAGTCCTCGCGCCCGGCGAGAGTGCCCAAGAGCTTTCAGGAAAGAGCCCTTG
>WNFX01004985.1_pt1 | contig 12906 bp, 12 predicted proteins | sample 5400111 | NCBI WGS metagenome assembly WNFX01 (sample SAMN13153363, study PRJNA577476) | soil metagenome | isolation source: 40 cm soil or saprolite under grassland replicate 1 | place: USA:California | collected 2016-06-15
AGGCTGCCGTCGCCGGTGTCCTGGCCCGGCTCCCAGGCGATGGCGTGCGGCGGGTCGAATACCTGCACCCGGTTGGCCATCTGGTAGTTCCCGTCCGGGTGGTTGGCGTGGTACATGGCCATCCGGAACACCTGCCCCGCCGCAGTCAGCGGTTGGCTGTCGAAGGGCTCGCGGACCCAGCCGGTGCCGTCGATCGCGGCATGCTTGGCGGGGTCGGCGAGGACCGCGAAGATGCCCTCCGCCGGGGCGTTAATGATCGTGGTCGCGCTAACGGTTTCGTCGGCCATGGTGGTCGTCTCCTGATGAGCTGAGCCTGGTACCGATTCTGACGCCCGCCGGACCTGGAACTCATCGCTGAACTCGTCCCGGTCCGCTCCCTGGCGACGATTACCGGCAGGACCAGGGACGCGACCGTCCTGACCCCGGCAGCGTGCCGACCGCAGGCGGAAGGCCATGAACAGCCGCCAGGACGGCTGCCCACCGTACTTCCACTGAACGCGATCGCGGCCGGGACGCCGATAGCCCGCCGCGAGCAGCAGCGCGCACAGCAGGTCCTGCGCGGCGGGCCCCGTTCGCCTCGATCCGTGAACGGCGAAGTCGGCTTTACCCCCCTGGCTAGTGCGGTTAGTTAGTTCAGCCGTCCTTCCTGCGGGCGTCGTCGATGGCGCGGACCAGTTGGACCAGGCGCGGGCGAAACGCCTCGGCATAGGCGCCGGATAGCATCGCCTTGCGCAGTGTGACGCGCCCGGCCAGCACCTCCCGTGCCATTTCCTGTAGGTCGGAACTGCCTGCCCCTTCCGCCAGCCGCTGCAGCGAGCTTCGCAGTAGCCGGTAGGCGGCCGGGTCGCCGCGGGCGATGCCGCGCAGTTTTTCATCCAGATCGGGCACGCCGGGACCTGGGCTGGTGGTGTTCATTTCGGCGGGAACTGGTAGGCGGCGTGGGGCAGCGGGTAGCTGGTGACTGCGGTGAGCCCGTTGGTGAGGCTGGCCATGAGCAGGGCGATCTGGGTGATGGTGGCCAGGGCCGTGGCGAGGGTGGCCAGGAACTTGCCGCCTTGGAGCGCTGCGGCGAGGCCGGTGACTGCGTCATCGGGGATGTCCCCGCCGCCTTAGTCGACCGCGCTCGCGGCGAGCAGCATGACGATGGCGGTGTCGACCATGGCTTCGATGTCGGAAGCTATGTCCGGGGCGAGATCGTCGGCGGTGTTCGCGGCAATGACATACCGCGTGTGCAGTGCCCGGAATGTGCCCGCCATCTCGCCCAGGCCGGGCAACTCCTGCCCCAGGCCGTCCACGACGCCCGCGACCAGGAACTCACCTGGACCCAGATCGGCGAACTGCTCGGCATCACCGCCGCCACCGCGGCACGCCGTTACCGGGAACAAGCCATGATCAACTTGACAAGGATCACCGGCATAATGCCGATGTGAGTGCGGCGGATGAAGACTGCGTTGCCTGGTACTGCCGTCAGCGGGCGGCGCCGCGAAATTTGAAACATTCTTATTCCGCAGACGGTGCCTTTACAGATAGGCAACGATGCGTCCAGCTCCGTTCCAGCCGATGAGTTCTACTTCATACCGGTCGCTGTCCCAATTGGAGACCCGCTGGGGACGGGCGTAGCCATGGGCCCCGGTGGCTGCTTACGTTGATGAGCTTCATCGTGGAAGCGCTGCCGCCGGGCTTTGGATGCCAGTCGTAACGCAATAAGCACCGCGATCGGAAGTATGGCGATAACACTGGCCACGATGTATACCCCAAGGTAGTGATGGTCAAATATCGAGCGTGTCGGGTCAACTTGCTTGGCGCTTATGCCGAAGAATGCTGCCAGGAACCCCAGTGGTACGCCTATCGCGCTGAGGAATCCCGCGGCGATCACCCAGTCACGGCGCCTTGCTTCCTGTTCCTTACGCCTTGTCTCCTCGTCGTTGCGTTCACGGATGGCGACCGCTGTGAGTTCGGACTGGATGCTGCTCTCCAGCCGGTCAAACATCCGGCTCACCGTATGCGCACGTGCTGGCAGCTCCAGGACGTCATAAAGTTCCCTGTGAAAGCTCTCGATCCGCAGTGACGGGATGAGCAGCCCCAGATCGGCAGAGGTCTCCACGCTGAAACTGAGATCGAGCTGAAGGTTGCCGAGCGCATCGACGAGGTTTTCCAGGTCCTGCCGCCGCTGGCGCCCGACCAGCTGCTCCTGTATGTCACTCCGGAACGTCCGGATGAGCTGATACGCCTCATACCATATTTCCCTGAATTGTGCGGCGGTGCCAACGGCCTGGACAGCGGTAAGGAAGATACTGTAGTCGACGAAGTCCTCGTGACCATAGATGAAACTGACATACGGCGTAACGGCCGCGAACGTGCCGCTTTCCCGGTTGAGACCCGCCGGATACGCTAGTTTCATCACTTCCTGCCGGTACGGCGGGTCGGAGCGGTACAGGATACGGTTTACGACGTCCTCACCAGGGGGCTGATGGTGACCGAAGTCGCGCACGAACATGATCTGATGCTGTTCTGGCGGAAGCGGGAACATCGTCTCATCCACGTCCGCAACCTCTTGTGAGAGCACTGGATCCGCCGCTGCACGCACAGCGGCTGGATCGTAGGGATAAGCGCCTTTGGAATGAGCGTACGCTCCGATGTAGGCAGCCAAGCCGATCCCACTTATGGTGACCTGAGCGTAGCCGCACAAATCAAGAATCTCCTCCGCGGTCCGGACGTTTTTGTTGAGATCCGGGCTATGGAAGAATACGATGAGCGCTGCCACCACCTGGTGGGATGGCAATGCGAAGAGCTGGAGCTCTGCGGAACTGATCGCATCGATTCGCCGGACGGTTTCCTTCTCCGGCACGAATTCGAGATCGTCGGCCGGGACCTTTCGCGCATCAACAAGCTGCGGAAGCTTGTCTCGAAAGAGATCATAGAATTGCGTCAGGCGTCCTAACCGCTGGTCGGGCTTTCGCTCGGGAGTATGCCCGTCATGCTTCCAGCGTGTGGCGAATACGCTGATCACTTCGATGACTTGGGGATCGTGCGCCGTCTTTGCTTTGGTCATCATTGTGCTCCCGAACCTCCTAGTACGGCAGCCGCATTTCATGGTTTGACCTGGGCGAATTGGGGTTGGCGGGCGAGTCTGGCGCGTTTGTGGTACCAGCGGGCGCGGGCCTGGTGGCGGCGTCGCCATCGTGACCATCGCGCGGCGTGCCAGATGGATCGGGGTGTGGCGGTGGCGGCATTGAACAGGCGTTTGATCTCGGCGACGGTCAGCGGGATCAGGCCGGGATCTTCTGGCGGGAAGCAATCGGGGCTGGCGGGGGGCGGGGCTTGGGTGTCGGTCCGGCGGCGTGCCCGGGCTGCGGCGATGGCGCAGATCGCGAGGGCCGCTGTTACGAGCACGGTGTGCCGGGCGATCGCGGTGTAGAGCCGTACCTGCGATTGATCGAGCCCGAAGTAGTCCTTGCTGAACTCGAAGCCCTCTTCTGCCGGCCATCTGAGCCCGGCGGCGGTGATCAGCCGCTTCAGGGAGACGGGCTGGCCGGCGGGGACGTAGCAGTAGTGGTAGGCGCACTGGCCGGTGGCCAGGTGACGGCGGATCAGCAGCCAGTGCCGCGGGCTGGCGGTGGCGAGCCACGCCCACGCGTAGTCCCGCTCGCCCTTGGAGCCGGTCCCGGCGGAGACCACCTGCCAGCTCGTGCTGGCCTTCAGGTAGGTGGTGACCACCTTCGCGCAGGTGAGCGTGATGCCGCCGCCGGGGGCAAGGGTGAACGTCTTCGCTACCCGCAGCACATACCCCTGGCCGTGTTCTTCCAGGTAGCTGCGCAGCGCGGGGCAGCTGCCATAGACCTCATCACCGCAGGCAAAGTCGATGTCCATGCCGTCGGCGGAGGCGTCGCGCAGGATCTGGACCGCCAGCTCACCCTTGGTCGCGAACGCCAGGCCGGCGGGCAGCCCCATCCGCTGGCGCGTGCTGGCATCATCGAGGTGCTCCCGCGGGATCCACTGCCGGAACCCGATCAGCCCATGCCCGGTGTGCTGGCGAATGTAGGACAGGTGCACGGTGTTGATCCCGTTGGCGACCCGGCCGGCGCACCCCATGTGCTGGCGTTTGACTCCGGCGGTGGCCGCGCCCTGCTTTTGCTGTCCGGTCTCATCCAGCGCCCCGATCCGCAGCCCGGGCCGCCCGGGGACGGCGTCCAGGCCGCTGATGACGAACCGCCGGATCACGCTCATCACCCCGGAGGTGTCCCAGCACGCATGGTTCAGCAGCCGCTGGGTCTTGTCCGGGGTCGCGTCCCCGGCCCACTCCGCGATGCTCCAGCCATTGCGTTTGCCCAGGTCCGACATGCATGCCCGGACATACTTGCCTGCCTGGATCCACGGCTCGACACGAGCGAAACATCCCTCCATGCCGGTAACCAGCTCCCGGAACAGGGCACCGGCCCGGCCCGCCTCTACCATGAGGGCAGCAGCCGTCTCTGATCTTGTACTCGTCACACAGGCATGATCACGAGGCGGCTGCGCTCACACCCGCCCATCCCATAACAAGACCACACCAACCGGGCCAGGCACCTCCGCCCAGCCCACAGCACGAAATGCGGCTGCCGTACTAGCGCCCTACCGGCGGAGCCAGGCCATGATGTCGCAGGCTGCTCCCGTCCGTCCGTATTCGCCGATGTATGGAAGACGCCGTGGGTCAAGGGACGGATGACAAAGCTGCCGACAAGCTGCTCGGACAGTGTTGGTACTCGGCTGAGCGATTGACATGATAACGATCATGTGGGCGCTTCCTATGGAGCCGATAGGTCAACCCGCCGATACGAACGCGCCGAGGATGGCAGTCAAGAGGGGCGCAAGAAGGCCGAGCAGGTTCGCTGCGACTTCAATCGGCACCCGCTCAACATGCAGTAGCCGCTTCAGCCCCGACCGCCCGGCTGCCCAATTCTCGGGCAGCCGACCATCCGCAGGCACGGCGTAGATGCGGGCTACATAAGCCATTGCTAGCGAACGCCAGCTGATGAACGCTGGGACGGCGATGAGCGCAAGCACCGCGGTGAAGTAAGCGCCAAGAAACAACAGCCATGTCGCTGGGAACGGATAGCGACTCACTGGCAAACCAGCCGCATGGATCGCGGCGCGGAGCGCGGCGACCGCCAGGACAGCACCGGTGATTATGGCCCCGACCCCGGCAACGCAGTGCAGCAGATTCAGCCGACACTCTCGCAGCGTCGACACGATCTCGTCGCCACTTGGTAGCTCGCGTCCTTGGCTGATCTTCTCTTTGAGCTCATGCAGCCGAGCGCTCAAACGCCACACCCCGAGCACGCCGGGCATGGCGCAAGCAAACGCCAGCAATGTCACGAGGTGGGTCCGCTGGTTTCCTAGATACAGTGGAATAGGGACATGCGACTGCGCTTGCGCCAACCCCTGGTACACAAATCCAGCCAGCGCAAAATATATCAACGCTGGGACCACGACACCGATGTGATCACGCTCGCGTTTCCAGACCATCCCCTGACGCCATAGCCAGATTGCTATCATAATCCAAACCGCCACGTTGACGCCGAGCAGCTCGGTCCACGCCTCGAACTCGACTGTTCCCGAAAACCGCTGACTTTCCAGCGTCCAGCCAGAGCCCAGATGCATAAGGAAGACCGTTACCCAATACACCAGCACGGCAAATAAAGAAAACACCGCGAGGTGGGCTCCTGTACGGACGCGCATAGCCCATTCAGATAACCGCTTCGTGGCATTCTTAACGTGCTGATCGTGAATTTTGTATCCTGTTACTGGGTCAGAGTAAGACATCCCCGATCACGCACTTTCTGATCCCCAAGGAGCGTTGGCTGGCTTCACGGCGGGGTTGGACGGCGATCAGCGAGGCACCTATGGGCGTACAGCTTTCAGGCGCATCGCAGCCCTGGACCTCAAGTCCCAGGAAGCTTCTGAGACGTCCAGCATGAATCTGCTGGTGCCCTCAGCCTAGTTACCTGAACGACAGCTTCGTCTCTCGTCATGCCTGACTGGAGACGCTGTTCCTGGCCCCCGCGCTGGTCTGGACGTCGGCAACATTTAGGCACAGTACGAGAGTCATGCTTCATTGATCCCACACCATGGAGTGGTGACACCGATCTATTCTGCACAGACTGAAGAGCCCGCGAACCTGCACTCCTTTGCCGCCGTGCGCGCTGGCCTGGTACTGCTATGTGTCGGGCAGCCCGCGGCTTGCAAGCCAGGCGGCGAAGTGGCGCGGAGTGCGCACGCCGTCATCGATAACAGCGGTGTAGATGTCCAGGCCACCAACCTGATCGGGGTATGTTGGCCGCCGATGCCACACGTCTTTGATGCGCAGCACCGCACTGCGCTCTTCGGGGGTGATGCGCTCGCGCAGCTCCTCGTGCCAGCGCGTGACATTGATGTGCGGGTCGTGCAGCCACAACGTCAGGTCGATCCGCCAGCAGTGGCCCGCCCGGTCCACCGTAAAGGGCACATGGTAACGCTCATCGCGGACGTGGCCTGTCACGCACCGTGGGCCGCGCTCGTCGTGGTACTCCAGGGCTGTGGCCCCCGTCCGCCCAACGATCCGCTGCAGCAGCCGCAGGACGTCCTGGGGCGAGAAGTCATCACCAGCGAGAACCATTAGATCGAGCTCGCGCCAGCACATCAGCCCAGAAACAAAACTGCCCGCCACCAGCAGCGGACCGATATCGGCGACCAGTGCGGCCAGGTCCAGCTCGGCGAGAACCTCCCGCGCCTCCTCTTGCAACGCGGACTGCCGGGCCAGCAGCTCCTCACCGGATGCGGGCAGCATCACTGACCAGTCCAATTCGATCACGGTTACAGGCTGCCGCGGATAACGCGCCAGGGCTACTGAAATTCGGTCGTCCTATTCGAGCCCGCACCCCGCACTCTCATGCCGCATAGGGGGCGCGCGCCAGGTGAGGTCAGGCCAGATCTAGCCAGCGGCGGCCGGGCTGTTCGCTCGCAGCATCGACGGGAACCTCGCCCGACGGCGACCTCCAGACCATTCACTCCGCACCGAGGCGGCGGTCGGCATCGGGCGACGTGGGGCCGAATCATCAGCTGTTCAGGCCCGGGTCAACCACGGCCGCCGCTCGCCCGGATGCGAAACACCGGATGTTCGGGAGCGATCCGCTGCACGTCATCGTCGGGTGAGTCGGGCCCGACCCCGCCGAAGAACACGCCGACTTCGGCCTTCCAGCGGCGCAAATAGGCCCGCAGGATGCCGGCCTTATCGGCGTCAGGAACCTCCTCGACCGTGACGGCCTCGGTGTGGCGGCCGAGCACCAGTTCGCCGCCGCCGGCCACTCTGATGTTCCTGACCCATTGGGTCTCCCCGCGCGGCGATACCAAATAACGGTTCCCCTCGACGGTCAGGAGGTTGACCGGGACGCTGCGCCATTCCCCCGACTTGCGGCCCTTGACCCGCAAGACCCTCGATCCCCATACGCTGATACCCATGCCGGTGAGGAAGGCGACCACGCGGTTGAAGACGTTCTTGGTGAACCATCCCGGTTGCTTGTAATGAGGCATTGGCCCATTGTGGCAGGCCGCCAACCAGGGCTCACAAGCTACCCGCGCCGTCCCCGGCCGCGCGGCCAGGTCACGGTGTGCACGATGAACGGTGGCATCGGTACACGCCGCCCGCCCCGGCCGGTGGCTTCGGCGGCGCGCCGGCACAGCACCGAGGGCGCGGACGCTCCCCCCGCCACGCGGGTTCGGCACCGTGCACCTGGCCGGCATCGAGGGCACCGGCAGCTATGGCGCGGGCCTGGCCCGGCACATCACCGCGGCCGGGATCCGGGTGGCCGAGGTGGATCGCTCGGATCGGCAGGACCGGCGCCGGGCGGGCAAGTCCGACCCCCTCGATGCGGACTGGGCGGCCCGGGCCGCCTCAGGGGCGCCTCGGGGCCGCGGCGGCGTGGTGGAGGCCATCCGGGCGCGTGTTCATCGAGCACGGCACCCGCCGCATGCACCTCGGCGGTGTCACCGCGAACCCCACCAGGGAAGTGGACCGTGCAGCAGGCCCGCAATCTCGCCCTCACCCTCGATGAGCGATTCGAGAATTTCCGGTTCTGATCCACGACCGGGGATCGGACTTCGCCCGCTCCTTCGACGCCGTCTTCCAGGCCGCCGGCAACAGGATCCTGCGGACCGCCGTTCAGGTTCCCCGAATGAACGCGACCTGCGAACGCCTCATAGGCACCCTGCGCCGCGAGCTCCTCGACCGCATGCTGGTCTTCGGCGCGGCACACCTGCGCGCCGTCCTGACCAGATACCAGGCGCACTACAACAAGGCCCGGCCGCACCAGGGCATCGCCCAGCGCGTCTCAGACGACGAACGCGAAGTTCCCGGCGTCACCGCAGTGAACCTTGATGTCCAGCGAATCCACCGAAACCCGTACTGAGCGGCCTGATCAACGAATACACCCGAGCCGCCTGACGCCACGACAAAGCCGCAGGCTAGCAGTCGAATCCTATTTTCGAGCGGGACAGGTTCCCTGGAAGCCGTCGCGGCTGGGCTCAATGCTGGTGGCTTGTCACTGTGGCTGCGGCCTGGTTGGTGTTTGGGGGTCGGTTCGCCGTCTGAGGGGTATGGTCTGCGTGTTGTGTCTTCCGCAAACGTCGTGCTCGCCGGGCGCTACCGGCTGGATAGCCGGATCGCGGCCGGAGGGGCGGGCGAGGTGTGGCGGGCCGTGGATGTGGTCTTGGACCGGCCGGTCGCGGTCAAGCTGCTGCGGGAGGAGTACGCCCAGCACGCCGAGACCCTGGCCCGGTTCCGGGCCGAGGCCCGGCACGCAGGCTCGCTGTCGCATCCGGGTATCGCGCAGGTCTACGACTACGGCGAGGCCGAGCCCGGGCAGACGCCGTATCTGGTGATGGAGCTGGTGGACGGGCCGTCGCTGGCCCGGGTGCTGGCCGGCGGGCCGCTGGACGCGGCCCGGGCGATGGATGTGGCCGCCCAGACGGCGGCGGGCCTGGCGGCGGCGCATGCGGCGGGCCTGGTGCACCGCGACATCAAGCCGGCGAACCTGCTGCTCGGCCCCGATGGGCAAGTGAAGATCACCGACTTCGGGATCGCTTATGCGGCGGGGTCCGCGCCGATCACACGGGTGGGGACGGTGGTGGGCACTGCCGCGTATCTGGCCCCCGAGCGGGCGGCGGGGGCGGCGGCAAGCCCGGCCAGCGATCTGTACTCGCTGGGTGTGGTCGCCTACGAGTGTCTGGCGGGGGTGCCGCCGTTCCGCGGTGATCCGGCGGAGGTGGCCGCCGCCCACCGCTACGATGCGTTGCCGCCGCTGCCGCTGGCCACGCCGGCGCCGGTCGCTGCGCTGGTTGCCGGGCTGACCGCCAAGGACCCAGCGGTACGGCTCGCCGGTGCGGCGCAGGTCGCAGAGCGGGCGGGCCGGCTGCGCGATGCGCTGGCCGCAGGCGGGGCCGCGACCGTCCAGCTTCCCCCTGGGCAGCACATGGGACCGCCGACACCCGCCGCAACGCGCACCCTCACCATGTCCGGGCTGCCCGCACCGGATACGCCGCCCGTGCGCCGATGGCTGCGGCATGCCAAGCAACGGCCCAGGCGCAGCCTGGTGCTGGCGTTCACCGCCGCAGTCGTGACGGCCGGCCTAGCCGGTTGGTTGCTGGCTGGCATGTTCGGCGCAACGTCGCGCCAACCGTCGACAGCACCGCGGTCTACTGCCCACATGGTCAAGGTGAATGGTGGCGCGCTGGCCGGTCAGCCGGTCGCCGTGGTGCGCCAGCAGCTGCGCGAGCTTGGCCTGCAGCCCCGCGTAGTGTGGGTGCGCAGCGCACAGCAGGCATCCGGCACGGTTGTGTCCGTACAGCCCAGCGGCCAGATCCCGATCGGCAGCATCGTCACGGTGACCGCGACACTCCAGACCCACGGCCACGGGCACGGCGACGGCAACGGGAATGGCAACGGGCAGGGCGGCGACTAAAGCGCCAAGAAACCCAGCTACAGCGCCTGAAAGGCTGGGGTCTGACGTATATAGCCAGCCCAGCTGACGTCAACCGTGTCCGATGACAAGCGATCGATCAGTGAGGGTGCTACTTCTTTCGCACGGTGATGGTGGCGGAGAATGTGACGCCGCCGAAGCAGCCGACACACGGGGCCAAGTTGCCTTGGGCGAAAGCGTCGCCCTTCGCGAACGCGAGGCTCCCGCTGGCGAACACGCTGGTGACCACCGTGTGCTGAGTGTCGTCACAAGTGAGGGGCGATGTGCTGCCGCCGCCGCGTACGAGCACACCGCGCACCGCTTGCGTCACGCTCACCTCGAGGGAGGCAACTGACCCGTCGGGCGGGCAGATGTAGGTCACCGGAACGTTGATCCCTACGCCGCTGGCAATCAGTGTGGCCGTCGAGCCGAATTGACCCGCGGTCTCAGCTTGAGCGGCACCTGGAACGGTGGCGAACGCAAGACCCGACGTTAAGCCAATCACCATCAGCACGCGCAGCACGAATTGTCGCATGTCATTCCCCTCCTACTCCCCGCCAGACCGCACCGGCATGTTCAGGGCCTGATCGTCATGTTCGGGTGCTACACCGGACAGGTTCGCCTTCTACGGCCGTCTCGCATGTTGGACAGTAGCCCTGCCCGCGCCATGCATGCAACGGCAGAGTCACGTACGCTTAAAGGCCGACCCAAATTGCCTGATCAGATCGCCGTTACCCAGTTCATGTTCAGCGCGGTGAGCATCAACCTGCCGACATTGCGGTGGGGAGATCGTCGCACTGCTCCGCCAGAACGCCACAACCACGCTGTTCGCCGTCTGGCTTCCACGGGAATTCGTCCATGACCGGTGGCAGAACCGAGAGCTGCGGGCACACGCGGCCGATCCCCGCCGAGATCGCCCCGGGCTGCAGGAGTGCCCCCGCGGATGGGATGACGTGTGCACTGGGCGCAGGCGCGCGTGCGGACCACATGCGCCCAGCAGACGTACGGCCGGCCTGTTGCGGATCTCTACGGGCGCGCGGTCTGCCAAGCGGGGGTTCTGTTGCGGTAAGTCCTCGCGTCGGACCTGGTTAGCTTGCTTGTCGGGGCGCAGCCCGCGCCACGATGGGTGGCGCATCACGTTGTCGCTGGTCCATTCGGTGAAGGCGACCTCGCCGACGAGTGTGGGGGTGACCCACCGGGATTTACGGGCGTGCGGAAGCGGTACAGGCTCGCCGAACGGGCTCTCGTCGCGGTGCATTGGGCGCAGCTGTTCGGCGAGGGTGCGCAGCGCGGCTTCAGTGAAGCCGGTTCCGACGGCACCTGCGTAGCGCAGGCGTCCCTGGTGGTCGTAGATGCCGAGCAGCAGGGAGCCGATCATGCCGGCGCGGGTTCCTTTGCCAGGTGCCCAGCCGGCGATGATGACTTCCTGATAGCGGACGTTCTTGACCTTGATCCACTCGCGGTGCCTACCTGGGCGGTACCGCGAGGTGAGCTGCTTGCCGACGACGCCTTCCAGGCCCTGTTCGATGCTGGCGGCACGCACATCTGCGGCGCTGCCGGAGTACCACGGAGGGGTGCGTACCGGCTCTTGGTCAAGCGCTAGGCCGTCCAGCTCGCCGCGGCGCGTGGTGTAGGGCTCGTTCAGCAGGGAACGGCCGCCGTGATGCAGGAGGTCGAACACGTAGTAGTGAACCGGCACGGCGGTCAGGAGACGCTGGGCCGGCTGCCGGACGTGCATGCGTGCCTGTAGGGCCCCAAAGTCAGGCCGCCCGCCGCGAAGGGCGATGATCTCGCCGTCCAGCACCACGGGGACATCGGCGAGGCGAGCCAATACTCCCAGCTCCGGGTAGCTCGCGGTCATGTCGTTATCGTTGCGGGACAACAGGCGGACATCGCCGCTGCAGACATAGGCGATCGCGCGGACGCCGTCCCATTTCAGTTCCCACCCGTATCGGTCTTGTTCGCCAAGCAGCTCGTGAACCAGTGTCGCCATCATCGGCCGGATCAAGCGCGGTACGCCCACCTCGGATAACCCCCTGAACAGGAGTGCTACCCAAAGAAACTGTGCTGTCACTTAGCGTGGCATCCGCCTCTCGTGATGTGCCCCCCGCGCTCCCCACGGGCCTCGGCACAAGTCTGTGATGGATGTGGGACGGTCGCGGCCGTCGAAGGCGCCGGGAGCCGACCAGGGTTGGTCGTCAGGCTGGGACCAGGTGCAGGGGTTGATCGCCGTGCTCGCCAATGGGCTCGATCAGTTCGGGCCCTCGGGAACCGCCGCGCCCGGTCTTGTTGACCGCGGTGGAGACAGCCCGGACCTGCAGCGGCTCGTATTCGATCCCGCTGATGAGTTTCAGCGCGGCGTCCTTGTCCGTGAGCTCCGGGTCGAGCCAGGCGCCGATCCGGTCCGGGGGCAGGATCACCGGGGTGCGGTCGTTCATCACCCCGGCCAGCCAGGTGGCGTGGTGGGTGATGATCGTGGCCGACCACAGCCATCGGCCCGGGTCGTCCTCGTCCTTGGCCGGGTTTGGCCACAACTCGTACAGCCCGGCGAACGACAGCAGCCCGTCGGCCGGGTGGATGTAGTACGGCTGCTTGAATGGCTTCCCGTCGGCGTCCTCGGTGGGCAGCCATTCGTAGTAGCCGGCGGCGGGAATGACCGCCCGGCGTTTGGCGAACGGGCCGCGCCACGACGGAGCGGTAGCCACCCTGTCGGCGCGAGCGTTGTGCAGCGACGGCATGGTCTTCTGCTTCTTGGTCTTAGGATCGATGCCCGGTTTCCACCACGCCGGCACCAGACCCCACCGCGCGGCGCGCACCTGCCGCTCAACCCCGGCCCCGTCCATCCGGCCACGCTCCAGGACGGCGTAGACCTTGTTGGTCGGGGCGACGTTGTGCGACGGCGCCAGCTCCGTGCCGTCACCGGCGCCGGTGGCCC
>WNFX01004986.1_pt1 | contig 12905 bp, 9 predicted proteins | sample 5400111 | NCBI WGS metagenome assembly WNFX01 (sample SAMN13153363, study PRJNA577476) | soil metagenome | isolation source: 40 cm soil or saprolite under grassland replicate 1 | place: USA:California | collected 2016-06-15
CGGAGAGGTTCTTCACCACGGGCCAGGCGGACCTGATGGCCTGGAAGAACGGCAAGCTCGTGACGGAGCGGAGCGTGCGCGTGCACGGCTCCTTCCGCCCCATGGGCGCGACTTTCTCGAACGTGAACGGCAAGGATGGCGCGCGGGCCCTGACTTTCATCGACGAGTTCAATCGGCTGCAGGTGAGCCTGGACGGCGAGGACCTCTGGCGGTCCGGTACCTCGGTGGGGGGCGGTGGCCTCACCATCGAGCTCACCCAGTACGGCATGAGCGGCCGGAACAGCCGGAGCGCCTTCTTCAAGATCGAGCCCACCCCCCTCGCCATCGACCTGGACGGCGACGGCATCGACGAGATCCTGGTACCCCAGACCATCGTCAAGGAGGGGCTCCTCGGCGTCGTGTTCAAGGGGCCGGCCGGCTATCGCCTCCAGTCCATCGACACGGGCTTCGAGGGCACCATCACGGCCCTGGGCGGCTTCAAGACGGATGACGCGAACCAGCCGACCATCATCGCGACGGTGGTGCGCTTCAAGAACTTCCTGAAGACCTCGGGCGACACCCAGGTCATCATGACCGTGCCCCAGGAGTAGCGTCGCTGCCTCGCGTCTTGGCTTCGCCTCCGCTTCGACTCGGACCCCTCACGTGATCCACGCGTACCCGCTGCCCGCTGACGACCGCGCGGCATCGGCCGAGTAGCCATGGCCATCAAGGCGGTGCGGGGGGTGCGCGACATTCTCCCCTCCGAGACGGGCAAGTGGCAGCGAGTGGAGGCGGCGGCCCGGCGGACCTTCGAGGCCTACGGCTACCGGGAGATCAGGCTGCCCCTCTTCGAGCGGACGGAGCTCTTCGCGCGCGGCATCGGCGACGAGACGGATATCGTCAAGAAGGAGATGTACACCTTCGAGGACCGCGGAGGCGACTCGATCACCCTCCGGCCCGAGGCGACGGCGGGACTCCTGCGCGCCTACATCGAGCACGGCTTCCAGGTCGAGCCCAAGCCCGTGCGCCTCTACACGGCCGGCCCCATGTTCCGCTACGAGCGGCCCCAGGCGGGACGCTACCGCCAGTTCCATCAGGCCAACGTGGAGGCGCTCGGTGAGCCCCAGCCCGCCGTCGATGCCGAAGTGATCGCCATGCTGATGGACTTCTTCCGTGAGCTGGGGCTCGTCGAGCGCCTCGCCCTGCACGTCAACTCCATCGGGGATACGGCGGACCGCGCCGCCTATATCGCCAGGCTGCTGGAGTATCTCCGACCGCACGCGGCCGCCCTGTGCGGGGAGTGCCAGGCCCGGCTGGAGCGGAACCCTCTCCGCGTCCTCGACTGCAAGGTGCCCGACTGCCAGCCCGTCATCGAGAAGGCTCCGTCCATCCTCGATTCCCTCTCGCCCGAGGCGGCAAAGCACTTCGAGCGTGTGCGGGAATACCTGGACGCCCTGGGGCAGGCGTACACGGTGACGCCCCGGCTCGTGCGCGGGCTCGACTACTACGTGCGGACGACCTTCGAGGTGCTGACCACGGAGCTGGGCGCCCAGAACGCGGTGGCGGGAGGAGGGCGCTATGACGGGCTCATCGAGCGGCTCGGCGGACCTGCGGATCCCGGCGTCGGCTTCGCCATCGGGCTGGAGCGGGTGGTCCTCCTGCTGGGAGACCACGATGCGGCGTCACGCCCCTTCGTGCTCCTGATCCCCCTCGGCGAGGCCGCCCTGCGGCGCCTCTTGCCCGTGACGCGTGCGGCGCGGCAGGCGGGGGTAGCGGTGGAGCTCGGCTATGGCGGACGGAAGCTCCCGCGCGAGCTGGAGCGCGCGAACAAGCTGGGCGTGGCCTATGCGGTGATCGCGGGCGACAACGAGATCGCCTCGGGGGAGGCCGTGCTGCGCGCCATGGGATCGGGAGAGCAGCGTCGCGTGCCCTTCGCCGCCCTCGCGGCGGAGCTCGTCGGCCTCGCCCGCAAGGACGGAGCTCCGTGAGCGCGGCGCGCGTGGAGCCCATGGGCGCCTGGAAGCGGACGCACGGCTGCGGCGCCCTTCGCGCCGCGAATGCCGGGCAGACCGTCACCCTCATGGGCTGGGCCTTCCGTCGCCGTGATCATGGCGGTCTCGTTTTCGTGGATCTGCGGGACCGCGAGGGGCTGACCCAGTGCGTGTTCGATCCGAAGGAGGCGCCCGAGGCCCACGACAAGGTCGAGGGCGTCCGGGCCGAGTTCGTGCTCGCCGTGCGCGGCACCGTGGCCCTGCGCCCGCCCGGAACGGAAAACTCCAAGCTTCCCACGGGCGCGGTCGAGGTCCGGGTGAGCGAGATGAAGATCCTGAACGACTCGCGCCCGCTCCCCTTCCAGCTCGAGGACGAGGGCGAGGTGGACGAGACGCTGCGGCTCAAGTACCGCTATCTCGACATGCGGCGTCCCTCGGTCTTGAAGGCGTTCCAGGTCCGCGACCAGGTGTGCCGGGCCGTGCGCGACTACCTGCACGCCGAGGGCTTTCTCGAGGTGGAGACGCCGTTTCTCACGCGATCGACGCCGGAAGGCGCGCGCGATTTTCTCGTCCCCAGCCGGATGCAGCCGGGCAGCTTCTACGCGCTCCCCCAGTCGCCGCAGCTCTTCAAGCAGCTCTTGATGGTGGCGGGCTTCGAGCGGTATTTCCAGATCGTTCGTTGCTTCCGCGACGAGGACCTCCGGAAAGACCGCCAGCCGGAGTTCACCCAGATAGACATCGAAACGTCCTTCCTCGACCGCGACGATTTCCTTCCCATCATCGAAGGCATGGTCGCGGAGATATGGCGGAGGGTGAAGGGGGTGGAGCTCGCGCGTCCCTTCCCGCGCCTGGCCTATGACGACGCCATGGCGCGCTTTGGCTCCGACAAGCCTGACCTTCGCTTCGGGCTGGAGCTCCAGGACGCGTCAGCGCTCTTCGCGGGCGGCGAGTTCCAGGCCTTTGCCCAGACGGTGGCGGGGGGCGGAGCCGTCAAGGCGCTGCGCATTCCCTCGGCCGGCGGAATGAGCAGAAAAGAGCTCGACGACCTCACGAGCGAGGCCAAGCAGCTCGGGGCAAAGGGGCTCGTCTGGATCAAGGTGACGGCCGAGGGCCTGCAGTCCCCCGTGGCAAAATTCCTGACCGCGGTCCAGGACAGGCTGCTGGCCCTCACGGGCGGCACGGCGGGGGACCTGCTCCTGCTCGTGGCCGACACGCCGGTGGTCGCGGCGAGCGTGCTCGGGCGACTCCGCGTCGACCTGGCCCGGCGCTTCCGGCTCATCCCCGAAGGCCGCGACATCTTTGCCTGGGTCATCGACTTTCCGCTCGTGGAATGGAATGCCGACGAGAAGCGCTGGGACGCCGTCCACCATCCCTTCACGGCGCCGCGGGACGAGGACCTCGCCCTTCTCGAGTCGGATCCCGGCAAGGCGCGGGCCAAGGCCTATGACCTCGTGCTGAACGGTCAGGAGGCGGCGGGAGGGTCCATCCGTATCCATCAGCAATCGGTACAGGAGCGGCTCTTCGGCCTCATTGGCATCTCCAAGGAAGAGGCCCGGGCGCGCTTCGGGTTCCTCCTGGAAGCCCTCGAGTTCGGCGCCCCGCCCATGGGTGGCATCGCCTTCGGTCTCGATCGGCTGGCCGCCAGCCTGGCGGGGCAGGAATCGATCCGCGAGGTCATCGCCTTCCCCAAGACCCAGAAGGGCACCTGCCCGCTCACCGATGCCCCTGCGCCCGTCGATGCCCGCCAGCTGCGGGACCTCGGCATCCGGGTCGTCGAAGGAGCCGGTCCGGCGTGACCGAGGCTACCCGTCGCATCGTGGTCCCGCCAGACCTCAACCTCTTGGCGTTGCTGGGCCGGAACGAAGCGCACCTGCGCACCATCGAGACGCAATACGACGTGCGGGTGACCTCGCGCGGCCACGACATCACGCTGCGGGGGGCGGAACAGCAGCTTCAGGAGGCGGAGAAGGTGCTCCGCGAGCTCATCGACATGCTGCGGGCGCGACCCACCCTGGGCGCCCACGATGTTCGCTCGGCCCTTCGCGTGGCCACCGCCGAGCCCGGCACCGACCTCAAGAGCTTTCTCGCCGACGCCATCGCGGTGCCGTCGCGGCGGAAGCTCATCAGCCCCAAGACGCCGAACCAGAAGCGCTATCTGGCGTCCGTGCGCAGCCACGATCTCGTGGTCGCCATTGGTCCCGCGGGCACGGGCAAGTCCTACCTCGCCGTGGCCATGGCCGTCTCAGCGTTGGTCAAGCACGAGGTCTCGCGCATCATCCTGACGCGACCCGCGGTGGAGGCGGGGGAGCGCCTCGGCTTCCTGCCTGGCGACCTTCTCGAGAAGGTCCATCCGTATCTCCGCCCCCTCTACGACGCGCTGTACGACATGCTCGAGACAGAGCGGGTGGCCTCGCTGAGCGAGAAGGGCGCCATCGAGATCGCGCCCCTCGCCTACATGCGGGGGCGCACGCTCAATGACGCCTTCATCATCCTGGACGAGGCGCAGAACACCACGTCGGAGCAGATGAAGATGTTCCTGACCCGCCTGGGCTTCAACTCGAAAATGGTGATCACGGGAGACATTACCCAGGTGGACCTGCCCGCCAGCCGCCCGTCGGGGCTCATCGAGATCCAGACGGTGCTGCGGGGAATCGACGGCATCGAGTTCATCTACTTCGACCACCGCGACGTGGTTCGCCACGACCTCGTGTCGGCCATCGTGCGCGCCTATGACCGCGCCAAGCCGGGCCAGCCCACGCTCTCTCCCCGGGAGGCGTCCGCCGCCGACCTCCCCCCCGATCGTGAAGGCGGAGGTCCTGCCTCCCGCCCCGAGCCTCGTGGTGAAGAGGGACGAGCCGCCTCTCCTTTCATGCACGTGGAGGGGGAGGACTGACGTGAGAGCGGATGCTTGATGGCGGCCGCCGTGGCCAATCTCCAGCGCCGCGTGCGTGTCTCGCCGGCGCGTCTCAAGCGCACGGCTGAGCGCACCCTGCGGTCCCTGGGTCGCGCAGGCCGGGACGTCCACGTCACTGTGGTGGACGATGCGGCCATCCGTCGTCTCAACGCTCGGTGGATGGGCACGCGCCGGAGCACGGACGTGCTGGCGTTCGACCTCGACGCCCCCGGGCCCTCGCGGCTCCTCGGCGAAGTCGTGGTCTCGGCGGATACCGCGAAGCGACAGGCCGGGCTGGTCCGCGTGGCTGTCGCCCTCGAGCTCGACCTCCTCGTGATCCACGGCCTGCTCCACCTGGCCGGCTATGACGATCGCGAGCCTCGCGCGGCCCGCCGCATGCACGAGCGCGCCCGCAAGATCCTGGCCGACGCGGGCCGGCGGGCACCCTCGCGCTTCTGGGCCGGTCTCCTGGACCAGGCATCCCGCTCCCCCATCGGAGGAGGGGGCCGCAATTCGAGCCGAGACGCCCGCTTCGGGCGACGAGGCGAGGGCTGAGTAGGTGAGGGGGCCAGCGAAGCCGCGGCTGCGAACCATCCGGACCGGAGATACGCGGTGACCTCGTCACGCCATCGTGCCGGCTTCGTCGCGCTGGTGGGCCGCCCCAACGTCGGCAAGTCCACGCTGCTCAACCGGCTGGTGGGCGAGAAGATGGCCATCGTTTCCCGCCGGCCTCAGACGACCCGCACGCGCATCACCGGCATCAAGCATCTGCCGGAGGCTCAGGTCGTCTTCGTGGACACGCCCGGGCTTCACGAAGCCGAGGGCAAGCTCGGCCAGCTCATGGCCAAGACGGTGGAGCGGGCCCTCGAGGACGTCGACGGGGTCTGCCTCATCCTCGAGGCGACGGAGCGGCCCGAGCGTCTCGATGCGACGTTGCTCGAGCGTCTGCGGAGGGTGCGGGCGCCCGTCTACGCCGTCTTGAACAAGACCGATCTGGTCGCCCCGAAGTCGAAGCTCCTTCCCCTCATCGCCGCCTGCCGCGCGGCCTTTGCTTTCACGGAGATCGTTCCCGTCTCCGCGCAGACGGGGGAGAACTGCGACCGTCTGCTCGACCTCCTCGTGGCGGCGCTGCCCGCCCGTCCCGCCTATTTCCCGCGGGAGTCGCTGACGGATCAGCCCGAGACCTTCTGGGTCGCCGAGGCCATCCGGGAGAAGATCTTCCGCCTCACCCACCAGGAGGTTCCCTATGCGTGTGCCGTCCGCGTGGAGGAGCTGAGCGAGCGGAAGCGGCCGGAGTGCCTGTACATCCGGGCCACCATCTTCGTCGAGCACGATTCGCAGAAGGGCATCGTCATCGGCAAGGGCGGCGCCGCCCTCAAGCGCATCGGCACCGCGGCCCGGGAGGACCTCGAGCGCTTCTTCGGCATCAAGGTCTTCCTCCAGCTCACGGTGGCCGTCCGCAAGGGCTGGCGCAAGGACGATCGCGCCCTCAAAGAGTTCGGGTTCCTCCTCACCTCCTAGCGATGGCCGTCCACCGGACGCAGGCCGTGGTCATCGGCCGCCGGGCTCTCGGAGAGAGCGACCGGCTCGTGGATTTCTATACTCGCGATCACGGCAAGGTTCGGGGCGTGGCCAAGTCGGCGCGGCGGCCTCGATCGCGCTTCGGAAGCGCGCTCGAGCTGTTCACGCTGGGCGAGCTCGTCTTCTTCGACACCGGGCGCAGTGATCTGGTGCGGGTGGACCACTTCGACATCGTCCATCCCTTCGTGCGGGTGCGCGAGCATCTGGAGCGGCTCGGGCAGGGGGCCTGGGTTCTGGAGTGCTTGGCGCGCCTGTCGCCCGAGCGCGATCCGCAGCCGCCGCTGTTCGGGCTGGTGCTCCGGAGTCTCCGGGCCCTCGAGGCGGGCGCGCGCCCGCCTCGGGTGGCCGCCTGCTTCGCGGTGCGCGCGGTGGACCTGCTGGGGCACCGGCCGCGCCTCGATCGCTGCGTCGAGTGCGGTCGTGCCTATCCGTTCGGCGAGGCCGCCCTGGATGCCATCGCGGGCGGTCTGCTGTGCGGACGCTGCGGGTTCGGAGCCGACGCCATGCCGCTTTCGGGGGGGGCCGTCGGCCTCTTGAAGCGTCTGCGGACCCTGGGATGGGAGGAGGGGCTCAGGCTGCCCCTTGCCGCGGACCTCGACACCGAGCTGCGCGCCCTGCTCGAGGGCGTCATGACCCGGCTCATCGGCCATCTGCCGCGCTCCTCGCGCTTCCTCGCCCAGACGGCGCGAGGGCTCTCGGATCGTCCCTCACCCAGCCCTCTCCCCTGAAGGGAGAGGGATCTTCGAGGTTTCGTTTCAGCAGAGCGGACGGATCCGTAAGGAATCCTCTCCGTAGAGAGGGAGAGGGCGGGTGAGGGTTGAGGTTTGCCCTCGTGCTATTCTCGTTTCCATGTCAGTGACCATGGATGCCCTCGTCTCCTTGTCCAAGCGCCGCGGCTTCATCTTCCAGTCCAGCGAGATCTACGGTGGCGCGGGATCGTGCTGGGACTACGGCCCCCTCGGCGTCGAGCTCAAGCAGAACATCAAGAGGGTCTGGTGGCGGGACTATGTCCAGCGCCGGCCCGACATGATGGGGCTCGACGCCTCCATCCTGATGCATCCGACGGTGTGGAAGGCGAGCGGCCACGTCGACAATTTCACCGACCCCATGGTCGACTGCCTGGAATGTCGCCGTCGCTTCCGCGCCGACAAGGTCGACGAGACGCCGTGGGTGCATTACTGTCCCGCGACCAAAGGGAACAAGTTCACCATCTCCGCCGGTGAGCCGTGCAGCCACTGCGGCGTTACCCGGACGCTGTGCCCCGAGTGCGGCAAGGGTGAGCTGACTCCGCCCCGTCAGTTCAACCTCATGTTCAAGACCTTCATGGGGCCGGTGGAAGAAGACGCGTCCCTCACCTATCTCCGGCCCGAGACGGCCCAGGGCATCTTCGTCAACTTCGACAATGTCCTGCAGTCGATGCGACGCAAGCTGCCTTTCGGCATCGCGCAGATCGGCAAGGCCTTTCGCAACGAGATCACGCCGGGCAACTTCATCTTTCGCACCCGTGAGTTCGAGCAGATGGAGATCGAGTTCTTCGTCAATCCGCTGGAGACGGTGGACGGCCGCCCCGCCGACGAGTACTGGCACGACCGGTGGATCGAGGACAGCATGGCGTGGTTCCGGCGGTACGGCCTCAGCGAGGAGAACCTGCGCCTGCGCGAGCACGCGGCCGATGAGCTGGCCCACTACGCCAAGCGCACCGCCGACATCGAGTATCACTTTCCCATCGGCTGGAGCGAGCTCATGGGCATCGCCAATCGCACGGACTTCGACCTCAAGCAGCACGCGAAGTTCAGCGGCAAGGCCCTCACGTACTTCGACGAGGAGCGAAAAGAGCACGTGGTCCCCTACGTCATCGAGCCCTCGGCGGGCGTGGACCGGGCCCTGCTGGCCTTCCTCGCCGATGCCTATCGTGAGGAGGAGGTTCGCGGCGAGAAGCGGGTGGTGCTTCGTCTCCATCCGGAGCTGGCGCCGCTCAAGGTCGCCGTGCTGCCCCTCCTCAAGAAGCGCGACGACATCGTGCGCACGGCGCACGCCATCCGCGACGAGCTGTCCAAGGACTGGTCGGTGGTGTATGACGACACGGCGGCCATCGGGCGCCTGTACCGCCGGCAGGACGAGGTGGGTACGCCCTACTGTGTCACCGTGGACGTGCAGACGGTGGGCGACCAGGCCAAGGGCGAAGTCGGCGATGGGAAGGTGACCATACGAGACCGCGACTCCATGGAGCAGATCAGGGTGCCCCTCGACTCACTCGGCTCTGTCTTCCGCGAGCTCCTGGGCGGCTCCGCCTGGGCCAGCATGGCGGGTCGCTTCGAGCGCAAGGGCGATGGGACGGGCGCGTAGGACGCGCCGCCGCAGCGGCTCCTACTGTCCTTGGGGCGGTGGGGGACCGGCGGCGCTAGGCGCGGCGCCAGACCCCGCTTCGGTTGGCGGCGCGCTGGGCGATACCGGCTGATCCGGCCGCGGGCTGCCCCGGCCGGGACCGCAGTTGTTCCTCGGCTCGGTTCCCGCGATGAAGGCCATCATGACCGGCTTTGCGCAGGTGCCGGCCACCGAGAGGTCCACCGGCACCAGCACCACGCCCTCCGGCACCGGGAAGTCCTCGACGGGCGAGCCGTGCAGCACCTCCTTCATGAAGGCCGTCCAGATCGGCACCGCGACACGCGCGCCCGTCTCGTCCTTCCCGAGGCTCCGCGGCCGGTCATAGCCCACCCACACGCCCGTGGCGAGATGAGGCGTGAATCCGATGAACCACGCGTTCGAATAGTCGTTGGTGGTGCCCGTCTTCGCCGCGGCCGGCCGGCCGAGCGCCTTGGCCGCCTGTCCGGTGCCGCGCTCGATCGTGCCCTGCATCATGTGGGTCACGACATAGGCGAGGTCGGGAGGAAGGGCCTGGCGCCCCTGCGGGACGTTTTCCTCGAGCATCTTGCGCTGGGAGTCGAGCACGTAGCGGATGGCGGTCGGCTTGACCCAGGTGCCCTGATTGGCGAGGGAGCCGTAGGCCGAGGTCAGCTCCAGGAGCGTCAGGTCGGATGTGCCGAGCGCGATGGAGAGGTTCTCGTGCAGGGGGCTCTCGACGCCCAGGCGCCGGGCCACGTCGACCGTGCGACGTACGCCGATGCGCTCCTGAACCTTGATCGTCGCCACGTTGATCGACTCCTCGAGCGCCTGCTGATACGTGATCGGCCCGCGGAACTTCCGGTCATAGTTGTCGGGCTTCCAGATCTTGCCGTTGGCGCCGAACGGGTACTGCACGGGCGAGTCGTCCACGACGGAAGCCGGGGTCAGACCCGCCTCGAGGGCGGCGATGTAGACGAAGGGCTTGAAGGCCGAGCCCGGCTGGCGGCGCGCCTGGACGGCGCGATTGAACTCGCTCTTGAAGAAATCGTATCCACCCACCATCGCGCGGATGTAGCCCGTCTGCGGCTCGAGGGCGAGAAGAGCCCCCTCCGGTCGCTCCGGAGCCGGAGCATCCTTTCCTGCCGTCGCTGCCCGGCGGGTCTCGAGAGCACGGAGCCCCTCACGCAGCGTGGACTCGGCCTTGAGCTGCATCGCGGGCGACAGCGTCGTGTAGACGTGGAGGCCGCCCTTGAAGACGAGGTCCGGGCCGTATTGCGCCTCGAGATACTGCTGCACGTATTCGAGGTAGTACTGGCCGGTTGTCCGGCGCCGCTCGGGCGGCACGAGACTGAGGGCGCCGTCGCCAAGGCGCTTGGCCTGGTCGGCCCTGATCGCGCCCGTGTCCACCATGCGCGTCAGCACGATGGCGCGGCGCCGCTTGGACGCCTCGGGGTGATCGAACGGAGAATAGGTGGCGGGTGCCTTGGGCAGCCCGGCCAGGAGGGCACACTCGCCCGGCGACAGCTCGCTCACGCCCTTGCCGAAGAAGGTGCGCGAGGCGGCCTCGACCCCGAAAGCGCCGTGACCGAAGTAGATCTGGTTCAGGTAGATCTCGAGGATGCGGTCCTTGGAGTAGCGGCGCTCGAGCTCCACGGCCAGCACTGCTTCCTTGAGCTTGCGCTCGAGGCTGCGATCCGGCGTGAGGAAGAGGATCTTGGCGAGCTGCTGGGTGATGGTGCTGCCTCCCTCGACGATCCGCCCGCGGCGGAAGTTCTGGTAGACGGCGCGGGCGATGCCCATGGGGTCGACGCCGAAGTGAGAGTAGAAGCGCGCGTCCTCGGTGGCGATGATCGCCTGCTTGAGGGCGGGCGGCATCTGGCCGAGGGAGACGAAGATGCGCCGCTCCACGTGGAACTCCGTGATGAGCTCGTCGGTCTCGTCGTAGATGCGCGATCCCACGCTGGGCTCGATGCTCTCCAGCTGGGTCACCGAGGGTAGCGAGCGAGGCAGGATGGCCAGCACCCAGAAGGCGGAGACGCCGGTGGCGAGCACGCCCACGGCAAGGAGCGCCACGAGCGGGACGCCGATCCAGCGCAGCCAGCGACGGCGCCGCACGGCCGGCTTGGACGGTTGTTTCCCTCGCGATGGGGAGGCCACGGATTGCTATTATACAGACGTGAACCCGACGAGTCCTCTCGCCCCACGTGTCGTCGCGAGCGCATCCGGGGCGCCGACTCTGCCCGTCGACGAGCAGATGGCTCGGCTCCGGCGGGGGGCCGCGGAGATCATCGTCGAGGGTGAGCTGCGCTCCAAGCTCGAGCGCTCTGTGAAGACGGCTACTCCCCTCAAGGTCAAGCTCGGACTCGATCCGACCGCGCCCGACCTGCATCTGGGGCACACGGTCGTCTTGCAAAAGCTGCGGGACTTTCAGGACCTGGGGCACCAGATCATCATCATCATCGGTGACTTCACAGGCATGATCGGTGACCCGACCGGTCAATCGGAAACGCGCAAGCCCCTCACCTGGGACGAGATTCGCGCGAACGCCGAGACGTACCGGACGCAGCTCGGCAGGGTCCTCGACATGAGCCGGACTCGCGTGGAGTTCAATTCGACCTGGCTGGCTCCGCTAACCTTCGAGAACATCATCCGCGAGACGGCGCACCTCACGGTGGCGCAGATGCTTCAGCGCGAGGACTTCGCCAAGCGGTATGCGGCCGGCCGAGCCATCGGTCTCCACGAGCTTCTGTATCCGCTCTCGCAAGGGTACGACTCCGTCGCCCTGGGCGCCGATGTCGAGCTGGGCGGCACGGACCAGACCTTCAATCTCCTCGTGGGCCGCGATCTGCAGCGTGCTCACGGCCAGGAGCCCCAGGTGGCGCTCACCGTGCCGCTGCTCGAAGGCCTCGACGGCGTGCAGAAGATGTCGAAGAGCCTGGGCAACTACGTGGGCATCATCGAGCCGCCCGCCGAGATGTACGGCAAGCTGATGTCGATCTCTGACGACCTGATGTTTAGGTACTTCGAGCTGGTCACCCGTGTCTCCGAGGACGAGATCCAAGCGCTGCGCCGCCTTCATCCCATGGAGGCCAAGAAGCGCCTGGCTGCGACGGTGACGGCGATGTACCACGGCGAGGCTGGGGCGAGGGCCGGAGAGGATCATTTTTCTCGGACCGTGCAAGGAAAGGAAACACCTGAAAACATTGAGGGAATAACGATATCGTCGCCTCAAGGTATCGAAGTCTTCAAGGCGGTCCTGGCTACGGGCTCGGCATCCTCAAACTCAGACGCACGGCGCAAGATCAACGAGGGTGCGGTCGATGTAGATGGCCGGCGGATTTCCGATCCGAACGAAACCCTGCCTGCCGGCAGGACGTATCTAATCAGGGTCGGAAAGCGGGTCTGGAAGCGGCTCCAAGTCACCCGGGACTGACTGTTGCCAAACGCAAAAGACGAATCACTTGACAGGTTGTTGGGCGATCCGTATCATCAACCCTTGCCCTACCCGTCAGCAGATTTTGCGCGGGTAGGCTTTAAGAGACGGTAGCGGGTCGGAAGCACTCAGGCTGACCTGTTCCACCTCTTCGATGGGGTCATTACCCCTCCGTTCTTTGAAAATCGCATATGTTACTGGCTCACCGACGAAGTGTGAGCACCATCCGTAACTACTGAGTACCTTGCGCTCGACCGAAGCAACATCTTGGTTGGGCTTTTAGGGACCAGGTTTCAAGTTTGTCGATTTTCATGGCGAGTTTGATCCTGGCTCAGAGCGAACGCTGGCGGCGTACTTAACACATGCAAGTCGAACGGGGATCATCAGTGTAGCAATACATCGGTGGTCCTAGTGGCGCACGGGTGAGTAACACGTGGGTAACCTGCCCTTGAGTTCGGGATACCCCCTCGAAAGGGGGGCTAATACCGGATACGTTCCTCGGATCGACAGGTCTGGGGAGGAAAGGTGGCGCAAGCTGCCGCTCTTGGAGGGGCTCGCGGCCTATCAGCTAGTTGGCGGGGTAACGGCCCACCAAGGCTATGACGGGTAGCTGGTCTGAGAGGACGACCAGTCACACGGGGACTGAGACACGGCCCCGACTCCTACGGGAGGCAGCAGTGGGGAA
>WNFX01004987.1_pt1 | contig 12904 bp, 15 predicted proteins | sample 5400111 | NCBI WGS metagenome assembly WNFX01 (sample SAMN13153363, study PRJNA577476) | soil metagenome | isolation source: 40 cm soil or saprolite under grassland replicate 1 | place: USA:California | collected 2016-06-15
ATCTTGAGAAACCAGGCGTTTGTTATAGCAAGGATGCGAGTTACTTACGAGGAGTGCTCCTCATTCAGCACGAAGTCGCGAGAGATGAAACGATCATTGATCGGCTGTCAATTGGGCGTACTGCATTAGAATATCTCCCTGCTCTTGAGCGTCTTGGGATCAAGCCAGCTCTCCAGCCACTCAGGAAGTTGGCAAAAGGAGCGGATCTAGATACGTACATACTTTCTTTCGAAATGGAAAATCAGATTAGACAGCAATAGAGAGGCAAAGCAAGGTGAAACGTTTAGAATACATACTCTCTAGATCTGTAATGAGCATCATGTAGAGAGTGAACATGTAGTGCAACCCTTGTAGTGTGTTTGAGAAGGAGTCATTGCTATCAGGAAAAGGGGCCAGATCCAGTGTTAATCTTCTTTGAGGATGAGCAGGCGCTGCCAGAAGACAATCCCATTGGCGGAGGGAGTGAGCCTGGTACAGCCTAAGATTGTTGCGTTTGTAATGCGTTGAGTAACGAACGATCCACCTGGGATAGGTCCTGATTCTAGGTGGATTACCGGTTTTTCTGAGCCTGCTCAGAAGGATGAACTAGAACGCTATCTCTGGCAGGAAATAGAGACACCATGCATACAGCAACGCAGGAAGCGGCTAGAGTCAGGCAAGGGGCTCTTTGACGAGACGCAAGACGAGGCCGAGAAAGAACGAGGATAATCAGGAACCGTTGTTCTGAAACGCTTCTCGTGGCAAGCTTTGTACTTATTTTCATAAACGTACAACTGACGACAGACAAACATGGGAATGTGGCTGAAGAGGAAGCAGACTGGCACTGTTCGTAGGAGCGCAAGTTTCGAGAAGTGTTTTCTGATCGACTTGTAGTATCCTGTTTCTACACGGCATGTTACCGTATAGAAACAGGAGAACAGAGCTTCTGTGCGTCTTTTGATGAATGAAAGGAGTCTTCACATGCCTGCACTGCAAACCCTGTTGACCGGTCTCGCGTTCGGCGAGTCGCCGCGTTGGCACGATGGACGTCTGTGGTTTGCCGATTGGGGAGCGCAAGAGATTATTGCTGTCAACCTTGAGGGCAAGAGTGAAGTCATCGTCAAGGTGAGTTTTCCATCATTCCCCATGTGCTTCGACTGGCTGCCAGATGGACACTTACTGCTCGTCTCATCACGCAATGGCCTTCTGCTGCGTATGGAGTCCGGCGGCGAACTTCTGACCCATGCTGACTTGAGCAGACTCTCCGAGAAAGGGCACCCTTGGAACGAGATCGTCATAGACGGTCGAGGCAACGCCTACATCAACAACCAGGGCTTTGACTTTCCTGGCGGTCAGTTCGCTCCTGGGACGATCGCTCTGCTCACGCCCGATGGGACAACTCGCCAAGTTGCCGATGGCATCGCTTTCCCCAACGGCATGGCTGTGACACCTGACAACTCAACGCTTCTCGTGGCTGAATCCTACGGCAATCAGCTCACGGCCTTTGATATTGCAGCTTCTGGCAGCCTCTCACATCGGCGAGTCTGGGCCGAGACTGGCACAGATCATCCGGACGGGATTTGCCTCGATGGTGAAGGGGCTCTCTGGTACGCTGACGTGGGAAGCAAGCATTGCGTGCGCGTCCGTGAAGGGGGAGAGGTGCTCCAAACGATCGAGCTGGATCGTGGATGCTTCGCGTGTATGCTCGGCGGAGCTGACAGCAAGACGCTGTTCCTGGTAGCCACCGAGTGGAAAGGTGCCCAGGAGAATATGGCCGATGGGTCACGAACAGGCCAGATCCTCACGGTTCGAGCGCCAGCACCGCACGCCGGATGGCCGTAGCCGAGGTGCAGCGCGGACGGATGTCCATGCTGCGAACCCCCGAGCATGAGAAGACCTCCGGCTCGCGGTTCCCGTCGCGCATCGAGGAGAGTGGAGCCGACGTTTCCATCGCCCTGTGCCAGAGGGGACCGGTTCTTCGGCAGGCTCGCTGATGCCACCTGTGATATACTAAAAAACTGAACACATTTTTCCAACAAGACAGTTTTCAGACTCAATTCGAGCCGATGACCATTCTCCCAGATCTTCAGGAGCGACCATCATGAAAGGAAATCAAGCCAAATGGGCCCTTTGGGGGCTCGTTGTCTTGTGTCTCGGTCTTGTGGGGCTCGCTTTCTTTGTTGGTGGATTGATCCCAACGCTTGCTACATTGCTTCTGCTTGCACTCGTCGTTGCCCTGGCGACGGGTGTAGTTGGCTCAAGCGAGCGGCGTTCGAACAGGACACGAACACAGGGAGTGATAGCGGTCATTTTCGGCCTTGTTGGTAGCGTTCTCGGGTTCTGGAGTGCGCTCTCTGCCCTTCTTGCGGTAGGAACTGATCCCATGTATCATGAGCACCTTTGGGTTGGTTGGGTGGCACTCCTTCTCCCAGTCCTGGCCTTTCTGGCAACTCTCTGGCTGCGCGCGCGCCCCCTTCCCGCCAGTCTGCTCATCCTGGTGAGCGGCTTGGGAGGGTTTGTCTGCATCAACTTGTTCTTCATCAACACCTTCTATGCTGTTGCCATTCCCTTCTGGGTTCTCGCAGTTGGAGTGGGGCTGGCTCGGACCTCATCATGAACCCGCTTTGATGGCGGCCAAATAGGGTTGAGATGACCAGAGACGAGTCCTCAAATGGCCTGCGCGAACTGATCTGATCTGCCTCGACCGCTGTGTGAATGCACAGCCGAACTCAATACGGTAAAAGAATGCTATCGCAGCAGCAAGCCTGCGGAAGCACCACCTCATTGGTCATAGTTTTAGATACTCACTTACTCAAAAACAAGGTCGGAAAGGTCGGGACTGATGGTCATTGGCTCACATTGGATCTGGAAAACGTCTCGTCGGAAGATTTGTTTGGTTCTGTAGTACACCACATTTCGCATCAGCGAGCCTGCGGAAGAACCAGAATATGGCTCAAATCGCACTCTTTTCCCCACTTTGACGAAAAAACAAACGCGTCAATGCCTGAAGTTGACCTATTGAGGCCTTCTCATTTCTTGCAACACAACCCTCCTGCCAACTGGCCTGTCTCCAAATGGACGTGTGATGAGACGACGTCTCAGAGACGAGGATGCAGGGAGTGGAATGCTTTCTCAAAGGGTGAAAAGACGCTCCCTGCGCAGGAATGGTCCTCATTGTGATAGACCTGTGAGCGCGTTTTGTCTCCATGCCGGCTACACTCATGACAGAACCATTCTCAGAAAAGGAGAACAGCAATGCAGAAAATGAAGGATGCCGCATCCGAGTTCCTCGCCAAGAAGCGCGTTGCGGTGACCGGCGTGTCAAGGAACCCCCAGGGACACGGCAGCAACGTCGTGTACCAGCGTCTGCGGCAGCGTGGCTACCAGGTCTTCGCGGTCAACCCCAACGCCGAGACCGTCGAAGGCGATCCCTGCTACCACGACCTGAAATCAATTCCCAGTGGCGTTGACTGGGTCGTGATCGGGACGAAACCCGAGACCGCCGAGGCGACCATGCGCGAGTGCGCCGATCTGGGCATTCAGTACGTGTGGATGCATCGGTCCTTTGGTGCCGGGAGCGTCTCCCAGGTGGCGACCGAATACGGCCGGCAACATGGGATCAAGGTGATCGATGGCGGTTGCCCGTGTATGTTTGACCCCACCGCCGACGCCGGGCACAAGGCGATGCGTTTCGTCTTCACCCTCACGGGCAGCGTGCCAAAGCGTGTGTAGTTCGCCCAACCGCCAGACGCTCACGTCTAGCGGTTGGGCACACCTGCTTGAACCCCTGCCTCGGTAACGCGCGGGCGCGTCAGGAGTGGAGGTGGGCCCAGGATGTACGTCGTCTACGAACCGGAAAGAAGCCGGTTGCTCTTCAGGAGGCACATGGCGACAGCCAGCTTCCTGAGAAGACCCTCTAGAAAGAGCAGCGGGTAGACTCGAAGGGACCGCTGCTCCCTGCTCTTCTCGCTACCCCTCCATCCGATCAGCTTGCTTCTTTGCTACCAGATGGTGCTACCACGACCGAGCGTGCCAGCAAGCAATCCAGGCAGACCACCTCGAAGCACTGGGAGGCCGCATTGTGTCGCAAGCACACAGGCTTCTTGCAACCCGAGCAGATCGTCTCGCAGTGTTCAGCGCATCGCTTGCAGCGCAACACGCGCGGCTGCTCCAGGTGCCGCTCCAACTTATGCTTAAATCGCCGCGCCATGCTACACCTCCCTTTCAGCTACCAATAGACCATCATGCCATGCCTGAACTTGCGCACCCGTGCCGCCTGGTACTTGTGGATGTCGTCGCCATCTCTTCCGTAGAGCACCACGCGCCGTTGTGGGGACGCAGGGTCCGTCCAGATCTCATGGCTGCCTTTGCCTGGCCGGCGCACAAAGCCCAACGCACGCAGTTCCGTTCGCGCATCCCGCAGCTTCATAAGCTCCCCCCACGCACATCATCCAGATCCCGCAACGCCTGCTCAAAGAGCGCGATTTCCCTGCGGTAGTACCCTCGGTACCCCTCGCGCCGGTTCCAGTTGCGCTGATCATTGCGAACGATGGCATCCTGGGCCACAGCGATCTTGACCAGCAGTGCTTGTTTCGGATCAGGTTCAGCAAGCGCAATGACGATGTTCCCATATGCCACCGTGTCTACATGCCCCTTGCCCAGCTGCTCCCATGCATCATCACGCAACTGCGTGTATCGATGGATCAATGCTTGTATCATCACGAGCCTCCTCTCACTGTCGATCCAGATCCCGCAACTGCCCCTGATAGTGCCGACGTGCAGCATCACGCTGACGAGCCCGCTTGAGTTCCCTGCGATAGGGATGCAGGATGATGGCCATCGCGATCATGCCGAGCACGAAGCTGGCCAGGCACAGGCAGATGATGAGGACAACGGTTGTCGTATCCATTGACATCCCTCACTTTTTAGCGATAGCGACTGCTGCCACCACGACTGAACAGCAATCCACCAAGAATGAGGCAAAACAAACACAGGGATATCAAAAACCAGAGGTTGACCTGTAGTGTGACGTCCATGTAGATCTTCCTTTCGCGTGATCAGTGACACCATTTATGCTGCAAGTATGCGCGAAAGAAGCATGCGAAAACATGGCGAGCGCTCGCCGATCTCCTGTCGTTTCTTCGCCGTTCGCCGTAAACTTGAAGCAGGCAACAAGAGCAGGTACAATACTGGTAGTCGTTCCTTGGTCGTTTCTTCGTCGTTTTGTTATGGATGGGCTTAAAGCGCTTGTCAATTGACGCGTCTCCAAGTACGCTCAGAGAGGAATGGATGAAACCAGAGCCAGTTCCCAACGAATTGCTCACCGCAGCACGGCTGGAAAAGTGCTGGACCCTGGCCGTGGCCGCAGAGAAGGCGAACGTGAGTATCGAAGCCTACTCCCGCTGGGAACGTGGGACTCAGGTGCCACGCCTGGGTTCCCTTCAACTGCTCTGTGACGCCTTTGGCAAAACCGCCGAGGAATTGGGCTTTGGCTTTCTCCTCAAGAAAACCCCTCTCGCGGAGGAACAACAAGATACCATGGAACAACGAGAGACGGCGAGCGCGGGCTTCGTGACCCTGACACGGGAAGAAGCCGCACTGGTGTCTCCCCTGCTCCACTGGTTGAAAGGAGACGCTACGATGACTGATGAAGCGAAACGAGAGACGCTGCGAAGACTTCTTAAAGCCGCTCTGGGCACGACTGCTGCCGCCTCGTTCTTCGTGAGAGATTCCTCTGACCCCGATCCAGAACCCAAAGAGCGACTCGTAGCAGCCGTAGCCAGGCCTTCAGTGATGAATGCAGATACTCTTCACCACTACTATCAGATGCAGGAAGCATGCTGGGGCCTCAACAATAATGGAGAAATGGGTGCTGCCGATCGCGTGTTATCCGGCTTTCTCCCAGACATGGTAGCACTTGCCCCCTACCAGCCGGAAGCCGCTCTCATCGCTGCGCAAGGACTACGACTTCGCAGCCTCATCCGTGCACACCAACTCCAAATTGCAGAGATGGTTCCACTTTGTGTACAGTCGGTAGCGTTCGCAAGGCAGGCAAAGAGCGCCGATGCGCTTTCTGCCGCCCTCAATGGCCTGGCCGTCGCATACAAATATGCCAACCGACCAGAAGCCTCTTTCAAGGCGTATCAGGAGGCGATCTACTACAGTGACCAGGCATCACCACTGCTACGATCACGTGTCTATGCAGGGGCAGCGGCGGCCTTCGCGCAACGCAGGCGCTACAAAGAAGCAGACTTCTACATCCATTTCGCCTATGAAACCTTCCCCGATCGACCGGAGAACGATCCCAACTTCCTGTCTGCCGATAATGGGATCTATATGCTTGCCTACTACGAAGGCTTGATCTACCTGGAACGAGGTGAACCAAAAGAAGCCGACCGGGCATTTGAAAGCTATCTGTACCATCCTTCAGGAATGGTGGTTCCTGAACGAAACCGGCTGGAGATCCTCAATCACCGGGGACGAGCTGCCATCCAGGCACGGGACCTGGAGCGTTATGCACAGTGCTTTGAAGAAGGCATGAAAGGGGCTTCTGCTCTGAAGAGTAAAAAGCGCTATGATGAGGCCGTGAGCATTTTCCACAACGAGGTGCCCGGCTCCTGGCGAAAAGAGCCGAAAATCAAGCAAGCCAGAGAACAATTCCAATGGTAGAAGAGAGAGGATATGAAGATACTTTTCGTCGGAGTAGGAAATCTCGGGTCACAGGTCTTTGACCTGGTTCTTCTACGCGCAACTGAGAACCACACCTTCCTGGTTGCAGGGAGAAACCAGGAGTACCTCAAAGAACGAACCAATCTTTCTCTCTTGGCCGCGATGCAACTAGGGGTGTACCCAGATATCACGTACACCCACATGGACGTATCGAACGTCGATCAGAGCGCACAAACAATTTCATCATTTCATCCAGATCTGATTTTCTGCGCACTCACCGCGCAGCGCTGGTTGACGATCGCGCAGCTCCCCAAACCGCTCTTTGAAACGCTCCTGCGAGCTCAACCCGGTCCCTGGCTCCCGCTCACGCTGCTTCCTGTCTACCAACTCATGCAAGCGGTGCAACAATCGGGTGTGGATGCGCAGGTCATCAACGGCTCGTTCCCTGATACGATCAACGCCGTTCTTGGTAAGGGAGGACTAGCGCCTACCATTGGGATCGGGAACCTCGCCAATACGGTCCCTGCTGTGAGAAGGTCTATCGCCTGGCACCTGAAAGTACCTGTAGAGCGAGTCGAAATCCTTTTCTTTGGACATCACTACGTCCATCACCGTCTTCTCAGTGATGGGAATACCGGTGGAGCGCGGTTTCATCTCACCGCACTGGTGAACGGTGAGGATCTCACGCATCTCCTCGATATGAACAGCGTCTTTGGTCTTCTGTCAACGACACTGCATATGCGCGAATATACCCAACTGCTCACGGCAGCCAGCGCGATGACCGTCCTTGACGTGATGATCAACCGCACCAAGAACATTGTCCACGCCCCCGGACCCAATGGCCTGGTCGGAACCTATCCTCTCAGGAGAGGCGAAACAGGCATCGAAGTGGTTTTCCCTCAAGGTCTGACGCTTGAAGAAGCAATGCGTATCAATGAAGACGGCCAACGCTTCGACGGCATTGAGCGAATTGATGAGGATGGAACGGTCTACTTCACTGCGCACAACATGGCCATCCTCAAAGAGGTGCTGGGCTATGAGTGCCGACGCTTGCCGCTCTCAGAAGTCGAGCAGTGGGCGAGAGAACTGCGAGCCAGGTACCTGGAACTGCTCAGTCGTGTCTCGGCGTGAGCGGGTATCTCGTAGGAGGTATCCGCTTTTTGTCGCCTGCAAGCTCTGTAGTTATGATTATAAAGCCAGAACTTGAACAGGACCACTTCAGAACTAGCTCGTAAAACAGGTGTTCCTCTTGAAAGTGGGTGCTACACAAGTATACTTGAAAGTAGAACATCTCCCGTAGTGCTTGCTTCGTATGTTTTCTTTGCATTCACAGAAAAATCATGTCTCACCGCTATGGACGACACGGCCCACACGCCTGGCTACGCTGGCACAAGCGGCATTCTGCTCGCCCTACGACGGCGCTCGTCCCTGTAGCGCGTTCTGCTCTCGTTCTTCAGGGAGACATTCCCTCTCAGAGAGAAAGGATTATCTTCATCGTGGTCAAACCCGCAGAGGATTTTAACGGACAAGAGGATGAAGGGAACCAGACGAGTCGTTCCTTTCCTTCACGGCAGTTAGAACCTGTCCAGACAGAGCGCTCAGAAGTTGAGGCAAATCTCCAAAGAAAGGCCGAGTTTGAAGCCAACGTCAAATATGATAGCGATCTTCAAAATGTGCTCGACCGGGGAGGAGAATGGCCGACTGAGAAGGCACTAGAACGTGAAGCATCAAACAAAGCGAATGTTGCTCTGCGCCCCTATGTAGATACAGATATTGATATTGAGTCTACAAAACGGTTTTACATCAGGCACTATGCAAGAACCTACCGTGCATTCTACGAGAGGGACACCAACAACAAAACCCTCCCGAATGATGAGACGAAACAAGTGCAACACATCGCTCAACAGGATGCCAGGAATGATCGAGAGGAGAGCGTTGATTTCTCTTCAGAGGCAGAACTCAACTATCAGGCGGCCATACGCATTCAAGAACTCTTTGAATACCGAACCCGCGCAAGCAGTGGATATCTCACCTATATCATGGGACATATCCCCACCTATAAACAGGCATACAGAGAGGAGAAAGACCGCCTCGCGGGAGGATCGTTTCTCGCAGGGCAATCTGGACGATAAACGAACTCTCCCCAAGACAGATCCTACGCCGATCGTACTCGCTACTCCATCGGCAGGAGTCTCCACTCCGTTACAGAAAGAAGGTGGAGAGGAAAAGCCGTCGTCTCTTCAGACCTCCCAGAACGGGAACGCGGCTGGCAAGCCCACACAGACGACACAGGGACCGAAGAACTGGCCCTGGCACGTACTGGTTCCCGGCCTGGTGATACTTCTGGTTCTCCTGATGGTTCTCCTGTACGGAAATAGCCATTGGTGGCACTGGATTTGACACCTGACCACACCTCCACAGAAGGGCATAGTACCTGGCTACGCCCTTCTGTGCAACCGATGTTGCCTTAGCGAGCTGCCCTTCTTCGAGGCCGACGGCGATCTCGCAGGCTGGCGCTCACTGCGGGAAGTTGCCGCTGCTGCTCGCTGGTGCTACTCCCGATCACGTAGCGACCTGATACTTGTGGCTGTGCCCATCCCGGTACCTCGCCGGTCTGCTCCACCGTGAAGATCTCGTCGCGATTGGCATCCAGGAAGGTCAGCAGATCAGCGGCTGCGCGTCCGTTGAGCAGATGCTGGCCCGTCGGTGTAGTGATCAGCAGCGTGTTGTCGGTCCAGCGGAAGGTCAATCCGCCGACGGTAATACTCTCCATTTGATTTCCTCCTGATGGTACATCTCTCTGTCTGTTGATAGAACGAACCAGCCCAGAAGTCTGCCTTATTTGACGCGGCCTCTCTGCTGATTCGATAATGCCTCCATGATAACCAGCTAAATAGCTAACAAGCTGACATGCTGAGTATTTCAATGGAGGAAAGAATGCCAAATTCAGTGGAGCACACTGGAAGGAAACTGAGGCGAACGTTTTATATCTGTGTTCTCAATTTTAAAGGTGGTGTGGGCAAAACAACCACATCCATTAACCTTTCAGACTACTTTGCACGCAGGGGATACCGTGTCTTACTCGTAGACTGTGACCTACAAGCCAACTCAGGGAGCGGCCTCGTGAAAGAAATTCAGAGACCAACACTTACTGATGTGATCAAAGGGCAAGTATCACTCTACAAGGCTATCCGCCAAGTACGTGAAAATCTCTTCCTGTTGCCATCTGACTCCAACCTCGATACGGCAGCAAAGCATATTATTTCAAGTGGCATGGGTGGATATACTCTCCTTAACCGCTCGCTCAAATTATTAGAAAAGAGCAAGCAATTAGCGGATTTTGAGAAAAAAGGAGAGACTCCTGTACATCCTCCTTTTCTCACCTTGACTGAATGTGTATTTGACCTGGTGATCTTTGACAATGCTGGGCTCTCTGCAGTCACCGAGAGTGCTCTCTACAGCAGCGATGCCATGCTCATCCCTGTGGAAATGCAGTATTTTTCTTATGAGGGCATCTTCATCATGATCGAGAAGCTACAGCAGGTCATGGAGAGCATGAATCATGAGTTAGATATCCTTGGCATTATTCCCTACAATATCGACAACCGCATGAATTTGACCAAATCCTACTTCAGGAGCCTCGCGGCATCATTTGCAGAGGAAGTCACCTTTGAAGTGCATACAGATGCTTCTGTTGGCTATGCTCAGGCCGCAGCAAAGACCATCTTTGAATTTGACCCGAAATGTAAAGCTGCACAGGATTTTACGACCCTTGGCAACGAAATCTTAGAACGCGTAGCATCAACTCTCAAGCAAGAAGAAGAGGAGGCTCGAAGATGAGCAGAAATGTCGACGATCCCAATGAGCGCATCCGTCTACGTCTGGGAAGGCGACCATCTCAAACACCAGACAGCGAGCAACCTGAAGTGCCTGCTACTGAAAATGTCAATGGTCCAACAACTCAAAATGTTATAGAAGGAGGCGCATCAACTACTGAGCAAGCTAGCATGCCAGCTAGTCAAGGTGTTGAACCATCAAATAGTCAGCCTTTCAATAGTCCAGATGTTCAAGTACTTAACATGGCAGCACGTCAACAATCTGACATGCTAGAAATGCAACAAGTGAGCACGGAAACCCCTCTACAATCTGACACCTCAGATGGCATACTAGCTGACAAGATAGATAGCCAGAGTGTGAGTAGTTCAACACGCCAGCAAACTAAAAGGCAAAAGCGTAAACCTGTTAACAAGTCAACAGGTGAGCTTGCCACAGTGTCAGACATTCCACTTACTAGCAACTCAGCAAGTCAACAAGTAAGTAAATCGACGGCGACAAAGAAAAAGGATCGCGAACAGCAAGCTATCTATCTCTCTTCCGAGCAGCGTATGCTGCTCAAGTTCCTGGCTCCATTAGAGAACAGAGAATTGAGCGATATCGTTGCCGATGCGCTCGATCTCTACTTTGAACAATCGCCATATAAGCAGGTTCTCCAAATGGTTTTGCAAGCACAGCAGCAACACGAGATAGAGACTTAGCCAGTTGTATTTTGAGGAGCAACACCGGATACTTCTTCTCTCAGAGAGAAAAGGTGAAGACGCCAGGAGTGATGGTAGATAGTTGACGAATATGGTGTGTAAGGAGACCTGCTATGGCGAACCAAGAACTGGTAGATGTACTGAAGCAAGGCAGTGCAAATTTCTGGAATATGTGGCGTTTGACGCATCCTGATGTTCTCCTCGATCTCTCCAGAGCTAACCTTAGTGGTATCAACCTTGAAGGTGCAATTATCAACCGAGCTGACCTGAGAGGAGCTCACCTTGAAGAAGCGAATCTCGTAGGAGCTAACCTCACAAGAGCATTCTTAGCCAATGCTGACCTACACCATGCAAACCTTGGCCGTACAAGGCTTGCCGGGGTCGATCTCAGTCATGCAAATCTCAAGCAAGCTCTTCTCTCTGAGGCTGATTTGTATGCTACTCTTCTCACTTCGGCAAACCTTACAAACGCAGATCTCACAAGAACCAATCTTCAAGGGGCATTCCTTGATGAGGCCAACTTTAACACCACTATTGTAGGCTGGTCGATCTTTGGAAATGTTGACCTTCAGCGAGTAAAAGGCCTCGACACAGTGATCCACCGAGGCCCCTCTAGTGTAGGTATTGATACGCTCTATCGCTCCAAGGGCCACATTCCCGATATCTTTCTCAAAGGTGTCGGTGCTCCCGACAGTTTCATCGAGTATGCTCACTCCCTGGTGACAAACCCGATCCAGTACTACACATGCTTTCTGAGCCATTGCAGCAAAGACGAGGCGTTTGCCCAACGCCTCTATACTGATCTGCAAAGTAAAGGTGTGCGCTGCTGGTATGCTCCTGAAGATCTCGAAATTGGAGCGAAGATTCGCCCCCGCATCGATGAAAGTATCCGCCTGCACGATAAGCTCTTGCTTGTGCTCTCCCAACATTCTGTGAGCAGTCAGTGGGTCGAGCAGGAAGTCGAAACCGCCCTGGCCAGAGAACGGAAAGAGCAGAAAACTATTCTCTTCCCTGTTCGCCTGGATCAGACCGTAATGGAGATCGAACGGGGCTGGCCGGCCCTTATCCGCAATACCCGCAACATTGGCAACTTCACCCGATGGAAGGCACACGATAGCTACCAGAGCGCTTTCAAACGGCTACTGCGAGATCTGAAGGCAGAGAAGCCGGAGGGCATGCTATGAGTAACGAAACCAGGGAGTTGGACCAGGCACGACCGACTCACACCAGAATTTTGAAAGGACAGGTATGAAGAAAGAAGACACCTTAAGCGAACAGGACCACGCCAACATTGCCAAGTATCATCAAAAGACGCTCTGGAATGAAGCGATCACGATGGACTATCTGACGCCGCAGCAGGTTGCAGAGCTCTACCACGTCACCGAATCCAGCGTGTATCACTGGATCAAAGAGGGCTGGCTGGAGGCCGATAAGGTCTACGGCAAGGGTGCAAAGGTTGGGCGCTATCGTATTTCACCTCTCGTCCTCTCCGAAATGGACCAGCAGCGCGACAGGATCATTGAGGAAAGCAAGCGGTACTGGATGCGGCTGTATGTGAAGCTTGGCATGAAAGGACGAAAATAACAAACAGGGAGCCAATCTGTACTACGGCAGTCATCGGGTCTGAGAGATGGTGTTACTATGAGCATGGGTAAGGGAGAAGAGTGGTTCAGTACCGCTTTCCACCAAAGAAAGCAGAACAGGTGAAGAAGAGAACCTCT
>WNFX01004989.1_pt1 | contig 12896 bp, 9 predicted proteins | sample 5400111 | NCBI WGS metagenome assembly WNFX01 (sample SAMN13153363, study PRJNA577476) | soil metagenome | isolation source: 40 cm soil or saprolite under grassland replicate 1 | place: USA:California | collected 2016-06-15
CAGATCACCTGGTAGAAATCTGCCAGGTTGGGCGTTCCCAGACCACTGGGGTAATCCCACCCAGGGGTGGCAGGATAGTACAGGTTGCTTCCACGGGTCACATCATAGAAAGGCTGCATGCCGTCATTCCTGTCGGCAGCCAGGTAAAACATACGCGGCGAATAGGCATACTTGTCAATTTGATGGATCAAGCCCTCATTGACCAGAGAGATACCAGCCGCCCAGATTGGTGAGGCCGCACTTGTCCCACCAACGACCCCCCATTGGCCGTTGAAGTAGACGGCCAGGTCAAAAGCCGCCGCGGAAATCTCAGGAATCTGGCGATGGCCATTGGAGTACTGGTTATTTACTCCACTGGCATTCTGCCAATCTGGACGGGGATAGACCTGGCTGAGTCCTCCACCACTCCCCCAACGATTCTTACAGCTGAAAGGGTTTGATCCATTGGACCATACAACCTCACTCGTGCGCGCTCCATTCCCACCTACAGACAAGACAGTTCCACCGACTGCTGTTGCCCATGGAGCACTGGCAGGAAAGCTGACTGAGAGACTGCGGAAAACACGGTCAGTAAAAGCGCCACAATCACCACTGGCTACAAAGACCGTCATATGCTCCACTTGTGTGAGTATCTGAATGCTCTTCTCGATGGCAACACGATCATTAGAAGTAATCTGGCCTTCGGCATCACCGAGGCTAATACTGACAACACTGCCTGAACTGGCATTATTGGTATTATCATCAATGATCTGTTGGAGTTCATCATTGACCTGAACCCAAACATCGTTGTTTGAGTTGCCATCCGTCTCATAGTCAGCAATGTGCACAGAGCGAGCCAGGCCCGCCACCATCTCGATGTCCAGTGTAGACTCTCCAATTGCCTGTGTTGGGGCGCCATCGATATCAGCCACATCCAGCTTGCCCTGGAAGTTAATGCAATCAAAGTAATTCTGGACATCATTCTGATCAAACGCATCGATCTCGACCAGGTTTACTGTCATGTTTTCGCCGTGCCACCCACGATTCCAGAGCTGATCGTAGCCATAGGCGTGGGCCACTTCCTTTGGCAGCAGGGTCTGGCCTGGAGGATTACAATCCTGCCCAGGACGACGCTTCGAACTCGCTTGCTTGAAATGCTGGTATATGTGGCCCGTCTGCGGCGGAGTGCTATAGTTATCAAGTCCAGTAATGGCAACGATGGAATCGACAAGAAATTTTGGCAGTTTAGGCGGTGTCGTGGGAGCATAAAAGGTGCGATTATTCAAGCGATGAATGACGAAACGCGTCTGCAACAAGTGGGCAAAGGTTTTGGCCTTGGCGGTAATGGTAAGATGGGTACGCAATTTACTCAATTTCAGCCCTACACCGCCGGTATTAAAGAAATCCTTGATTTTCTGATAGGTGGCATCGTCAATACCTATCTGATTGGCAAAACTCTCCAGGTTTGAACGCTTTCCAGGTTGTATTTTCTGGTGATCAAAGTGGTCGAGCACACTCTGGCTGACCTTGAAAGTGACTCCAACGCGCATCTGCGTATTATCTGGCAGTGGGCCAACGACAGGCGAGTTAAGCGCTGCAGGCGGTATGCCTAAGTCGATAGTAGTAAACTGCAATGGAGCGGGTGTGCCACAACCTGCCACTGGCGTGAGTACGAGCAGCAGCCCCAGTATCCTAAGTATCCTGAGGACACCCACCGGTACTCGGCCATTGATGTGGTGGGTCAATCTATAGAGAAGAGTCATTACGAGGTCCTCCAAAACAATAGCAATCGTGTTCGCAAGCATTACAGGCGCCTGTAAGCAAATGCGTTTACTGGTAACACGGTCCATCTTAGAGAATCAGTTCAGCCCAGAGTATGCTATAATGAGTGAGCAATTGGAAAAGATATTCTACTCAAGGATAGATCATTATGCCAGAATTTAAGGTAGAAGCTCCTTTTCAGCCCACAGGTGATCAGCCGGAAGCCATCGCCCAGCTTGTCGAGGGTATTAGAAAAGGCCATAGAATGCAGACACTGCTGGGTGTGACAGGCAGCGGCAAAACGTATACGGTAGCGAAAGTTGTAGAGCAGGTACAAAAACCGACGCTGGTGCTTGCCCCCAATAAGACACTGGCAGCGCAGCTTTTTAGCGAGTACAAAGAGTTCTTTCCCAACAACGCTGTAGAATACTTTGTCTCCTACTACGACTACTATCAACCGGAAGCCTACATACCCCGTACGGATACCTATGTCGAAAAAGAAAGCATGTTGAACGAGGAGATCGAGAAGCTGCGGCTCTCCACGACACGCAGTCTCTTTGAACGGCGCGATGTCTTGATTGTGGCCTCTGTCTCCTGCATCTATGGCCTGGGCAGCCCTGAAGAATACGGAGAAGTAGTACTTACCCTTAAGGTAGGAGAAGAACGCCGGCGCAACAAGATCCTACGGCACCTGACAGAAATTCAGTATGAGCGTAACGATGCCAATTTCATTCGTGGACGCTTCCGTGTGCGCGGCGATGTTCTGGAGGTATTTCCCGCTTATGAGGATGTAGCGGTACGCATTGAATTTTTTGGAGATGAGATTGAGCGTATGACCGAGATCGATCCCCTCACAGGCGAAGTGTTGGGCAAACGTCAACGCCTGGATATCTATCCGGCCAAGCACTGGGTGACAACACAGCAGCGCCTGAACAAGGCCATTGAGTTGATCGAAAACGAACTGGAAGAGCGCTTAGCCGTGCTCGAAGCCGAAGGTAAGCTGCTTGAGGCCGCACGTTTGAAGCAGCGCACGAACTTTGATATCGAGATGCTGCGCGAGACGGGTTTCTGCTCTGGTGTCGAGAACTATTCACGTCACCTGGCGGGCCGCGCCGCGGGCGAGCAGCCGTGGACTTTGATGGACTACCTGCCTGAAGATTACCTGCTTGTGGTGGACGAGTCGCATGTAGCGCTGCCACAGGTGCGCGGTATGTTCGCAGGTGACCGCTCACGCAAGCAGGTACTTGTCGATTACGGCTTTCGCCTTCCCTCGGCACTCGATAACCGGCCATTGACCTTTACAGAGTTTGAGCAACAGATTAACCAGGCACTCTTTGTTTCTGCCACACCTGGCCCATATGAATACGAACATAGCGAAGCCGTCGTGGAACAGGTGATTCGCCCCACAGGCCTGATTGATCCTCAGATCAGTGTGCGCCCCACGCGAGGACAAATCGACGACCTGCTCGCAGAGATTCGCCAGCGTGTCGCCAGGGGACAGCGTGTGCTCGTCACGACATTGACCAAGAAGATGGCCGAAGACCTGGCAGACTACATGCAGGAGCTGAGCATTAAAGTGCATTACCTGCACTCGGAGATTGATACGATTGAGCGCGTTGAAATTCTACGCGACCTGCGCCTGGGCGTCTATGACGTGGTGGTGGGTATTAACCTGTTACGCGAAGGACTGGACCTGCCGGAGGTATCGCTGGTAGCCATTCTCGACGCCGATAAGGAGGGCTTCTTACGTTCAGAGGGCTCATTGATCCAGATGATTGGGCGTGCGGCACGCCACGTCGAGGGGAGCGTGATTATGTATGCGGATACCATTACCAAATCGATGCAGCGCGCCATCGATGAGACAAACCGCCGCCGCACGCTTCAAACCACCTTTAATGAGCACAACCACATTACGCCGCGTGGCATCAAGAAGGATGTGAAGACACTCTCTGAGCGCATCAAAGAGATGAGCGGGGTGGCAGTCCAGGCGACAGACGGCAAGTCGGTGGCAGTGGCACTGGCCGGTATACCGAAAGATGAAGCCCTGCGCCTGATTAAGGATCTGGAGTCCCAGATGCGTGCTGCCGCCAAGCAGTTAGAGTTTGAGAAGGCTGCGCAGCTGCGCGACCAGATTATCGAGATACGCAGATCGATGATTGAGTAAAGCTTCCTCATCCCCTAATCGCGGCCCATTCCTAACGAGCATTACCGGGAACACGCCGAGCAAATCCACGCAGGGCTGATCGATGAGACGTTGCAGGCATAACTGCGCCAATAAAAGGCGCATTAGGTCCCGAAAGCGTAAAGATTGCCAGTCGTGCTTCCTGCGTAAAGCACACCGTTTGAGATCGATGGCGAGCCATACAAGTGTGCACTGTAGTTGAAGAGCTTTGCTCCGCTCCCTGTATTGATCAGGGTCAAATTCGCTCCATCTATCAGGGCGATTACGCCGGGCACTTCGGTGATGGCACCCATAACCGTTTTGGGCAGGCACGTTTGCCAGAGGAAGTTGCCCGTGGCGGGATTGAGCGCCTGGACACTGCCGCCACAGGTGGCGCCATTAATGCTGGTGATACCACCAGCTACGAAGATTCTCGACCCATCCCACACTGCTGATGAGATGCTGCCCTGTCCGCACTGGGGACACGCTCCAGCCCCGGCAATCTGATAGGACCAGACGGGGCCGCTGCTGAGCGAGGCCCGGTTGAAGGCATAGTAAAAGCCGTTCTTGTCTACCGCGCCCACCATCTTTTGCAAGGTGCCATTGATCATGGCGGTGAACAGGGTGGGAGTTCCGGCAAAATCGGCATCATTCGTCAGTCGTTGGTTCAATGGAATTTGCCATGAGCTCAGGTACGTGAGATCCGAGGCGCGGAGTTTGACGATGCCGATCGAAATGTGATCTTTGTTGCATCCACCCTGTGTACCTGCCGTGAAGTATATGGACCCGTCGGACGCGTCAAACGTTGGAGACGACCAGATACCTCCGCCGACGCATCCGTCAGGCACACTGTTGTAAGTGTGCTCGATGCTCCCATCGGATGCGTTCAGTTCAAAGAACTGCCCCGGTATCAGCTTACATCCACTTGATTCGCCGGTTGTGGCGCTACCGATATAGACATTGTTGTTGAAGACAAAGGGCGAATCCCAGATGAAGGTGTTGGTTGATGGATTACCTATCGGAGTGCTCCAGATGATGGATCCAGAAGAAGCGTCCAACGCGTAAAGATGATCATCACCACCGCCTACAAAGACTACCGAGGTCAGCGTTCCATTGATTGTTACAGTGCTCACTGCCGCTGTACTCACTACACCGAGAGGAGAGACTGGAGCACATGTCGTCCTGATGCCCAGGTTTTGTTGCCAGATTTGTTGCCCGCTCAAATTGGTGGCATGTTCGTAGCCATCAAATGAGCCCCAGTAGATGAGGCCATTGGCTACCACCGGTTGAGAGAAGATCATTCCCCCTCCCGGGTATGTCCAGTGAACCTTTAAGTTGGGGGCCGAGGTCCGATTGATGATGGTCTCGGCTTTATTGTAGCCGCTGCGTCCAACGTCATGCATATACGTTGGCCAGTCGCCGCCAACCCCTGTACGGGCTGCCTGGACTGCTTGAAAGCGGGGAAGCATAATGAAAACACCTGCTATTATGAGAGCAAATCCCAATACCGCGAGAGCGATACTCTTCCACTTCTTAGAGAAATTCTGAGTAATGGCTTTAGGCCTGAAAGAAGGTTCATGCATGTATGCTATCTGCCTTTCAAATTTCGTAGAGATTGTCTTACTTTGACCATTTCACATGTATGATAGTTGATAGGCCAGCAAAACATCGTTTGTTAATAGTAATGAATTGGTGTGAAATCCAACGATGTGGTTATGAATTCATAACCACATCGTTGGATTTCACACCAATTCACAACGCTATCTCCGGTGAGCAGAAGTGTCGATTATGGTACCGTATGACATGTCTTCCTGGAAAACACGGAGGAAAAATATGTGTTTGTGTCATAGGAAAGAGGTGATCCTTTGTCACGGTACTTTCCCAGCATGAAGAAGCATAGCTGGATTATACTTGTCTGTACAGTCATTGCCCTGGCAGCAGGTGCCGTGGTAGCGAAATCGCAGCCACCTGCCTACACCGTCAACTCAACGCTCCTTGCTACCTCGCTACCCAGTTTTGCACCTGGGACGAATACAGAGGTGGCGCCAGTTTCTAAGACAAGTGCAGCGAGCCTGGCAATCAATGATGCGGCCGAGATCGCTACCCGCTCGGTCATGAGTTTTGTGTATCAATCTAACCCTGCACTTAAGGCCCATGGTCTCACTATGGATGATCTCCTTACAAATGTGACGGCCATGAATCCATCGCCCAACACTTCTACTATTCTTCTGACGGCAACGGCTAGTAAACCCGCTAATGCGGTCTTTTTGGTTAACGCTGTGGCCAATGGATATGTCGCTTATAAAACCAGGCAAGTCCAGGATCAGTTAATCCTACAACGCACGTACCTACAAAATCTCTACAACCAGTACCAGGCCCAAAGCGCACAATTGGAAAAACAAATCCTTTCATACAACAATTCCTCTGATCCACACATTGCTCTACTGACAACTGATCGCAATGCAGTGATTACCTCTCTGAATTCGACGCAGGCGCAACTTCTCCAATTGCCATCCTCGGTGCATGCTGATGTCTTCGTCATACAACCGGCGAAAATAAAGGATGTTACCCCTTCATACAAGGCTCTCTTGTATTTAGGGGTTATTGCTGCTTCAGGCTTGCTGATTGGTCTTCTTATCTGGCTTCTCATGATCTACCTGGATTATCGACTCCAAACAGATGATCAGGTGCCAGAGAAATTAGGCCTGAATTACCTGGGTACCCTCTCCAAAGATAAGGAAATTCAGCCTGGTTCGATACCCACGGCAGGCCTCGCCGCACAACAACTGGCAGATATCAGTGTCAACCTTCGGCTGATAGGTGTCTTGCCGGGTTCGTGGCGTGCTCCCGATGGCGCAGTCTTACTGATTAGCAGTGTCCAGCCGGAGGAAGGCAAAACAACGGTCGCAACCGGCCTGGCAGCAGTTGCAGCCCGGGCCGGACGTTCAGTCCTGGTGATCGATGCTAACCTGCGTCAACCTGCAACCCATCTCGCCTTTGGCCTGGCCCCTAACGATTCTGGCCTGAGCGGCCTGCTCCGGGCAAATAGTGGGCAAAACCTGGATGCTGCTGTCCAACGTACTAACATTCCTGGCGTCTGGCTTATAGCAGGCGGGATCGCCATCGACAATCCCACTACCTTACTCGAAGAAGGCATGCCTGCTATCCTGGCACAGGTACGCAAGAAGACCGACCTGATCATTATTGACGGTCCTCCATTGCTCAGTGGGGCAGAGGCAAGTCTCCTGGCCACCATGTCTGATGGCGTTGCTATAGTGGTTGGTCATGAGAAGGTTGCGTTGTTGCTGAAAGCCAGGGCCATCCTCAGATCGTTAACAGATACACCCCTTGGTGTCATTATGAACCGCGTATCAACGCGAAAGCACAATCCGTACTATGCCATGACCTGCTCGGATGATGCGGCAACTGAGGATCTACTACCTGTTTAGGCGGGCCTGAGAGAGTTGGTACGGTTGCAGAATGGGGTACAATAGTAACCGTTGAAGCATTCCCATACGAAACTCTCTCAGAAAGGATCACTATTGCATGCAGCACGATCATCAAGATACGTCCAATATAGATAATCACCAACCCGCTCAGAGCGAGTATTTGAGCGGGGCACAAATACTACCCCGGCGCGTCTATCCTGATATGACGGTGGCAGAACTCATTGATCAGCAGTTTCAGGCCTACAACTCGGCCCGTCTGAATGAAGCAGTTCATCTGTATGCTCAAGAGATGCTGGCCCCTGAAAAGGATGTGACCATCGGCCTCACCATGGCCGGCGCTCTTACACCCGCCGGCCTCGGTGGATGCCTGATCACACTGATGGAGAAGGGCTTCGTCGATTTTATTATCAGTACTGGCGCCAACCTCTACCACGATATGCACCACGCGCTCGCTATGTCGCTGCATCGTGGCGATTTCCGGCTGGATGATACCAGGCTCCAGGAAGAAGGGGTCATCCGGATTTATGACATTCTCTTTGCGGACAAGGTCTTGCTTGACACCGATGCCTTTGTACGTGAGTGCCTGAAAAGCTTGCCGAACCGGCCAATCTCAACGTCGGAATTGCATCATCACCTGGGCACGCAGTTGCTCAAAATGGGTGTGAATCCCGAGTATTCCGTACTCGCGCAAGCCGCCCTGTGGAACGTTCCTATCTATACCTCATCGCCAGGCGATTCGTCGATTGGTATGAATGTTGCGAGAAATGCGCTGGACGGAAGCATGCTCACACTTGACCCGCTGGCCGATGTGAACGAAACAACGGCCATTGTTCTTCATGCTACCCGTAACGGCGTGATCATTCTTGGCGGAGGCAGCCCTAAAAATTTCTATTTGCAGACCCAGCCGCAGCTGTGGGAAGTTCTGGGCATTCAGAAGGGGGGTCATGACTACTTCATCCAGATCACAGCCGATGCGCCTCACTGGGGAGGCCTCTCCGGTGCAACACCCTCCGAAGCCGTCTCCTGGGGTAAGATCAAGCCAGATCAACTGAAAAGTACAGTTGTGATTTATGGGGATTCAACTATTGCTCTACCTCTTCTCACTGCTTATGTTGTGAGCAAGGCTCGACCACGCCCGCGCAAAGAACTGTTTGCTAAGCGTGAGGAGTTGTTAAAAGAGTTAAAAGAGGCATACAACTCGGAGAAAGAGACAAGACCATAATCGAGTATTTCCATCTAATCCCAATCAAACTCCTAATTAGATGGAACCGTTGGCTTGCCTTTAGATGGAAAGGACCTGGCTATTAGATACAAGCACGGCCTGCTGACTTTTGCATTAGCTTGACAACCTAATATATAATATCACTTGTGTGCAAAAACGCACCTAACTATTCGGGACTTCTCGCCGCCTACGGCGGCTCGCCCATTCATTTTGTGAGTTGCCGTAGGCAGTGAGGAATCAAGAACAGCAGGCTACTGCGTTCAGAAGAAGTAGTAGCTAGTAGAAGTTACAGGAGGTAGATCCGGTGCTTGTCCATTTAATGCTGGAGCTTTATGGTTGCGACCGCGAGCTTTTGAGCAACGAACCCTTGATAAGACGTACGTTGGATGAATATCCTGCCCGTGTAGGTATGGAGAAGGTCAGTCCAGTACACCTGTACGACATTGAGACATCTAATCCATTGGATGCTGGCCTTTCGGGCTTTGTAGTCATTGCCCAGAGCCACATCAGTTTACATTCATGGCCAGAGTATGGCGAAGTTGATATTGACATCTGCTCCTGCAAAGAGTTTAGCCAGGAGGATGCTATCGCCTTTGCCAGGGAAATCTTTCAAACAGACGACGTAGAGGCGCATTTCGTTGTACGCGGAACTCGTTCTCTACGTCCAGAGACCCCCGACCCGCTGCGCTACGAAACTGCCATGGCTGCACGCATGACCAGATCGGGGGTGCGCTAAAAAGAAGGAGTATGCATTTATGAGTGAAGCGCTTGTGACCCAGTTTGGTGCGCCAGATGCACCCTATTGCGACCCTACAACTGCTCGCGTAACGCTAATTCCGGCTCCGCTTGAGTATAGCGTGTGCTATATGAAAGGCACTGAACGTGGGCCACAAGCGATTCTTGATGCATCCAGCCAGATGGAACTGTATGATGAGGAACTCGATTGTTGTCCTATCGAAATTGGCGTATACACTCGTCCTCCGCTAGACTACAGTGGCATGGATCATGCTGCTGCCCTCAAAGTCACCGGTGAGGCAGTTCGCGAGGTGCTTGAACGCGGACAACTGCCCTTTATCATTGGTGGTGAACATTCTCTCTCTGCACCTCCCATTGCTGTCGTGCGCGAATATTTTCCAGACCTGACCGTTGTGCATATCGATGCTCACGGTGACTTACGCGACGAATATGAAGGGACACCTCTTTCACATGCATCGATTGAGCGGCGCGTCGTAGACATGGGTATAACGCTGACCGAGATTGGCATCCGCAGCTTCAGCCCTGAAGAGGCGGAATTTATGAAAACTTCTCCCAATGTAGCCATCGTATGGGGCTATCAATTAGCCCGGGGCAATGCGGTCATGCCCTGGGAGCGCCTGAGCGAACACACCTATGTCACCATCGACCTCGATGCACTTGACCCTAGCGAAATGCCCGCCGTCGGCACGCCCGAACCCGGCGGCTTGCACTGGTACCAACTACTCGACCTCTTCCATGAGATTTGTCAGCGTACCACTATCGTTGGAATGGATGTGGTCGAACTCTGTCCTGTGGCAAGCCAAACTCGCGCAGATTTCCTGGCCGCCAGGCTCGTGTACAAGATGATTGGCTATCGCTTTTGTGACACCCCCCAGAACACCAGGTAATAACATGCGCTCACCATCCTTTGTTACAATAGAGTTAGAAAACACACGGGAAAATATTGGGGAGACAGCATGAACGAACTTTTTTTTCTTAGAAGATTTACAATCCTATTTCTCACTATGCTCTGTCTTATAGGAATATTACTCACCGCCTGCGATAGCTCTTTGCTCTCATCATCAACTAATACCAACAACCACAGTACTTTACCAACCAGTAACGGGCCTATTACCTACAGCACGAGTCCGAACGATATCCTTGTACGCACATTTTATGGTGGGGGCAATATGGGAGCCCTGGCATTTAGCCCTCAGGTCAGTATCTACGGTGATGGGACCTACATTCTTGGGCCAGGATACCAGATGCACTGGGGCAAGCTTGACACAGGGGCACTGCAACAACTGCTGCATACTCTGGTCGATACTGGCGGCTTACTCAATTTGAGACGGCAACAGTTCTACGATGTGCCAGATCAGAATGCGACCCTGCTACAATTGACCCTCAATAACAAGCACTACGAATTCCTGTACGGAAAATTTGGCGCGCTCCAGGAGAGCGCGCCAGACATGGACGAATATCATCACCTGGGTAAAGCTCTCAGCGCCATAACGGAAGCGCTTAATGGTCCAACACATCCTTATACGAGCACGTCGATGGCTCTGCTCGTCCATCAAGACCTTAGCCCGGACCTTTCCAAAGCTATTTCTGATTGGTCGCTACAAGATTTTTCGCTTGACGAGGTTGCAACATTTGAATGTGGTGTGATCCCGCCAGGCGGGACCGGCCCTAATGGAGATACAGGCTGCCTGTCTTTTACCACACCGCTCTATGCGTATTTACCAACTCCACAGCAACTACAAACCATCAAAATATTACTCAGCGGTCGTCAGCAGGGGGAATTTTACGAACCCAAATCAGAGTTATACTATATAGTTGTTCTACGACCGCTATTGCCAGATGAAGAATCACAAAAGACGCTAGCTATGCTTGGCAGCCAACACTTGAGTTACACTGCTGTTCACTTACACAGCGGTACCATACCAACACCCGTAGCTACTCCATGAATAAGAAGAGAGTGGCAACAAGACAAAAGTTTGATCCACGCTGTTACTATCGCCTCTCGTGACACGAGTATGGTATAATTAAGAGCGACGGGTCCCCATTGAATATGCCATTTCAAGGACATAGCGCGTCAAAATTGCTGGAGTTGGTGCGGAACGACCGACGCGAGGCAACATCGGAATCTTGCCGATTCGTCCACCACTTAGATAAAGTAAACACACCCCAAACGGGACAGACAGCCCTGAAAGGAAATATGACTAGAGATTACGATAAACAACGACGAGACAACGTGCGCCCGTTCTCTCGTAACCAATCCTCAAACAAGCCTGGAGCTGAGCGATCTCCACGCCAGGCTCGCCCTCGTCTTAATCGTGAAACAGTAGATCGCGCATGGGAGTCTGGAGCACCGAGTAGACATGCTGACTATCGTACACGTAGCAGCAGTAGCAGTCAGCCCCCACGGAACAGGTGGAACAATAACCAGCCATCAGAGCATGCTCAACATGGCCGCAGACCCTCCGGCAACCGCCCGAACAGTGATAGGAGCTTTGAGCATACTCCCAACGGTAACGCAGGCCCTCGCTCTCGATCTTTTGACTCAAACAGGCGCAATCTTGACGACCGCCGGAGCTACTCTGATGGTCCCAATAGAAATGGAGCCCGCCCAGGGTTCCGCGACAATTCACGACATCATGAACAACGTCCTCAATTTCGTGACAATGATCAAAGCCGGGGTTATCAACGACCTGGCTCCAGACGTTATGATCCGCAGCCACGCGACTTTAACGCGAATAATCGTTCTCCGCGCAATGCTGACCGGCAGCCAGGTAATGTTAAACGGGATAATCGCTCTCCACGCAGCTCTGATGGCCCTGACCGGTCTTCTTACAGAACTCAGCGGCCTGGTACACAAAATCCCCGCTGGCAGAGTCGCCCTGCGAGGCAACACGGCAATTCTTTTCAGGATCAACAGCCTTTCAACGAGTGGGCACCAGAAAATGAGCAGTTTGAAGGGGATTACGAACGTTTTGATGGCCCGAAGTATCAAAGACGCCCGGCGGCTCAACCTTACCCGAGAGGTAAAGCTCCTGAAAGGGGGCAACCCGAGGCAGAAGAACGGCATGTCACTCGTCTACCTGACGGGCGTGTTCTCAAAGGATCTCGCCCAGCCCAACGTAGAAATGCCGAGTTCTGGACGGGAGTAGCGGATGAGACTGAAAACTTGATTGATCAGGTCCACTCCGACTCAACCTCTACCGGGAAGCAAGCAGATCAGCAGCCTGAAGAAGCTCTCCAGGAGACGCCCGCGCAAGGAAAAGATACATCGAAGGCCCAGCGCAAGCCACGAGTTCGTGCTGCCAGCTCTGTAAAACGTGAGAGAAAGCCTGGCGCGAAGAAGGGAGCAGCCAGGACGCTCCCCACGGTTCTCAAGCCGTCGCAACGCGGCTTTAAATGGCCGACTTCATAGACTCTTGTTAAGACTACAGGTTAGTAGCATGCTTTATCTTGCTTCCCCCACCTCTCCCAGAGGTGCCGGTTCAGCCTGGGACCTTTTGGTATAGCCTGGTGCAAGCGAGGCGACGAGCCCTTGACAACGCTTCTGACAGCGATGGCTAGTACGACA
>WNFX01004990.1_pt1 | contig 12895 bp, 10 predicted proteins | sample 5400111 | NCBI WGS metagenome assembly WNFX01 (sample SAMN13153363, study PRJNA577476) | soil metagenome | isolation source: 40 cm soil or saprolite under grassland replicate 1 | place: USA:California | collected 2016-06-15
CCAGCCTCTGGACCGTATTGACGGCCCAAAGAAAGTCACCGGCACGGCGACCTACGCTTTTGAGCACGCGCTCGACGAGGTGACCTATGCCTTCCCTGTTCAGAGCACGATCGCCAATGGAAGGATCGTGTCGATCGATACCAGCGCGGCCCAGGCTATCCCTGGTGTAATTCTCGTGCTCACGCACGAGAATGCACCGCGCCTCAAGACACAGGAGGGCGAACGCGCGGTTTTGCAATCCGATGCGGTTGCGTATCGCGGTCAGTTTGTAGCCCTGGTGGTCGCTGAATCGCTAGAAGTTGCACGCCAGGGGGCAGATGCAGTCGTGGTCCACTACGAGGAGCAGCCCCATAGTGTCGTGCTTCACGCCGACAGCCGCGATCTTTACAAGCCCGAAAAGGTGAATCCTGGCTACGAAACCGATACGGCCAGCGGCGATGTTGAAGCCGCGCTGGCGGGGGCTTCTGTCTCAATTGATCATATCTATACCACGCCAGCAGAGCACAACAATCCGCTCGAACCGCACGCAACGATCGCGAGGTGGAGCAGCGACGGCGTCACCCTGTATGACTCGAACCAGGGCTCGCATATGATTCGGGACATAGTTGCCCAGGCGTTCGGACTGGAGCCCGAGCGCGTCCGCGTCATTTCGCCCTATGTTGGTGGTGGATTCGGCTCGAAAGGCACCGCCCATCCACACGTCATTCTTACAGTAATGGCTGCGCAGGTGGTTGGCCGCCCCGTGAAGTTCGCGCTTGCACGGCAGCATATGTTTGCAGCGGCCGGTTATCGCACGCCGACGATCCAGCGCATCCGCCTGGGCGCAGACCACGATGGGCGATTGACGGCGATCGCACATGACGTCGTTGAGCAGACCTCGACCATTCAAGAGTTTGCTGAACAAACCGCCCTTCCCACACGGATGATGTACGCCGCGCCGAACCGCTCAACGACGCACCGGCTTGCACGGCTCGATGTGCCGACTCCTGCGTGGATGCGTGCGCCGGGCGAGTGTCCCGGTATGTACGCGCTGGAATCAGCGATGGATGAACTAGCAATCGCGTGCCGGCTGGACCCCATTGAGCTGCGTATTCGGAACGAACCTGATACCGACCCCGAGACCGGGCATCCTTTCAGCAGTCGAGGACTCGTTGCGTGCCTGCGGGAAGGGGCGCGGCGCTTCGGCTGGCAGACACGCGACCCGAGACCGGGTGTGCGTTCCGACGGTCGCTGGCTCGTCGGGAGCGGGGTTGCCGCCTCAACCTATCCCACGCGTCGCAGGCCATCAAGCGCGATCGCACGTATTGATCGCGAAGGACATTGCAGCGTGCTCATTGATGCCGCAGATATTGGAACCGGGGCGTGGACAGTCCTCTCACAGATCGCCGCGGATGCACTCGATGTTCCACTCGAGCGCGTGCACCTCGAGATCGGCGATACCTTGCTGCCGCGCGCGTCGCTGGCAGGTGGCTCGATGGGAACCGCCTCGTGGGGAACGGCCATCGTTGAAGCCGCCTGCAAGCTCCGAGCGCGTCTTGAAGAGGTACATGGCGTAATTCCTGCTGATGGGCTTGAAGCGACGGGCGAAGGCGGAGAGAATCCCGAGGCGCAGCGCTTCGCCATGCACGCCTTTGGTGCGCAATTTGCAGAAGCGCGCGTGAATCGCGATACCGGCGAGGTGCGCGTTCCGCGACTGCTAGGCGTCTTCGCTGCCGGTCGCATCATGGACGCAAAGCTGGCCCGCTCACAGTTTCTTGGTGGCATGACCATGGGGCTTTCTATGGCGCTCCACGAGGAGAGCGTGCTGGACCCGCGCTTCGGCGACTACGTGAACCATGACTTCGCAGAGTACCACATTGCGACAAATGCCGATGTGGGGTCGATCGACGTGTCATGGATCGATGAAGACGATCGTTACGTCAACCCGATGGGTGCGAAAGGGATTGGCGAGATTGGGATTGTCGGGACCGCTGCCGCCATCGCCAATGCCGTGTATCACGCGACCGGCATCCGCGTCCGCGACCTCCCGATCACGCTCGACAAGCTCCTGGGGTTTTGAGCTCGCAATAATTCGCAGGCCCTGCAATCCATCATTTACGTCTCGGGGGGCAGCATGAAGCCTCCTCTGTCGTGTTGGGCTCCATGCTACCACCTCCTTCTAAAACCGTCCACCGGCTTTGCGGGATGTGTGGGATATTATGAGATTAGAGTACGAGCGAACCATCTCTCATCTGGCGCTCGCGCCGGGCGGCCAGGGCCTCTGCTAAGCGTTCGGGGTTAGGCGTCTCCGGGCGCAAGGAACGCGAGCCGCGCACTACAAAATGTGCCTCAACATCATCCGGCTGGAACATCTCTTTGGCGAAGGCAATCGCATCCTCCTGGCTGAACTCCTTGCAGGAGCAGAGGTCAATGTCGACCTCGCCATATTCTGGCCATGCGTGCACACTGATATGACTCTGAGCAATCACCACAAAGCCCGACATACCGGCATCTAATGGATTCGACGTCTCGATATCGTACAGGTGAACGGGACTGACCTTCTCCATGCCAACATACCCAGGATACTTATCCAGCAAGCGCCGGATCAGCGACTCGTCGGTCAGCACCTCACGGCTGCAGCCGTACAGTTCTAGCATCAAATGGACAAGCATTGTAAATCCTCCTCATCATGTTTATGATATGCTGGCGCGGAGACCAATAATGCCACTGTATCCACGATAGGGAAGACTTGTGGGAATGGTCCGCATCAGCATGTGTTCTTCCCTGAAGCCAAAATTTCTTAAAAGCCGGGTTACTACTGTCTCATCTATACTCACTGCTGGAAATTTTTTCTCTTGCAGTTGGTAATAAACTGCGTTTTTAAGGGCGGTCAAAATTAACGTACCGTGCGGTTTCAGCAGCGAAATAATATTATGAACGGCCATTTCCCACTCGACGAGTGATGAAGTGATAGATTCAGGTACGAAGTTTACCTGGACAATATCATATTCGTCGAAATGGTTTCCCCGCAGGGGCGGACAGCTGAAGGCATCGCAAAAGCAAAAAGTCGTCAGTTTACTTCGAAGAAGCCCTGCCCTTCTTCGAAGATCTTCTCGTGTTACGCTGCTCTTTCCTTCAAGTTCAAGTGCTCTTTGGATAAATGGTTCCCAATTGAATGCCTCTTCATCACCCCTTATCCACGACTGTATCTCGTGCAAATTCCTATCAAGTCTATCGCAGACATGGATGGTATCGACTTTCGCAGCTGCTGTAATGAGAGAATAAAGCGTTGGCCCACTGCCAAATTCGAGAAGCGTTGATCGCGGATTGATATCTCTGTAACATTCGGAAAAGAACCTTAGAAGCTGATCATTTTCATGGTCGATGGTCATATAGTATTCACGTAGATACCCTCTTGGATCAAAGGTATCAAAATCGTATTCAAGCTTTTCAGCGTTTCGCATATGGAATGTATTTCCTCACAACTTTCTGAGTTCGACTTTATATACCGAGTACGTCAAGACAAAGAACATGTTCAAAGGCGAGGAAGATAGAATCAGAAAGGCACTATGAGGCCGCTCTTTCCATTGAGAAGAACTCTTTACGCTGTCTCTGCCTCTATCTCATTGTGTAACCGAGCATTGCTGAATGCGCTCTGCCTTGCGTCTGCTATGGCGTCCGCTGTACATTCGCGCCGCCATACTGGCGACGCTTGATTGAGCCCATCCTCTGTTCTCCCCCTGGCGAAGTCGGCTGCTGATGATGAAACGAAGCGGTAGGAGGTTCTGGGATAGGAGGCAGTGACGAACCCTCCTGCTGAGGAGGTCTCTGGTGTAAGATAGACTGAGGAGTTTCAGGCCCTGGATTCAAATTCAGGGCATATAAGAGGCGATGCATCTCTGGGATGTGGAGACAGGAGAAAGGTACAACCAGCTGGCCCCCCTTCCGTGCTCGCTCGATTGCCTGGCTTAAATCGCCCACTGCTTGAGCTACCTTTTCTGCATCCTTCTGATTGCGCTCTGAGCGCATCATCCGCTCCGCCATGAGATTCAAGCCAGTGGCAAGTGGCCAGAGCTCTCCATTCATGATATGGGCACGGGCACGCATATCGCCATTGGCCAAACGCGTTTGGATGTCCTTGAGGTATATTATACCCGCTTCGAGAACGGTATTGCGCTGTGCTATGCTCTGATTGATCCCTTCCAGTTCCTGAAGCATAGCTGTTTGCTTGTGTGTCAGCATCGTATTGTCGAGCATCGTGAGAATCTGCCGTGCAATCACTAAGCCCACTACGATCATCGTTGCTCCAACCAGGACAGGACGGATGCCCTGCTGGGTGCTGTCTCCTGAGAGCACGTTGAAGATCAGCATACAAAAGAGCACGACTAATAGCAGGTAGGGAAGAGCCTGTGCAGGCCCAAAACGAAGCTGCTCGGCACGCTGTTTCAGGTGCTGCTCAAGAGCTTCACGCGAGGTGGTGGGCAGGAAACGGCGCAAATATACGGCCACTCCCATGGCCATCATGCCCAATGGCCAGCCCAGGTCGACCCAGGTCCCCTCCACATACGTTCCTAAATTCTCCTGCACATTAAAGAGAAAGTCGGAGCTAGCGAAAACTAACAGGCCAAGCCCCGCCACGAGAAGACTGATGCGACGGGCAGAGGCATCGCCAGGCCCGCGAAATAGCAAGAAGACTGTACTACTGACGAGCACTGTATCCATGGTGGGATAATAGATGCCAAGCACTTTGGCGAGCGTGGATTCGGCTGGGGTCTGCGCCAGAGACCCCAGCAGGAGAAACCAGGCAATGCTCAGCAGGGCTCCAGTCGCGATCAGGCTATCCAGCAGGAAAAACGTGTGCTTCTGATCACGCTTCGAGGATGGCAGCAAGATCAGCCCCAGTAAAACCAGGGGAGGAAAACTGGCATAGCCAAAATCGGCCAGGGAAGGAAAGGGATTTTGACCAAGCGCACGATAGTAGCGCCAGAAGGACTCTCCAATGGCCCACGCGAGGCATCCACATCCGATCAGGATCCAGGCCAATCGTTCATGTCTGAGCCACGGCTCTCCATCTTCCTTCTGGCGGAACGGGATGCTCACGCAAACAAGGGCCAGCGTACCACCGATGAAGGCGCCCACGAGCGGGGAAAAGTTCCCGACTGCGAGGGGTCCCTCGCCTCCCAGGTGGAAACCTAAAAAGGAAATCATCAGGATGCCTATACCAACGATCGATCCAAAGACGATACGGGAATGTGAGCGCATGAAGCACCTCCTCAATGAAAACACAAGGATTACCGGGACGAACGGTTCAAACGTATCAGATAATCAGGATGATTTTCCCCCTGAGGACCGCAAGCATCATAAAAGAAGGCTGCGACGAGAGAAAAATAGAAGCTCTTCAATAGAATGCTCTTACAATACGATCCAGTGCAGTGTAGTGTATACAAGGGCAGTGTATACAAAATGTATGTAACCATCAACTTTGTAGAGATTACCTAGTACTTTTAGAGAAGAGGAGACCAGAGTGCAGCACACGTAGAACATGCAAGCTTTGAAGTTGATCATATGGAGAGAAGCATGTGGCGAACCGGCAAAGCGTCGGTGCGTGAGGAAGCTGCTGATCCTACAAAGCAAGCAAGAACAGACTCGTCATGAACATGACTATGCCGAATAGCTGATTTTTCGCGGGCCGTTCACGGTATACAATCATGCCAAACATCACTACGACCAGGGCGTAACCAGCAGCAAGGGCTGAACTAATCCCGGTTGTAGCGATGCGTGTATCAAGGCTAAAAGTGAGGACAGCAGCATTCTCCACCATTCCCACGAGAAGAGCAAGGAGAATTCCAGAGCCAATCTTTGATAAAGGCTTCCGTACATGGGCAAAATCTTTCAGGCTGGGGAGCAAGAGGCTCAATGTTTCCACATTTGATGAAGGTATCGCTGTCGCTTGAGCCCAAGAGAACCACCGATACCGTTTCCCGCATGAAAAAAGGGCCAGAAAAAGGATCGTGAAGAAACGTGTCCACAACGCAGGGAGGAACCAATTAGAAACGGACGCGGAAGCGCCGATGCCAAAATCCAATGCCCCAAAGGCCAATGTCGCAACGACCGCCCAGCGCACCCCTTGACTCCACAGCGAGAATCCTGGCTTCTTAAGGAGTATACGTAGTTGGGCCACGCTGGTAGAGGCCAAAATGATGCCGAGAATGCCAATAGCCACAAATCCCTTCTGTTCCAGCGTCACGTGTTCCTTGAGGACGAAAGCGGAGAGAATGAGCGTGAAAATGGGGCTGGAAGCAGTGAGCGGACTTGTTATTGCTATGGGGCCTATCTCCAGGGCACGATACAGCGCGAAATATCCCAGCGCAGCACACCCTCCAGTAAAGATCCCGATGAGAGCGCTGAGTGCAAAGGCCCTCAGTGTGAAGGGAAGATTCCAGAGCCAGAAAGCGATTGTTCCAAACGCGAGCAGCCCGAGCAGGCCAACCGATTGAGAAACAAAGGCAGTCTTGAAGGTGCTCAATCGACGTGCCGCCAGTGTGGCAAGAATGTCGCCTGATCCCCACAGGAGCGCAACCGTCACACCGAGTCCTACACCAAGAAGTTCCACAGCGTTTACAAGCCTTTCTGCTGGAGCCTGAAACTCGTTTTGATATGTGAACTGCTACGACACAACCTGAACAGGTTTTTTCCTGCAAAGCCTGACATCCTGGGCGGCTAGGTTAAAACTCGCCTCCTTACACAGGCTCAGCTTTAGCAATGGCGGCTAGAGCAGCGGGGGACAGTTCTCTGCCTGATAGGAGAGTGAAGATATGCAAGCGTACCACGGCCACAAGTATGACTGTACGTGTAAAAGCACTGTTCATGTCCAGCATTGGTTTAGGATCAAAATCCGGTATGACAGGGGAAAAAGAAGAAGGGATCATCCATTATTCTCCGTTGGGCAGCATGAGGATAACTTACGGGGTCTCTTCAACGGGAGGACAACTACGGGATCTCTTCAATATGAGGATAACTTACCGGGGTCTCTTCAATAAGAGGACGACTACAGGGATCTCTTCAACATATAGGGATGCTACGACGTGCAATAAAGCAACTCATTCAATACAGGGAAGCGACTATAGAAGTGCTTGTCAAAACTACAAGTACATAAGTAACTACAGCAAGGATAGCACAGCACTATACTCATGTCAAGGAGAAATGTTGAGCGATCTGAACGGGGCCATTCCTCCCGCGCCAATTCACCAGGGTGCGCTCTCCATGGGATACTACAACATGTGCGCGGGAGATGCCGCTGATTTCAAGTTCATCGCTGATAACTATGCCATCAGCGACAACTATCACCAGTTTGTGATGGGTGGAACCGGGGCGAACCATATTATGCTGGGCACCGGTGATATGGCATACTACGACAACGCGCAGGGACGCCCTCTGGTACCTCCGTCCAACCAGATCGAGAATCCCAATCCTAAGCCAGGGACCAACAACAACTACACACAGGATGGCTACGTGGTCGCCCTGGTCGGGCCAATGCCGCCGCGTTGCACTTGTTCTTTCATCGAGATACAATCTTATCTCTTAGCGAGGCAAAGACGCGCTCAGGCGTCATCGGCAGCTGCGTCATACGCACGCCGACCGCGTCCCTGACGGCATCTGCGATAGCCGCAGCCACCGGAACCACGGGCGGCTCTCCAACCCCTCTGGCACCGAACGGGCCAAGCTCGGACGGCACCTCGACCAGCAGAGGTGTGATAGTAGGCGCATCCTGGCTCTGCGGCAGCGCATAATCCATGAGCGTCGAAGTGAGCAACTGTCCATGCTCGTCATAAAACATCCCCTCCAACAGCGCCCAGCCGATGCCCTGGACCACCCCGCCATGAATCTGACCCTCCACCTCGCCCAGATTAATGGCACGGCCAACGTCCTGGGCCGCCACGTAATCGAGCACGCGCACCTCGCCTGTCTCAGCATCAACGGCGACCTTCGCCACGTGCGCGGCGAACATCGGCGAGGAGACGCGATTGGCCGAGCGACCACGACCATAGACCGGCTCGTAGGCAGCGCCAAAACGCATTGAGTTCGCGGCAATCTGCTGCAACGTGACATGCTTCTCTGGCACCCCCTTGACCATCACCTTTCCATCCCGCAGCTCCATGTCCTGGGCAGAGGCCTCCAGCATATCAGCCGCGATGGTAAAGACCTGGGTGCGCGCATCACGTGCCGCCGCCAGCACCGCTGATCCCACCGTATAGGTCGTCTTGCTGCCGGCGGAGAGGCCGCTATAAGGCATAGCATCGGTGCTATCATGTGTCACGTTCACAGCTTCGGGCAGTATGCTCAACTCCTCCGCAGCAATCAGCGCCAGCGCAGCGTCTGAGCCGGAAAGATCGACACTGCCCACCACCACGGTAAAGGTGCCATCTTGCTCCAGCCGGCAGAGGGCCGCGGCAGGCTCCGTTCCACCCGGCCAGCCGCCGACAGCCATACCTATCCCAACCTTCCAGCCTTTCAGATCCTCAGGCACTTGCTGCCGGGCCTGCTCGCGCTGCGCCCACAATGGGTGCTGCTGGATTTGCTCAAGGCACTCCAGCAGACCGATGCGCGGCCAACGTCCACGCATGATATTCGGGTCGCCCTCTCTGAGGGCATTGATCTGGCGGAACTGAAGCGGATCCATCCCAAGCTGCTGGCAAAGCTCCTGCACCGTCGATTCCAGGGCAAAGTAGGCTTGCGGACCAGCGGGTGCGCGATAGGCCCCGGTACCGGGCTTGTTGGTCTGCACCACGTCGCAACGGATGTCCAGGTTGGGACAGCGATAGACGCCGGCGAAATGGAAGCCGCTAAAGCCGGCAAGAGGATTGGGGTAAGCTCCCGAATCAAGAATCATCCTGGCCTGGATAGCAGTGAGCGTGCCGTCTCTCTTAGCGCCGAGTTTGACGGTGATCACCGTTTGTGGCGCGGGGTTCCCTGCCAGCAGATCTTCCTGACGCGTGTAGACCAATCGTACCGGCTTGCGCAAGCGGGACGCCACTGCTGCCACCAGTGGTTCAAGCAAAGTCTCTTTCCCTCCAAATCCGCCACCGATGGGCACCGGCTCGACACGGATCTGCCGCTCAGGCATCTTCAACGCCGTGGCGACTGCCGAGCGCACATTGAACAGGCCCTGTGTGCTGGGCCAGATCACCAGGTGATGGCCAGAGTGGCTTGGCGCTACGGTAACCGACTGCGGCTCCATATAGGACTGATGGACCGGGTGGGTGCGATAGGTGCATTCGACCACCACCTCGGCCTCGCGCAGACCAGCCTCGATATCACCCATCTTCATGGGTGGTGTCTGGCTGACATTCTGCGAAAGTCCCTCTTCCTTGGTCGCTGCACCCACTTGAGAGGTGGCAGCGTGCTCACCTCCTCCGGCGGCTGCTTCAGTCTCACTGCGAGAGCGAACCAGAGGCGAATCTGGTCGTATGGCAGCCTCGGGATCAATGACGACAGGCAGCGGGTCGTAATCGACCTCCACGGCGTCGGCACCATCTTCAGCGCTAGCCTCCGTCTCGCCGACCACGATAGCCACAGGATGCCCACACCACACCACTTCTTGCTGTGCCAGTGGAGTTTGCGCGCGGGAGAACGGATCGGCCTGGGACATTCCCAGCGTTTCGGAGGTAAAAACGGCCACGACTCCTGGCAGCGACAGGGCAGTCGATGTATCGATGTTCAGAATGCGTGCATGGGCGTATGGGCTCGTGACCAGGCGCGCAGTCAGCATACCTGGCGACGCCTGATCTCCTGCGTAGCGCGCCCGCCCGGTCACTTTGTCAGGTCCGTCCTGGCGGGGGAGAGACGTGCCAATTGTTTTGCGCATAGTCGATTTGTGGTCTATCACGAACAGATTCCTCCTCTTTTCCTTTATCTTATATGCTGTTATCTATAGCATTCTATCTTATCGCGTGAGAAATGTGTTGTACAGGCTATCTTGCTGGTGATTCCCCAGAAGTCGGCCAGAGATCCTTCGTCCAGCAGACCTGACTCACGTAGCCTTGTGGACTTCTGGGGAATCACCAGTATCTTGTAATCCCTCATAGCCCATATGAAAGAGCCTCACGTATGTTGCAGCAAGAGTAAGATACGTGAGGCTCTTCATGACACGATTGCTATTTTTGCTTTTCCGTGCGCGAGCACGGAAAACAGAGTTCAACTCCGCTTCTCTTCAATAAAAGGTGTACGTAATGAGACAGAGTCGGCCGAATCCTGCGTCTCCGCAAGTGAACTGGCATGCGCAGATCCTGTCAATGCCAAGGCAATCGCGCCATATAGTGATGCATCATTCAAGAATCTCGCGGGGACAATCTCTGGTGGAAAGGGAACGGCGTATTCCAGGCGAAAGGCGAGTGCGCGTAAAATCACATCACCTGAACTCATCAGTCCCCCGCCTACGGCTATACGCGCCGGGTCAATCAAGATGGCGAGATTGGCGACGTGGGTTGCCAATTCGGCGAGCGTTTCATCCACAAGGAAACGGGCACGAGCGTCTGCATGAGCAAACACGTCGGCGGCGCTCAGCGGCTCTCCCAGGAGGAGGCTGCCTCGTTCCCCTATGAAGCGCCCACCGATAGCCTCCTCCAGTGGCGCTCGCCCGTGTGCAGCGCCAGAGTAATCTAGAACGCTGCGCAAGTTATAGCCAATTTCGCCAGCAGCTCCATGTGCTCCAATGAGGACTTGTCCTCCAATCACGATCGCCGCAGCAATTCCTGTACCAAGACTGAGGAAGACCGCCGGGTCTGCCTTCTTGAGCGCTCCCCAGAGAACCTCGGCCATCGCCGCGGCCTTCACATCGTTTGCTGCCACCACCGTTGGAATGCGCAGGTTTGTACGCATCGTTTCACGCAATGACACCCGTTCCCAACCTGGAATATTGGGTGACAGTGACTACTCCCCATGCGTAAACGCAGGGGCTTCTACGGACAAACCGAGGCCCTGTAGTCCCAGGGCACGAATATTCAAAGCAGCATTGAGGTCTCGATCAAGATGAGCATGACAGCAGGGACAATCGAAGACGCGAATATCAAGGGGCATCTTCTGGCGATGTCCACACTGGCTGCATGTCTGACTCGTATAGGCCGGATTGACAGCAATGTACAGTCTCCCAGCTTCTTCCGCTTTGGAGTGCAATTGACTGAAAAAGGCCGACCAGGAGGCATCTGCAATGCTTTTGGCAAGACAATGGTTGTGGGTCATTCTGTTCACATGCAAGTCTTCGACACAGATGACCCCATGTGCGTTGATGATCTTGTGGCTTTCCTGGTGCGTGAAATTCTCCCGCCTAAAGGCGATCCGCTCATGCACACGGGCTACTACTTTACGGTGTTTCCGACGTTCAGGTGTGCCTTTGTCAAGTTTGGAATGCTTGCGTTGGACTCTGGCAAGAGCTTTTTCCTCTTTGCGAAAGAAACGCGGGTTAGCTATCTCTTCACCTGTCGAGAGGGTCGCAAAGGTCTTGAGTCCTACATCAATGCCCACCTGTTCAGGGCGTTCAGGCAAGCGTTCCGGTTCACATTCAACAGAGAAAGAGACGTACCACTTGCCGGTAGACGAGCGATGGATGGTACAGGTTTTCACCTTGCCTTTGACGGGGCGATGGTAGACCATCTTGATACAGCCAATCTTGGAGAGGCACAGGCGGTTGTCATGCGTGAGGCTGAAACCGCTTTGCGGGAAGGTGAACGAGTCGTACCTGTTCTTGCCCTTGAAACGTGGAAACCCAGGGTCCTCAGCGTGTTCTCTCACGCGACGGAAGAAAGCCTTGAAAGCCAGATCAACCCGAACGGCGACGTTCTGCAAGATTTGAGAATGCACCGTATCCAGGGAAGGGCGTTCCTGTTTCAGGATTGGAAAGGTGGATTGTTGTCCGTAGAGCGTGAGGCCCTTACCAGTTTGCTCATAGGTCTCCTTGCGCTTTTCGAGCAGGTGGTTATACAACCAACGACACTCTTCCAGCGTCTCGTTCAGCTTTGTCGCTTGGTTCTTAGTTGGAAAAATCCGGTACTGAAACATTTTACGCATGTCTCTAGTATGGCACAAACTGTAGTGTTGTCAAGCATAGTACTGCCTGCGGGCAGCGCGGCTTTCATCCCCGTGGCTGAAGCCAGGGGCCTTTCGCCGCGAATGAGGTAAAGAAGGAACCAATAGCGGTAATCACACACATCACGATCAAAGCGATGTGAGGGAAGTGATAGCGTGGGTGTAATTTGCCAAACTGTCGCAGGAAAACGCCATCACGAGCCGCGTTAAATGGCACACGAGAGCCGCCTAGCAATCCCGCAAAAACCGAGGCAAACGCAGTGATGATAATGAGGACCGTCACAACGTTTGCCATACCTTTCCCCCAGACCTGCTCCAGGACCAGTGAAGCAATTGACGATGATTTTGCAACGTTCTGCCAGGGAACTACTCCCAGTACCCCGATGTTGAGAGCCACGTAGAGTAACATAATACCCAGGATAGAGACAATGATAGACCAGGGGATAACGCGACCAGGATTGCGCATCTCAGCTCCCATGTACGCGGTAGTATTATAGCCCAGGTAATCATAAATGCCGATGAGCAAGCCTGCGCCCAGTCCAGCAAAAATTGCTACTGCTTTAGAGGTTGCACATAATCTCGTCTTCCAGGACTATGTCAATAGCAACAACGGTAATGCGACGAGTAGTATGGCTCCTGGTCAGTCTTGACACTTCCCTGAAGTGATTTTTAGATAATTTCTAGCATGTCCAGGTATATTGACGATATAAATGGAGCATGCGGTTCAGTTTGATACCAAAATCCTGTTGAAGCAATATCGTCTTGCAGCGGTAAGTAACGTTGACCACTTCGCCAGCCGAGCGCCTGTATTGTTACTCTGAGGTCTTCCTCGAAG
>WNFX01004992.1_pt1 | contig 12895 bp, 10 predicted proteins | sample 5400111 | NCBI WGS metagenome assembly WNFX01 (sample SAMN13153363, study PRJNA577476) | soil metagenome | isolation source: 40 cm soil or saprolite under grassland replicate 1 | place: USA:California | collected 2016-06-15
CGACGGCCGCTGGAACCTTTGCCGACAACCGCGCCAGCCGCAAGCGCCCAGGTTGGGATGTCGCCGGTTCACGACGTGGACATGTGCCCGCTGGCTAGGGAGGACCCGTGGTCCTCGACCACCTGCGCACCATGTTCAGCCGCCGGGAAACCGAGGCGTTGGACGCGATTATCCTCGTTCGCTGCCCATCCTCGCCGACCGAGAGGCGAGGGCCCCGGGCGCGGGCGTGTTCGCCCGCGGCGACCGCCGACTAATCGGCCTCGCCTGCGGAACGCAACGGGCGAGCTGTGACGGTTCTCGCCCGGCGGCCGAGAACTTCTTCACCCCGGTCACCCCCGCTGCCGTCGCGAAGCTCGCCCGCTGACAACAGCGGGAAGCCCGGCACGTCGGCTGCGCACCCATTTCCGTGACGGCGGGCTACCTGCCTGTCTTGAGTTCCTCGAGCCAGTCGCGGATCAGGTGGGCAGGTGCGCCGGCCAACTCCGGTGACCCAGCGGTCGAACGCGACCTTGAAGACAGAGATCCCCGCCTGCGCGGTCAGACTCACGGCAGGCGCCTTGACATCGACGGATGAGGATCTTCAGCGGCTCCGGGCCGTGGTGCGGTAGCCGATCGCACGGAAGCACCCATGGACGTGGTCGTTGACCGCGCCGACATTCTGCATGAACGCGTACACGCTGGTGGGCCCGACGAAGCGGTACCCCTGTGACTTCAATTGCTTGGCGAACGCCTCCGCCTGCGGCGTCGACGTGGGCAGGTCGGCGACGGACCGCGGCGCCCGCTTGCGGGTGCTCTCGTAGGACTTCGCGAGCTCGACGAGGTTCGGCGATGCGGACATCATCGCGCGGGCGTTGTCGACGGTGGCCTGGATCTTGGCACGGTTGCGGATGATTGAGGCGTCCTGGACCAGCCGGTCGACGTCCCGCTCGGTCATCGCGGCGACCGTGGCGACGTCGAAGCCCCGGAAGGCGGTCCGGAACGCGTCCCGCTTGCCGAACACGATCGACCAGCTCAGTCCGGCCTCGAACACGCCCAGGGTGAGCGCCTCGAACATCGCGGACTCGTCGTAGGTGCGGGTGCCCCAGACCTCATCGTGGTACCGGCCGCCCGGCGTATCGCCGGCGCCGGCCCAGGCACAGCGTGGCTTCCCGTCGTACCCCATGATCACATCGCTGCTCATCCCGCCCTCCACCGTCCGGCTCCCGACTCCACTCGACAAGCGTCCAGGTCGTGCCAGCACGCACCGCGTGGTTGGGCGGCGCTCGCCCAGCAGGCACTTGATGGCGCCGAGGTCCCGTGCGCGTCGCCGGGTAGGCCCGTTGAGGTCGGTCAGTTCCCCGGCGCTGATCGTGATTGCAGTTCGGCGATCTGTGCGCGGGCTGCGGCGACGAGTTCGTCGTTGGTGTTTGCGTGGCCGGCGAGGCCCCAGCCGCCCTGGACGGCTTCTGTGAGCAGTACCCAGGTCCGGTCGGCCAGGGTCGGGTCGGCCGCGGCGGTGGCGACGATCCGGGTGAGTTGGTCGACGACGGCGAGTTGTTTGTCTCGGTCGAGCGCGCCGGTGTTGGTGAGGACCTGGACCCGGACGTAGGTGCTGTCGCCATCGACGTTGGACAGGCTGTCGGCGGGTAGGTCGTGGACGAACGCGGCGGTGTTGCGCCGGAACATCGGGATGTTCGGTACCTGTTCGATGGTCATCATCGCGGTGGCCAGGTCGACGGCGAGCTGGTGGCGGTCGGCGAAGGTACCGGCAGCGGCGTACACGTCAATCATCGGCATGGCAGGGATCTCCTCGGTAGGGGTTGGCACGCTACCCGTCATCGTGCCCACTGGGAGGGGATGTGATCGCTCACATGAACAGGTGAGGCGCGCGACCGCGTTGGGCCTGTCGATGGCGGGTATCACGGTCCTCAGCCTGGCTGCCCCGACTCCCGGCACCGACGCAAGGTTGGCTTCCGTCGCGATCCATCACCGCCTGCTCATGGCCGTTGTCGCGCGTCCTCGGCTGAGCTTGGCCGGCGCCTGTCCCACCAGGTCGACCCGCGCCGCTTCCATCCGGCGTCCCCGTAGCGGCTGGGCGGGAGCCGTCCGGCGTCAGGTTGAGGCGATGAACCTGTCGATGGTCGCAGCGATCTCGGCCGGTTGCTCCTCGGCAACCCAGTGCCCGCTGTCGGGGATGACGCTAGTGGTGAAGCACCGGGCGCCGGCCTCGCCCAGGCCGGCCTCCACGTCGGGCAGTACGGTGGCGTGACAGTACTCGGCGAACGCCAGATGGATCGGGACATCCACGGGTTCGGTGTGGCGTTCGTTGCAGGCTGCGTCGAGCGGGAACGCCCGGTATAGGGCGAAGCCCGCCGTCAGCCGCCGGCGCCCTTGGTATGCGTGCGCGTAGACGGCTACGTCGGCGTCACTGATCGCCTCCGGGTGCGCGGCTAGCCGGTCGATGTGGCTGCGGATGTAGCGGCGTTCCCGGCCGGCGACCAGCAGTTCGGCCAGCCCGGTGTCGCCGCACATGCTCTGGTGGAACCCGATGTGCCAGAACGCCGATGACATCGATAAGTCGTCGCAGCCACCGACTCCCGGGATCGGGGTGTCCAGCACCATCACGCCGCGGACACGCCTGGGGTACCGGCGCAGGTAGGCGTAGGCGACCAGCGCTCCCATGCCATGGCCCACCAGTATTGGCTGCTGTACGCCGCGCCGGTCGAGGTTGGCGTGCAGATCCCCGGCTAGCGCCCACTTGTCGAACCCCTGGGTCGCGGGTTCTGACGAGCCGATGCCGGGCAGGTCGTACGCGAGGGTGTGGCAGTCGGCGGTGAGCAGTTGCGTGACGTGCCGCCAGGCGTAGGAGGTCTGCGGCCATCCGTGCAGCAGCACTACGGGGACTGCCCCGTCGCCGCACTCGACCGCGCCCAGCCGCGGCCCGGCGGTTTGCCGGCGCCGATCGTTGCCCACCTGCAGACCGTAACGAAGCATCACAGTGGAGCGCGCTCACCGATTCACGTGAGACCGACGGTTGGACCAGCCGCCCGCGGTGCTCCGTGCGTTCACGCACCGCGGCGCGATGCGCGCCGAACACGAGATGGCCACAAGGGCAGGGCGGTGGTACACGCCACACCCCGGGCGCAAGACGTCATTCGCGGCCCTCGACGCTCCGGCGTGCGACGCATACTGTTAGCGCCGCCCTTCGCCCACGTCAAACGAATGAGGTAACGGTCCGTGCCGAGCTGATCAGGGGTCCCGACGACCGGTGCGGCTCGGACGCGGGATGACGATGCGCAGCGGTTCGTCCGGCCAGCTTCATGTACGGGTGTTCGGAACCGGAGGTGGTGACGGTGCGGTCAGGGCCGTTGCGGGGGCGGAGCGAGCCGATGACGCGGGCGTTGTCGGTGCTGCGCGCTACGCGCCAGCACGGGGTCAGCAGCGTTGTGTTGATCAGCGGGCCGGCCGGTATCGGCAAGACGGTGCTCTTGGCGGAGATTTGTGAACAGGCCGCCCGTATGAAGATCCGTGTTGCCGGCAGCAAGTGCGACCCGATCGAGCAGGTCTGGCCCGGCGCCCCGGTGATCGCGACGCTGCGTGCCGGCCCCGACCCGCTCACCAGCGCGGGGGAGTACGAGCAGATCGCCGGTACGGTCGCCGAACCACTGGTGCTCGCCGATCGCATCGCCTCCCGCCTGGAAGACGTCGCCGCCGCGCAGCCGTTGCTCATCGCGATCGACGACATCCAGTGGGCGGACCGGGTCAGCCGGTTCCTGTTGCGCAGCCTGGTGTCCCGGCTGGTTGGTCTGCCCGTGGTGTGGCTGCTGGCCAGTCGGGATGACCAGACCAGTACCGACCGGACCGGCCACGGCGTGGTCCGCGTCGAGCACCTCCCGCTCGCGCCGCTGACCACGCAGGACTTGGCGGCGATCGCCCGGGACCGACTCGGACGGGTGCCGGACGAGCGGACCCGGCGCTATCTGGACGCCACCGGTGGAAACCCGTTGGTGGCCACGCAGATCATCGACAGCCTGGCGCGCTCGGTCGTGGGCGGCGAACCCGATGCCATGGAGGCGGAGTTCGCCACCGCGATCGCGCATCAGCTCGCCCAACTCAGCGACGCGGCACGGGAGTTGGCCGAGGTGGTCGCGGTCGCCGGTCGGCCGCTGCCCGTCCGCGACGCGTTCGCGCTGGTGCCGAACCTGCGCGACGCCGACGGTCAGGAAACGGTCGCCGCTGCGGCCGCGTCCGGGCTGATCACCACCTCCGGAAATGCCCTGACCTTCCGCCACGACCTGGTCCGCGAGACGGTCTACGCCACCCTCACCGGCACCCGGGCGCGCTACCTGCATGCACGGCTCGCCGAGCATCACCTGACCGTGCTCGGTGAGCCGCTGGTCGCCGCGTCCCACGCCCGGGCTGCCACCATGTCCGGTGACCTGGCCAGTGCCCTGATCCTGGTCTCGGCGGCGGAAACCCTGGCCGGCATCAGCGCCGACGACGCTGCCGAACTCGCCGCATTCGCTTTCCGTACCGTGCGCCCCGCCCAACCGCAGTGGCTGGACCTGAGCCGACGCTGCCTGTCCGTACTGCGCCGGACCCAGCACGCCACCGAGGCGATCACCGTCGCCGACCAGATCCTCGCCCGCGTCGACGACCCCAACCTCGCCGGACAGATCGAGACCGACGCCTGCCGCGCACTCTGGCTGAGCGGACGGGTCAACGAGCTGACCACCCGGGTCGAGCGGACCCTGCGGCGCAGCGACCTCGATCCATCCGTCGCCGCCCGGCTCCACGCCGCGTACGCGCTGGCACGCACCCGAACCCTGCCCGGCGAGCTGGCCGCCACAGAGGCGACCGGCGCCGTCGAACGTGCGCATGCCGTCGCCGACCTTGAGGCGCTCGCCCTGGCATTGCAGGCCGCCGGTGAAGCCGCCCGCAACGAAGGCCGCCACCAGGCGGCCCTGCAACACTTCCGCGAGCTGCGTACCCTCACCGGCGCGTCGTACATCGCCGAGGAGATCACCGCGCTGCAGTTCCTCGACCGGTACGACCACGCCCAGGCCCTGCTCGACCAGGCCCGCGCCGACCACGCCACCAACACCGAGGCCCTCCTGCCCGCCATCGCCTGCGCCCAGATGTGGCAGGACTTCAACCTCGGTCGCCTCGACGACGCCGACGTCGGCGCCCGCACACTCATCGAACTCGCCCACCAGCTCGGCACCAACCTGTACATCCTCGACGCGGTCACCATCCGCACCGCGGTCGCGCTCCTCCGCGGCGACACCGAGATCGCCGCCGCGCAGCTGCGGCTCGCTGACAAGCTCACCGACGCCGACGACGGCATTCGCAACCCCGGCATCACCGTCATGCGCGGCTGGCTCGCGGCAAGCCACGCCGACCTACCATCCGCGCTGGAGATCCTGCGACCGGTACTGCAGGGCGCGGAACGAGCCCGCAGCTACTGGCCGCTGTGGCCCTGCTGGAACGGACTGTTCTTCCAAGTCGGTACCGCCGCGGCCGATGACGACTTCGCCGCCTCCTGCCTCGACGTCGCCGAAACCAACGCGGCACGCAACCCGGGCGTGGCCAGCTTCGAAGGAGTCGCCCTCAACCTGCGCGGGCTGCGCAAGCAGGACCTCGACATCCTCGCCGACGCCGTACACATCCTCGACCGCAGCCCACGCCCGGTCCTACGTGCTGTCGGTGCGGAATCCTACGGCCGCGCCCTGCTCGCCGCCGACCGCCGCATCGAAGGGCTCACGCAACTCGACCGGGCGTGGGACGAATACCACCGGATGGGTGCGCGGGCCTTTCGTGCCGACGTACAACGCGTCATGCGTGACGCCGGTGCACGCCGTTCCAAATGGTCCACCGCGACCACCACCCCGGCGTCCGGCTGGGCCTCCCTCACCGACGCCGAACGACGCGTCGCAACGCTCATCAGCGAAGGCCACACGAACAAGTCCGCCGCATCCACGCTGGGCGTGTCCATCAACACGGTCGGTACCCACCTGCGCACCGTGTTCGCGAAACTCCGCGTGCAATCCCGCGTGCAACTGGCCAACATGGTCCACAACGAAATCACCAACTGAGCCCTCAGTACGCAGAGCGGCCGCGGAGAACAGGTGCCGGTTGGCCTCAGTTCACGATTAACCGCCCTCTGGCCAGGGCCACGATGGAAGCCGGGTTCAGACCGGCGCGGGCTACAGCTTCGCGCATCTTGTCGAAGCCCGCCCGCCGGCCCGCAGTCCACCCGCGGCACCGGCTCATCGGCGTCCTGATCGAAGAAGACAGGATCGTCCCGGCCAGGGTCCGGCCGAACTTCTCCCGGAAGGCGCGCCGGCCCTCCTCGAGAGCCCCGGCCAAGGCACGTGCTGCGCAGGGTGCACGTCGCCGAAGCGGACTGCGGCCGGCCCGAAGGTTGGTCGTCTTGGGGATCTCCGGCGATGGTCGCCCGCAGGCATGGGACGTCGAGGTCGGCCAGGCACAGGCGGCCGAACCAGGGGACGAGAACCTGGCCGGCCAGCAGCTTTTGCTGGTTGGTCCTCTGGCTCGCGCGTAGCGAGATCCGTAATGAGCCTGCGCTGTGTCCTCGGTGGCCTCAAGCGGCTCGGATCGGCGTAGCAGGAAGGCCACACGCGCCGGCAGGAACGACGGCGCCGTAAGCCTGACACCCGCTTACCAAATGGTGTTGGCTGGCCGCCCCACCCATCGGCCAACTTCGCCTGATCAACTGTGCACATCCCACCCGTACCCACCCGCGCCAGAACCGCACAGCGACACGTGACGAGGACGTCGCCTCATAGGTCGAGTTGCTCGGCGGCTGTCAGGTACGCCTCGCTGAAGGTCGGGTATTGGGCGATGCCGTCGCGCAGGGTGTCGATGGGGATGCCGGCGCGGATGGCGAGGGCGGCCTGGTGGATCCATTCGCCGGCCTGCGGCGCGACGGCCCAGGCGCCGATCAGGACGCTGCGGTCCCGGTCGGCGAGCAGGCCGAGGGTGCCGGTGGGGTGGGTCTGGTAGGTCCAGGGGCGGGTGATCGTCTCGGCCAGGTCCACCTCGGTGCCGGTGGTGTTGATGCCGCGGTCGCGCGCCTGGGTGGTGGTCAGCCCGACGGCGGCGATCTCGGGTTGGGCGAACACGACCCGGGGGATGGCGGTGTAGTCGGCGCGGCGGGGCGTGCCGAGGATGGTGTCGGCGACCACCCGGGCCTGGTACTTGGCGAGGTGGGTGAACAGGGCGACGCCGGTGACGTCGCCGATCGCCCACAGCCGGTCGGTATGCGGCAGTGCTCGTCGACCGGCAACGCCCCGCGCGCGGACGATGCGGTGGTCGGCCCGGCGATTTGCTGTCCACCGTGGAACGTTCCGATGGCGGTGTCGACGCGGGTGGTGTGCGGCAGGGCGGACAGCCGGCTGGCGTAGTCGGCAAGCTGTTTGCCGTGGCTGGTCGGGTCGAGGTCCACGACGGTGGTGCATACCGGCCGGTCCCGTTCGAGACCGAGGTCGAGGCCGAGGAGTCGTTCGGCGCGTGCACTATCCCGTCGCGGCTGCGTGCCTACTGGTGGGCGGGTACCCCACGGCAGTTCGAGTTCTTCCAGGCCATGGTAGCTAAGGGATAGGCGAGTGCCAGCGAAGCCCATACCAGATCAACATGCCTCGCCTTGCGTTTCCGCAGGCACCCCCGCTATCCACAGACAGCCGACTTGGGGCTCGCAGGCGCCGGGGTACCTGCGGCGCAGCTGTGCCGGCAGCCGGGAGTAGTGGGTGAAGAGAAAGTCCTCGACCGGGTGTCCGGTGCCGTGGCGGCGGCGGTCGAGGTGACCGCCGAGCCGGTCCTCCACCCGGTCGTGGTGGGCGGCGCGCCGAGCCAGCCGCTCGTCCCGGTCAGTACCCGGGATGTCGCGGTTGGCTCGGCGCTTCCCGTCACGACGCCGTTGTCGCCCGCTGGCCGCGGCGAGGCTCAGCTGGCCTGTACCGCTTCCTCGCGCAACCGGTCCAGGACCGCCAGGCGGTCCTCCGCGTAGATCCGCTGGGTGGTGATCCGGTCCGGATAGCAGCGCAGGAACATGTTCGTGAAGTGGGTGCCGTAGTGGATGTACTCCTCGCTGGCCAGGTCGGACAGCGGGCGTACGCAGGCGTTGAAATTGGGCTCGTGGAAATAGGCCATGGCGAATCGCTCGCGGGTGTTCAGGTTCACCTTGTGCGGAGTCGACAGGAGCGCGCCATCGGTGAGGAACTGCAGAATGTCCCCGGGGAACACGGTGAAAACGTTCGGTACCGGTGTGACGAACTCCCAGCCCGCGTCGTTTTCGTACGTGCCCGCCGCGCTCTCCTCCGGCAGCCAGTTACGGTTGCGCTTCTCGCCCTCGATCGGCGGCCGCACGTAGAGCCCGCCGACCTCGTCCTGGTAGGCGATCACCAGGAGGCCGTAGTCGGTGTGCGCCCCGATGCCGCGGGTGGTCTGCTCCGACAGCGCCGGGAAGCGCAGCACCCGCATGTGGTGCCAGCCGTCCCGGGTCAGGTTGGTCAACGCATCGGCGTCCTTCAGCTCCAGCCCGAGTGCCACCAGCTTGAGCAGCCTCTCGCCGATCGAACCAAGCACGTCCATGAACGCCTGCATGTCGCGCTGGTACACCGCGTCCGGCCATGGTGCCGACCCGTGGCAGGGCCACCCCGCCCGTACCCGTGCGTCGGTCTCCGGGAGATCCTTGGTCACAGTGAAGATCTCGGAGTAGTCCGCCTCGCCCGCGGTGACCTCCTCACCCGAGGCGATGTAACCGCTGTAGCTCCGGTCGCTGACCCAGCCAGCCTTGAAGTCCATGGGCATCTGGAAGAACCGCCTGCTGGACCCGACCGCGGCTTCGGTCTTCCGGACCTGCTCGGGCGTGGCCGCCACCTGAAAAATGCCGTCCCGCTGCCAGGCATTGATCAGTTCGCGCCCCAGCCGCACATCGGACTCGCTCTCGCCCACGGCCTCGGGTAGGTGGAAGGTCTCCAGATCGCTCATTTGTGTCGCTCCGCTCTCCGTTCGTGGAACCGCGCCAACAGCGCGCCTGCAAATGGTTCCACCTCCTGACGGCGCCGCGGATATGAATCCGCTGTCCGCATATGCGGATGGCGGGTATGGTGCGCCGATGCGCCGACCGGGCACGCCGAGCGGTAGGTTCGCCGGATGCGGATCGCGCGCTTCGTACACCCTGGTGGCGTCTCGTTCGGCGCGGTGGAGGGCGAGGCGGGTGCCCCGGTCGACACGCTGACCATCGCCAAGTTCACCGGCTGCCGATGGACGACGAGGTCCGCTTCACCGGCCAGCGCTGGGCCCTGGCTGACGTACGCCTGCTCGGCCCGATCTTCGCCAGCAAGGTGGTCGCCGTCGGACGCAACGACGTCGAGCACGCCGCCGAGCACGGCGCCGACGTACCCACGGAGCGCTTACGACTTCCGCGGCAACCCTAGACGGATCACCAGGATCGTCAAGGCCGTGTAGACCCTTCAGTGGACCTCATCCGCGACCCGTTCGGGCCGGCCCGAACCGTGACCACCTCGTGACCCGCGCCAGACCAGCTGATCGACCCAACCAGCAGAAGTTGATCACATGGTCAACCTGGAGTTGAGCATCCCCAAGGCCAATGTCAAGCCACCCCTACCTGCAGAAATGAGGTCTGGACAAGCTCAATGAACTCCGGGCGGCAGTTGGGCACCGGGCTTCCGGTGATCAATCGAGATCAGGATCCGGTTAGCGGTGTCGAACAGCGCGAAGTTTGTTGCCGCGCTGCACGACCGAGTCGAATAGAGCGCAGACCGGCCCGACGATGCAGGTGTCCGCGTCAGCGGGCCCGGCACCGTCGGCGTTGCCGATGGATCCGTTCGGGTGTCACAGGGTGGTGATCAGTCCGCCGTCGATGACGAAGTCGGCGCAGGTGACATTCCCAACGCGGTCGCTGGCCAGGAGCAGGACCAGGTCGGCGACCTCCTGTGGGCGGGTGAAGCGTCCGGTGACCGAGTCGCTGGCAGGCGAGCCGCCCTTCGCGGCTGTGGCGAGGGCGATCGCCTCGTCGGTCATGGCGATGCCTGCCGCCAGCCGCGCCGTCGCGTCCTTGATCGTGTCGAGCACTGGGGTAAGCCGCTCGGCCGCACCGCAGGCGCCCATCGCCGCGAGTTGGTTCTGCACCTCCCGTGACTGCTCCGCGGCGAGGGCGGCTGCGGTGCCGGCCCGGTTCACGCTTTCGCACGGTGGTCGGGTTCGCGATCATGTCGTCGATGGACGGCACGCACGCCCCGCCTCCCCATCTGATCGGCAACCGTCGAAGCGGAGAGACCCACCACGCACATCGCAATACCGGTCAGGCATGGTGACGGGGCGCCTGTGCCTAGTGGCAGCCGCCCGATCCGGTGTCGGCGAAGGTCTTACCCGCCTCGGGAAGGAACTGCCAGTCGTAGCCGTTGGTGTGCAGGGTGAGTTTGATGACGCCGTAAGTGTCGCTGTTGCGGATCTCGCTGTTGGGTTGGATGGTGCCGAAGCTGTAGTGGCTGCGGCCGCCGGTGCCGACGACGAACTGGCGGATGCCGCGGGCGGTGTCGAGCCCGCCGGTGGGGTTCTGCGGGGCGAAGCGTTCGTACTGGTGGTTGTGGCCGGCGACGACGGCCTCGGCGTTGAAGTCGTAGAGGGCCTGGAAGAGCGGCCGCATCTCGGTTGCCGGGGCGTGGTTGGCGCCGGAGGTGAACAGCGGGTGGTGCCAGTAGGCGATGGTGCACGGCTGGGTGTTGGCCGCGAGGTCCTGGCGCAGCCAGGTCTCCTGTGCCGAGCCGGCCTGGCAGCCGCCGACCTGTGCGCAGTTGGAGTTGATTGCCACGACGTGCCAGGTGCCGAGGTTGTAGGAGTAGTAGCCCTTGCTCGGGTCGCCGGCGGCGGCGCCGAAGTAGGTGAAGTAGCCGCTGGCGCCGGCGGTGTTGTACTCGTGGTTGCCGGCGGAGGGCTTGGTGCGCGCCTTGTGGCGCCCCCAGGACGGGTTGTAGCAGTTGGTGTAGTCGGCGTCCGACCCGTTCTCGTAGGCGTTGTCGCCGGCGGTGAAGACGGTGCCGGGCACGCCGTCGAGCAGGGTGGCGGTGGCCTCGTCGCCGGTTGAGGAGCAGGAGGCGATGTCGCCCGCGCCGACGAGCACCGGGTCGGTGGACGAGGTGCCGGTGGTGACCACGAGCTGCGGTGAGGTGGCGCCGGTCTCCCGGGAGTCGTAGTAGGCACCGTCGTTGTTGGCGGAGGTCATCGCGAAATTGAAGGTGCCGTTGCCGGTGACCGCCGCGGTGACGTCGATCGTGTACCAGGTGTTGCGCGACACCGAGCCAAGGCTGCCGACGGTAGGGCCGTCGATGGCCGGCTGGTTGTTCCAGGTGATCCCGGTCTCCGACCAGGTGGTGTTGGTGATGGACCGCAGCGTTCCGCCGTTCGGGCTGCCGCCATTGCTGATGTCGTCGACGTGGATGCGCAGTTTGGCGTTGGTGACCGGTTCGGTCAGGCCGCTGACGGTGAACCGCAGGAAGGTGCGGCGCACCGGTGAGTTGTCCACGATGATCTGGGATGCGGTGCCGAAGTTCGTCGACGGCGTCGTGTTTTGCACATACCCGTCCGCGGCCGGGGTGAACGTCAACGTCGCCGCCAGCGCCATCGGTGGGGCGAGCACCACCGCTGCCGTGGCGGTGGTGGCGACCACGGCGATTGCCATCGCCGCGCGAGAAGCTCGGACAATCGATCGAGGGGACATCCGCACTGCTCCTCTCTGCAAAACGGGGCTGTCTTCGGGAGAACCAGGCTGTGGTCGGGGCAGCACAGCCGGTGGCAGACGCTACGCACCGACAGCGACGGTGTTGCGGCGACGAGATGACCGGCAACTGTCCGTCGCGTTGCGGGTACGAACAGTGTGACCATCGTCCACCATGGACAGCCGGGCAGCCCAAATGCCGCTCCGTACCCCTCAACCCCTTGCGGTCACTCGCCGACCGGGACGGGCCGGGGACAGGGGTCGCTCGACCCGCTCGGCCACCGCCCGCAGGTAGGGCGCGCGCAGGTGGTGGACCGCGGCCTGAATGGAGTCGCGGCCGTGGCGGGCGAGCATCTCGGCCATCCGCTCGTCGATCGACACCCGCTGCCCGCGCGGCCCGACGGTCTGGTCGGCGTAGGTCAACGCGTCGGACACCGGCGACCGGTCGGCCGGGTACCGGTCCAGCGCGGCCGAAAGCCCCCGGGCGCGCGCGACGAAGTCCGCGCCCGAATGGTGGGCGACAAGTGAACAGACCCGCCGTGGCCAGCCACCGCGGTCCAGGTCCACCGCACCGTCCACCGCCTGCAACGCTTCCTCGATCCGGTACGCCGCGCCCGGCGGAAGGAACCTGCCTAGCTCGATGTCTGCCTGATCGTCGTGCGCCCACCCCGGCCGGCCACGTGCGGGGGCGCTGGCCTGCGCCCAGACGCCCCACCGCCGACGCGAGCACCGCACGCGGGTCCGGAAAACGTATGACGACCCCCGACCCGTCAGCGCGAACGGCCGGTCACAGCCGCATCTGCTGTCTCCGCCGGTTCCGCGGTCGGTGCGCTCTGCACCCGGTCCGGCTCTTCGCCGCGCCGGCCGGTCCGGCTGGCCACCCACACCCCCGGCGCCGATCGCCGCGGCCACCGGCCATTCCAGCGCGCCGACGGCGGCATCACAGCCAGCGCGCCGTAGTAAACCAGCCCACGGCGGGCGGGCAGGCTCGCCCCGACCGCCCGCGCCGCGAACGCCGCCTGCCTCGCCGTGGTCCTCGCGGAGGAGGGCAGGTCAACGTGCGGCAGCCGCAGGTGCGGGGCCGGCAACCGAACCCGACCGGTACCGGCAGCGTCACGGTGGCCCACCGCACCACCGGTTCACCGGTGCGGGTCG
>WNFX01016649.1_pt1 | contig 12895 bp, 10 predicted proteins | sample 5400111 | NCBI WGS metagenome assembly WNFX01 (sample SAMN13153363, study PRJNA577476) | soil metagenome | isolation source: 40 cm soil or saprolite under grassland replicate 1 | place: USA:California | collected 2016-06-15
CCAGCCCGCCGACACCGGCACGATCGAGCACGAGGGCGGCGAGCTCACCGTCACCGGCAGCACCCGGCGCGACGGCGAGCCGGTGCTGCTCATCGAGGGCGGCCCCCTGCCCGCGCCCGGGGCCAAGGTCCACGGCCGCGTCGACTGGGAGCGGCGCTACTCGCTGATGCGCACCCACACCGCCCTGCACGTGCTCGCCGGCGTGATCGGCCGCGACCACGGCGCGCTGGTCACGGGCGGCAACATGGAGCCCCTGCGGGCGCGCATGGACTTCGAGCTGCCCAGCATGAGCGCGGGCTTCGCCGAGTCGGTGGAGGCCGCGCTGCTCGAGGAGGTCGAGGCCGACCGCCCGGTGCACGTGTCCTTCCTGTCCCCCGAGGCGTTCGCGGCCAAGCCCGAGCTGATCCGCACCAAGACCAACCTGCTGCCGCCCGGCCTCGAGGTGGTGCGGGTGATCGACATCGAAGGGCTCGACCGGCAGGCGGACGGCGGCACCCACGTGGCCCGCACCGGCGAGGTCGGCAAGGTCCACGTCGTCGGCCACGAATCCAAGGGCAAGGGCAACAAGCGCCTGCGCATCGCCATCGACCCCGCCCCGGCGCCGGCGCCGCGCTGAGCCCGCGCGGCGCGGGCCGCCTGTCCCGGCCGGGACCACGGTGCGGGCCGCGCCGGCCTCCTCAGTGCTGCGCTTCGGCCCAGGAGCGGCCGAAGGCCATGGAGACCTCGAGCGGGACCCTGAGCTGGGCCACGCCGGTCATCTCTCGGCGGACCAGCTCCTCGAGGACCGGTCGCTCGCCCGGCGCGACCTCGAAGACCAGCTCGTCGTGGACCTGCAGGACCATGCGCGAGGCGAGCCGCCCCGCGTCCAGTGCCCGGTCGACCGCGACCATGGCCATCTTGATGATGTCGGCCGCGGACCCCTGGATGGGCGCGTTCAGCGCCATCCGCTCGGCCATCTGCCGCCGCTGGTAGTTGTCGGAGGCGAGGTCCGGCAGGTAGCGGCGCCGGCCGAGGATGGTGTGGGTGTAGCCGTCGCGGCGCGCCTGCGCCACCACCCCGTCCAGGTAGGCCTTGACCTTGCCGAAGCGCGCGAAGTACGCCTCCATCAGCGCCTTGGCCTCGTCCGGGGCGATGCCGAGCCCCTGCGCCAGCCCGAAGGCCGAGAGGCCGTAGGCGAGCCCGTAGGTGACCATCTTCACGCGGCTGCGCAGCTCCCGGTCGACCTGGTCGGGCGGCAGGCCCCACACCATCGCCGCCACGGTCGCGTGCACGTCCTCGCCGGACAGGAACGCCGCCACCAGCGCGTCGTCGCCGGCGAGGTGGGCGAGCACGCGGAACTCGATCTGCGCGTAGTCGGCGACCAGCAGCCCCTCGGTGCCCGGGCCGGTCACGAAGGCACGGCGGATCTCGCGGCCGAGCTCGGTCCGGATCGGGATGTTCTGCACGTTGGGGTTCTGGCTGGAGAGCCGCCCGGTGGCGGCGATGAGCTGGTTGAACTGCGCGTGGATGCGACCGGTGGCGGGGTTCACCAGCTTGGGCAGGGCGTCCACGTAGGTGTTCTTGAGCTTGGCCACCTCGCGGTAGCCGAGCAACTCCTCGATGATGGGGTGCGAGCCGGCGAGCTGCGCCAGCGAGGCCGCGTCGGTGGTGTAGCCGGTCTTGATCCGCTTGGTCTTGGGCAGCCTCAGCTTGTCGAACAGGATCGCCTGGAGCTGCGGGTTGGAGCCGATGTTGAACTTCTCGCCCGCCAGCTCGTAGACGCGTGCCTCGTGGTCGAGGATGCGTGCCTCGAGCCGGTCGCCGATCTCCTCGAGCACCGGCAGGTCGATGGCGATGCCGGTCCGCTCGAGCTTCGCCAGGCGCCAGTCCTCCTCGGCCTCGGCCGAGGTGTCGAAGGCGAGCTGCATGCCCTCCCCCGCGGGCCGGCTCTCGCCGCCGGTGCCCTCCGGGCGCAGCTCCTTGCGCAGGTAGCGCAGGGCGAGCTCCGAGAGGTCGTAGCCGCGCTGCGCCGGCAGGGCCAGGTAGGCGGCCACCGCGGTGTCCATGGCCAGCCCCTCGAGCTGCCCGCCGCGCTGCCAGACGGCCAGGTAGAGGTTCTTGGCATCGTGCGCGAGCTTGGGCCGCTCCGGGTCCGCCAGCAGTGCCTCCAGCGCCTCCAGGTCCGCCGGGGCGGCCATGTCGAGGTCGAGCCAGACGGCGCCCCCGTGCTCGGCCCACAGCGCCACGCCGAGCAGCTCGGCGCGGCCGGGGCCGGTGAGCAGCCGCGCGGCGAGCGCGACCGGCGTGCCCGCCGGCACCTCCCTGAGCCAGGCGGCCAGCCCGCCCGTGGCCAGCGCGCGGGCGTCGACCTCGAAGCCGACGTCGGACGCGGTCGGCTGGGCGATGGCTGCGAACAACCGCTCGCGCAGGCTCTGGAACTCCAGCGTGTCGAACAGCCGCTGGATCTCGCCGCGGTCCCAGGTGCCGATGCGCAGCTCGTCCACGCCGACCGGCAGGGGCACGTCGCGGCGCAGGATGGCGAGCTGCTTGTTGCGGCGCACGCCGTCGGCGTGGGCGAGGAGGTTGTCGCGCAGCTTGCCACGCTGCTCCCGGGCGTGGTCGACGACGCCCTCCGCCGTCCCGTAGGCCACGACCAGCTTGGTGGCGGTCTTGTCCCCGACCCCGGGCACGCCGGGGAGGTTGTCGGAGGGGTCGCCCCGCAGCGCGGCAATGTCGACGTAGTGCTCCGGCGGCACGCCGTAGCGCTCCAGCACCGCGGCCTCGTCGTAGATCCGGGTGTCGGTGATGCCGCGGCTGGTCATCATCACCCGGACGTCGTGCTCGTCGTCCACGAGCTGGAGCGTGTCGCGGTCGCCGGTGACGATCAGCACCGGCACCTCCCGCTCCATGGCCTGCTCGACGAGGGTCGCAATAACGTCGTCCGCCTCGTAGCCGGCGATCTCGACGACGGGGATGTGCAACGTGTCCAGCACCTCGCGGATGAGCGGCATCTGGGTGCTGAACTCGGTGGGGGTCGCGTGCCGGTTCGCCTTGTAGTCCGCGTACACCTCGTAGCGGTAGGCGGGTCGGCCCCGGTCGAAGCAGACGGCGATGCGGTCCGGCGCGATCTCGCCGAACAGCTTCACCAGCATGGAGGTGAAGCCGTAGACCGCGTTCGTCTGCTGGCCCGTGGTGGTCGCCAGGTCGCTCGGCAGCGCGAAGAACGCCCGGTAGGCCAGGCTGTGCCCGTCCAGCAGAACGAGCGGCCGTGCGGGCTCGGCCGCGGCGCCGGCCGCGCTCGCTCTGGAAGAAGATGTCGTCGCCACATCGGCGAGTCTAACAGCGCGCACCGACGGCGAGGCCGGGGCGGTGCAGGTTGTGGACACAGGTTTGGGAACGGCCGCGCGGGCGCCGCCCCGTCACGCCACGCCGACACGTGGCCGCGCCCGGCGGCGCAGCCACACCAGCGTGCCGTCGCCCCTGCGCCAGAGCCTGACCTCGTCGACGAGCTGCGCGATCAGCCACAGACCGCGGCCGCCGGTCGCCAGGGTCCGCGGGGGCCCGTCGGGCAGGCAGGGGAGCCTGGGCGTGGGGCCGCGGTCGAGCACGAGGACGTCGATCCAGCCGTCCTCCACGCCGACGCTCACTTCGATCGGCCCGCCGCTGCCGGAGCCGTGACGGATCGCGTTGCTGACCGCCTCGTCGAGCGCCAGCAGGACGTCGTCCACGGTCTCCTCGGGCAGGCCGCACAGCACCCGTGCGACGGAGTGCCGCACGCGGGGCAGGAACCTCGGCGAAGGAGGAATTGTCAGTTCCAAGGCAGTCACTAGCAAGGCGAGAAGCCGGTGGAGGCTTTCTACCCTGCCACGGGGGCGGTCGAAACCACGGCCTCCCCGACCGAAACCAAGCATCCCCGGACCGAAGATCCCGAACTTCCATCGCCGCAGGTGCCACCAGCGCTGATACTTCAATCCCTTGTGGCAAAACGTTCCCAGAAAGTTGACCCAGGCACGACCGGCTGTTAGCTTGCGGCCCTCGGGGTTCCATAGGCCCCGCTGGTCCGTCCGGTGCGGGGGTCCGAAGGACCGAGTAGAGAACGAGCGCACTCGGGGAAGGTGCGAACGGAGCCAAAGGTCCTTCGGTTCCCCCGCCCGGACCCCTTTGGCCCGAACGTTTCCTGTTCTTACCGCTTCCTTCCGCCGCTGGTGACTTCTTTCCCGGCAGCGACCTACAGGATCCTGGCCACGAACGATTTGGTGCGCTGGTGCTGGGGCCGCGCGAGCACCTCCGTCGGCTTGCCGGCCTCGACGATGACCCCTTGGTCCATGAACACCAGATAGTCCCCGACCTCTCTGGCGAACCCCATCTCGTGGGTGACCACGATCATGGTCATGCCAATGGCGGCCAGCTTCTTCATGGCCTCGAGGACCTCGCCGACCAGCTCCGGGTCGAGCGCGCTGGTGGGCTCGTCGAACAGCATCAGCTTGGGGTCCATGGCCAGCGCGCGGGCGATCGCGACCCGCTGCTGCTGGCCGCCCGAGAGCTGTGCCGGGTAGCTGTCGGCCTTATCCGCCAGGCCCACCTGGGCGAGCAGGTCGCGCGCGCGCTCCAGCGCCTGCGCCCTGGGCAGGCCGCTCACCCGGCATGGCGCCTCGATCACGTTGCCGAGCACGGTCATGTGCGGGAACAGATTGAAGCGCTGGAAGACCATGCCGATCTCGGCGCGCTTGCGGGCGACCTCCCGCTCCTTCAGCTCGTAGACGCGGTCGCCCTGCTGCCGGTAGCCGACCAGCTCGCCGTCGACGGACAGGCGGCCGGCGTTGATCTTCTCCAAGTGGTTGATGCAGCGCAGGAACGTCGACTTGCCACTGCCGGAGGGGCCGATGATCACGAACACCTGCCCGCGCCCGACCTCGAGGTCCACGCCGCACAGCACCTCGAGCCGGCCGAAGCGCTTGTGCACGCCCTCCGCCTTGACCATCGGCGGCGTTGTCACCGGTAGCGTCGTCATGGCGGCATCACACCCCTCCGTCGTGCGGCCTGCCCAGCGCGAGGTTGCGCCGCAGCCGCTGCGGCAGCGTCTCCGCCAGGGCCCGCGCGCTGCCGCGGGCGTAGCGGCGCTCGATGTAGTACTGCCCAATGCTGGCGATGCTGGTGAGCACCAGGTACCAGATGCTCACCACCACCAGCAGCGGCAGCACCTCCAGGTTGGTCGAGTAGATGTTCTGGGCCTTGCGCAGCAGCTCCTCGTAGGTGATCACCGAGGCCAGCGACGAGGTCTTCAGCATGGAGATGAACTCGTTGCCGGTGGGTGGGATGATCACCCGCATGGCCTGTGGCAGGACGATGCGGCGCATGGTCTGGCCGGAGGTCATCCCGAGCGCGCTGGACGCCTCCATCTGGCCCTCGTCGACCGACAGGATGCCGGCCCGCACGATCTCCGCCATGTAGGCGCCCTCGTTCAGGCCGAGGCCGAGGAACGCGGCCATGAAGGGCGTCATGAACGAGGTCATCGGGACCGAGACCAGCACGACGCTGGTGAACGGCACCGCGATCGCCAGGTGCTGGAACACCAGCGGCACCGCGCTGTACCAGAACAGGAGCTGCACCAGCACGGGGGTGCCGCGGAAGAACCAGATGTAGAAGGTGCTCACCGACGACAGCACCGGGTTGCGGGAGAGCCGCATCACCGCGAACACCACGCCGAGGGCGATCCCCGTGACCTGGGCCAGGACCGAGATGACGATCGTGTTGCGAAGCCCGGTCAGGATCTGCTCGGACGTCAGGTACTTGCGCACGACCGCGAAGTCCACGGCGTGCGCGCCGAGGCCCGCCTGGACCAGCCAGGCGACGGCCAGCAGCACGACGACCGCGCTGACCCACCGGCCCCAGTGGCGGACGGGGACGGCGCGGATCTCGCCGGCCGGCGTGGAGCCCCGCGGTGGCCCCGCGGTGGCGCCGGCCGGCGCCTGGTTGGCTTCTCGGCTCACCGGTCAGCCCTCCTGTGAGCGGTGTCCTGACGGCCGGTCCGGTCCGTTGCCCAGGCCGGGCCGGGACCCGGCCCGGCCTGGGCACGGTGGCGCCGACTAGCTGCCGGAGTTCAGGGGAGCTGTCTTCAGCGCCCCCTGCTGCACGCCCCACTTCGAGAGGATCTGGTCGTAGGTCCCGTCGGCGATGACTGCCTTCAGGGCCGCCTGGAGCGCGTCCCGGAGCTGGGTGTCGTCCTTGCGGACCGCGATCCCGTACTTCCCGACCTCGAACTGCTGCCCGGCAACCTCGAAGTCGCTGCCGCCGCCCGACGTCTTGGCGTTGTAGGCGGCCACCGGGAAGTCCTCCATGTCTGCGACCGCGCGGCCGTTCTTGACCTGGAGCAGCGCGTCGGTGTCCTTCTCGAAGGTCAGGATCTTGATCTCCGGGGTCCCCGCGCTCTTGCACTTGGCCTGCTGGGCCTTGGCCTGGTCGACCTGGACGGTGCCCTGTTGCAGGGCGATGGTCTTGCCGCACAGGCTGTCAAGGGACTGCACGCCCTGCGGGTTGCCCTTCTTGACCAGGATCGCCGACCCCGCGGAGAAGTAGTCGATGAAGTCGGCGTTCTTGGCCCGGCGCTCGGCGGTGTCGTTCATCGCCGACATGATGATGTCGAAGCGCTTGGCCTGCATCGCCGTGATCATGTTGGCGAAGTCGGTGAAGTTGACGAAGGTGAACTTCACCCCGAGCTTCTTTGCCAGCGCCTGCGCGATGTCCCAGTCGATCCCCTGAACCTCCTGGGTGCCCTCCTTGAAGAACTCGACCGGAGGGTACTCGATGTCAGAGCCGACCTTGATCTCCTTCGCCTGCTGCACCGAGGACGGGAGCTGCTTGCCCAGGTCGGTCAGGCCCCCGGCGCTGCTCGACGAGGACTTGTTGTTGCTCCCGCCGCAGGCCGCCAGCAGCAGCGCCGCGCCGGCCACGACCGCCAGCAGCACGCTCCACCGGTGTTTGCTTCCCACCATGCTCACGCCTTTCTTTCTAACGCGTCGCCGGCACACTGCCGAGCGACCACCGCCGCCTGCCGCACGGTTCACCCACCGGTCGGGCCGCCCCGACAACTCCAGGCCGGCCCGGACGGCCGTGCGACCGTCCGACCGCTGCGCGGTCCCCGCTCATGGCCGTGCCGGTCAGACGCGGGTTGAACTGTACCTCAGGGCTGGAGGGCGCACTACGGATCGTCCACAGCCCCCGGGAGGCCCTCCGGAGGGACCCGGTCAGGCCAGCTCGCCGAGGTACGCCTTGCGCATCAGCGGGTTCTCGATCAGGTCCTTGGCCGTCTCGGTCAGCACGATCCGCCCCGTCTGCAGGACGTAGCCACGGTCGGCGATCGACAGGGCCATGTGGGCGTTCTGCTCGACCACGAAGATCGTGGTCCCCATCCGGTTGACCTCCTGGATGATCTTGAACACCTGCGCCACCAGGACCGGGGCAAGGCCCATGGAGGGCTCGTCCATCAGCAGGACCTTCGGGTCCGCCATCAGCGCCCGTCCCATCGCGACCATCTGCTGCTCCCCGCCGGAGAGCGTCCCCGCCTTCTGCGACAGCCGCTCCCCCAGCCGGGGGAACAGCCCCAGCACGCGGTCGAGGTCCTCCTTGACCTTCGGCTTGTCCTTTCGCAGATAGCTGCCCAGCTCGAGGTTCTCCCGCACGGTCATGCGGGAGAACAGGCGCCGGTTCTCCGGGACCATGGTCAGCCCCTGGCTCACGATCTCCATGGTGGGCAGCCCGCCGATCGGCCTGCCCTGGTACAGCACCTCGCCCTCACTCGGCGCCACCATGCCGAGGATGGTCCGCAGCGTGGTCGACTTCCCGCTGGCGTTGCCGCCGAGCAGGCAGACGATCTCCCCTGGACGGATCTCCAGGCTCACCTCGCGGAGGACCGCGATGAGCCCGTAGTGCGTGCTGACGTTGCGCAGCTCGAGGATCGGCCCGTCCCTCATCCCGCCTCCACCGCTCCCTTGCCGAGGTACGCCTCGATCACGCGCTCGTCGCTGGACACCTCGTCGAAGGTTCCCTCGGCGATCTTGCGTCCGTAGTCGAGGGCGACCACCCGGTCCGACACCCCCTTGACCACGTGCATATCGTGAGGGTGTAGCCGCCCTTGTCCCGGAGCTTCCCGATGAGCTGCGTGATCTCCTCGGTCTCCCTGGGGTTCATCCCGGCGGCGGGCTCGTCGAGCAGGATGAGCTTGGGGTCCGTGGCCATGGCCCGGGCGACCTCCAGCCGGCGCCGGTTGGCGTAGGAGAGCGCGAACGCCGGCTGGTTCTCTCGGAAGCTGGCGAGCCGGCTGCCGAAGAACGCCAGGGCCTCGCGCGCCCGCGCCCGCACCCGCTCCTCCTCGGCTCTCGTCCGGGGCAGCTGCAGCACCGCCCCGAGCACTCCTGAGCGCGTCCGGCAGTGCTGGCCGACCATCGCGTTCTCCAGCACGGTCATGTTGGCGAACAGCCGCACCGTCTGGAACGTCCGGGAGATGCCGAGCAGGCAGATCTGGTTGGGCTTGAGGCCGACCAGCTCGTGGCCGTCGAAGCCGATCGACCCCTCGTCGGGCGGGTACAACCCCGTGACCACGTTGAACAGGGTGGTCTTGCCGGCTCCGTTCGGGCCGATCACGCTCAGGATCTCGCCGTCCTCGACGGCCAGGTCGACGCCGTCGACCGCGTTCAGGCCGCCGAAGCGCTTGACGAGCCCGCGGATCTCCAGCAGCGCGCTCACGAGGCACCTCCCCCGCCGCCGATGGTGACCGTCGGGGGCGCCTCCTCCTTCAGCCACTGGTCCTGCGCGACCTCCTCCTCCTGGAGCTCGCGCATGCGGCGCACGTTGGGGATCAGCCCCTGGGGCCGCAGGATCATGATCATGATCAGGGCCGCACCGTAGACGAGCACCCGGTACTCCTCGAACTCATCGAGCAGCCCAGGCAGGCCGATCAGCAGCATGGCGCCCACGGCGACGCCGGGGATGCTGCCCATCCCGCCGAGGATGACCACGGCCAGCGCGGTGATGGAGACGAGGATCGCGAAGCTGTCCGGCGCGAGCGAGCCGATCTGCACCGCGAACAGCGCGCCCGACAGGCAGCCGACGGCCGCGCCCATGGCGAAGGCCAGCAGCTTGTACCTGACCGTGCTGACGCCCATGGCCTCGGCCGCCAGCTCGTCCTCGCGCATCGCGCTCCACGCCCGCCCGACCCTGGAGCCGGCAAGGCGCTGCGACACGTAGACGGCCAGCGCGCAGAAGGCGAGGACCAGGTAGTAGAAGGGCTGCGGGTCACGGAAGCCGATGCCGCCGATGTGCGCGTCGGTGATGTCCCGGAGCCCCTGCGGCCCGCCGGTGAACTTCTGCAGCCACGAGGACGTCAGCAGCACCCTGGCGATCTCGCCGAAGCCGAGGGTGACGATCGCCAGGTAGTCACCTCGGAGGCGAAGGACCGGCGCGCCGATCATCAGCCCGATGAACGCGGCGACGAGGATCACCAGCGGCAGCGCCGCGTAGAAGTCGAGGTTCACCACGAACGCCGGCGAGGCCGTCGCGCCAAGGGAGGTCACCAGGTGCGACCCTGTGAACAGGGCGGTCAGGTAGGCGCCGGCCGCGAAGAAGGCGACGTAGCCGAGGTCCAGCAGGCCCGCGTAGCCGACCACGATGTTCAGGCCGAGCCCCATCAGCAGGAAAATGCCGACCGAGCCCAGCACCTGGGAGACGGTCGAGCCGACCAGCCGGGGGAACACCGCCAGCACCACGGCGAGCAGCAGCAGGCCGGTCCGGTCGAGCGCCTTGCGACGCGCCTTCGGCAGCCGCTGGACCCGCTCGCGCACGGCCTTGCCCTTTGCCGACCAGAGCACGGGCAGCCCGGTCGACACCGCGAACACGACAACCGTACCGAGGACCGTGAGGCCGCCGAAGGACGTGCTGTAGAGCCAGGAGGTGTCGAGGTCCAGATTGAACAGCAGCGGCGGGATGATCCGCTGCAACAGCGCGAACAGGAAGGTCACCCCGAGCCCGATGCTCAGCGGGCGCTGGTAGCGGCGCGGCAGCACCCGGTAGGCGGCTCCGAGCACGCCGAGCACGCCGCCGAGGAGCAGCAGCAGGACCGCGCCCACGGGCAGGCTCTTGCCGAACGTCAGGATGGACAGCAGGGCCGGCGAGACCGCGATGAAAATGCTCCGCACCGCACCGTCCGGGAAGGCGTGGACCAGGGCGACGCCGAGCGCGGTCAGCCCGCCCGTGACCACGCCGCTGACGAGCCCGCCGGTCATGGCCGCCGCCGGCGCGGGCTGCTCGGACCGCCCCCCCACCAGTCGCGGCCGGGTGGCGAGGTAGCCTGCCAGCAGTGGCGGCAGTGCCAGCAGGACCTTTCCCAGGTTGACCGTGTCGCCGATGAGGTGGCGGACCTCGAACTTCTCGATCATGCCCACCAGGGCGAGGTAGGCGACGGCGGCGCCGCCCACCAGACCTGTCCTGGCCGCCCTGCGCGTCAGCTCGGTCCCGATCACGGCGGCCTCCCTATGCCCGCTCCGGCTCGCCGGTGCCGAAGATGCCGCCCGGCCGGAAGATCAGGACCAGCACGAGGATCGTGAACGCGATCACGTCCCTGAGCTGGTTCGGGGCGGGCACGTGGATGCCGGTCAGCAGCAGGGCCGGCCCCACCGACTCCACCAGGCCGAGGATCAGCCCGCCGAGGGCCGCCCCGGTGACGCTCCCGATGCCCCCGAGCACCGCCGCGGTGAAGGCCTTGATCCCGGGGACGAAGCCCATGAACGGGTCCACCTCGGAGAACACGAGCGCGAACAGCACCCCGGCCACACCTGCCAGGATCCCGCCGATGGCGAAGGTCGTCACGATCACCCGGTTGACGTTGATCCCCATCAGGCTGGCGATCTCCTTGTCCTCGGCGACCGCCCGCATGGCTTTGCCCACCGTCGTCCTGGCGATGAAGAGCGTCAGGGCGATCATCAGCAGCGCGGCCGTGACGATGGTCACCCCCAGGGCCCTGCCGACCGGGAAGCCGAGGACGTTCCAGGTGCCGTCGAGGATCTTGACGCCGGGATAGCCCTTGGCGTCCGTGCCGAAGAAGCCCGCGAAGGTGTACTGCAGGAACAGCGAGGCGCCGATGGCGGTGATGAGCGGGACCAGGCGCGGGGCGTTGCGCAGCGGGCGGTAGGCGATCCGCTCCAGCAGCACGGCCACGAGCATGGACACCGCCATCGACGTCACCAGCATCAGCGCGATGCTCAGCACGGGGCTCCGGTCCAGCAGCCCGTTGCTGTCCAAGGTCTGGGCGACGAAGAAGGAGGCGATCGCGCCCGACATGAACACCTCGCCGTGCGCGAAGTTGATCATCATCAGGATCCCGTAGACCAGGCTGTAGCCGAGCGCGATCAGCGCGTAGATGCTTCCCTCTGCCAGGCCGAACACGATGAACGCGCGCCAGCCGCCGGCGCTGATCCCTCCCTGCGAGGGCGACAGGGCCAGCGTCTTCCAGGAGCCCGTCACCACGCTGAAGGCGATCAGAATGGTCAAGGCCACCAGGACCACCCGGCGCAGCGGGACTGGTCCAGGTCCACACCGGTCCCTAGATGCCGCCGAACATCGTGTAGGCGCCGATCGTGAGGTCGGCCTTCCAGTTCGCCCGCTCCAGGTCGGCCTTTGAGAACTTGACGTCCCCGCGCCGCCCCACCTCGACGAGGTAGGCGTCCCGCTCCGCCACGGCCAGGGAGAACGAGAAGACGCAATCGTCGTCCTTCCCGCGGAGGGGACTCCGGCGCAGCGTCCCGCCGCTGAGCGCAGCCGTGCCCAGCACCGCCCCGGCCCCGTCCCGCACCGTCACCTCGGTGCCCTTCCGGATGTCCGGGTAGCCCGCCTCGGCCGGGCGGCAGGGCGCACCGTAGCTCCGGTGCGAGAAGAACCCGTGCACGATGTACACCCCCTCCAGCCTGTGGCTCGGCGGGACCGAGGGCTTGCGGCCGCAGCCGCCCGCCACCAGCGCCAGCACGACCAGGGTCACCATCGCCACCATGGGGGAGGGTCGTCCCGGTCCCGCCACGCCTCGCACCCGCCGGTCCGGCTTCACTCCACGGATACCTCGCTGTCAGCATTCGGCAAGGACGCCGGTCGAGTGTGCCGTGGCCGGCCAAGCAACCCACCGGCCACGGCACCGTGCCACGCGGCGTGGAGCCCGAAACCCGCGCTCCCGCCGCCCCTGCTTACCTGACCTGCCCTACCCAGAGGCAACATCCGCCAGCGTCTTCGTCTCGGTGAACACCGGCTTGGGGTTCGCGCTACCACCCTCGATGGGCCAGGCCGGGACCTTGTACACGGCGATCGACACGGCGGTGGCGCAGTCGCCCAACGGGGTGCAGCTGATCGTCCCGCTCAGTCCCTTGTAGTCCTTGGTCTGGTAGACGGCGTCCTTCAGCCCGGTGCGAGGGATCGTGAGCGTCCCGTTGTCGTTCTTGGCCACCTTCTGGATCGCCGCGAACAGGATCTGCGCGGCGTCCCAGGCGTGGGCGTTGAAGACCGAGACCGGCCGCTGGCCGAACTCCTTCTGGTAGGCCGGCAGGAACTGCTGGCCGTAGTACGCGTTGGCGCTGGTCTGCGCGGTGACGTCCGGGGACGAGTCCCACGTGCCGTACACGTCCTTGCCACCGATCCGGACGTACTCCGGGTCCGCGCAACCGTCAGAGCCCGTCAGCTTCGTGTTGTTCAGGGCCGGGATCGACCTCGCCTGCTTGGCGATCAGCGCGCACGCCGGGTTGAACGCCGGGTAGTACAGGAAGTCGGGCTTGTGCTGCGCGATGCTGTTCAGCACCGGCTTGAAGTCGCGGTCGGTCGCCTGGATAGCCTGGTTGTCGGTGATCGTCCCGCCCTGCTTCTGGAAGACCTCGCGGAACACCGC
>WNFX01009272.1_pt1 | contig 12891 bp, 14 predicted proteins | sample 5400111 | NCBI WGS metagenome assembly WNFX01 (sample SAMN13153363, study PRJNA577476) | soil metagenome | isolation source: 40 cm soil or saprolite under grassland replicate 1 | place: USA:California | collected 2016-06-15
CGCGCTGACTGGACGCCTCAACCGCTGCCCGTTCGCGTGGGCGACCGTCGGCGCTGTGTCCGAGGAAGCTGCGCAAGCCCGGCTCGAGCCTGGCTACGGCGTCCGCCTCGAGCCGGTAGAGGACAAAGCGTCCCTCCCTGCTGCGCGCAAGAACACCCGCTTCGGTCAGGACGCGGAGGTGGCGGGAGAGGGTCGCTTCGCTGATGCCGACGAGCGGCGCGAGCTCCTGGGTCGAGCGTGGTCGCTGCGCGATCAGCTGCAGCGTTCGTAGGCGTGTCCCGTCACCGAGCGCGCGCAGCAGCCGAACGAGCTGGTTGGGCGGCATCCGCGCCGTTCGGCGCTGGGCGAGGAAGGGCGCCGGATAGATGATGCTCTTCGGCCACGGTCCGTCGTCGAGGAACACGGCCAGGTTCGGCCAGACATACACACTCGGCGCGAGCGTCAACTCGTCCCCGGGCCGCAGCGTGTAGTCGTGCTCGAACCACTTCTCGATCACGAGTTGGCAGCCGCCCGCGTCGCCGCGGAGCCGCGGGTTGAGCTGGCTGAGCGCATCGTAAAAGCCGTCGCCGGCGATGTGCTCGCCGGCGTCGGCGACGCTGTCGGCGAGGAGCGGTTCGATCCGCTCCCACTCCTTCGCGAATACCTGCTCGAAGTAGCGCTCGATGAAGGTCGCGAACTCGGCGATGAACGATCGTGGTCGCTTGAGCAGCAGGGCGAGTGTCTCGCGCGAGGCGTGCCTGGGCGCGCTTGTCGGCCAGCTGCCCACCGGTCAGCGACCCGTGGTGGAGGCCGAGCGTGAACTCGAAGCGCAGCTGTGCCTCCGGCATCGCGACGAGCAGCTCGAGCTCTTCTGCCAACGACGGCTCGCCACGATTGCCGCCGACGAAGAGCGTGGGGGCGTTGTCGCGGAAGGCGAACGCGTACCGCTCGAAGGCGTCCTGCAGCGGCGCGCCGGCGCCGCGGACCTCGCGTGCCCAGCGCCGGTGGAGCGGATGGCGCTTCGGCTGCAGCAGCACCTTGAGGCTCATCACGCACTCGGAGAGCGGCGAGTAGGCAACGGCGACGTGCTCCTCGGCCGCCGGTGGCAGACGGAGGTGGATCATGATCGATTCGTTCTTCGGCTAATCGGCTCGTAGATCCCTCTACCCCGGGTAGGGATTGCGGGAACCTCACCCTGCCTTGGCCCAGCTGCTCTTCGATGACGACGTCGCTACCGGCCTGTCTCCCGAGCTGGCTGTCGACGCGGCCCGGCGGGCATTGGTCGACGCCTACCAGGGGCGGCTACAGGCCCCGCCGCGCCTCCACGCCCAGCTCGGGGACAGCGAGCTGGTCTTCACGGCAGGCGGCTATCCGGCGGGGACGCGCGGCGTGCGGATCTATCAAACCGGGCTGCTCGCCTCGGATCAGGCGGTGCTCGTCTGGGACGGCGAGGGGCACCTAGCCGGCTGCGTCGTCGGCCTTGAACTCGGCGCGCGCCGCACCGGTGCCCTGGGCGCCGTCGCCGCCGATGCGCTCGCGCGGCCGGAGGCCGGGATCGTCGCGGTGATCGGGAGCGGCCGGCAGGCGTGGACGCAACTGTGGGCGCTCACGGCGGTTCGCGCCGCGTCGGAGGTGCGCGTCCACAGTCCGACCGAGCCGCACCGTGCCGCGTTCGCCGGGCGCGCGCGCCGTGAGCTCGGTCTGGAGGCGACCTCGGTCCCCTCCGCTCGGCAAGCGGTGGCCGGAGCGGAGATCATTGTCCTCGCCACCCGCTCGGTCCGGCCCGTGATCGAAGCCGCCTGGGTGAGTGAGGGAGCGCACGTCACCACGGTCGGCCCGAAGACCGTCTCCGCGCATGAGACACCGGTCGATCTCGCCGCCCGTGCCAGGCTGGTGGTCAGCGACTCGCCCTCGCAAGCCTCCGCCTACGACGAGCCGTTCTTCACCGAGCGGGCGCTGACCCACCTCGGCGGCATCCTCTGCGGCGAGCTCGCCGGCCGCACGAGCGACGCCGACATCACCCTCTACGCGTCGACCGGACTGGCTGGGTCCGAGGTCGTTCTGGCAGCGGCGCTCCTTGACCGACCGAGCCGCCTGGCGCCGGGGCGCAACTCGCCCGTCGGCAAGGCGAGTAGTGGATGCGAAGGGTCCGCCGATCGCCCCCGAGCCTCGTCGTGAAGATGCGGGTCGGGGTCAAACCGGGACAGTGGGGCTGGCCCTACGGGGAGCTCGTCGCCTCGTGGCGGGCGGCCGAGGAGGAGGGGATGGGAATCGAGCCGCCACCGATCATCGTCGGCGGCCGCAGTGAGCCCACGATGGCCGTCGCCGCCCGTCACGCCGACGGCTGGAACGCGGTCGTCGCCGACGCCGGCGACTTTGCGCAGCTGGCCGCGCAGCTCGATCGGCTTTGTGTTCGCGTCGAGCGGGAGCGACCGCTTGCGAGAGCGGCCCAGGTCGTCGTTCGCGACATCGACCTCACTTCGGGGCGCGAGTTGCTGCGCGAGCTCGAGCAGGGGGGCGCGGAATCCGTCACCTTTGTCCTCGTCGCCGAGCGCGGACCTGACGCCGTCCGGGCGCTGGCGGGAGCCGTGCTGTAAGGACGATGGATCGGGGCTCCGGTCACGCGCTGGTCGTGGGTGGCAGCGGGATGCTGGCGCGACTCTGCCGGCGGCTCGCCGGGGAGGGATGGCTCGTCTCTGTGATTGGCCGTGACCCGAGCAAGCTCGCGCTCGTCGCCGTCGGGTTCGAACGCATCCATCCGATCAGCGTTGACTACGAAGATGTGGAGCGCTTCCGGGAGGAGCGCGCGGAAGCGCAGCGACTGCTCGGTTCGATATCGCTCGCCGTCCTCTGGGTGCGCTCGTGGGCTCCACAATCGCTCCTCACGGCGGCCGCGGCGGTGGCAGAGGAGGGCCGGATCGTCCGCGTCGTCGGTATCTCCCCTTCAGCTGCCTCGGACGAGGCTGCGGACACGCTCAGGCGCCGCCGTGGAAGCCGCTACCAGGAGGTCAGACTCGGCGCCGTGGCAACCACGTCCGGCCACCGCTGGCTAACCGACGCCGAGATCAGCGACGGCGTCCATAAAGCGATCCAGAGCGGAGCGGGCGATGCTCTCGTCGGCGACCACGCGAGCTGATGAGCCGAGGGGCCATGCCGAGTCGTGGTGGCGCGAGGGCGTCATCTACCAGGTCTATCCGCGCAGCTTCCAGGACTCCGACGGGGACGGGGTCGGCGACCTGGCCGGAATCCAGAAGCGGCTCGGCTACCTGGCCAGGCTCGGGGTTGACGCGATCTGGCTGAACCCCTTCTATCCCTCGCCGATGCTCGATTTCGGCTACGACGTCTGCGATCACTCCGACGTCGACCCGCTCTTCGGCACGCTCGCCGACTTCGACGCGCTGCTCGCCGACGCGCACGCACATGGCCTGCGCGTCCTCATCGATTTCGTCCCTAACCACACCTCGAGCGAGCACGCCTGGTTTCGCGATGCGCGCTCCTCGCGCACGAGCTCGAAACGGGACTGGTACTTCTGGCGCGACCCGCGCCCGGACGGCTCGCCGCCGAACAACTGGGCGAGCCCGTTCGGCGGCTCGCAGTGGACGCTCGACGAGCGCAGCGGCCAGTACTACCTGCACACCTTTCATCCTGAGCAGCCTGATCTCAACTGGCGCAACCCCGACGTCGAGCGGGCGATGCTGGACGTGCTTCGCTTCTGGCTCGAGCGCGGCGTCGACGGCTTCCGGATCGACGTCGCCAACTTCGTGCTCAAGGACCCGCAGCTGCGCGACAACCCGCCCAACCCGACCGCGGGCACCAGCTCCTACAAGTACCTCGGCCACTACGACACCCAGCTCCACCTGCACGACAAGGGCCACCCCGACTGCCATCCCCTTTACCGGCGGATCCGCCGGCTGCTCGACTCCTACTCGCGCGACGGCTCCGACCGGATCGCCCTCGGCGAGATCCACCTCTACGAATGGCCGGAGTGGACGCGCCACTGGGCCGCCTACTACGGTGAGCAGCTCGACGAGTTGCACCTGCCGCTCAACTTCACGCTCGTCGGCCTGCGCTGGCAGGCCGACGCCTTCCGCGCCGCCGTCGACGAAATCGAGGCCGTCCTGCCCGCCGGCGCTTGGCCGAACCTCGCCCTCGGCAGCCACGACGAGTCACGGATCGCGACGCGCGTCGGCCGCGAGCAGGCCAAGGTCGCGATCATGCTCCTGCTCAGCCTGCGCGGCACCCCGATCCTCTACTACGGCGACGAGCTCGGCATGGAGGACGTCGCCGTCCCGGTCGACTGCGCCCGCGATCCCTTCGGCCTGCTCGACCCGGCCCTCGGTCGCGACCCCGAGCGCACACCGATGCAATGGGACGACGGGCCGAACGCCGGCTTCTGCCCGGCCGGCGTGCAGCCCTGGCTCCCGCTCGCCGATAACCACGCCGCCGTCAACGTTGCCCGCCAGCGCGACGACCCCGACTCACCGCTCGCGCTCACCAAGCGCCTACTCTCGGCCCGTCGTTCGATCGCGGCCCTCCGACGCGGCGACTATGAGCCGCTCGATGCCCCCGGCGGGTGTTTTGCCTACCTCCGGACGCTCGAAGGCGAACGTGTGCTCGTCGCGCTCAATTACCGGGAAGAAGCGCTCGAGCTCCTGCTCCCCGACAGGGGCCGGATCCTTGTCTCATGCCGTCCCGGGCGCGACGGAGAGCTCGTTGGGCGAACGCTCCACCTGCAAAGCAACGAGGGCTGCCTGCTCGAAGTTGGCGAGAGCAGGACGTCCAAGGGCGTGTCTACTCCGATCGCAGCCGCCGAGGGCTGAGGCGTGACATGCCCCTCTCGCGTCTGTGAGCAGCGAGGCTGCGTCTTGATCGAGGAGCGGGTCTCACGGCGAACTGTCGACTCGAAGCGCTGACGGCCGCGACCGGTCAGGTCGGAGCGTCCGGTCAGGCCCGTTACCGATCGGAGCGAGCATGAATGCGTTCCTCCGCGTCGCCGACGAAGGTCGACTGGAGCAAGACAGTGAGGTGCTCGGCGAGCCGTTGCCGCGACCAGCGCCGATCCACGAGCAGGCGTTCGATCATGTCGGTCGAGATCAGGCCCCAGAGCATGTCGGTCGCGGTCTCGACCGTCCACTCCGGCGCGAGCTGGCGCTCGCGCTCGAGCCATTCGGCGAGTCTTCGGCAAGCGCCAAGCTGTTCGCGCACGTAACGAGCCCGGTGCGGCGCGGCGTCCGGGTCTGTGCGATAGACGCGCTCGAACGCGCGGGTCGCGGCGATTACCCGCGAGTGGAATCGAGCCAGGTGGCGAGCCCACTCGGCCAGGGCGGTGACCGCGTCCGGTGAGGCCCAGACCGGACGGGTCGAGGCGGCGAGCTTTTCCGTCTCGCTGACGTAGTCGAAGAATTGGGCTATCAGGTCGGCCCGGGACGCGAAGTGCAGGTAGACAGCGCGGCGGGAGACGCCTGCCCGTTTGGCGACCGCGGCCATCGTCAGCCGCTCGAAGCCTTCTTCCTCGATCAGCGACCTCGTCGCGGCGAGCAGCAAGGCGCGGGTGCGCTCGCTGCGTGTCAGCGAACTCTGGCTCGGGTTCACGACGCGCGAGTCTCCCTGCGCGCAGCTTCACACCGTGTGTAGCATCGCCAGCTACACACTGTGTGCACTGTCTTGGGCGGGTCGGGGATGGTCAGTCCTCACCAACCTGGTCGGCGTCGCGCCGACCACTCTCCACCGTACTTGCGACAAGGATCGCGATGGCTGAGGCCGCAGCGTGGCTGGCGGGCGCCTAGCAGCAGCCCTCACGCCGTCGAGCGACATCGCGATCTCCAGCTACCCGACTTTCACGGCGGCCATGCGCGCGCAGGAACGGATCGGCCGCGATGATTCGCGTGCGGCTTGCGCCTGCAGCGATCGAGCGGGTTGCCGTCGCCTACTCGCCGCTCACCGAGTGCCTTCTCAGTCTCCGCCTGCTGCTGAAACCGGCGCTGCATCCGCTCCACCGGCACTGGGCGCGCGCGCTGCGCAGCCTGCCGCCGGCACTGCTGGCAGCGATCGACAAACTCGCGTTCGCCTTTACCGATGACGTTCCCGTCTTTGTCGCCGGCGGTACGCGTGGATCTCCGCCGTTCGCGGCCGAGCTGGAACGGCTCCGCTCGATGCCGCCGGCCGCGATCCGCTACCAGTTCACCCGCGGCCTCCATCACGGAGCCCTGACGCAGGCCCAGCTCGACCGGTCGGCCGTCAGGCGACGGCTCCTCGAAGCCGCGGGAAGCGAACGGACAGCAGATCAAGAACCGCTCGAGCTCGTGCTCGAGCGGCCGCAGGTCTTCCTCGCGTGGTTCTCCGAGCTCATTGCCGCCTACTTCGAGCAAGCGTTCGTCAAGGAGTGGGAGCGGATCGAGCCGCTGCTCGCCGAGAGTGTCGAAGACGCCGCGCGCCGGCTCGCGAACGACGGCCTCTTCAAGACCCTGCCGCAACTCTCCGCCCGGCTACGTGGTGATCCGCAGCGGGGGGAGATCGAGATTGCGGCGTTCGCCCACGGCGCATGGGAGCTGACGGGCGAGGAACGGCTCGTGCTCGTCCCCAGCGTCTATGCCTGGCCCAATCTCATGACCTCCCTCGATGACGGTGCCTGGCGGAAGGTGATCGTCTATCCGGCGCCGTTTCTCGCCGAGCGCGAAGTCGAGCCGCTGCCGCCTGCAGACCTCCAACGGCTCTTGCGCGCGCTCGGCGACAACACCCGACTCAGCGTCCTCCGCCTCGTCGCCGAGCAACCGCGATCGACCCGAGAGCTCGCCCCGCTCGTCGGGATCAGCGAGGCCACCCTGTCCAGGCACCTCCGCGTGCTCACCGAGGCCCGCGCCGTCAGCCGACGGCGCGAGGGCAGGTTCGTCCTCTACGCGCTCGAGGAGGAGCGGCTCGCGCAGCTCGAGCCGGGCCTGCTCCGCTATCTACACGGTCAGGAGTGAGCTCCTGGCAACGATCGAGCGACAGGGATCGTGCGCCACGGGCGGATGTGCTCCCGTCGGGAAAACGGCGGAAAGTAGCTTGAGATGTGGCGAAACGGCAGGTGACGACTACCCCAAGCTGGCTGCCATGGCGCGTGCAGGGAGGACAGCAACGTGAGTAGTCCCGGCGGCCAGGAGGGGGTGGCGGGCTGGGACCCTGATGCGTACGACCGCCTGTCCGATCCGCAATACGCCTGGGGTCAGAGCGTGCTCGATCGCCTCGAGCTGCGCGGGGACGAGACCGTTCTCGACGCCGGCTGCGGCAGCGGTCGGCTGACAGCCCTGCTCTTGGAGCGGCTCCCGCACGGGCGCGTGATCGCGGTCGATAAGTCGGGGGCGATGCTCGCCAAAGCGCGGGCGAAGCTCGCCGAGTACGGCCAGCGAGTCACCTACCTCCGCGCCGACCTCGAGACGCTCGAGCTCGAGCGACCGGTCGCCGCGATCTTCAGCACCGCCACCTTCCACTGGATCCTCGACCACGACCGCCTGTTTCGCGCCCTTGCAACGGTGCTCGTTCCCGGCGGCAGGCTCGAGGCGCAATGCGGCGGCGGCCCCAATCTCGCCCGCCTGCGCGCCCGTGTTGCACGGCTGATCGATGAGCGCTACGCCCGCTACTTCGCCGACTGGCATGAGCCCTGGCTGTTCGCCGATCCAAGCGAGTCGGCCGCACAGCTCGAGAACGCCGGTTTCGTCGACGTCAAGACAAGCCTCGAACCCGCGCCAACCCACTTCGACTCCGCCGGCGACTTCCGCCTCTTCCTCGAGCGCGTCGTCCTCTGGCCGCACCTCAAACGGCTGCCAGACTCGCTCCAGCAGCCGTTCCTGGACGCGCTCGTCGCCGAGGCCGCCAACGACCACGGCCCGTTCGTCCTCGACTACTGGCGACTGAACCTGAGCGGCCGGCATCCCGCCCCTGACCGGATGGCCACCGTGGTCCCTCCACAAGCCCGATAGCTGATCGCTGCGCCACGCGAGCCTTCGTCGCCTCCACCGCAAAAGCAGCTCGCGCGATTCGCTCTTCGCCTAATCGTGTCGGCGTGAACTGAAGTCCGGGTAACCGAATATCGACGCGGTAGAACGAAGACGTCCGCCCGCCTCGACCTGCAAGGAGAACCATGCCAGGGAAGCTCGTCCACTTCGAGGTGCCCGCAGACGACACCGGCCGTGCCGTCGACTTCTACGGGCAGCTCTTCGGCTGGTCGTTCCAGGACATGAAGCTGCCGGTCGAATACCACATGACGCAGCTGTCCGAGGGCATGGCCGGCGCCATCCACCGCGCAGACCAGGGCGGCGGCATCCCCGGGATCTTCGTCTACTTCGACGTCGACGACATCAATGAGGGCGCGCAACGCGTTCGTGACCTGGGCGGGAAGGCCGAAGAGCCCGGCTCTGTGCCACAGATGGGCTGGTACGCGCGGTGCGCGGAAACGCAGGGGAACCAGTTCGGCCTCTGGCAAAACGACCCGTCCGCGCCCGCCGTGGAGGCCGCTCCGCAGTAGCGACGGTAAACCAAGCCCAAAAGCACTGTGCGGCTTCATCGCAGATTCGCAGCGCGAACGAAGCAAGGGAGGGTACCGGGAGGAGCGCCGCTCGATCTCGACCTCTGCGATCTCGGCCCCCGAAAGATTTTCTCGGGATCGTAGAATTGGAGCGTGCCTGGCTGACGCTAGAGCAACCGTGAGTCTTCCTGCTTCGCGCGGCTGCCGTCGCGGCGGGTGCTCGCGCCCGAGCGGCTCGGCGGCAGCGCGCGGGCACCTCCCTACGCGACTTATCGTCGTCACGGTTCGTTGATCGCAAAGGAGGAAGCCATGGCAAGCATTGCCCAACAGAACCTCGAGACGGTCATGATCGACTTCTTCGGCACGCTCCGGCGAGGCGACTTCGACGCCGCGGCGGCGCTGCTCGATCCCGAGGTCACTTGGCAGGGGTTGCGTGAGGAGTGGGTCTGCCACGGGCGCGAGGATGTGCTCGACACCTTCCGCTGGGGCCTGGAGCAGCGGCGCGAGATCGACGCGCTCGAGTTCACCCGAGCCGGTGATCAGGTTGTGCTCGGCGCTCGTGGCCCGAGCATCACCGAGGTCATGGGCGAGCCGCTCGGGGGCCAGATCTTCAACGTCTTCACTCTGCGCGAGAGCCGGATCGTGCGAATCGACGACTACCGGCACCGCGCCGAGGCGCTCGCGGCAGCCGGCGTCCACGAGGACGCAGGCTGGCGCTGACCCGCCCGCTCGTCCCGGTCGGCAGGCGAGCGAATGCTCCCGGGGACGGCGACGACAAGCCGAGTGCTGGATCGAACTTCCGCGGGGCCCGCTGCTTGGTTGGCGAACGCGGGCGCGCCGACCTCGGCACGAGCGTAGTTTTGTACCCGGTGCGAGGCTCAGATGCGGCCCCTTGGTAAGCCTGCCTCCGGTCGGATTTCCCGCTGCTGAGAGAGTCGACTGGTGTCGCCCAAGCGCCGCGCGTCCAAGCTTTACCACGGAGGCGCGCGCGGGCTCCTGCCCGGACAGAAACTCCTGCCACCCTCGCTAACAGCCGCGCCTTCGTGCGCCGACTACGACGGCGAGCATTGTCGCTCCGACCGTGTCTATCCGGCGTCCTTACGGGTGATGACACGAACTTCGGACGGGGTCCTAGCCGCCTCGCGAACGAGCGGTCGGGCGAGCAGGAGGAGCGATCCAATCCCGCCTCGCGAGCAGAACCGGCCATGCCGTCTCCTTAGACGCCTTGGGTAAACGCGGCTCAGCGCCGACAAACAAGTGGTACCTGCGGCCGATGAAACTCCGAATCAGCGACCCTTCCTTTATTCCCGACCTTCGTGAGCACTTCGAGCGTTCGGGCTTCGTGACGAACCGCCTGAGCGACGACACGATCGAGGCTTGGCGGCCCGATGCTGCTAGCCCGGGTCAGGAGCGACGGGAGGTTGAGGCGCATCTCGCCGTGTGGCGCGCGATGCACGCGGAGGTCGCCGCCGAAGTCATCGGGTAGGCGAGTTCCGCAGCGCTAGGGTCGTCGTCTTGCCCGCTCCGTTGGGGCCGAGGAAGGCGAGGATCTCTCCGCGGGCGACGCGAAGGTTGATGCCGGCGACCGCTTCCGTCGCTCCGTAGCGCATGCGGAGCCCCTTGACGACGAGACGTCCTCGGACGCGGAATCCGCGAGGCTTTCGTCCTTGGGCAGCGCCACGAGGCGCTCGGATGTGTCGACGAGGCTCATTCTGTCGTCCCCAGGGCGGGCTCGGGCGTGGCGTCCGAGGAGCGCTCGTACAGTCGCCGCAGGGGGCCTGGCGCCCACCAGTTCCACTTGCCCAGCAGCTCCATCAGGGAGGGCACGAGCAGGCCGCGGACGAGTGAGGCGTCGATGAGGACTGCGAGTGCGGTGCCGAGACCGAGTTCCTTGATGAAGACCAGCTTCGAGGTCACGAAGGCACCGATCGCGACGGAGAACAGGAGCGCGGCGGCGGTCACGATCCGCCCGGTGCGCTCGAGCCCGATTGCGACAGCCCGGTCGTTGGGGATGCCGCTGTCATAGGCCTCCTTGATTCGCGAGAGGAGGAAGACGCCGTAGTCGGTGGCGAGCCCGAAGGCGATCGCGAAGAGCAGGATCGGCTGGGTCGCGTCGAGCGCGCCCGTGCTGCGGTACGACAGCAGGCCTTGCAGGTTCCCGTGCTGGAAGATCAGGACGAGGATTCCGAACACGGCGCTCAGGCTGAGTGCGTTGATCAGCACTGCCTTGACTCCGAGCAGGAGCGAGCCGGTCATCAGCAAGAGGACGAGGAGCGTTGAGGCGATGACGAGTGCGAGGACGAGGGGGAGGTGCGTGCCGAGGCTGTGCTCGAGGTCGACGTATCCGGCCGTATCGCCCGCGACGCCCAGGTAGAACGGCGTTCGCAGAGCGCGCACGTCGCGCACGAGCTGTCGGCTGGCTGCGCCGTAGGTCGGGGTCGACGGCGCGATGTCGATCAGCGAGAGCCGGCGCCCGGCCCGCTGAGCAGGCGCTACCGCAGACACGTGCGGGAGGGCGCGGATGCGTGCGGCGAGGGCGGTCACCTGGCGCGAACCGGCTGGGGCGCCGACGACGACTTCGAGCGGCGCGGTGCGGCCAGGCGGGAAGTCGCTGCGCAGTGCCGCGTCGATGCGATAGGCGCTCGCGCTGGTGGGGAGCACGCTGGCGTTGGCGGGCAGGAACTTGATCGACGCGAACGGCACCCCGAGCGCGATCAGCGCCGCCGCGGTGAGCAGCGCGATCCTTCCTGGGCGCGCGATCACGAACCGTGACAGCCGATACCAGAAGCCCGCCACGGCTGGTCGTGCGTCTCGGTCGGCGGCGCGCTGGAGCCAGTTGGGGGCGAGGGCGTTTACGCGTGGGCCGAGCAGCGCCAGCATCGCCGGCAAGACGACGAGCGCGAGCGCGGCGGCGACGAGCGCGACGACGGCACCCGCCAGGCCCATCGAGAAGAGGAAGTTCTGCGGGAAGATCGTGAGCGAGGCGAGCGCGGCGGCGACCGTGAACGAGCTGAAGAGGATCGTCCGCCCCGAGGTCGCGAGCGTCCGGCGCAGTGCGTCGACACCGAAGCCGCTGCGGGCGGCCTCCTCGCGGTAGCGGGAGACCGTGAACAGGCTGTAGTCGATCGCCAGCCCGAGCCCGAGGCCGGTGACGATGTTGAGAGCGAACACCGACAGGTCGGTGAAGCTCGAGACGATCCGCAGCGCGAAGAAGGTGAGGAGGATCGCGAGGACACCAAGGAAGGGCGGCAGCAGCGAGGCGACGAGCGAGCGGAAGAACAACAGCGAGAGCAGGAAGATGATCGGGAACGCGAACAGCTCCGCGCGCGCGAGGTCGTTACCGACCTGGGTGTTGACCTGCGCGTCCGCGATCGCGCCGCCGCCGAGTTCGACGTCGCGCTGGCCGGCGAACTCGCTCTGCAGGCGCTTGGCGTCGTCCTGGATTCTCAGATCCGACTTCGGCCGGAAGTAGGCGACGACGTAGGTCGAGCGACCGTCGTTGGAGACCATGGCCGAGTCGTGGTTGTCGTAGTAGCTCGAGACCGTGGCGACATCGCGGCTCGAGCGCAGCTCCGCCTCGACTTCCCGCACGCGCCGCTCCGCCTCCGCGCTGTGGACGCCTCCAGCTTTCACGAGCGCGACGACGCCGGGATCGATCTGCCGTCCCGTCGCGGCCTGGTAGCGATTCGACGCCTGGACCGACTGGGTCGACGGGTCGGTGTCGCCGTACGGGCTCAGCCGCTTGGCAACGCCCAGCCCGAAGACACCGGCCACGGCGATCCCGAGCAAGGCGACGAGCAGCACCCGGCGCCTGTTCCGATAGACGAGTGACGCGAATAGCTCGAACATTCTTCCTCCTGAACTTGGAAGATCCAAGTAATAACACGCTTGGACTATCCAAGTCAAGTCGGGTATGATCGAGACGTGGCGTCTCCGGTCGGCTACCAGACCTTCTGTCCCGTGGGGGCAGCCCTCAACGTCGTCGGCGAACGCTGGGCGCTGCTAATCGTCCGCGACCTGTTCCTCGGACCGCGCCGTTACTCCGAGCTGCTCAAGGGCCTCGGCGGCATCCCAACCGACATCCTCGCCGCGCGGCTGCGCACCCTCCAAGAGCAGGGGGTCGTGCGACAGGTCGGGAAGGGGCGCGCCCAACGCTACGAATTGACCGAGGCCGGGCAGGCGCTAGGCCCGGTGCTCAGGGAGCTCGGCCGCTGGGGAGCCGACCGGCTCAGGCTTCCCGCCGACCCGGCCGAGATCCCGACGCGAGTCCCGCTCACCTCGCTCCTCCTTGGCGGAGCGCCGTATCCGCGCCAGGCAAACGGCGAGTACGAGGTTCGCGTGGCAGAGGAAACCGTCCGAGTCAGGGTCGACGCGGGCCAGCTCCACGCCGCCCCAGACACGGAGCCGGA